>ERZ869921.54-NODE-54-length-64295-cov-22.352428_pt1 | contig 64295 bp, 76 predicted proteins | sample MGYA00579310_ERZ869921 | MGnify/ENA primary metagenome ERZ869921 (study PRJEB32216, sample SAMN09231816) | wastewater metagenome | place: USA: Maryland | collected 2016-06-21 | study: EMG produced TPA metagenomics assembly of the PRJNA472060 data set (Reclaimed...
TCGACCGTACTCGAAGTGATAAACGCGGCGAATAACCGTCGCGTATTCGCTCGTCAGAATAGGGGTCGCCTCCATTCTCACAATGCGCCCGGTCATTTCCAGGCCGCGATAGAAGTTTACCGCGAAAGACAAATCCGGTTCATGCCCAACCGGCAACGCGAAACAGAATTCGCCGCGGGCCGACTTCTTCGCCGCGTCGAGGTCGATGTTCGCATATTGCAATCCGTTCCATTGGCTCGGCTTTGCAACCGCAGCCCACAGCGAGCGCGAACAGGGACGCGGCGGACGTGAGAAGGCTTCGGCGATTCATTGGCGTTTCCCTTGGCTGCGCAGCAAAACGCCCGAGGGTAAAGGAAGAAACCCCTCGGGCGCTTGCTGTTCTCTCTCAAAGAACGTCGGCGGCGTCGAAGCCGGGCCAACTGCGGAGAATCTACCCCGCGGGTTAGTCCTCATCAACCGTCGCCGGCGGGTCGCTTTCCCGGTGCGGTTGATCCGGCGGAGTAACGGGCTCGGCAGACAGTTCCTTCGCCGCGGCCGCCGCCTCGGCGTCGCCGGGGTCGATGTTGCCGGGCTCGGCTTGTTCGTGAGCGCTCGGCGGGTTCGGCGGGGATACCTGCGAGGCGGCCGACTTCGGCGGAAGCCGCTCGGCAATCGCGTCGCCGAACGCGTCGACGGTCGAGTTGAGCGAGCGAACCGACGCATCGTGCGCGTCGAGCCGTTCGATTGTCGCCCGCATGAAGCGCGAAACCATACGATCTTTCGCGCTGCCGGTGTTGTGGCTTTCGAATTCCGCCGCAATCGCTTTCAAGTCTTCCATGTAAATCCAGTCCTTCCGTCAAAGAGAATCCCGCGGCACAGCGCCGCGGGTTAGAGAATGCGTTCAAAGTGAGATAGGTGAACCGAACTTCCGTCGATAGCCCGCCAGACGGCTTCCGCTTCGCTGCCGTGAATGAAACGCGTAAAGCTACGGCGCCCGCCAAGGTCGAAGAACGTTGCCACAACGCGGAACGCGTCGACTTCCACCAAGCAAACCGCCGGCCCGCTCATTCGCTCGCACTTATACCACCCCGAGACGGGCGGAAGGTCGAGCGGCTTCGGAAGAACGTTCTTCGCTTCGAATTGAAGCCCCGCGTTTGCTCCGCAGTCGGGACAGTTGCACGACACGACGAACCCAGCGCCGCACTTGCGGCAGAGGTATCGCGCGGAGTATTCCGGCTCGGGCGGTTCGATGTAACGCGGGGAGGAATCGGAAACCGTTTCGAGCGCCGCGACTGACTCCGCTTTCGTCATCGCCTCAAGATTCTCGGTTAGCTTCGCCTCGGGATGCCCGTACAGCATTTCGGCTTCGTCCGCCAATCGCTCAAGGTCGGAATCGGTGACGGCACGCCGATAGAATCCGATTGCGACATAGGCGATTGATTCCATCAGCGCCCGGCAGCGCTGATTGAATTCCAAGTTCCCGCCGAAGCCGCGGAGAATTTCAAGCTCGGGAATTCCGGTCGACCGCTTCGCTTTGATTTCTTCGGTGTACTTGGGAACGCGGTCTTCGTCCCACTCCCGAGGCCCAACGGTTCGTCCTGCGATGGCGCGATTGAATGCGGCCCAATGCCGAGCCTGAGCCTCGGCCGTAATTTCAGTGACGGCCGCTTTTGTGTCCTGAACCGGATCGGTCGGCATTTCGATCTTCCGAACCGCCTCGGCGGCTTGGGGAAGCGCGGCCGCCGCGCTCGTGAACAGATTCTTCCACAAACTCATTTTCGTAGCTCCCGGTAATTGTTGAAATGCCGCACCGCTGCGGCTGCGTTCGAGATAACCCACCAGCAAGAGCCGGCGAAGATGGCGAAGACGGCAAGGCAACTCACGGCAGTATCCTCGCATCGTTATTCGCCGGAATCCGCTGCAACCGCCAACCGGGCGGAACGAGAAGAACGCCGACGCCGGCGGGCATGACGGTTGAAATGTCGCGGGCGAATTCCCGCGCTTCGTCCGTCGTTCCATCGGGGCAGTTGATGGCGAGCGTGTCGCCGGGCTGCAACCGCAGAACTTCCAAGTTCACCGCCGGCGGAAGCATCGCAGCGACTTCGCGCTTGAGCGCCTTATGGCCGGGGTTGCCTTCTCGCATCATCGCGAGAATCCGTTCGACAATCGCATCGGCCCGTTCTTCGTTCGTGTTCATTACTGGTAAAACTCCTCGCCGTTGATGCGGCGGTCGCTGTGAAATGTAGCGCTTCGCGACGGGCCAACCGCATACCCGTTTCCGCGAAGCGAAGGCCAGCCGTGAACTTCGGTGTTCGTGATCGAGGCGCAATCCTCATGCCGACCGCCGTAGGTCGCCGCTTCGTTCGGCGCCACGGGCTTGCCGCACTTGACACATAACGCGCCGAGGTCGCCGCTCATTCGTCACCGCCTAGCGCGATCTTCACCGCTTCTGCAAAAGCCTGCGCCGGAGCCCAAGCCTTCGCTCGGTCAAACTTGTCGCCGTGCCGCGCCTTGCAATGCCCCGCGATAAGCGACGCGGCAACGTGAACGAGCGCCATAGAAACGGCGTGAATGACAATAACCGGCGACATTCCTTTCGCCATCATTTTTTGAATGTACGGTTTCAGTACCGACGTAACGGCAACTGTCATTTCATCGCGAACCGCCGTGAAGTCCGCTTCTTGGCTCGCGTCGTCGATTCGGCTCATTCGTCACCCATGAACAGAGAGAAAGCGAGGCCGACAATCGACCACGCAATAAGAACCAAATTGGCCGAGGTCCAGAGAACGCCGGGCGGCTTGGGGCCGACAAGCCCGATAGCGCCGAGGCAGAGCGTCGCGACGATGCACAGAACGGCCGCTTGCGCGCTGAGAAGGAATCTAGTCACGGTCACCCCCCGCCAAGACCGCAAAAACCTCTGCGTCAACGCGCTCGCGGCGCTCAAGCATTGCATCGGCCATCATGTAGGAACGCCGCGCGATAAGCTGCATGTCGTTGAACGCAACGGCATCGCTTTCCTCGATAACGTCATTGCTCGCAAGAATCGCGGCCATCGCCTTCGCGGCAAAGTAGTCCCGCGCGTCGATGCCCGGCTCGGGCTCCATTTCATCGTTGCAAACCGGGAACGCCGAGGACCGATCAATGCTCTTAACCATCGCCAAACCTTTCGAGAGAGAACCGGAAAAACTGTTCCCGCTTTGTATCGGTTGACGAAACAACCGTCAATAGATAAAATCCGCCCGGTTTCGCTTCTCTCTCTCTTGGAGTCCCCTGCAATGAAGATGGAAGTTGATGTTGACGCCGGTTTCGTTGCTCGCCTTGCGCGAGCGGGTTACGAACTGACCGGCGATTTTCGCGTTCCTCGCCTCGGCGAGTACCTTGTCGATCCTGATTCCGATTCCGTCATTCCCGCGGTCAATATCGTTTCCGGCTGCCGCTGGATTGTCCGCAAGGCTTGGGAATGGCCGAGCGACATTCTCGGGCCGAACGTTTGGGGGCTCGCGATGAATGAAAACGGCCGTTCCTACGCCTACTTTTCCCCGCAGAGGGTCGGCCAGATTTCTTGGATTCCTGCGACTGAGGACGGCAATGAAGCGCATCCGGTCCGGCTCGAATCGCTTCAACTGTGCGGCCTTGGTGGATTTACCATTCCACAATTCACCGACTGGCGCACGCCGATCCTCAACCCGAACTACCAACCCGCCGCGAAGTATTCGCCCGATGCCGCTAATTGAGTACGTCGGCGGGCCGCAAACGCATTGAACGCAACCGGGCTTGATAGCGATGCGATTACCGATCTTGGCCCGCAACGCGTTCGGCAAATTATGCTCGAAGCGCTCGCATGGTAGGCGCATGAAAAAGCCGGGCGGCGTCTCTCGACTCGGGCGGGAATCCCGGCTCATGCGTTCGCGGCCGATCTATTGCGGCCGCATTCTCCGAAGAAGGCATTGCTCGTCGTCGGTGTAGTACCCATCGGGAAGCGGCGAACCGTCCCGCAATTGATAGTGATTGTGCGTTTCCTGAACGTACTTTCGCAGCGTGCTTTCGGCGACAGATTCGGGCCTTGGCTGAAAATCGCCATCCCGCATGCTGTGCAGGATTTCAAGCTCGTCGTCGCTGAATGGCGAGAACGAGAATTCGCCGTTGTCGCTCGGAATGAAGTCAGTTCCTTCGTTGTTGAGAACGTGCCGGATGTACTTGCGAAGCGTCGACTCGATAAGCGACTCTGCTTGGCCTTGCAGAATCAATTCCCGATAGGCGAGCAGAACCAAATCCATCGACGCCGCCACGGTTGACGGTTGATCGTCCTTGACGGATTCAATCAGCGCGATGGCTCGCTTGAGCAACGCCGCCGGCACAACAACCGGCTTCACAGTCTGCATCGGATTCGGGAACCCTTCGGGTAGTGCGCCGCAAGGCACAATATCGAACGATTCGCTTTCGACGATGAATGCGAGCATTCGCCGCAGGAAGTCGTCGTGAACCGAGACAACGCGGGCATCTGGAGGAAGCGGTTCGCCGCCCTCGGCCGGAACAATGCGAAACGTCGTCGGCGAGCCTTGCAGCAATACCGCAAGAATGTCCTCGGGGCTGACGTAGTAAACGCGATAACGGTTGGAATGGGCAAAGGTCACAGAAGGCGCCTTTCAAGAGAGTGAGAGAGAACGAGACCGCGAAGCGTTAAACCGTAAACGGTTTGACGGCGCAAAGAACGGTCCGGCAGGCCGCGAAGTCGAACCGGTCGGCGTCGTTCCGCAGTTTCGTTTCCATGTCGATCCAAATCGCGGGAACGTCCAATTGCGACCGTTCGCAGGCGTCAAAAATCCGTCCCAATTCCGCGACGATGTTTCCCGGGCCAAGTCCGCCGGCGAACCCGTGAAGGATAGCGCGGTCCGGTCCGCTGTCGTCCGGATGGCGCGGCGCAACGTATTCCGGCCGCGGCCATTCATTCGGGACGATTCCCGCGCCGCCGCTGAGGTCGAACAGCGGAACGTGATTCGGTCCGCCGTCGATCATGGTCGATTCCATCAACGCCGCGCCGTCGCCGCCGTCAATTTGAAAAATCAATTCGCGATCGCCGAACACGGCGAGCGCGTCACGAAAGGCGTCCGCGTCATAGTCCGATTTTTCGGCGTGGAAATTGAGTTGCACGCGCTGAAATCCGTTTAGGATTTCCGTCGGAAAAACGACGCGACCCAAGAGCAACGAACGAACCCATTCGCCGCAAAGGTGGAGCGACAGGTTAAAGGGTTGGGCCGGGTTGTGTTGCGCGTAGCGGGCGGCCGATGCCTGTAACTGCCGCAACCATTCCCAAGAGGGAAAGCGGTGCGACGATGCAAACAAACTGAACGCGCGGGCGCTAGCCAATATGCCGAACTCCGCGAACGGATACTCGCGCGAGAGTCCAAGCAAAGAACCGGGCGCGACCGTGTCGTCGGCGCCGGTCAACGTGACAAACCGAACTTGGGGACGGGGCATAAATCGAACCTTTCAAACGTGAGGGAAACGAAACACTACAAAGCGGCGATCGTCAGCCTCCCCGCTCGTCATCGAGAACGCGCAGTTCGGGCATCTCCATCCCGATTCAACCAGAACACGAAACCTTCCTTGCATTTCGGTAGTTCGATAACGCATGCACTCTGACGGGTGAACGGTGTGACACTTCGGGCATTGTATTGCCCTTGCGTCGTCATGGTCTAGGTTAAGTTCGCTGTTCATGGCTACCGCTTCCACTCCCTGAGAATTTCGTAAGTGTCTTGGAGTCATCCACTCGCTCCATGCTTTCTGCCCCGTGATCGTTGACATGAACAGCCGGTCGTCGAAAGAAGAAGCCATTCCACGCTCAACCAAAAGCTGGGCGTATTTGCGATCAAACTCGTCAAGCTGCATCCATTCGTTGCCAGCATGGACTAGCGTTCCAAGAACCCTTCTGTGGTGATACGTCATTCGTTTACTCACTCCCCACCGTCCTTTCGCTCGGCCAGCACCACCTCGACGACGGGAAACGCGGGGTCGCGCTTTACCGCGTAGGCATTGTCCGGATCCTGCGGCTCGGCCGCGGTTAGTGCTCTCATTGAAGCGGCTATTTGCCGTTTCATGTCACCGATCTGAGCATCTGTAAGATGCTCGGTAATCCACGGCATATCGCCAACAAGACTCGCCGCTCTTTCGTCGATGTTCATTGCTTCCTCCTGCGGCTCGGCCGCGGTTAGTGTGCCGCCTCAACATGGTCTACTTGTGAAACTGAATGCCGAACTGCGCCGCGTCGCTGTGCGGCATGATTCCCGGCCGAGTTGATTTCGGCATGGCGGCCCGGTTCGGCGTTTCCCCGCGGCCGTGTATCGCCCGAGAGTACAGCATATAACGCAACGCGTCTAGCGCGTCGTCGTCTTTTTTCAGGGGCTCGGGAACCGCAACGGTCGGGTTGCGAATTCCGGGAATCGTTTTATTGCCGCGGCGCCAACGATAGCGGCGGAATTCCGAGATTAGCCGCTGACAGCGCGGCGAGACGAATATCCGCGGCTTGCCCGTGTTCGAGTTGATCTTGAGCAACGAGCGAACGTAGTTGATGCCCTCAATGACGGCGTTGCGAGCCGAGAGCGTCGGCAGTCCGCGTTGTGTGTATTCGGTGAGATTGCCCGGCCGCGACGGGTCGGCATAGTTCGCGCTGTGCAGCGCGTCGGGAACGATTCGCCGCTTGACGATCTTGTCTTTCGTCCGCCAGTCCTGCCCCTTCCATCCCCAGCGCTCACAAATCGCAATCGTCGCCTCGGCGTGATTCTCCAAGGTCTTCATTTGGTCTACGGAAAAATACTCGTCGAATACCCACCACGTTCCGCCGTTGTCCTCGGCTCCGAACACTGATACATGCGGGTGTTCTTCGCTGGCGCCCCAGTCGGTAGCGAGCGAGCAACGAGCGCCGGGCGGCGGGCCGAATTCGTAGTCGAGAACGTGAACCGGCGAGTTCCACGATTGATAAATCATGCCCTCGAATGTCGCCAGTTGTCCCGTCAATCGCGTCGCGAGCATTTCGTCGCTGACGGTGTTCTTAAACATATCGAGCCAACCATCGGCGAGGCTGCGATTCTTCGCCGTGTTCGCGCGATAGAAGCCGACGCCGGGCGGCGCCGCTTCCATCATTTCTTCAACCCATACGCATAGCTCGGGGTCAATCGGCGTGAATTCGCAGAACTGCCCGCCGGGGAAGTTGTATTCACGGCAACCGCGGAGAACTTCGGTATAGATTTCGTGCGGGAACTGTTCCGAGAAGAAGAAGCCGCCAATCGAACTCGCCTGCATGGCTTCGCGGCCTTGGCCGTAGCTCTTGAAGTGAATCGTCCAATTCTTGTCGGGGTCGCCGTCGGCCCACGGCAAGAGCGGGACCACTTCGGGATGCCCCTTCTTTTGATCGCGCCAACTGATGCGGCGCCAATCGACTTCGCAGCGCGGTAGATGGCCGTGCCCGAGTAGCTTTTCCTTCCAAATGACGTCGCCGACTTGCTCGTAGGTGTTGGCGAGAATCCAAAACGGCGTATCCTTCCGCGGCGGCGGTTGCTTGCGGAGAAGGAATTGCGCGGCCTTGTACGTCGCGGCTTCGGTTGTGCCTGCCGCGTTGCCGCCGATCAAGAACGAGACGTAATCGCTCGCGTTGCAGAACGATTCTTGTTGATCGTACTCGGCCGGGTTGTCGGGCCTAGGTTGGAAGTTGTAAAAGCCGCGGGTGATCTTCCGCGGGTCTTGCTCGGGCGCTCGGTTGTCGAGCCAAGCGGCCACTTCGGGGTCAATCGAGGCTGCGAGCGCTAGTTCTTCGTCGGTGAAGTCGATTCCGGCCGGCATTGCGTTTCCCTGCATTGCTTCGGCGCCGCGGCTTGAGTGTTACGGTCCATCCGTAACCCGGCGCCCAACGCAACCTAACGTCGCGCATGCCGAAAACGAAAGAGCGCCACCAGTTGCCAACCGATGCGAGAACAATCTTCCGCCAAGCCGGCCCATAGCCTGCCGCTCGGCAATGTCTCGGCATACGCGCAATTCCGTTCCGGTCGGATCGGCGCTCATCGAATTCCTCTTGGCGGCGGCGGGGGCGGTGGAACCGGCTGCCGCCTGCCATCGTTCGGCGGCGGCTTCGTTGGGAAAAGACCGAGTACGATGTCGACGAACTTTGTTTGAGCGCGGTTCATGCCTGACCTCCCAGTGCAACGCGAATGACGACGTCAATGTTGCGAGCGCCCTGCGCCGCCCAGCCTTCAACGGCCGAAAGCAGAGCCATACGTCGTGATCCGCTGAGCGAATTCCAGCCGCGGAGGTCGGCCATCAGCGGATAGAAGTGCGAGTTGTAGAACCGCATACTGGAGCGAAGCACCTCGTGACCGTTCAGGCGAAGCGTGTAGTGATGCGACCAGCAATCGCGAATCGCTTCCCAAACCGTCAAGCGACAGAGCGGCTCGTCCGTCACGCGGCCGTTGATGCTCACCCACCCATTCTCGCGCGGCAGTTCGGGATCGACCGGCCAGAAGAAGGCCTCGGTGCCGATGTAGCAATTCCAAACCGACGGGTGCGAGAAGAGGCCGTCGCGACTAAGGCTGCCGTACGTCCAGAGCGGTTTATCACCGACGCCTCCGATGCGATCGCGGAGTTCGGGCAGGATCTTCGGCAGATCCATATCCAAGCCGTCGGCCCAAAATCGCGTCGTGTCTTGCTGAGGTGCTGCGGTCGTCGTCATGACTGTGTTTCCCGGGAAACGCCTACCAGCCGCTCAAGGTAGCTATCGGAAATGAACACGCCAATGCCGTAGGATCGGAAGTTATCCACTTGCTCAAAGCGAGCGCGTTGCTTGGCTTCGCAGAACAGCGCATCAAGCCCGGCGCCAGTGGCGACGCTGACCGCGATTCCGCGGGCAATGGCCTGCCGCTCGGCCGCGAACGTCTTCGAGAGTTCGGACAACTGTTCCAGCGATGGAACGCGGGATAGCGACGATTCGTTCGCGTAAGTCGTCGCCGGTTCGCGGACGATGGAGAACGGCCGCGGTTGATCGTCTCGCGCCACTATTCGGACGGGCCGTTCCCTGCCCCCCGTCTCGATTGTCCCGAGCCCAACCCCAACATCGTCGAATAAGTCGCCGCGTTCTGGCTTCTCGTCCATTCGTCGCTTTCCGTGCGAGAGTTAGTTCGGCGAGCCGAGCGTCGCCACGGCCGATTGTTCCTGCCGAACCCGTTCGGCGATTTGTTGTACTCGCGCGAGCATATCGCGGTCAACTTCGTTCGGATCGCGCCCCGAGACTCGGAATTGATGCGTGACTTCGAACGTTTGCGACTTGAGGAAATGCCCGGCAATCTTCGCCTCTTGCTCAAGGCACCATTTGATAACGTCGACATAGCCCGAAACAGTCAGATTCGGAATGCGGCGGAGCGTGCGGCGGATTTCGACAAGCTCGCGTTCTTCGAGCGCGGTCCTCTTGGGCTCCATCCGCTTCCGCTTGCGAATCGCCTGATGCAGCCGGGCCGGGTCGTTCTCGGGCGGCGGCGGGGGCCCCGCGGCGGCGTCATTCCCTGATTTGCCATCCTCGGCCGCTGGCGGGGCCGCTGGCGCTGGCGGAAGGCCCATTTCGATAGTTTCCTCGCTTAACCCGAGGCTGCATTCGTCACGCTTGCGGTAGGCCCACGCCTTGAGCCGGTAAATCTCTTGCAGGAATTCGCCCAAGTGCCGGCATAGCTGCTTGCGAGCGACGGGGCGAAGTTTGTCGTTGATCCAGTTCGACACAACTTGCCGAGTCAACTTCCGCCGGCCGGGGAATTCGGCCGCCAAGATGCCCGTGATAGTTTCGAGCGTGTGCCCCTGCAACCACAGTTCGCACAGCCGGTCGGAAACGAGCGGCGAGAGAATCGACGCCTCGCCCGGCGCCTTGCCTGATGCTGCCATGATCTTCCTGCCCTTGCTTGCCCCTTCGAAGCCCCTTGGGAAGCCCATTCCAAGGCGCTTCCTCTTTCGCGGCCGAGCGGCCCGTTTGCCTTCCCGCGCCTTCCCGCGCCTTCCCGGTCCCCAACAAAAACCCGCGGATTGCGGGGAGATTCGGGGGAGTTGCGGCCGTTTTCGTCCTCGCCGGTCCCCGCGTGCGCGTAGCCGTCAACCGTTGCGAGTGCGAGTTGAACCCCCTTGGCCGATTTCCAGCCTTCGCCCGCGAAATTAGTCCACCCTTGCCCGAGGCCAAGCGCCGCAACGGTTTACGGCGCGAAAAATTATTTTCGGGGGGTTATTTTCGGGGGCTGGATTGCCGGTTTAGGCCGGTTGCCCGGTGAGTTCGTCGATTGCTCGGCGAATGAGCGCGGCGGGGTGTCCATTCGCCATTTCGGCGGCTTCGGCCGGGGTGTATTTGGCGTCAAGGTAGCCCTTGATCTCGAGCTTGACCGACTCGAACTGCTCGGCGTCGGCGGCTTCGCCGCCTTGGTCTGCCTGGGGCAGTTCCTTGGTTGCCGGTTCCTTGGCCTTCTTCGGGCGGCCGGGCGGTCGGCGAGCCGAGGCGGACGGGGTTTCGTCGTGGTCGTTTTCGAAGCGGGTGCGGATCGTCTTTTTACGCGGGGGGCGGGGGATGCCCTTGGCGTCGGCTTCGGCTTCGACGGCTTCGATGCTGCACGCCTTCATTTCGGCGATTTGCTCAAGCGTGATGCCGGGGGTGAGTAAGAGGCTTTCCCAAGATTCGGGGGCTTCGCGGCGGTCGAAGGCAATCCGCTTGTTGCGGCGGCTGCGGTATTCCTGAACCTTGGCGGTCAAGGTCGAGAATTCATGGTCGAAAACCGCTTGATTCGGGTTTTTCGGGGTCTTCCGCTCGGATTCCGGCTTGAGCAGTTCATGGCGGACGCGGGCGGCGTCGGCTTGGCCGTTGTCGTTCATCCATCCGTAAATTTCGGCGATTTGCCGGTCGCTCATGTTGTTGAGCCGCTTTAGTTCGTCGATGGATTCGAGCGGCGGGGCGAACTTCCGCTTGGAGTTGGTCAACGAGTCTTCGAGCCTATCCCATTGGGCGAACAGTTCGTCGGACGGGGCGGCGCCGTCTTCGTGCGAAACCGTGACTTCACGGGCGAAGGCGCCGTAGAGGCAGGCGAACCGATAGGCTTCGCCGAAGATTTCGCCTTCAATCTTGCGGTACTCGGTGGCGACTTCCGAGAGTTCCTTCCATCCGGTGTAAAGCTCGTCTTCGCGGTGGATCGAGGATTGATTCGCGTCCACCCAGCGGCGGAACTTGGCTTGCGTCGATTCGATCACGTTCAGCAAATGCCGGCGTTCGTCTGCGAAACTCATTTTGCCCTCTTGCAAAGCGGAAGAATTCGATTCCTTCGACGCGAACAAGATGCGCGCGACGCTCGGGCGGAGTCAAGAGCGCGGCGGGCAGGCGGGCGCATGAAAAAAGCCGCCCGAAATGAATCGAGCGGCCCAAGCATTACCCCGCAAGGCGGTTTTGATTCTACCGGCAACGGCAGGCCGTGCAACTGCAATCGCAACTGCCGCCGGTCGGCGCCGAGGGAGCGCAGCAGGCGGCGTGCGCTCGTTCGTGCCGGGCTTGGCGGCGAGCGCGGGCGCGGCCGAACAATCCGCCGCAACATGCCGCGGCATCGCCGAGGAACACAACGAGAACCATGACCACGACAAACACAACCGAGAACAAACGATTCGACATAAACGAGACTCCATTCGGGAAGGAAATCAAACCGCAACGGCGAACGATCCGCCGATTGTATCACTCCGACCGCCGCCCTTCACTTGAACCGAATCCGCCAACTGCGACGCCCTTGCGAGGGTAACGACTTACTTGACGGGGCACGGATAAACCAATGACGACCGCCAACTACTTTCGACGTTTGCGTTTCGGTCGCGCCGCTTCGACGGCATCGACTTCGGCCTTGGGTACTTGCACCAAGAGCTTCGCCAGCGCGCTGAATTTGCCGAATCCGGTCGGCTTCTTTTTCTTCGCCATCGCTCTGACCTCCGTGTTAGGTGATGCCCATGAAACCGCAGTCGCCTTGAGCCGTGAGATTGCGCCACGTCAGGCGTTTGCCGAGCACGCCGGCCATCGCTTCGACGAAGCGGTTGCGGTCGCGACCCTTTCGCGCGTTGAAGCGGAAAACCTGCTCGTCGATGTAGCGGGCCAAGTGGTACGGCGCGACGGCAACGTAGGTGCCTTTCAGGCCGCGCTTGAGCAGCGACCAGAAATTCTCCAAGCCGTTCGTGTGAACTCGGCCGGAAACGTATTTTTCGATGTGGTCGACAGTTGCGTGGCGATGCGTCAGGCACAATTCCCCGTAGGCCGCATGCGCGTCGGTGTAGACATTCGCGCCGTACTCGACGTTGCGGCGGACCTCGGGCAACAGCACGTTGGCTTCCGTGCTGCCGACGACCTTTGCTCGCACTTGGCTCGTCTCGCCGCGCTCCAGGATGCCGTGGACGATCGACTTGCCGACCGCGCCACGCCCCTTGATTTTCTTCTCGCGCTTCGCGGCGTGCATGTTCTTCGCTTCGCCGCCGATAAACGTTTCGTCGCTCTCGACCTCGCCCTTGAGCTTTTGAAACGAGCCGGTTTTCATCGCTGCGCGGATGCGGTGAATCATAAACCACGCGGTCTTTTGGGTGACGTCGAGCGCGCGCCCAAGCTCGTGGCTACTGATTCCGTTTTTGCAATTGGCGATCGACCACACGGCCACGAACCACTTGTCGAGCCCGAGCGGCGAATCCTCAAAGATCGTGCCGGTCTTGTACGAAAATTTCTTACGGCAGTCGCGGCACTGGAGCCGTTTTCCATCGGCACTTTCGGCGATCCGCTGCTCGCCGCAGTGCGGGCAGGTGGCCTTGCCGTCGGGCCACTTGATCCCGCGCATGTAGTCATTACAGACGCGCAGATCGGAAAAGTAGCGAACGGCTTCGAGCAGCGATTCGGGCAGGGTATCGGTCATGGCGTGCGGCTCCAGAGTGGAGAGAAAAAAGCACGCCCCGCCGGGAGTCGTCAATTCGACAGTGGCCGCGCTCCTGACGCGGATACCTCCCGGCGGGACTCGGAGACGCTAGGCGATCTTGAGATCGAGCCCACGCTTTGCGGCATACTCACGCGCGAACTTTACGGCCTTGGTGCGCCCTGCTTCGGTCGGCGCGAACGTCTTGACCGTGGCGGACTCGCCGCCGCCGACAATGTCGGTGTCGACGATCCAGCGGCACTCATCACTCGTCTTGTCCAGCCACACGGTCACGATCTTGATAGCAGTCATGGTCATATCTCCGAGTCTTACGTGCTCCGACCAGTGTCGCCGGTCGGCCCGAGTGGCTCGCACTTGCTTGCCACGAGTCTCATTTTACTAATCGGCTGTGCCCCGTCAAGTGCCTAAATGCAAAATATCGAAAATGGTCAAAATCACCGTAAATCCGCCCCGTCAAGTAAGTCGTTGCCCTTGCGAGCGCGGGCAAAGGCGGATCGGTTCTCACGCGTTATTTCCATTCGCCGCCTGTTCGCGCTCGAAGGCTTCGAGCAAGTCCAGCGGCATGCGGTATTCTTCCATGAAGGCCCGAACAACATCGAGACGGAACCGCCGATCGCGCTTGCCGACCGGCGTTGTTGCGGGAACCCTCCAGCCTTTCAAGATTCCGTTGTCGTACCATCCGGCAACGGTTCGCGGCGAGACTCGGCAGAGCTTGCCGACTTGGCCTGTAGTCACAACGATCATCCTTTCGCGCTCCACAATCGGCAGAGGTTGGAATCGAACCGACGCATCGGGGTTATGAATCCCACGCCTTCCCAACTCTGCCGCCGCGACAAACGGCGCAGGGTGCGACGCCGTTTGACACTTCCCAAGCCGGAACCGCCGACCAAACAACAGCGTTCACGACAAGGGCAATAGCGAATTGAACCGCCCGCGATTATAGCCGGGCGAGACGCGTGTCGCTTATCGGGTGCGACGCGCGACGCCCCGGGCGAACATCGCCCCGCAGTCGGCGAGCGCTACGTCGCACGCGTCGCGATCGATAAGCGGATCGACGCGAATCCCGTCGGCGACATAGGCGAGCCCCTGCCCCGTGATCAAATAACCATGATCGATAGCGAAGAGCAAAAGATCGCGCTCGATCGTGACGTCGTCGAGGCAATAAGAGCAGAGCCGCATGATCTCGCCGCGCTGAAACATGCCCGGCGCTTCGCTGCCGTGCGCGGTTTTTCCGCCGGCGGCTTTCGCGCCAAGGGTGCGACTTGCGATATCTTGCAGCCCGAGCCCAGCGCCGCACGGGCCCGTAAACCCTTTCCCGAGAGCGGCGCGAGCGATCCGAAAGAGATCGATCGGGACAAACCGCGAACGCCCGAGAATATCCGACAGCGCAAAATTAGGCCGCGACACTCCATAGACGACGGGAAGATCGAAACTGACGATATTAAAGCCCGAGACGACGTCGGCGGCCTCGATTCTCTCTTTCAGCGCTTCACGATCGTCAGGCCCATAAAACCGAAATCGATTCGTCAGGGATTCCCAAAGAACGGCGACGCCGATTCCCATTTTATCCGTCGCATCCCAGCCGCCGACCGCTTCGACTTCGTTCGCGATCTCGACGTCGAAAACTACTAGGTCAGTGTGCGAATCAATAACCATGCCCGGCCCTTTCTAAAAGATCGCCGCGATCGACTCGGATCGACAAGACCCGCGGAACGTCGTCGCGACTGTGGGCGATATCTTAGCGCGATCGCTTGCCGTTGCGGATGATTGCCGCCGCGTGTCGTCGTTTCATTCGCCGCCCGCTTCCCCGGTTTCGTGAATTTGCTTTGCCCGGGCGAACGCTTCGGCGTCCGTCCGTTTCTGGAACTCCGCGAGGCCGCGGCCGCGATGATGGACGAAAAACGTTTGCGTTGCCTCGCGCTTCAAAACGTGAAACGGACCGGCCGAATGGCAGGATTCGAACCTGCGTTCTCTTGGTTATGAGCCAAGCGAGTTGCCACTTCTCCACCGCGCGATACTCGGGGGCATCATGCCCCCTTGGTTGCTCCATGCCACGGCTTCCGCCGTGCTACGCCCCAGCGGCAACGCTTGGGGCTTCCGTCTCGGCCGCGGCTTCTTGCGGCGCCTCGGCATTATTGGGCTCGGCCGGCTTCGGGAATTCGCCGAGGTCCAGCGAATTCCAAGCAATCGCCATGAACATCACCAGTTCGGCGACGTCGGCGAGCTTGTAACCCATCCCGGCCAACCTGTCTCGGTCGGTGTCGTCGAACAAGTCGGAAACGTTCGCGGAATCGGGGGCGAATCCCGCCGGATCGGCCGCGGCTTGAATTTGCAGAAAACCGAACGCCTTTCCGACGATGGCTGAAAACGCCGGAACGTACAACACGGCCGAACCGAGGTCTTCGAGTGTCGTATCGTTGTCGCCGTTCATCGCCCGGCACCATTCGCCGGCGACGAAAGCCAGTTCGTTCATGCACCCAACAGAATCGGACACTTGCCACGCATCGCGAGCAACGAGGTCGAGAACTTGTTCCCGAATCTTAATCAACAGACCTTGTAACCGAATGATCCGCGACACTTGCGGAACAGTCGCCTCGTAAGGCTTGAGCTTGTCGGACGCGTCGCGCCCAACCCGTAGCATTTCCGCATAGAGCCCCCAAACCTTCCGCCGCTCGGCTCGGCGCCGGCCGGCTTCGTCGCTCGCCTCGGCCGCAATCAACTCCGCAATCTTCATCGGTCAACCCTTATAAAAACGTCCCTTGAGAAAGAACCGCGGAACCGCCGCGGCTCCGGTTACTCCTCGGATTCCTCGGCGGCTTCCGGCTCGCGCTTGATCTTCTTCGTTTTCAGCGATTCGCCGGATTCCCGAACGATCATCTTGTTCCCTTCGTCAATCGGAACCTTCTTGATTTTGTGCGTCTTCATCAACGCGAGAAGGCTTTCCTTGGAGAAGTTCAGTTTCTCCTTGGCCTTGCCGGAACTGCGGAGCGCGTCGATGTACTTATCGGCCGCGTCTTGCACTTCCTGCGGAATATCGGAGAAAGGCCGCCCGTTCTCGTCCTTGAATTGCTGCTGCTTCGCCACGCCATTGCCCTCTCGTATCGTGTAAGGAATCAACGAACACTCGGCCCGTAACTGTATTGCCGAGCGTTACAGCATGTCAAGGCGCGATAGCGAGAAAATATCCAGTTGAGCGAGTTGCATGATGGCGGCGAGTACATCCGGCCGCGGCGTGCGCTCTCGGTCGCGCACGTTCCATTCAACGCTTACGCCGAGTTCTTCGCAGTCGTCGCGCGTAATCGAATTCCGGTCGCCCGCTTCAAAGTCATCCCAGAATTGCAAGTCTCGGTGAACCGGGAACGCGAAATGAGCGAGCGGGTAATCCTTCGTTGCCAGTTGTCGCCTTGACCAGCGAATCAGAAAAAAGCAGATTCCGCCAACCGCCGAGCGGTTTAGCATGTGCGTTAGCTGCTTCTCGCGACTTCCCGCCCGTGGTTGGCCGGGGCTGCGTCGGTAGTTCCCGAGCGAGAACGACGAACCGCTTTCGACTTTGCAGTCAAAAACAACATGCCGCCCGCCGAGCGCTCGAACTGCTCCTTCAATGTCGGGGTAGCTTGGCGTCGTGACTACTTGGCCGCGCCCTCGGGCGAATCCACTCGGGCCGCCCGTTCCGCCGTTGTCCCCCGCCATGATCGAGGCTTGCACGCCGTACCGGGTGAAGTGACACTTCGCTTCGCGCGCTTCGTCTCGCAATCGCTCAAGAACGATCTTCTCGAAGTCCTTGCCCTTCATTCGCTCGCCTGCCGCCGCGTCGCTGCTCATTGCGTTTCCATTTCGCTGTGTCGTTGCCGATATGAATTCCGCCGCAAAATGGGCAGCGGTAAGCCACCATCTTCGACGCCGCGTTTCCGCGGCGATACCTTGCTCGCGCCTTGCGAGAGCTTACCCCGTCCGCGGCCCTCTTGGCTTCGCCGAAGTTTGAATAGACCGTCTTGCCTTCGCACATCACAAGGCGCGTTGAGTCCGAACCCATTTAGCGAATTCCCTTCATCGTTGCCCGCGGCGATTCAAGCCGCGTCGGGTTGATTTGTGTCGCGAGTCCCGTCTGAATCTTGATCGGCTCGGGCGCGGCATGCCCAAGCCTTCGGTTCTCGGTCGCGAAGTTTCCAAGCAGCGGAGCCCCGGCTTCGGCGCTCACGCCGGCGCGACAGTAGGCGGCGTAAGTCTTCGCGAAACGCGCCTTCGTGAATTGTTGAAAGTCGGCGCCGTCCGCTTGCTCGCAGAACACGGCCCAACCGCCGAGAGCGCGAATCGTCGCGTTGATCGTCGCATCGTCGAAGTCAACGCTTCGGTAAAAACCGTGCTGCCGCATGGCGTCGCCGACAACGGCCCAAGCAAGTTCTGCGCGATCGGCCGGCGAGAGATAACCCGAGAGCTCAAGCAACTCTGCCGCGCTCGGCATAAACTTGCACGTTTGAAGCGCTCGCTTTGTGGCAAACTGGATTTGCTCGACGGTCAAATCTTCCAGCGCGAGCGCGTAGGCTTCGTGCATGGCGTCAGTTGCTCGCTGCCGGAATTGTTCCGCCAGATAGCCGAGGCAAATCGCTAGAACGGCTTCCGCTTCCGGCTTCATGGTGTGCTTGAGCATTGTTCAAATTTCCTCGCTCTTGGATTTGTTGCAGTCGCCGGCGAACAACGTCGGCGTTATTCAGGGGGTCAAGTTTCTTTTCGTGCTGCGCTCTGCTTGAGTCGCGTTCCCACGCTGACGGGTCATCATCAAACCGCGAACCGTTCAGCCACGTTGCGGGATTCGGAACGAATTCGCCCTTGCCCTTCGGCGACGCGCCGAACTGCGCGGTGACGTCGCACAACCAGTCGAGCGCGTAATCGCGATCACATTCGCGAGCCTCGCAAATCCGCTTGAGCGCTTTCGCAAAGGCTTCGGACGCGTCGCGCTTGGCCTGCTTGAGCGGGTACAGCGCCCACCAGCGCTCAAAGTCGCCAGCGTACCCGGCCGCCTTTTCGGCTGGGGGCTTTTTCGGCTTGGCCGGTTTCGGCTTCTCGGCCGGGGCCGGTAGCGCGGGCGGCGGGGTCGGCTCGTTTTCGGCCGAGGTCGCGCCAAGAAGAAGAACAGGAACGGGGTCAGGAACAGGGTCAGGAACAGGAACAGGAACAGGAACAGGGGGGCTTCGAAGGGGCTTAGTAAGCCCCTTTGGGGCGAGCGCCCGAAGTTCGTCCAAATTCAACGAATACGCTTCCCCGTAAAGGTCAAGGAAGTCATTATAGAACACAGACTTACAGAATCCGCGAATCATCGACTCGATACTCTTAACGCGGTTGTCCGCGCGCTTGAGCTTGGGGCCGATTTGAAAATGAGCCGCGCGGTACACGAAAACCGTCTCGGAAGGCTCGTCGTAATCGCAAAAACCCCCTTCGAAGCCCCTTTGAAGCCCCTTCCTAACGTCGCGTTCCGACATGGACAGTTCGTAGCAAATCATCGGAATCGGCAGATAGTACAGGCCGAGCATGTTGCTACTTGGGGAAGTGATTAGGTAGGCAAGAACAAGCTGCGTCGTGTGGTCGCCGCGGAACTGCCTGCCAGTCTCGCCGGTCCAAAATGATGGCGCAAAATTGGCGTATTGGCGCACGTTTCCACCGTGAAAGAAAAACCCTTCGCCGCGCGCTGGCCCGCGGTCTGTTCGGGCCGCACAGAGGCGGCAGAATGGCGCGTTGCCGGTTTTACGGCAAACGCGCGGCGAAGGGGTTGAATTGTGAAAGAACAGACTGACGGCCGGGGGTGAATCTAGCGAACCGATCGCGCCGGCGTCAACCGCCGTTTGCCAATCGGGTTCGCCGAGCGTCGAACGCCTTCTCGGCGTGACGCATGCGCGGGGAACCCGGTTGAAGTTTGTACTTACCGACGAACTTCGCCTCGGCCATATTCACCGATTTGACCGTTTCGCACGCCTCGGCCGTGAATTCGAGGTCGTCGGCGAACGCCTTGTCATCGGCTTCGCCTTGCCCCGCTGCCGCGTCCTGCGTCGGCTTCTCGGCCGGTTGGCCCGATTGCGGCTGCGTCGCCTCCTCGGTCGGCTTTTCGACTATCGTTTCGTCGGTCGGTTGCTTCGTTCTGGTCGGCGCCGGTTTCGTCTCGGCCCGTCCGGTTGGCGAGGTCAGCGCGGCGGGCGCCTTTCCGCGCGGCTTCTCGGCGGCGCGTTCTTCCTTGAGGTCTTCGAACAGTTCATCGACCGTCATTTCGCCGTTCTTCAATCCGCTGAACACGCCGCGGAGATTCTGAACATCGGAATTCGTCCAGCCTTCCGAGACGGTTCGGCCGATCAAATCTTCGAGGTCGTTGAGGTCGATCTTGTGTTCGCGCAGGAACGCGGCCGCGAGCTTGTTGACATCTTCCTCGCTGACGAGCGTTGACTGAATCTTGCGGCATTGCCCTTCGAACCACGCCTTGAGGCCGGGATTCACCGAGCGAAGGATAACTTCGCGGATCATCTTCGAAGCCGCTGCGGGAACGTTGAGCGAATAAAACTTGTCTTCGCTGATAACGTACTTGCCGGTATCGCGGCTGATAAACGTCGCCGCGCTCCACGTTCTCCCCTTCTGGTAGTCAACGAAAGTCGCTTCGATTTTGACTTTCATCGGGTCGCCCGTTTCGAGAACGTCGGAGCGAACGCGGTTGAACCCGAACGTATCGGCGAGCGCTTCGGCCGCTCGAATCGAAAGCCCCTCGGCGAACTTCATTCGCGGACGCCCTTGCGGCTTGCATTGTTTCGAGTCGCAGCGGTTGCAGAATACCGCCTTTTCGTAGTTGCCGCGGCGAACGGCTTCTTCGAACTTCGCGCCGCATTTTTCACAGAGATAATCTTGCACTTTGCCAACCGGCTTCGCGTAGATGGCGGTTTCGGCGAGTTCCGGAGTTGCCGCCAAGGTCGCCGCCATTTCCTCTTTCAGTTCGGCAATATCGCGAGGCCGGGCCGCTGCGAGCGCCATGATGGAATCATTTTCCATCTTCATAATTGCGAGGCTCGGCGGAAGGCTTGCGATTGCGTTGACTTCTCCGCCGCTCGTTTCGCGCCGCGCGGGAAGTGTGTTTCTGTCTTCGTTTGTCATCTTCGGGAGTCCTTTGAGGATAGGGAATTGAGGTTAATCGTTCTGCGTTCGTTTGCCGGGATTCACGAACCGGCAAGTATCGTAGTATCCGCACCATCGCGGCGCGCACCACCAAGCCATAGCCGGGGCCGGCGGAAAGATGCCCGCGGCAATCAGCGTGTTGACTTGATCGAGCCGAGAGGAAAACGCCGCGAAGTCGGCATCGTCGCGCGACGTCGGCAGAACTTGCCGCTTCGTCTCGCGCTTGCCTTGAACGAGCGTATCGAGCCGAAGTTCGCTCGGCGGTTGCCCGGTCAGGACATGATAGGCGGCCGCGTAAACCGTAAGCCCGGTGTTCGTGTCGGCGTCGTTCTGGATCTTGCTTTTTCCGGCCGTCTTGAAGTCAATCACTCGCTTTTGATCGTCGGCCAAGTCGAGAACGCCGAGAAGGTCATGCGTCGATTCGGGTAGCTCAATACGAACAGCTTGCTCGACGAAAACGGGTTGATAGTCTGGCGCCTGCATTTCGATATGAGCCTCGGCCATGTCGACGACAGAATCTTTTGCCGTGCCGATAGCGACGGCCGCGTTTCCGTCCTCGGGGTCAAGTTTGAACCCGGCCTTCAATTCTCGTTCGAACTGCGAGACGGCAATCTCGGCCACTTCCGCCGGCTTGAGGTCGGCGTGAGATTCGATTTTCTGCTGGAAGTTTTCCGCGGCGCCGTGATGGCAGGCGAGCCCCTTAATCAGCGCGATGCCGGGCGGTCGCTTCTCGCCTTCGAGGTAGCGGCGCCGGTACGCCTCGGGGCACTTGAGGCACAAGTCGATTTGCGAGGCAGAACGGTACGGTTTTTCGTCAGACATAAGACAGCCCTTTCTACTGGTCGAGAAATTCACAAACACTATCCCACTTGTCAGCCACAGCCGAGAGAAAACTACGCTCGCTCTCTTGAAGCGCTACGGCCTTTCGCCACGCTTTCGGCGCGGTGAGTTTTTTTACCTTCTCACGAACGAGCTTAACGAGCGCAGCAGGCTCAAGCGCGTCGAGTTCCCACGACTTATTGCCGAACCGCCTGCGGTAGTCTTCGAACCGGCAATCGGAAGACTTCGCCGGATTCGGCGGCGGGTTGTACTTCTTGATTTGGTCGAGATTGAGCGCAATACGGTCGACGGTCAGTTCGTCCTCAAGGTCGCCCCCAATGAACATTTTCAAGCGGTCTTCAATGTCGCGAGACATATCAATACCGCTCGGATCGTGGTCACCAAGATGCAGAATAACGGTCGGCTGCCCATTCTCTGCGTGTTCTCGGATTCGCTTTCCGGCTCGCCACATTTCAGATTGCGACGTATATCCTCGGCAGGCAAGGAACGGGCAGTCGAGTTCTCGGCAGGCGGATTCCAGAACGCCCGCAAGCGCTTCTTTCTCGATCCACACTTCCACTCGCCGCGGCTGCGTCGCCCACAAGTCACGATGGTACGCCCGCGCGGCGCCGTCCATGATTTCCGCCGGGCTATCCCACCGCGACGGTATAACCGTGCCTCGCGTACGGTCTTCGATGGCTTCCCAATCAATCAAACCGGCAAGCCGAGCGTCGTTGATTGTCGCGACGAGATTATCGTAGCTCTTGGCATTGTTCGCGATCCAGTCGCGAGAAACGAACTGGTAATAAAGCTGCCGAACCGTCAAAACAAGCCCATCGGCTTGGTAGTTGGCGATGATTCTGTTCGCTCGCTCAATTCGGTCCACGGTCGCATGACTAAAGTTTTTCGAAATGTAGCATTCATGTGGCATTTAGCGAATTCCTCAAGAGAGAAAAACCGCCGCCGAGCGTTCGGCCGGTGAAACCGTGCCCGGCGGCGGAGCGTCGCGGTACACGATACCGCGACGCGTTGGCTAGAACGGTCTATTCGTGCGGCGGGAACTGGAAAACCGGCCCGCACATTGAGCGAGTGAACGCGCCGCGAAGTCGCTCAATATCTTCGTTTGAAAGTCCATTGACGATAGCCGCGGCCGCGAACCGCATCGGCCCGTAGGGCTCGGCGGTGAACGGCGCGAGTTGATGGCGAATGCGGTCGGCTGAATCTTGAAGTTCGGCCGCCCGCTTGTCTTCGGTGTACTTGCGAAACGCCGTTCGCGCTGCGATCAAACGTTCCTGCGTGATTTCCGCTTCGAGCAGTTTTCGAGTTGCCGAGTTCGCGGCGGTGAAAAAGGAAAGCGGCTTGTAATGCTGATGCTGCTTCCCCGTCCCCGATCGGTGAAACCACTTCGAAAGCTCGCCCGCGTCGCTAACCTTCGCCCAATATGGCGCCGGTTCGCTGCCGTCTTCCTTCATGCGAACAAAGTACGCGGTGAATTGCTGGCCGTCGTACACGATGCGGACGTTGCGAATAGGCATGGGGGTTCCCCGAGAGAGAGAAAAAGGCGCCCGGCGGTCGGCAGGCTGCGAAACCCGTTTCGTGTTTTTCGTTACCCGGTTACGGTAAACAAAAAAGTAGAAACCGCCGCCGCCGGGCGTGTGAACTGGAAGCTACGGCTTGCCCGAAAGCATCGACGGAACACTGCGGAACGTCTTGATGCTCAACCAGAATTCTCGACCGTCTTTCGTGTAAAGAATGCCGAGGTTGCGCTCGCTTCTATCACCGCGAACAATGTCGGCCCGCTTCCATCCGTCCAGTTCGAGAGCCTCTCCGCAACTCATAGCCGCTACGGCTAAATCGAGAACCGAAGCCGATTCGCTGACTTGAACCGCCTTCGCGACTCTCTCGCGAGCGGCGGCGATCTTAGATTCGAGCATTGTGCAAAACCCTTTCGAGAGAGAGAACCGCTTGACGCCTCAATTTGTATCGCCACACGAAACAGATTGCAAGAGCGCTGCGAATTATTTTTTCAAGTTCGCCATCGTTTCCGCATGCCCGTCGCTGTACCAGTCTCGCAAGTCTTCTGGCAGAGCATCGAATGCGGCTTGCAGAGCTTTCGCCCGCAATCGACGCAAGCCCGGCCCTTCGCCTTCCGCGCCTTTAAGGCTGCGTTCTAGCGCGTCCTCGTACTCGCCTTGCGGATTGCTCGACTTGAATTGCAAGCCGTGTTTATCGGCGAGCCGAGACAATCGCCCGCGGTCGTCTTCCTCGTCGAACCGCCCGGCCTTCTTGATGGCGCCGGTATCGTAAATGTACGCCTTGCCATCCTTCCCGATTCCGGCTTGGATTTCGTCGCCGATGCTGTAGCCGCGCGAGTGCAGTTCCTTGACGGTTTCCGCAAGCTGCTCGATATGCTCTTGCTTGAGCGGCGATTCGGTGTCGACTTTCGGCATAACGATATGCGTTCTGCCTTCATGGCTGACCGACGTTTGCGGCAGCAAGCCGGGAACGCCCGAGGTCCGCAGTTTTTCGTTGGCTTCGGCTTGTGCGGCTGCGGTTCGCGCCTGCTCGCCCTCGGGACGAACGCCGTTGTTCCAATGGAACGGAACGTCGCTCGATACTTTGACAACGTTCCCATCCCCCGCATCAAATCCAAGCCCCTCGTTCCCTCGGCCGAGGAACTTCGCCGAGCCGTTCAGCACGGCATTAACCGACGCGTTTCCGCTTGGTTTGCCGCGAACAACGCCTCGCAGGTCGTCGAGGAACCGCGGAAACTGCGACTTGGGGATTTTGGTTATCGAGCCGAGGGCGCCGTTTCCGGTCGCCGCGTTTACAATCCCGAACTTGTCGCCGTGATCGACAAGAGCCGCCTTAAACTCGGCGGCTGTGTGCGATTGCGGCATGGTGAACATATCGCCGGCGGAAAGTGCGGCGGATTCTTTCTCGCCGGGCTTCACGTTCGCAAAATCGTTGCCGCTGATGTTTTGTTCCGCCGCCGGCGTTGCGGCGTTTGCCGGCGGCGAAATGCTGTTCTTCCGCTGCATGGCCTTGAGCGCGGCCGCCTCTTTCGCGTCGCTCTCCATCAGCGCTCGATTGTTGGCGTTGTTGGGGCCGTAGTCGGCTCCGCCCGAGCCGGTCAATCGGCCGTGATTTGCGAACGCGTTCGCAAGATGCTGGGGCAGTTCGTGCGAAGGAATCGGGCCGGGGGCAGGCTTGCCCGCCTTGCGGTCGGCTTCGGTCGCTTGGCGTTGCTGCTTGTTGTAAGCGGCTTCCTCGGCGTCGCTCTTGGCATCCTCCTCGGCGCCGCGGTCGCGAACCTTGCCGGGCTTCTTGCCTGCCGATGCTTTCGGCTTGGCCGAGGTCTTCGGCTTGGCTTCCGCGGGCTTCGGTGGAGACTCGCCGCCCCCCTGCTCGGCCGCGAGCCGCTTCGCCATGTCCAAGGCTTGCCCGCGGTCAAGTTGCCGTGCGTCGATGCCGACTTTTGCGAGCGATACGAGCGCCTTGAGGTGTTCGATTTCGGCGTCATGCTTCGACGCAACCGAACTTGCCGTTTCGCCGCTCGGGGCGGGCTTGCCTTCGCGCTGCTTACGCGCGCGCCCCATAATTTCCGCCTGCCTCTCGGGAGTCTCTTTCATAAGCAGGCCGGCATTATGCGCCCCAAACTCGCGAACCCATTCCGGCGGCGGTTCCGAATTCTCCTGCGGCTTGGCAACCATCGAATCGGGTACGCCCTTATCCGCGAACAAGTTCATCTGCCCGGCGAGGCCGCTTTTTCCGAATAGCGCGCCTTGCTTGCCGCCGAGGTTTTCGAATTCCATCGGCTTCGGCTTGGGCTTGGGATTCGAGAGGGAGAACGCCGGCTCGTCGGGTGCGGCCGGCGGCGCTGGAGGCTTCACCTGCGAGAAGTCCCGCTTGTCGGGCTGCGGAGCCGATTGCGCGGCGTTAAGTCGGCTGAATGCGGCTTGCTGATCCTTCCATTGCTTCCGCTTGGCGTCGGCGTCGGCCTGCAAGTCTTTCTCTTGCGGAACGACTTTCGTTTTCCCAATATCCGGCCCCTCGGTCATTCGAACTTCGTGCCATTTCCTGCCGGCGGCGTCAACCATATTTCCGGTATGTACCGCGGAGAATCCGCCAACATAGGCGACGGTTCCCGGCGTCTTCGCATCGGGGTCGGCGGGCGCGGCCGGCTTGTCGCTCATTTTCTTGCCAGTCGCCTTCTCGACTTCGGCGCGATTCGGAAGCGGTGGGGCCGAACCCTTGCCCTTCGCCTTGCCCTTGGCCGGCGCTCCCTTGCTGCCGGGCTTCTTGTCCTTGTCGATCTTCCCAAGCGACTTTCCGGCGAGCGCATCAGGCCCGCCCGTGATCTTCCCGGCGCCGTCAACCTTGACATGCGTTCCATCGCCGTCGCCGCCGTTCAGCGTAATCCAGCGCTCGCCGCCGGATTCCTTCGCGTAGTGTTCGGCGAACGCCTCGCGAAGCGCCGAGCCCAAAGAAAAAGCCGCGGCATTGCTCCGCGGCATGTGATTGACAATCGTTGCGGTTTTCATTGGCTTGCCTCGCTGGTAGTTGACGGTTTGCCCTCCGCGCCCCCGGCTGCGTGCCGCCGCTGAATCTTACCGCCTAGCGCTTTCCGCCGCGAGGCTTTACTTTCGGCGGAGCGAGAAGTGCGGCCATATCCACGCCAAACGCCTTCGCAAGACGCTGCAAATTAGCCCCGGCGGCTTCGTCGCTGGCGCCGTTTACAAGCCGGTAAGTCGACGGCCGGCCGAGCCCAATCTTCTCGGCGAGCTTTGCAACCGGGATGGAATGAGCTTCGAGCAACGCGCGGCAGTTTGTCGCCACTCGGTTCGCAAACGTATCGCCGCCGTTAATCGGCGGAAGGTTGGGGGTGCGGGTCTGCTCTGCGGTCGCCATCGGTAGCCCTCGGTACGGGTGGAAGTGAATCATGCGCGGCTTGGCGCTATTCGGCAGATTGTTACGCGTAGCGATACGATTGTCAAACGCGACTGTTGACAGTTGTTTCGTCGGCCGATACAGTTATCGGCATTCCTGTTTTCTCCTCTTAGGTGTCTCTGCAATGAAAGCCGTGATTGATCGAGCGAAGTTTCTGGAAGCGTTCGCTCGGGCCGCAATGTTCACTGTTTCAAAGAACGCCAAGTCGGAACTTGGTTATGTGCTTTTCAATGCGACTGGCGAAAGCGTCTCGCTTCGCGCAACCGATCTTGAATGCTCCGTCGTTCTTGACTGCATGGATTCCGTTTCCGTCGAGAGCCGCGGCGCGGCGTTGCTTGAGCCGGCCAAGTTCGCCGAGGTTTTGCGCGAGTCGCAGTCCGAAAGCATGATTATTGAGACGGTCGGCACGATGGTTGTCGTCAGTTCGGCGCGAACCGAATTCAAGTTGCCTTCACCGGCGCCGGATGGATACCCCGTCGACAAGTCCGTTATGCCCGAGAAGCAAGTCGAAGTCCGCTGCGACTTGTTTCGCGAGTTGATTGATTCCGTGCATTACGCCTGCGACGAGGATAACAACCGTTACGCGCTCGGATGCGTTCGCATGGAACTTGACGGCGATTCGCTGCTTGCGGTCGCCACCGATGGCCGGCGGTTGGCGGTGTCCAGTCGCGGCGCTTCGCGGGTTGGCGGAATCGAGTCGTTCGGCGCTCTTTACACGATTCGCGCCGCTCGCAAGTCGAACCGCATCATTCCGGCAGACACTTGCCCGCTTCGCTTCGCCGCCGATGCGAATAAGACATTCGCGGCATGGCCGGGCGGCCGGATCATCGCGCAGCAATGCGAAGGGCGCTATCCGAAGTGGCGAGACATTTTCAAGGAAGCATCCAGCCACGATTTGACCGTTGATATGCCGGTTGGCGTGTTGCATGCGGCCGTTCGGCAGGCGGCGATTGCGTGTTCCACCGAGAGCCGAGGAATTGATTTTCGGTTCACCGAGGGAACAGCGTCCCTCAAGGCCGCGACTTCCGAGCGCGGTCAATCACACATCGAGTTCCCAGCGGCTTACGATGGCCGGCCGGTGTCCCTGCGTCTCGATAGCGCGTTGCTTCGCGAGTTCCTGCGCTCGCTCAAGCCCGAAGACAATGTAACGCTCTCTCTCAAGGATTCCGAATCCGCGGCCGTCTTCGAGTGTGCCGCAACGCGATTCGTGTTGATGCCGCTCGCGCAGTCATAAACCGTTCTGTTCCCGTTTGTTCTCTCTCGTTTAAGGGTTGAAACCGTGAAGACTGGAAGCATTGAAAACATTGGCCCGATTACCCGCGTTCAAGTTCCTGCGCCGGAAGAAGGCGGAATCGTCCTCTTTCGCGGCCGCAACGGCAGCGGAAAAACTCACTCGCTCGAAGCGGTCGCCGCCGCCACATCGAAGAGCGCCGCCGGGCTGAATATCCGCGACGGCCAACGCGCCGGCGAAGTCTCGGCGTTCGGCGTGACAATCAAGGTCGGTCGGTCGACGCGCCGCTCGGGCGAACTGGAAGTCGAAACCATCGACGGCCGGCTTGACTTGGGAAAGCTGATTTCGCCGGGATTCGACAAGGGCGAGGCCAATGACGCGCGACGCATCAAGCAACTCGTTCACCTTGCGAACGTTGACCCCGATCCGTCTCTATTCTACGAAGCCCTCGGCGGCCGCGACGCGTACCGCGAGATTGCGAGCGAGGTCACGACGGAAAGCGAAGACGTCGTTCAGATGGCCGAGCGAATCAAGCGCGACTGCGAGCGCTGCGCCCGCAAGGCCGAAGACTCCGCCAAGCAGCATGAAGGCGCGGCCGCGGCCGAACGCCTAGGTTATGAAAAGTATGATTTGACGGCGCCGAGCGATTCGGATGAACTGCAAGCCGCGCTCGAAGCCGCCATTCGGGCCGAGTCGGCGCTATCCGAATCCGCCCGGGCGCATGCCGCCGACGAAACCGCCAAGGCTAAGGCTCGCGAACAACTGGCGTTAATTGAGAGCCAATACGCCGGCCTGACGCCGGAAGAAGCCTCGGCCAAGGTCGATGCAGCCACGGCCCAAGAGCGTGCCGCCGACAAGAAGGCGGGCGAGGCGCATGCAGCCGTTCGCGCGGCGGAACTTGCGCTCGCCGAAGCGAAGATGCTGCTACAGCAAGCGACCGCCGCGCACGATGCGGCCGTTGCGGAACAGTCGCTCGCCATCGAGCAAAAAACTGCCGCAACCCGAAACGCCGAACTTGTCGCCGAGCTTCGCCGCTCGATTGAATCGACGTCGCGGCCCGCGGTTTCTCTTGACGAAGCGACCGCCGCCAAGGATGCCGTTTTGAAGGCTCGGCAGGCGGTCGAGCGGGGGGCTTTGATTCGTGCCGCGCTAGTTCATAAGTTCAACGAGGAAGAATCGAAGCGGAAGGCCAAAGAAGCCGCCGAGCGAGGGGCGGCGCTTCGCGAGGCCGCGGCCGCTGTGGTCGATGATGTTCTCTCGAAAGTCGTCAATCGGTCAACCGACAAGCTGCGCGTCGAGAAGGGCCGGCTTGTCTGCGATACGGTTCGCGGCGTGACTCTGTTTGACGAACTTTCGCCGGGCGAGCGCACGCGGGTTGCGTTCGAGATTGCCGCGGCCGCGTTCTCCGCGGAAGGCAAGCAACCGATTCTCGTTATGTCGCAAGAGTGTTGGGAAGGTCTTGACCCTGAGAACCGACGCGCGGCCGATCAAATCGCCCGCGAGCGCCGAATCTTGGTCTATACCGCCGAGTGCAGCGACGACGACGACGTTACGGCCGAGGTTTACGCCGGCGAGTAGATTCCCCTTTCTCTCTCATGGAACGATTCACAATGACGATTGAACAACAATCCGCGGCGTTCGGTTGCCGCGGTTCCTCTATTCGCCTTTCCGATGGCCGTTACCTTGAATTGCTTGACCCGAAACCGGAATTGATAACCCTGAAAAACGTTGCCATCCCTCTCTCGTTGGTTTGCCGATTCGGCGGCTGCATGCCGAGCGGATACCACTTCTACAGCGTTGCCGAGCATTCCGTCGAATGCTGCCGGTATGCCGAGTCGCTTGGGCTTTCCGCTCGCGTTCAATTCGCTTGCCTGCTTCACGATGCCGCCGAGGCTTTCATCGGTGACGTAGTGAAGCCGCTGAAAATCCTAATTGATCCTCTTTACGGACCAATTGAGAAGCGAATCGAATCGGCTATCGCATCGGCGTTTCGCGTTGACTTCGAATCGACGCGCGACGACTGGAAGCGAATCGACCGAACCATCTTGATTGCCGAGCGCCGCTTTCTCTTTCCGCCGGATTCCGAGAAATGGACCGGCGAGGATGAAGTCGAGCGAATTGACTTCAATCCTGCGATTCTCGCCCCTCCTCAAGCGTTCCGTGTGTTCTGCGACGAATTCCACCGCGTTGCCGGATTGCTCTAATCTTGCGTTGACAATGTTTCGCGTTGCGATACACTTCTCGCAACGCGTTTTCGTTCTCTCTCATTTTAGGCTGAATCGTGAACTACAACGATTTTCTTGTCGAGAAGCAGCAATCGGGCCGCCAATCGGGATTTGATCCGGTTTGGCTTCCGTCGTTTTTTGAAGACTTCCAAACGCATTTGTGCGAATGGTCGATCCGCCAAGGCCGCGGAGCAATCTTCGCTGACTGCGGCATGGGGAAAACCGTCATGCAGTTGGTGTGGGCCGAGAACGTCTCCCGCAAGTCGGACAAGCCGGTTTTAATCGCAACGCCCCTTGCGGTCGCTTCTCAAACCGTTCGCGAGGCCGCGAAGTTTGGCATGGAAGCCGTTCAGTCTCAGGACGGTTCGGCTTCCGGCTCTCGGATCGTCGTCACCAATTACGAGCGGCTTCACCACTTCAAGCCCGAAGATTTCGGCGGCGTCGTGTGTGACGAATCCAGTATTCTCAAATCGTTCACCGGGGCAACTCGAAAGCGAATCACTCGGTTCATGTCAAAGATGCCCTACCGGCTTCTCTGCACAGCGACGGCGGCGCCGAACGATTACATTGAACTTGGAACGTCGTCGGAAGCGCTGGGCGAGTTGAGCTATAGCGATATGCTCCGCCGGTTCTTTGCCCAACTGGACGACAAGGGGCAGAAGCGAGAGCAACGATTGCAAGATGCGGCCGAAGCCCAAATCAGCGCCGATCCGAACTACTTCAAAAAGCTCGCGTTTCGCGTCAGTCAAACTATCGGACAATGGCGACTCAAGCACCACGCCGTTCAGCATTTTTGGCGGTGGGTTGCCTCATGGTCGCGAGCGTGCCGCATGCCTTCCGATCTTGGGTTTGACGACACGAAGTTCATCCTTCCCGAGTTGATTCAACGCGATCACATTATCCAGCCGGCTCGGCCGCCGCAGGGAATGCTATTCACCGTGCCGGCATTCGGAATGGCCGAAGAGCGCGGCGAGCGTAAGCGAACCATCGCCGAGCGCGTCGATTTCGTCGCCTCGCTGGTCAACCATTCCGATCCGGCCGTTATTTGGTGTCACACGAATGACGAGGCCGATAGGATCGTCGCCGCCGTAAAGGGCTCGCAGCAAGTCGCCGGCCGAACCAAAGACAGCGACAAGATTCGCATTTACGAAGACTTCGCCGAGGGGCGTCTTCGCGTTCTCGTTATCAAGCCGAAAATCGGTGCGTTCGGCCTGAACTGGCAACACTGCAACCACGTTGTCACGTTCGCCTCGCACAGTTACGAGCAGTTTTACCAATCCGTCCGTCGTTGCTGGCGGTTTGGTCAGAAGCGGCCAGTTCGGCTCGACGTCGTTGCGACCGAAGGCGAAGAACGGGTTATCGGAAACATGCGGCGGAAGGCCGAGAAGGCCGACCAAATGTTCCGCATGCTAGTTGCTGAAATGAATCGCGCGATGCGTGTCGAGCGAGTTAACGAGTACACCAAAGGAATTGAGGTGCCGGAATGGCTGTAAAGGAACAAAAGGTCACGAATCAATATGCCCTCTACAACGGCGATTGCGTCGAAGGCATGAAGGCGATTCGCGAAGGGTCGATTCACTTGACGCTGTACTCTCCGCCGTTCGCCGGGCTGTATCAGTACAGCAGCGACGAACGGGATATGTCGAACGCCATCGACAAGGATGAGTTCTTTCGTCACTACGGATTTGCGATTGACGAAATTTCCCGAATCACGATGCCGGGGCGAATTTCGGCGGTTCACTGCATGGATATTCCGCTGTCAAACTCGGGATGCGATGCAATGTTCGATCTTCCTGGCCGGATTATTGTCGAACACGAAAAACGCGGCTTCGTGTACGGCGGTCGCCGGGTTATCTGGAAAGAACCGCTGATGGTTCGCAATCGCACGATGATGAAGTCGCTGCATCACAAGACGCTGTGCGAAGACTCGACGCGCAACAGCATCGCGAACGCGGATTACTTGCTCATGTTCCGCCGGAAGGGAGATAACCCCGTTCCGGTCGCCCACGAAACCGGGCTTCTCGAATACGCCGGGGAGCGGCAACCGCCGGCCGATCTTCTTCGGTTCCGAGGCATGAAGGGCGATCAAAAGCTAAACCAGTTCTCGCAATATATCTGGCGCCAATACGCGTCAAGCGTTTGGGACGATATTCGCATCGACCGCGTTTTACCGTTCCGCGAGGCCCGCGAAGGCGAAGACGAGAAGCATGTACACCCTCTGCAACTGGACGTAATTGAACGGGCCGTCGTGATGTGGTCAAACCCCGGCGAGACTGTTTTGACGCCGTTCGCCGGCGTCGGATCGGAATTATACGGGGCGGTTCAAAACGGACGACGATCCGTCGGCTTCGAGTTGAAGCCGTCCTATTACGCGCAGGCGGTGCAGAATCTCGACAGCGCGAAAAGCGTCGATCCCGAGAAGTCAGGCGAGAAGCAATCGAGCTTTATCGAATGACGCCGCTTGTTTGCCAATGCTGTTCCAAGCCGCTGCCGGAAGGGCTGCGGCCGACGCCGGAAGAATGCTCTTGCCCCGGCGTCGGATTCTGTGACAAGTGCCGCCGCTGCTGCGATCATTGCCGCTGCGACATTCAATTCAATCTTCCGCGTTTGGGCAATCAAGGAGTATCCGAACCATGCAGCGAATTAGTTTCATGCTGACCGTCCCGCAGTTCCGGGCGCGAACGAAAGACGTCACACGCCGCGACGGCTGGACAAACTTGAAGCGCGGCGACAGGCTTCTCGCCTGCGAGAAGTGCCAAGGCTTGAAGCGCGGCGAACGCATGGTCGAACTTGGCGTTATCGAGGTTATCAACCCGCGACGCGAACCGCTCGGCGCCATTCACAGCTACCCGGCCAACGAGACGGCCCGCGAAGGATTCCCCGAGCTTTCTACCGCCGAGTTCGTGAAAATGTTTATCGAGTCGCATCGCGGCGTGAACCGGGAATCGGTGTTAATTACCCGAATCCACTACCGCTACGTTCTTCCCGAGGCCGAGCGGAAGTTCGCGGATTGCTTCGGCGTCATTGCCGAGCTATGCGCCGATGGTCTATGGCTCCCCGCGCTCGATCAAGATTCGGCGCGGCTGCGAAAGATGGAACGAAAGTCGTTCCTGAATCCGTTCACCGAAGAACATTTGGCGGTGTTGTCGTGAGCGGTCAAAAGCGCCTCAACTTGGGTTGGCAACCAGACTGTAAAGATATTGAGGTCAAGGTAGAAAAACTCGGGCCGGATCGGTTCGCGGTTACGCTTGGCGAAACCGTTGTCGAGTGTTCGAAGTTTGCCGCCAAGCGTTTGGCGCACGCCCTGAAAACCATGCTTGCGGAGCGCGACAAGTGACAATCTGGAAAATGATGATTTGCCGAGAAGGCACGAACGAACCGGCGTTCGCCGTCGTGATGATGGACCGCGAAGATACCCGCGATTTTATCGCTGGCCTTCCGGTTGTCATCACAACCAGTCAATTCGGCGTCGCTGGCGATGCGGCGCTCGCCATGTGTGTCGTCGACAAACGCGGCCGCATCAAACTTCCGACGAATTTGGACATTCCCGAGCATTTCAGCCGCACCGCTTTCTACCTAAACCCCGATGAGCTTTCGGAAGGTAAAGACGGGGATTTTTTTATCATCCCGCCGGATGGTAAATGGCCCTACGAAGTTTACTTGCTTCTGTACGTTGACAACTGCGAGGCCGAGTTACACGAAATTCGCCAAAATATGCGAATGGTGTTCAAAAACGTGCCGCCGAGCAAGATTCCGCCCAGCATGAATTGAGGCATATTCATCCGTGAACGTTCTCAAGTCTCCCTGCGCTACCTGCCCTTACCGCCGCGACGTACCGGCGGGAATCTGGCATCCCACCGAATACGCCAAGCTCGCCGAGTTCGACGAATCGCCCGGCCCGCTCAAAACCTTCCTTTGCCATAACTCGCCGGATACGCCCGGCGATACGGCTTGCCGAGGAAGTGTTCGCCGAGGTCGCCGAGCCGCTTTACTCCTCGGGGAAGGAAGCCGCCGCGGCGGGCTTGGCGGGATGCAGGCGGCCGAGCGCCGAGGCTCGGCGGTTGATGCGAAAGTTAGCTCGGGCGCGCGCCCGGCGTTTGTCTCGACTCGATTACAAGGCTTAGGCTCATGTCACTTCTATTCCGCGTTTACGTTCGTTTTGTCTCAAGCATCCACGCCGCCCGCCGCCGCCGCATTCGACAATCGGCAAGAGAGGCGTTCGATGGCGGAAGGATCGTTGCCTATTTCTACGGATGCCCACTCTGCGGTAAAGCGTATTCGATTTCGGGCGGCGCTAAAACGCAGATGATTCCGCCGCCGTGCGAATACTGCGGAACCGCAGTTCTCCTGCGAGACGTAAGCCGCAAAGACAAGGAAACCGCCGTCGTTGCTCGATACGTCAAGGCGGTTCTGACTGGCGAAGTTACGCTATAACCGCCGCTGCAATAATAGCCGCTTCGAGTGCGGTTCGAGCGGCCGCCGCAGTCAACAAGTCCCAAACCATGCCGCGGCGCTCGGCTTCCGCCTTGAGCCATCCGAGAATCGTTCCGCGGTTCTCCCTGCACCAATCGACGCCGCGCACGTCCATCTCGAAGGCGTGATCTTCGCAGCCGCAACGCCCGTCGTCGGTTGCATGCCCCCACCACGCTAAGAGCCGCTTTAGGTGAGTCCCAACGCCTGCCGGAACGTTGGCGGGCTCGGCCGCACAAGTCGCCGTGATCGACTTCCCCAGCATCGAGGCGGGAATCCACTGTTCGCGGCCGCATGCGACGCAACGGAGAAGTACGCGGCCGCCTTGCTCGCCGGCGGAATCGAAGACGCAACGCATTAAACCGATACCGTAATCGTCGAGGGAAGCGAGCCATTGCAGAGAGTATAAACCCGCGTCGGCCCGGTGTAGCTGAGCGTATAGCTTTCCGAGACTTTCGAAAGTTCGAGCGGGAATATCGAGTCGCAAAGAATGTCGTTGTCGCCCAAGTCCGACAGCTTCGCGGAACGGTACGTCGCGAGCGTCTTGCTTCCGTCCGTGCATTCCGGCGCGACCGCTCCTTGACTGCCGCCGATTTCAACTTGCAGGTAAATCCCGTCCGTTATGAACTTCAATTCGCAGCGCACGAAAATGAACGCCGAACCGAACAAGCCGGGCGAGTATTCTTCGCCGCGGGCAGGCTTAAAGAATGCGGACCACGCCGGCCAAGTAGAGCCCGGCCCGGCTCCGGTTTGCGGGTCACAGTTCCAAGGCCAGCGCCTACCCTCGGCGTAAGTTCCGCCGCAGTTCGAAGACGTTGCCGGAATCGCATCGACGACGAAAATGCTATCGAGCCCGCTGCAATCTACGATTCCGTCCGTCAACCCGCCCGGCGACAAGTCCACCAGAAACGACGTTGGCAGCGGGTGCGCCGGGTCGCACGGAACACACTTCCCGATGCAGTACGGGCAATCGGTGTGATTCGGCGCGCTGCGATGCCGAGAGATTGTCACCGAGTCAAACTTGACCGAACCGCCGTTCGTTCCGGTCGCGAGCGCCGCCGTCTTTCCGCCAAGCGCGGTATGCGACGCCCCGGCGCGGAAATAGAACGGCCACGGCGAGCCGTCAAGCGTCCCTTCGAAGGTCGCGTTCGCCGAAAGCCCGGTAGGCGTTCGGCATACCGTCAGCGTGTGCAGCCGCGACGCGCTGCCGGCGAATCCGATGCTTGCCGTTTCGCTGAGCGCGTCGCTCGCCATCGTCGTGTGTGTACCGGCAACCACCCTCACAACCCGGAGCGTAACCGTTGTCGCCTCAAGGTTGAGTTCGGCATAGCAGTAGTTCGCATCGTCTTTCCGGTCAACGACAAGCCTTGCCTTGCTCCCGTCGGCCGTGATGTAACACTGCGCCGTGATGTGCTGGTAGCTGTTGTAGAACCCGGCATCGGCAACAAGGATTGCATTCGCCGAGCTTGTTTCGGCGGCCCCGCCGGTGACGGACCATGAACCGGCCGTCGCATGCCACTTGTCCGAAGCGATTGAATCCGCATCGAACAAATCAAGGTAGATTTCGCAATCGGGGCATTCGCAGCATGGGTTGTATAGCAGCATCTTTAGGCCATGAAGCCGAAGTTTTTTAGGATCGTGCGACACGCATTCGCAAGGGTAATCACCGTTGCAAGGTCCGTTGCGGCCGCAGTGTTGGAAGCCTGACCGACAGGGGAAGCGCCTAAGAACCCGAGCCCGGTAGAGTTGACTTTTATTTTCGTGACGTAGTCGACCAGAAATTCAATCTCTTTCGTCACTTCGCGTTGGTGAATGTGGAGCACGCCGGCCCCGTTCAAGCCGACGAAGACGCCGTTCGAGTACGTTGTGGACGTCATCACGAACGACGCGAAGTTGCCGTAAAGATTAAGGCCGGCGAACTGCGGAGAGGCGCCGGAATGGATATTTTGCGGCAGGGAGAACACGGGGTCGCCGCTTCCGCCTGCGCCGTTCGTGATACTGATTTGGTTCGTTGTTCCGGTCAGTGTTCGAACGGCGAGCGTCCCGTCGCCTGACGTCGCGACAACGAACCCATCGGACAACGATGCGAGCTTCTTGTTCGTCAAGCTCTGCGCGTCCGAAGTTCCCACAATCGAACCGCTTGGCAACGCCTTGCCGCCGTCCTGAATGAGCTTCCCGGTTGTTCCGCTGAACGTCGCGACGTTGCCGCTTGTCGCCGACGCCGGGCCGATAACCGCGCCGTCAAGGTTGGCCTGAACAACCGCCCAATTCGCGCCGACGGTCGCTTGATTCCCCGCGGCCGTCGAATCCGTGAGGCAGAGCAGAATATCGCCTTGCTCGACGTTCGTTCCCGATGCGCCGCCGATCTTGCCCGCGACGGATACGCGGTAGGTATGCCCTCGGTCGGCTGCCGGGTAGTTCGGGTTTGTCGAGCAGTCGATAACGCCCTTGAATACTTGCGCGTCGCTTGCCGCGATCAAACCATCGCAATACGTCTTGACCGCCTTCTGCGTCGCAACGCGACTGTCACTGTTGGCCGCGAGCGTGCCATCCGTATCGCTCGCCAAAGTCGCAACCGTTCCAAGGCCGAGATTCGTTCGAGCCGTCGACGCGCTCGATAAGTCGCTCAAGTTCTTCGAAGCGGTCAGCATCGCGATAACGCCCGAAGTGACGCCGGCGTAAACACGCTCGTTTGTCGTGTCGGCGTACAGTTCTCCGGTCAATAGCGAGCCCGGTGCGGAAGTCCCTCGGGCCATGCGAATCGAATCGGAATTGCCGTCAATCGTCAACGGGGATTCGTCGCCGGTTGCGCCGCATTCCATCGGGCCGCAAACCCATTCGCCGGCTTCCCACGAAACCGCCAAATACTTACCGCTTGCGCAGTCTTGACCAAGCGCTCGGGCGGTGACAACGAATGTAGACGCCTCATAATCGCCCGCGCTATCCCTGCGCCATACCGTCACGGTTCCCGTACTTCCCTTGGTGATTGACGAGCATTTTCCAACAACGTGTGAAACGAGCGATTGACGCGCTCGGCAGATTGTCGCCGTATATTCACCTTCTTCGCCTTCGTTGATGGTTTCGGTTGTACTGTCACCGATCATCTCGAAGCCGTAGTTATTCTTGACGAGCGACCACGAATCGCCGTCAGCGCCCCAGCGTTCCCCCTTCCCGGCCGAACTATCGACAAGAACGTAATCAGATTCTTCGAGCCAAGTTCCAGTTCCGATCGCGCCGGCGGCAACATCCGAGCCGAGGTTGACCAAATAGAACCGTTGAAACTCAACCGATACGCTCGGCTTGAGGATGCTGACAAGCCCTGCCGCGTCGTCGTAATCCGCGACGCGCATCACGCCGTAGGCGGGCGCCGTCTCGGCGGAATCGTTGCGAAAGCGAACCACCTTGGCGGCCGCGGGAGAAACAACCGGCTCGAAGAAATTGGAATCGGCAAGCGGCGCCGTAACCCAAATATCAAGCGGTTCGGATTCGCTCGCCGTGACGGAAAAGCCTTCCATCTTGGCTGAGATTTCGATTGCCCGCGAATCCTCCTGCAAGTCGCCGGCTTCGTCAGTGTAGAGAAGAAACCCCTCAACTGTGTCGCCGGTCGCGAGAGGATCGTAAATGCGAGCGCGGAGAATCGTGCCCGGCAAATACTTTCGCTCGCCTTCGCCCGCAAGGATGGTTTCGCAAGCCGCGTTCGGCGGTAGGCCCGCGTATCGCGTCGCGGGCAGGTTATCGTATTTGCGCTCGATTCCTGCCGGAACTTCTCCCGGCGCTACGTCGGCCGGAATTAGCGATCCGACAAACCACCAAATAAAATCATCCGATCCAATCGGCGGAAACGCCTTAATGTCGGGGTGCAGTTCGTCATAGGTCGCCGCCTCATTCCAGCGATAGAAGTCTCGGGCGATCTTCTCCGCAAGCGAATCGAGCGCCGCCACGTTGCCGGGGTCAACCGACTTCGTGCGATTCTCGCCCCGCAGAGAGCATAAAAACTGCTTGACCGAATTCGCCATCGTCTTGCCGGTGTACCCGGCATCCGCGGCGGTGACTTCCTTCCGATAGGCTTCGCCGTTGTTCTGGCTTGCGCCCGATTGCTCAAGCGGGAACACTACCGAAACCGCGTTCGGAACCGCGGGCATGCGTTTGCGGAAGCCTGCGATTAGCGGATTCGTTGCCACGGTCGGAACGCGGCCGACTTGCGTTCGCTGTGCCGCGGCTGCCGCCTTGGCCTGCGTCGCCGATTCGAGCTTAGCCGAGCCGTCGAAGTTCAGCACAACCCGGTTGCCCGTCGATAGCGCGCAGGCTTCCAAGATTTCCGAAGCCCGGCCATAGGTCCGCCCGAGTTCGCCAATATCCGGCTTGAGATAGTCGAAATTGCCGAAGTCAATGACAACGTTCAAATCGGTTGCAAGCTGATTGAAAACGTCGGACCATTCCGAAGTGAGCCCGAGGGAATTGGGGTGAAACTCGGCGAACTGCCAGCGGTAACGGTCATCGACAACCACAACCAGCGAGGCGCCGCGGGACAGTTCGCGCGACTGGAGAACCCACCAGTTTTTAAGCGTGACTTCCGGCGAGATTTGTACTTGGCACTTAGCGCGGGTGAGCCCGTGCCCCTTGCCGATCAAAAAGAACCCGAGGCCGAACCGGGTTGCGCCAGTGGGATACCAAACCGAATTGAGCAAGAGCCTCGGCGGCAGGCTATCGAGGTTTGTCTTCGGAAGCGTCGCCGGGAACCGCGTAAACTCCTGCGGTAAGTTTTCCTCTTGGCTCCCGCCTCGCATCAAGGGAATGAATTCTTCAAGCGCCGCGAACGAATCGAGCCACTTTTGAACCTTGTCCTCGCGGTCGGGAATCGTCGGATAGTGCCGCGTTCCGTCTTCCGTTGTGATCCGAAGCGTAACGCTCATTTCTAAGGCTCCTCGTCGTCCGCCGAAATTAGGTCAAGGTCTAAGTCGACTGAGAAATAAACCGTTTGCCACGACACGCCCTCTTGCGCGTCATAGTTCGGCCGGCTCGCCGATTCCCAATGCACAAGCGACGCGCCGCCTTCGACTTGAAGGCCCGTCAGCGCTCGGCGAACGCGACGTCGCAGCGGAAGCATGCCGCGATTGACTTCGTAAATGGCTTTGTCGTCGCGGTCTTTTTTGTCGAGCTTGATCGTGGTGTAAATCGTGACTTCAATCGGAACCGATTCGAGCAAGATTTCCTGCCCTTGCTCGTCCTGAAGCGCCTGCGGGTCGCCGAGCGACACTTGAAGAACGTAGTTCCCCGAGCCGGTGAAGTTCGGCTTTTGCGTGTTCGGCGCGAAAACCGGGTAGCATCGGGCATCGGGAAGCGAAAGCGCGGTTTTAAGCTCGCCGATGATTGCCGCAAGAAGGTCAGATTCGTTGCTCTCCCCCGCCATGATTGCCCATTCCCTGCGCAGTGCGCGTTGTGCGTGATTTTGCGGCGCCTTTACCGGCTTCCGCGTTCCAACTGTCCAGAGCGCAAAAAACCGCCCGCCGGGACTGGAACCGGACGGGCGGCAAGCGGTCGGCTCTGAACCGAATCGCTATTTCGCGAACAATTCCTTCACCGTGCAAACGCGCGAGGCGGTCGAGGTCGGAACCACAACCAGAATCGGCGTCAAGGCAACGGACGTCGTAATCGCGGCGGAAACCGTCGCCGCGAGAACGTCGTCGAGGTAAACCGACATAACGCCCGCAAGAACCGAAATGCGAACCTTCATGTAGGTATCGGCAACCGGCGCGAGCCCCGTATCAACGTGCGTCGCATCGGTGTCGGCCGCGACGCCCACGGCGCGAATCGTGTCTGTCGTCGCCGCGGTATCGAACAGAATGCCGCACGCATCGCTTGCCGTGCTGGTATAGCTCGCCACGGACAGCGAGAACGGCTGTTCGAAAGTCGTCGTCGGCAGGACGTCGGTGAAGCCGAGGAAGTACCGAAGATTCGTAATCGCGTCGAATTTGAGACGCGCGAGAATCTCCATCGGGTTCGTCGTGCCGTTAGTCCAGCCGAGCGACGGGCCGCTAATCGCGATGCCGTCGGCCGCGATGCCGGTACCCGCGTTGCCCGTCGTGCCAACGAGCGCCTTGAGCGAATCGTCGATTGCGAACTGAGCAACCTGCGCATCGTTTCCGCCGGCGAGCTTGTAGCTCGGGCTGATGGTTCGGCCGCGGAACATATCCGCGATGTACCGAGGGGACGAGCCCGAGACAATCGGCTCGCAGTGCGGAACGAGAAAGCGCCGGTTTCCGTCGAACGTGAACGGCGTGCCGAGCGTTTCGAGAAACACGGGTTGACCGTGATTCGCCGAGAAATTCGGGCCGAGCGACGAATCGGGAACGGCCAATTCTTTCCCGTCCAAAACCAATGAAGGAACCATTTTCATCAACTCCTAGCCAACAACGGAATCGGGAATACTGGTCGAACCGCTCGTTGGCAAGCGCAGTCCGAGCCGGGGCATATCAAAAAACGCGTCAAACCAATTTTGCAAGAGCGCTGTTCGCGGGCTTTCTACGCTAAGCGTCCAAGTATCGGAAGCATAAGCGCCTTTTGTGCCCGCCTGAATAGCGACAAACGGTCCGCCGGGGTAAAGCTGCGAAGCCGGCGCTAAGCTCATTTCGTCGATTGAGTAGATAACGCCCGAATCAATGGCGTTTGTAACCTTGATTTCCAAGTACAACGGCTGGATTTGCTCTTTTTTCAGCGCGACAAAAATGCACTTGTCTACCCACGTTGCCGCCGGGAAGTCTACGTTCAGATTGTACGATTCTGACGACGACCATGAATTTTCGACGCCAAGTTCTACGGGGCTTCCGCCGATTCCGTCGACAATGGCAACCCGAACAACCCCGTTCGCATTGGCAGAAATGCGATGCCTGAATTGCAGCGCGTAAAGAGTCTCAAGAGATAGCTGCTCAAGTGGCAGATACAGAGAGGGCAGCGTAGAGCCGTCGCTTGTAAACTTCAGCGCCCTGCCCTTAAAGCTGTGTGCGCTGCCTGCGACCGTAGTTGCGTGCGACACAGAGCCGGTATCGAACTGCTCAAGCGAGGTCAGTTGATTGATATTCCCGTTCGTTCCCGTGAACGTAACGGTATAGGTGTAGTTCGGCGCCGAGCCGCTTGTTTGTTCCACCGTCACCGATTCAAGGCCGGGAATCGTGTTCAGCGCGTCTTGAATGTCCGCCGCGGTCGCGTTCCAAGCAATCGCCGGGGTGGAGTAAGTCACCGAATCCGGCGTCTGCCACTTCAAAAAGAAATGCCCGCTTGTCGGCGTTCCGCTGATTGCGATGGTCTGAACTTCCACCGCAGTCAATTCGAAGTGAGTTCCCGGCGTGCCCACGCCGATAATCCACCCATCCGGCAAGTCGGGTACGGTTTCGCTCTCGTCCTCAAAGTCGCCGTTCGTCAACAGTGAATCGGCCGGATCGGTTGCCGTAAAAGAAACGTCAATTCCCGAGCCGGTAGGCCAACGCCAGTCGAGACGGTCAACCGCCGACGGCGAGCGGAATCGCAGAATCGACGCGTTTCGCCGATCCGTTGACGTTACGGTAACGTCAATGTTTTCGGTAATAACGTTCTCAATAATTTCGCCGTCGCTACCAATCCCCGAAACCGAAATAAACAAATCCGTATCGCTGTTTCCCGAGCCTGCGTATGGGGTTGTCGTGTTTCCGTTTGACTCGACATACGCCCCTTGGTCGAGCATATCGGCGATAAGGTACCCCATCGCCTGCGCGAGAGTTCGAACCGGCTGAACCGCGTCTTCGTTCACCACTTCGATAATCAAATTCGCGCAGAACGTTCGCAAGGTCGCAATGGTCGAAGATGCGGAGCGCTGGAACGATTGCACGCTCTGAGAAACCGCCGACAAGCCCGAATCCATCGCGAGCGTCGCGTCGGCCTTCGTTTTGTATTGCTCGATAAAGTCAACGAATTCATCGGGAACAGTCGTTCCTCGGGCCGTGTTCAGAACGGAAGCCGCGTAGAACGCCTTGCCGAGAATGTCAAACAAGCCGTCGTGGTTCGTTCCGTCGTAAAGATTGATTGCCATAGCGTTACGGTCCTACCGCCGTGCTGTATGAGTTCGGGCTGAATTTGTTGTCGGCCTGCGTCAAGGCCGTGAACGGAAGAACGCCGGTGCGAAGCGTCTCGTTGTCGTTGGGGATTCGCGAGAGCCCGTAAACGTAGTGAGCCGCGACGCGAAAAAGCCGCTTCGTTGTGTCGGGAGAAAGATTCGTCGGCATCGGCTCAACCCACCAATCAATAAGCGCCGCGGCAATCTCGCCATCGGCGTAGGTGTTCAGCGGAGCCGGAACGAGCGGCCAATCGCCGACGCGCTCGGCATCGAACGTGATAATGCGGCGAGCCTTCCCGGCCCCAAGCTGAACCGGGATAGCCGTAACGCTCGGATCGGCCGGCCATGCCAAGCCGAGGAACGCGGTTCGGCCGTCGAAGACGTACCGCGACGACATTTTCGCGCTGATGTAGATTGCGCGGGTATGATCGGAATTGACAAGCGTTCCGTCGCTTGACGGCAGTTCCGAGACGGTCGCGCCGCTGATGGTTGTCTTATCTTCGGGCGCCTTCTCTTTGCTCGCCTGCTTCGGCGGGTAGCTGTCTCCGCGCCATACCACCTTGTTGCCCATGCACGGGCTTTGCAGATAGCAATGCGAGAAGAACTTGACCACCGCCCGCGGGTCGCGTTCCCCGTCAGCGTTATAGCCCCACGGGTCGGGAACGCGGCTATAGTTCGCGTTGTATTCTCCCGAGTTCCCTTCGGCGTTCGCGAGCGGGGCCAGTTCCAGCGGCTTGCCCATCTGCTTCGAGAACAGGTTAGCGATGAAACCCGAAACATTGGGATCGTAGCGACGCAATCGGACGATCATTGCGACTTGATTCCGTTCGCCGATGTAATCCGTCATTGCGGCGTATTCGATGAAGAACTTCGAGTCGCCTTTCTCGGTCAAGAAGTTGAGCCGAGCGTCGCAAATCTGCGCGGCTCGCATGAATAGCTCAACCTTGTTTGTTGACGGGTCGCCCTCGCAGTTGACCGTCATCGTCGAAGTAAACGAAAGCGCTTCTTCGGTCGCTTCTTCATGCGTCGCGTTGAACTTCGTGCAAGGCCACGGCGCCGCGGTGTGTACTTGCCTATCAACTACGGTATATGTCGCCTCAAGCCCGTTTTCGAGCGCGTCGAAGTCAAGGGAGATTCGAGCGAAACCCGGCTCAAGAGAAGGAACGCAAATCGCCTTGTAAACGTGCGGCGAGTTGATCGAATTGGAGAACCGAATCCGGCCGCGAATGGTTCGCGTCGTGAAGTAATTCATATCGAGCGATTCGGAAACCGCCCAACGATTGTTGATTACGATGTTCGCCGGCGTGATGGCTTGCCCGTCGCCGTTCGCGCAGAACGATTTCATCACTTCAATTGCGAACGACACTCGGAACAATTTGTCGGCAACGATCTTCGTAACGTTCACCGCCAACGGCCGCGGGCCGTTGTTGACGTCGGTATTTACCTTTCCGACAAACGAGCCGATGGCCGGGTTGCATTCGAAGAAAACCGTGTCCAATCCCGTCGCCGTATCGGTGACACTGACGCGCAGCGCCTGCCGCGGCGTCGACAGCATCTTTTGAAGATGGTCGGCGAGAGACGGCGCCCAAGTCGACGGCGCCGAGTTATTGTTCGGCCCGAACAGAGTAGCAACCGGCGCGGAAGTCACGTTCTGAACGTGAACGTACCCTTCCCAAGTGAAGCGAATCTTTTCACCGATCAAATCGGTTTGTGATCCGGCGTCGTATTGAATCTCGGCATCGTAGCCGCGGGTGATAACGCCCGTGAGCTTGATGCCGTTGTATTCGACAGTCGTTCCCATCGCTTACCCCTATGGCCTGCGGTTGTATTGGCCGCTGACCAAATCGCGGAGCCCGCCGCGGAAAGCGGCTTGCGGTCCTTCGCGCTGTTGATCGCGCTTAATCGCTTCGATTCCCTGCGCGGCGTCCATGATGGCGCGAATCATCGGGATTGCTTCCGCGCCCGCCGTCGCGAAGTCCGCCATGCGGGTCAGTTTCGTAACGACGACATTGAAAAACGTTGTCGACAGTTCGCGGAACGGCTGCATCGAATCGCGCAGCCGGTCAAGGCTGACGATCAAGTCTGACGTCGAGCCGGAATTCGCGCTCGCCTGCTGCGCCGTGCGACGCAAATCGCCATAGTCGAGCCGCGCGAACGCCCCGGCAATCTTGGAATCGTAGCGGGCGAGCTTGCGGAGCGATTCCGCTTGCGCGGTCGCCCACATTTCCGTACCCTTGATGAACGATGCCAGAGCGCTTGGCAAACCTGCCAGCGTGAGCGAGGATTTAACGATTCCAGAAATGAACTCGCGGTTCGCCTGCGCCCCTCGCTCCAGTTCTTCTACGTTCTTCTGCCGCGCGGCTTCTTCGCGCTGCTCGCCGAGATTGACGCGTTGCTCCTGCGTCGCGTTCGGCGTTCCGTAGTGCATGTTGGCTTCATCCTGCGAAGGCATGAATCCGTTTTGACGAAGCCGCTGCGCCCGTTCGGCTTCGTCCATGCCCGAGGTTTTGTCTGCCGTCGTTTGCATCAGCCGCCGCATTTCGTCGGCCGACTTCCGCCCCATCGTGACAAGATTGCGAACGTGCGTGAGTTGATCGTATCCGAACTGTTTGATTGAATTGAACGCCTCGGTTACTCGCCAAGTCCCCGAGGCCGGCCCGCCGCCCTGCGCTGCCTGCCCGGCTTGACCGGCTGCGGAACTGCTGCGAATCATCGCTTGCATGCCCGCAGAGCCCGCCTGCGCCCCTTGGGCGGTCGCCCCGGCCGCCGCTTGGGCCGCCGCCCCCTGCGCCGCCCCCTGCGCTGCAGAAGCCCCCTGCGCTGCCTGCCCGCGAAGCATGCCGGTAATTTGACGGGCGGAACTTCCCGCGTAGTTCGCCAAGGCTTGCACGGGGCCGCCTGCCGCGCCGCGAGCCGCCGCACCGGCCGCCCGGCGCCCGGCTCGAACCGCCGCGCCGGCCAAGCTGGAAGCCGCCCGGCGGACGCCGGCCCGCGCCGCCAACCCGGCCCCGATCCTGAGAAGCGCTCCCCACATTGGCGGTTTATCCTGAAAGGGTGTCGTCTTCGGAAACCGGCCCGTTTGCCATCATTTCCGCAATTCGAGCTTGCTGCCTCGCAACGTTCGAATCAAATTCATGCCGCGCGTCGGCTTCTTCTTCCGTGTGGTACGTCGCGCGGTAGTACCGTTGCGACGGAACCGGCGAAGTTATGGCGTCGCGAACGGCGTCGCGGGTTGTTGATCCTCGGCGGAGTTCGTTGCGGTAAAGGTAGGCGAGGCTTGCAACGGTGAATTCGGCAAGCTCTCGCTCGGTGAGCCCCCAGCGCTCGGCCCATCCGTCGCCCCAGCTTCCGCAGAGGTCGAGTAGGTCGGCCCATTTTTTTTTAGCGCTACCATGTACCCGATAAGGTCATCGAATAGCGCGAGAAGTTCGGATTCCGTCAACCCTTCGCCGCTCGGCTCGTCAAACCGACGAACGCCGAACGCGTTGCAAACCGCATCGAGCAATTTCCGGCGGTCTTCGCCGTCTTCTTCGAGCGCGTCGCGGACGTTGTCGAAATTGAAATGCTTGTCGTCGTGAATTTCGCGCAGCGCTCGCCACGGGTCACACCGGCGAAACCGCATGCCATCCCAAAACTCAAAAAGCGTCGTCCGCATTTTGCGGCGACGCCGAGCGCGAAACCAGTCGCTTAAACGTTTGAACATTTCCAGTCGTCCGCCCGTTTTTAAGAGGTTGTCGTATTCCAAAGAACGCCGCTTCCGTCCTTGTGCGCTTCGATCACAAGCGACCACGATTGATACTTCGTTCCCGTGTTGCTGCCGATTTCGTCGCGGCAGATGCAGCGGGTGAAGTTCCGCGGGTCGTTCGTGTTGTCGAGCAAGAACCGGAACGATTTGTCGTCCGCGAACATGAACGTTCCCGGCGTGCCAGGCGTGCCGACCGTTCCGCTCTTGAGCCGAGCCCGAATCTTGTTGATTACGGCAATTTCGAACTTCGTGCAGTCAATCCGAATGATGGCAATTTGCCCGAGGTACTGAATATCAATCGGCGGCCCCGAGTCCCCGCCGTTTTCGTCGCCGTGAACGTCTTCGTAGTAGGCATGCTCGCCCACTTCGGCGCCGTTGCGGGTGTAGCCGAGCGTTTCGAGGCTACCGCCCGAGAATTGAACCTTGACGGTAGTGAGCCCGGCGTTTCGTACTGCCACAGACATGATATTGATTCCTTAGCCGCGCCCGAGCGGAAGCCGCGAGGCAACGGACGGGTAGAAGTTTTTCGTTCGCGTCGTAATCAAATTCATGCGGTTGTAATCAACCGCAGTCGGCCCGCCGATAGTCGGCAACCCGGCCGCCTGATGCGCTTCAACCGGGAAGATTCGTTGCCCCTTGCGAAGCATGTCGAGGTAGCCTTGCGCGGCTTCTTCCCACGCCTTGACCGTTTCATCGGCGAGCTTGTTCGTTCGCCGCCGATGCAGCCGCACAACGGCCAGCGTGCAAACGATTTCAACCATCAACGCTTGAGCGTTTCCCTCAAGCCCCGAAAGTTCCGCCTCGGTGTAGTTCGCACCGGCCGAGGCCGCGGCGAGCAAGTTGCCCGAAGCCGATTCGAGAATATGGGTCAGCCGGTCGCTTGTCGCCAAATCGCCCGCGAACGGGTCGCCGTCATCCGAGAGCAAATCCCGAATGTCGCGCTCGTCGAAATGGTCGACGAATTGTTCGGCGGTGATTAGGGCGGTCATGCGATGGCCTTAAATGCAAAAATCCGCCCCGAGCCGGATGAACCGGCGCGGGGCGGGGGACGCGGAGGGCAAACCACGCCAAGCGGCCGACTAGGCCGCGTTTTGGAACAGGATGCCCGACGCCGGCGCTGTCAGAACGGCGGCGACGGTATCCACCGTGCGGCCGAGCGTGCGGCGGTTTCGGGTGTCCTTCAACGTTTCGACCGTCATTTCCTCTTGCGCGAAAATCGTCGCGGTGGAGAAAGACGGGGCGCCGGCGACGCCGATCAGCGAGCCCGGCCGGGCGCACATAAAAGGGGTGGCGGTCGCCAAGATTTGCGACGCCGCGCGGGTCGCGCCCTTGGCGCTCGTAACCTTGCGGGTCTTTTCCACGATGATCGGATAGCCGTAGAGCTTATCCGGCAGGCCGTACATCGTATTCCGGCCCGGCAGTTCGCCGCGAACCTGCGCCAAGGATTCCGGCGAACCCTTGATGTAGTCCGTGATTTCCTGCGTCTCGGCGAGCCGCGCGGCCAGCGCCGAGTTAATGACGACAACCAAGTCGTCAATCTCGATCGCGCCGAGCGTGTCGTCGAGAATCACTTCGGCCGCGGTGTTCAAGCTGCGCTTGATATCCTGCCGCGCCGTCGTGCTTTGCGTCCACTTGCCTAGGTTGCCCGAAATGCTCGGGACGTCGAGGACGTGCGAGGAATCGTAATTGCCGCTCGTCGTGAGAGCGCTGACGGCCAACTGCGTGCGGGCCGTCATCGACTGCCGAGCCTTGATGCTCGCATGCTGCGCGAGAATGTCCCACGTCGCTTGTTCGACAGTCAAATCGCCGATGGTGAACGGGAACGCGCGCCGCATGCAGCGATATTCGAGGTATTCGAATTTTTCGAGCGCGTCATTGCCCTCGGGCGCTTCGGCGCCGTCGTGCCAAACGAAATTTTCGAGGCCCGCGTACAGGATGCGGCCGGCTTCTTCGACCGTCACTTTCAGGTAGTACCCGGCCAAATCCTTGACCGGAACAACCTGAACGTATTGGTTGACCGCGAACTTTTTCGGATCGCGGGCGAAGTCCACAACCATCTTGTTCGTCGCGTCGTGATTCTTCACGAACACGTTGTATGCACTAGGATGAACGGCGGCCATGAAAGGCTCTCCTGCCTTGAGTTTTGCTGTTTAAGTGAAACCGATTCCCTTGCGGTTGCCCCCCGCGTTCTGACAATCTCGCGAACGCTAAATCGTCGCGCCGACGCGTTGAACGCGAACTTTGCGAAGTTCGCCGTCGGCGCCGTCTTCGAGCAGAATCGCGCCCATTTCCTGAACGCTGCCCGTTCCCACGGCCACGCCCTTGCCATTCGCGTCGCTCTTGAGCTTCGTTCCGGCGGTCAGCGAGGCCGCGAGTTCGAGCAAGCATTCTTCGCCGTCTTGGAACACATGCAGCGTTTGGCCGCTGACGGCCGCATACTGCGAAGTGACGTCGGGAATCGGGGGAACATTCGTTCCCATCTGACTGATGCCGAAAACAGGGTCGTTTGCAGTGGCCTGCGTAACCTTGTAATCGTCGCTGTACTTGACGAACCGGCAGGGATAGATATTCCCGCCCGCAGTCAACGGAGTAGAACCGGCCATGCTAAAAACTCCCAAGTAAAAACGAACGGGAAGAATCAAAACGCCGCGCGACGCCGCGCGGAGCGGTTACATTTTTCCGGCGTGAACGGCTTCCAAAACCGCTTCGTAGTTCGCATCTTTGCCCTGCGCCTTGAGGTCGCAGCAAATCGCGAACGCGCGGTCGCTCGATGCCTTGCTGTAGTGCGAGACTTCCGGCCGGCCGTCTCGCCCGATGGTCTGCTTGTCGTTCGCCGGGGCGGCGAAGTCGAAAACCGGCAACGAAATGCCGTCCGGCGCTCGCGAGTAGTTTTCGCGAATGTCGTCCAGTTTTTCGGCGAACAGTTCGTCGCTCATACGGTTCGGCTTGCATTGCGCCTTGAGCTTCGAGACGTCGACCGAATAGCCCTCGGCAACGAGCGTTTGAATAGCGGCCATGCGTTCCGCTTCTTTGCGGCCGTACTTTTCGAGTTCCCGTTCGCCTTCGAGAACTTGAACGCGTTTCATCAGCGCCGTAAGCCGCTGATACATTTCTTTCCCGCCGGCCGTGCCAGCGCTCGGGGCGCCGTCGCTGCCGTCGACCGAAGCGGCCGCGGCGGGCTTTCCTTCGACGCCGTTGACGTCGCCGCCTTCGTAGTCCTTGCGGTCATCGTCTTCGAGGTCCGAAGCGTCTTCGATTTCCTCCTCGTCGTCATCCTGCCCCGCGAATTGCTGCGGCTGTTGCTGCGGCGGCGCGGTCGTGGCCGGGGAAGGCGGCGGCGCGGTGAGTTGCGCGCCCGGCGGAGTTCCGCCCGCGGCATCGGCGCCCGCGTTTTGTTGCGGCGGCTGCGGCGGTTGGTCACTCGGGGCCGGCCCGCTCGGGCCTTGGCCGCCCGGCGTGCCTTGCTGCGCCATAAGCGACTTCACGAACTGCATTTCGGCCGTCGCCATCATGCCTTGCACGATTTGCTGAATGTCGTTTTGATCCAACATCGGTCCTGCCCCCGCGGGTTGTTGGGCGCCGCTGTATTGCTTGCGGTCGCCGTGTGAAGGAATGAAAACACTTGTCGCCGACGGCGCGGCCGCGGCGGCTTCGTACAATTCAACGCCCATCGACGGGGATTCCCGCCGGTAGAATTCGACAACGCGGCCGGCGTGATAGTCCCGCGCGTAAACGAGTCCCATATCGAGCCGCGGCGCCTCGGCCCCAAGATGCGCAATCGGGTCGAGAAACATATCGCCGAACGATTCCTCAAGCCACAGTTCGGCCGAGCGTCGCGGGAACTTTTTGATTCGCGGGAAGTCTTCGCGGTAGTAATGGAAGTCCGCGAGAATGCAGTATCGGCCGCGCCCGTCGCGCGTCGTCATCTTGCCGAGGTAGAACGGGCCGGCGTTGCCAATCACTTCCGGCGGCTTCGCCTTGCCTGACCAAATCAATTCTTTCGGCGGCGTGTGCCCGATAACGAGCATGGCGTAATCGCCGGTGTCTGCAATGCGTTCGTTGCAGCGGTTGCAAACCGCCATCAATTCCGAATATCCGAACCGAAGTTCTCGGCCCGCAAACCGCCCTTGCGTTACCTTCGTCGTGTGTTCGGCGAAAACCGGAACGCCTTTAATCGTGACGAAAAAATCAGGCGGCAACGTCAAAGCGTTTCGAACGTTCGCGCTCGGCAACGAATCCGCGAGGCCGCGCAATGTCGCGTCGCCGGTTGCGATTCCGTAGTCTTGAGAGAGTGCGACCATAAACGAAAAAAGCCCGCGCGATTCCGGTTAGGATTCGCGCGGGCCTTGGGGTTTCCAGTGGGCCGGGCGGTGACTTACTCGCGATCTTCAAGCAATCCAATCGCGGTATTGTCTTCGAGGTAGCTTTTAACCGCCTTCGGGATTCCGTCGCAATAGCTGATTTCAAGAACCAATCGGCCGCGGGTGCGGCTTTGCATGGCCTGCGTCATCAACGCTTCTAGCTTTCGAACTGCGGCCAATTTCGCAATTTGCCGCGTATTTTCCGGCGTTTCTGTACCCCGTGCCATTCTCTCGCCTCGCATCCTGCGAAAGCCGGGCAAGCGCCCGGCGGAATTTTTTTGACGGTCGGGAATTTACTACGGCGTGAACTGCGCGAACGCGGCGGCGAATGCTGGGCCGTAGTCGGCGGGCGATTCAATGCCGTGAGACGCCGCCGGCCGCGCGTATTTCTCGGCGTCTTCTTTTTTTCGAGCCTTGAACGCGTCGAACAACTTCTCGAAATGCGGGGCCATTTTTTCGAGTTCGCCTTTCGTCGGCCAAAGCCCGCCGGATTCGGGTTTTGGCTCTGCTGCCGATGCAGTTAGTGATTCGCCGCGCTTCAGTTTTTCAACGGCGTTATGAAGGTCAAGCAATCGCTCGCCTTGCTTTTTGTTGTCAAGGAAATATGAGGCCATCGACGCAGCGTGAACTGCGTCGGGGTGCGTCTTGAGAAACTTTTTTGACCAATAAACGCGGCCAGCATCGGAAAGCATCTTCGCGTTTTCCAAGAAGCCTTGCATATCCTCCTCTTTTGTCGCGTCCTTCTCTCGGCCCGATGACGCCGCGCTGAGCTTCCACGGGTTTGCGTCAATGTCGTCGGAAATGTCTTGAAGGTTTTTGGCTTCCATGTATGCGGCGAGTTCCTTGACTTGCTCGCCGGAAAGCCCGGCTTCTTCAATCATCGACTGCCAATTTTTAGTTCCGCCGGAGCGGTTCACCGCGTGCGGCCTATCTCCCAAGCCGAGCATTTTTCCGATATGCCCGTTTTTCACCGTTGACCAGTTTTCCTCTCGCTTCCGTCGTGCGCGCTCTTCTTCGATTTGCTCGGGGGTCTTTGGCGTTACAGGCTGCGTTTTCTTTCCATCTTTCACCTTACCGGCACCCCCATCGCCCTCGCCGCTACCCTTCAACGGCTTCACTTCCGGCTTTTCGTGCAGGCCGTGAATCGGCATAAACGAGCCGCCTGCGTGCATGCGGCCCGTAACCGGCGATTCTTCACCGCCCGCGGCCGCCTTCCTCCAGACAGTTCCATTCGGCGCCGTATAAGTGCCGTCGTCGTTCTTCTTCCAAGAGCGGTCGGGCTTCGAGTCCTGAACCGGCGTCGCGGATTGCTGGTCAAGCGGAACGCGGTCTTCATCGGTCAAGCCTTGGCCGTGCTTCATATTGAACGCTTCGAACGGGTCGGCCTTGTCCGCGGGCTTCGATTTACGTTCGTCGTCTTTTGCGCGAGCAACCTTAGCGACGCCCGACAGCCATCGGTATTGATTGACGTTGCGAAGCTCGCCAGTCGTGAACGTCTTTTCAAGCCATTCCTTTGCCGAGTCGAGTTCCTCGCGACTGAACTTCCCGTCAATCGCTCGATCAAACGCATCATTCCCAATGCGAGCGAATCCGTTCTCGTCATATTCAAAGTCATCGACGCTATGTTCATCGCCAACGGAAAGCATTGCTTCGATAACCCTTCCCCCCTTCATTTCGCCGAGCTTCTTGCGAACCGCCGCCGCGCCCTTCGGCCCCATTTGCGGCTTTAGTCCGAGCGCCGTTTGCAAGTTTTCGAACTGACTTCCGGTGCGGCGGAACAGCTTCTCGGTTTCATGCAAAGGCTTTGCAGGCTCGGCCGGTTTCTCGGCTTCCGTCTTGGGCTCGGCCTTCGGTGCAATCTCGGCAAGTTCCGCTTCGGACAACGGATGATTCTGGCGCCGCTTCTCCAAGAATTCCGCCGGTGTCGACGGCTTGAATCCGTACTTCGCCGCGTTCTCGACAAGCTGCTCGTAATGCTTGCGCTCTTTAGGGTGGAAGCCTTCGAACGGGTCTGCTTCTTTCGGCTTGGCGGCTTCTCGCTCTTGCTGTGCCTTCCGCGCTCGCTCGCGCCCTTCGCTCATTTCCTCGGAAGGCTGATACGCGTTCTGCCGAACGTGCATCAATCCGCGGGCGATATTTTCGGGGGCTTCGATGCCTTGCTTCTTCGCCTCGTTCGCTGCCATCAACTCCATTCGGTAAACATACGGAGCAACCGCCGGGTCAAGGCCGTCGCCTTCGTAATCGCTTGCAAGAGCCGCGTTCAGGCTTTTATCGGCGAGCTTTTTATATTCGGGGTTGTTTGCCTCAAGGTCGGCGTGAACCTTTCGCATTTCGTCCGAATTGTGCCATTCTTCCCACGCCTCAAGCTGCCCTTCTTGGGTTTGCCGATACTCGGCCCGGGCCTGCTTGTTGACGGCGTGCCGTTCTTCGCGCTGCTTAACTGCGTCGCGAAGGTCGGCGTATCCCTCAAGCGCTTCGGCGGGAATTGTCTTGCGAAGGTCGAATGCTTCTCGCAACGCCTTTTCGTGAGCTTGGCGAGCCTCAAAGTACCGCTTCGGCCCGGTGAACTTCCCGTGTTCGGTGAATTCTTCGAGCGTCATTTCATGCGGTTCTTTTTCCTTCGCCGGTTCTTCGCTCTTATCGTGATGCGACTCGCCTTCCCCCTTCGGCGCGAACGTTCCGTCATCGGAACGCGGGTGCTTGTCTTCGTCCCAATTAAACGACGTTTGCCCCTTCGACGGCTTCGCGTACTGCTCGCGCTCGTACTTGCTGACTTGCGGTTCAATGGGCTTGTTCGTGTTGCCCTCGGCAACCCAAGAACGAAACTGGTCAATCGTCATCGGAGTTACGGCGCCGATCTTCCATCCGTCGCTATAGGAATCGCGCAGCGCTTGAACGGCTTCCGCTTCCGTATTCCATCCGATGAAAGACTTATGCTCGTCAAATCGTCCGCCCTTGCTTGGCATGTCAACGACGAAAACGATTTCGCTCTCGGGATTCGGCCCGATGAAAACGTCAAGCTCGTCACCGTCAGCGCCTTTCGTTCCCTGAATGTATCCATAGTGTGCCGCGAGCGGCTTGAACTGAGGTCGGCGCCGTTCACCCTTCGGGGTTTCAATGCGAATCGTCATCCCATGCAACTTCACAGAACCCTTGCGATAGTTGCCGGATTCCTTTTGCGAATCCGTAGGATTCTCGGTTTCTCGCGCAGCGCGTTCGACTTCCGCCGACTTGTCGACGGCCGGCGAATCGCCTTCGATTTCTTTCTTGAGCCTCCCCAGCAACCGCACGAACTTCGCCGCAAGCCGCTGTTCGCGCTCGCCGGTCGCCGTGTGCATCATGGCCGCGACGCGCATCAACTTGGCTTCCGTATCGGTCAGCGATTCGGCGTCGTCGCTGCCTTCGTAATTCATTCGCTCGCTGTGACGGTCGCGAGCCATTTCTTCGAGGAAGCCCGGCAAATCGAATCCGTCGTCATCGTGACGCCGCGGCGTCGGCTTGTCGGCCGCAAAGTCTTCGTCTCGATACAGAACGGTTTCATCGCCGCGCAGGTGTTTCCATGCGTCCGACAATGCGTGCCGGAATTCTTTGTAATCAACATGCTTCGAACGCATAAACTGATACGCCAGCCGCATCGCGTCGCCGGCCGCAACCGATACCTTTTTGGTTTTCTTCGGCGAGAGCTTCGCTTTCTTCTTGGGCTTGGACTTCGAACCGCCGCCCGAACTTCCCGTCGTCGCAAAGCGGCCGCGACTGTCTCGAGAGAATACGCGAGCGTAAAGCTCTTTGTCGCCTTGCCGCGCGAATTCCTCGGGAACATCGTAGCGCGGGGCCGGCGATTTGTACCGCCGCGCTTCTTCGTGCATCAACTGTTCAAGATGCGAGTCAATCGCGTCGTGATATTCCGGCGAGACGCGCGACGGAACGGATTGCTTGCCTTCCCGAATCAAGTTCCAAAGCTGCTCGCCCAAGTCGCGGCCCGCCTCGTCGCCGTAACCTTCACCCCAGCCGAGGCCGGGATACATCGAGGCCATTTCGCGGCCGAGCGTATCGAATCCCTTAACGCGTCGCGAGCCGTGATCGAACCCCGTGTTTTCAAGCCGGTTAATATCGCCTGCGGTCAACCCGAGCCGCTTCCGCGCGTGCGCCTTGGCCGCCTCTCGCTCGCGCGCGTTCGTTTCGGCTTCGCCCCACACTTGGCCGGCGAAATGCTCGTAATCGTCCTCGCTCATTCCCCACTTTTCGGCCTGATGCGAAACGATTCTCCCGTAGCTGCGCGACTTGCCGAGCGGGCTGTTCGCGGCGTGTTCGTCCGCCTTCTTGCGGCGCTCGTTTTCGAAGTGTTCGCCGATGCCCGAGATATGCTTCCCCTGCATCGCTTTCGGGCCGCCGGCCACGATAACGCCGTTCCCGTCGATCTTCACCGGGAAGCCGCCCTTGCGCTTGCCTTCGCCGTTCTCTTGCGCGCCGACGGTAATCCAGCGCTCGCCCGCTTCGTAGTCCCGAATTTTGACTCGCTCGGAATCCTGCGGCCGATCTTGGCCGGCGAACTGCTGAACGCCGCCGCTCGGCGGTGCGGAAGGTTTACCGGGGCCGCCTTCACCGCCCGAGCCGCCGTTCGGGTCGCTCTCGCCGCCCTCTCCGCCGCCCATCATCCCGCGGCGGGTTAGCTCGGCCGATAGAGCCTCGGTCATGCCCGGCGGAGCGCCGCCAGCGCCCGCGGCGCCGTTAGGGTCGCTTCCCGGCCCCGCACCCATCGGCATCGGCGCCGGTTGGCGCAGCGCTTCATCGGTCGGGCCGGGCTTTGCGAGGCCGAGCAAGTCGTAAACGTCCTGAGCCTTGATCGAAAGGCCCATCGAGTACGCTTTCTGGCAAGCCTCAAGTTTGCTCTCGGCGTCCTCGCTTTCCGTGTCGATACGGAACTTGAATTCGTACTTCGACCACTCGGGGAAGTTGTACCGAACGAGCCATCGAATCAATTCTTCCGTGATGGTTTCTTCCAGCAAAATCGCATCGTACTTCACGATTTGCAGGAACGTTTCCAAGTGAATCGAGGCCAAGTTCGATCCGAGCCCCGTTGATCCTTGCTCGCTGGTCAGCGTTTGGCCGAGGATGTACCGCTTGATAACGTGCCCGAAGTATTCTGTCACAATCGACTTGAGCGCTTCGGCCCCGGCCATGCCCGGTTCAATTCGCTCGTAGGGCGGGCGGGCGCTCTCGCCGTCGACATACGGAACGAGAATGATATTGCGGCTACCGATTCTCTCCTGCGCCGCCTGCCGCGTCTTCGCTTCGGATTCAGGGTTTCCGGCTTGGTAGTACCAAATTTCAAACCCGGCCGCCGAGCGCTCCAAGTATTCCATCAGCAAGGCAAGCGTTTCCTGCTTCTGATACCACGCCCAATAGATGCGCGATCGGATGCCGACGCCGTGAATACGGCCGGCCGAATGCGGGTCTTCATACTCGGCGTCTTCGATGTAATGCTTGTGCAGCGCGAGAAGCGGCCGCTCGGATTTCTTGAGGAAGTAGGCAAGGCCGAATTCCGTAGGCGCGACGCCGTTCATTCCGCGATTGTCGGGCGCTCGCAAAGCGTTGTGCGCGTTCACGCCGAGCGACGGGCCGGCTTGCCAGTTATGTCCGACGCGAATTCCGATTTCCGTCTCGTTGTACTGCCTCCGCGCGTCATCCCACCGGAAGACGATCTTGTCGCCGTTGATCGGCATGGTTTTGACCGGAACGGTTGCCATGCGTCGGCGAACGATCTTCTTGCCCCACGTTTGCGCAACGCCCGCCTTCCCGAGCCAAGTTGCATGAAGCAACTGTTCGCGGTACTGCATGAATCGCGGAATGCTCTCGCAAAGCAGTTTGATTTGATCGGCGATTCGCTTTTGCTCGTTGCTGTTTGAGTCTTCCGGTTCGATGTGCCAATTGAGCAGCGCGCACGCTCGTTGCCGTGATTCGACGCATTCCATAACGGTCGGATCGTTCCGCATGCAAGCGGCGTTTTCCGGCCGATGCTTGAGCGCTTCGTCGCTCGGCCGGTAAATCTTGCCGAGCGATGTTGCAACGCCTTGGAACGTCAGAACGTGCGAAACGAGTTCGTTTCCGAAGTTCGGCGCGAAGCTCGGCGCTTTGATCTTCGCAACCGGGTCGTTCGTGTCAAACTGCTTGAGATTGTCGGCGGCCATGTTGCGGAGTCCTCTTACGAAAAAAGCCGGTCAGCGCATTTCCCTGCGCGACCGGCGGAATATCGAAGCCAAAAAACGGGGCGAAACTACTTCGCGGAAATGACGCCGGTAGCGGCGGAAGCGGCAACGAACTTGAGCAACCGCGCCGAGCATGCGAGCGCCGGGGCGGCGTTGTATTCGTCTTCAACGAACGTCGCCCATTCACCGGCCGTTCCGAACGTGTTCGAAGGCTTCCAATCGGCGTCCGCAATCGCGGTCAAGTCGGAAGGAAGCTCGTTTTCCGGCGTGATTGCCTCATACACGGTCAAGGGCGGAGAACCCCCGCCAACGTCGTCAGCGCAAAACACTCGAAAGTGTTTCACCTTGCGAACGTCAACGACGTCGGCCCCGGCGATATCGGCGCCGATTTGAAATTCCAGAGTCGCGCCGTCGCGCAAGTTGATGTGAGCCACGTTCCACCTTAGAGCAAGAGTAAAAGAGCTTGGAGTTCGGTTTCGTCTTCACCGCCGCCGCCGCCACCTGCTACGGTGAACGTGACTTCGTTTGACCATGAACCGCCCGCGTCATTCGTGCCGTACAGAGCGACGTACCACGTTCCCGGCGAGAGATTATTGAGCAAGTAACTCGTATCGCCGCTTGAAATACCCTGCGCGTTTGCGCCGCTTGAGTTCGCAGGTATTCCCGGCGTCTTTCTCCAGTACACCGCGAGCGTTTGAATCGGGTTTTCAACCGTCCACGATAGCGACGCGTCGTTGTCTGATAGTTCTGACGAAAGAGAACTTTGAAAGTCGGGCGGCGGCCCCGTGATCGTAAATGACGCTTCATTGCTCCATGATGTTCCGTATGAGTTCTGCCCACTCAATACGGTGTAATACGCGCCGGGCGAGATAGCCGTGAATTCGTGCGAAGTATATCCGTCAACCGGGACATACACGGCGCCGGTTTGGTCGATTGCGATTCCCGAATTCGATCCGTACCAAAGCCGTGTGTCATTCGATCCGGTCGGCGCAGTCCAAGTAACGTCCACAGAAGACACACCGCCCGTTGCCGATACATCTGAAGGCATCTGCGGCGGGCCTTCGACTGTGATACTGACGACATTTCCTGCGGGGCCGTCGCCGTCGGCGTTTTGCGCATAAACGCGGTACTGAACAACATCACCTACAACGTAGCTCGTGTAGTCGGTGTACTGCGTATCGCTTCCGCCGAAGCTCTGATAAAGACTCCATCCGCCAGAGTTGACGTTGCGCTCAAGAAAGTAAGCTGTTACGTTGCTCTCGCCAAAGTCGGGAGCGGTCCAGCTTACAAAATTCTCTCCCGCGGCAACCTGATAGCCTGATGCGTCTGTTGCGCCAGGAACTGCCATAATTGTTACTCCAGAAAACTGCGGTTTCGCTTCTTTGCTTCTTCAACCGCCCACCGGGAAACGCTCTCGGCGTTGAGCGTGCTTCCGCTCATTGATCCGGCTTGTTTTCCGTCGATCAATAGAACAACCTTCGGGATTGATTCGCCCGGCCGGATGTACTTCGATCCGATGCCGGAGAACGGGCGAACGAACCGAATCATTTCGTCTTCGCCGAACGTCCATTTCGGTTCGCATTTCGTCAGCCGGTCATGGCAATCGGATTCGAGTTCGCGGCAAGGCTTGCAGCCATCAGGGTCGCCAATAACGAGCAACTGAGCGCCGCGCGGTTGTCGACGCCGTTGCGGGGCCGCGTCGCCTTCGGCCTTCTCCGCCTCGTCCGCCTCGGGCGCCGGTCCAAAGTCCAGCGGCGGCGGAATCGGCGTAATGGGTTCGAACTTCTTCGGCTCGGGAATAGGGACCGGCGTCGGTTGATCTTGGCGGCGAGTTTCGTTCGCGAGCCGAGCGTAAGCAATCAGTCGCGCGGCTTCCGCCTTCGACCACGTTCGCCGCAGAACCGGCCCGCGGGTCGCTCCGAGGGAAGCGACGCAAGCGAAAGACAGTAGGCAGGCAATCAACGGTTTCATCGGTGAGATTCCTTCTCTAAAAAAGTTCACGTTCGCGCCGCGGACGAATCCCCGTCAGCAAGCAAACAACGCGCTCCAGTCGTTCCCAAAAACCAACGGCCGACAGTATCGGGTTAAGCCAATCCGTCACCGTGCAATAGTTGCGGGTAAACGGCCGCTTGTGATGCTCGGCGTGAGCCTCGGGGCTCGCCAGCAATCCGACCGCCTGCAACAAGCGAATCGGGCGCGAACACTTCTGATGCGCCCATGAATGAATCTCGTTGGCCTGCGAGAGCCACAGAAACCCGGCGGCAACCGGCCAAGCGCCCAACATTGCCGCCACGGCCGCGGCAGGCAGAGACGCAATCAGCGTAGTTGCGTTTCGCTCGAAGTACCCGCTCCGCGTCAGCTTGAACGGGTCGAAATGATGCTCGATATTCGGCTTCGCGACGTGTTCACCCCACGGCCACGGCCAATCAGGATTGCCGTACCGATCTTCAAACCAGTGAACTAAACCGCTCCCGAGGTCTGCCACAACCCAAGCGGTAAAAACGTCGGTGAAATTCACGCCTACCATCCATAAGCGTTATTGAGCTTCTTGCTCGGGAATTCTTCCCCCGGCTCCGCGCTGTAAACCGTGATAGGCTCGGGCGGCGGGGTATATTCTCCCCTCGGTGTCGGCGGAAGTTCCGGCGCCGCGCCCTCTCCCTGCGCGGCAACCGGAACCCTCGCCGGTGATTCAATGAAGCGGCTTCCGACCATCGCAACGCAGGCGGCGGCCATCGCAAGGGACACTTCGGCAATAAGCATGCGATGATTCATGTGGGGCTATGAACCTTCTACGGCGCGAGTACGAATGATTCCTCGGCTTGCGGAACCGGCTTCGGCGCCGTGCCGAGCCAATCGCCGTTATTCAAGTCGCGGAACGGGAAACCCTTGATCGAGGCCAGCGCGAACGAGTCGCGGCCGCTGAGCATGTTCGTTGCCGTCTTTGGGTCAACCCAAAACGAGCCGTCCGGTTGATCGTCGGGAAACTTCGGCCCGCCTACCCAATTCGGCCCCCAAGAGTTCAGGCACAGCAAGCCGGGCGGTTCGGTGCGGCAGGCGACGAAACACATGCAATGCGACCATGAACCGCGCGGCGAGCAGAAGCCATTCTTGTCGCGCGTCGAGGTAAACCCTTGGCCGCTGCACACCGGAACCGGGTAGCCGCTTGTGATGGCCGCGACGGCTTCATCAAACGACACGACAAGCGCGGCTTGCTTGATCGGATGTTCGCGGGCGATTTCGTCGGCCTTGCCGCCGTCGCCCTTGCCGCCACAGCCATAGGCGCCCCATTCTTTCGAGCGCGAGCCGGTGTACTTCGTAAGGTCGAAGCGCTCGTAAGGCTGACGGAATAGAACGCCCCACTTCGTGACGAATTCCGTTGCCGCCGATCCGTAAGAGCCGTCACCGTATCCGCCATACGCGCGGGCGCCGTCGCCGGGGCTTCCGCGGGCTTCCACGCGCGATCCGCCATAGATGCCGGAAGTATCGGGCATCAAGAATCGCTCGCTTCGTCCAAGTTCGACGTCGAGCGCGAGAAGGATGGCAACGGCGTGCATGTATCCGAACGAAACGCAATCGCCGATTTCCTGCGTGTCGACAATCCACGGCCGTCCGTAGGCGATTTGATATTGACGAACGAGCGACCGATACAGAAAGACGCCCTTCGCGTCCTTGACCGGCGTTCGATCCTTGAACAGTTCCGGCCCCGCCTCGCGAATCGTCGGCTTCTCAAGCGAGTTGATGTACTCGTTCGTTTTCGGCTGATTCGGAATGTATCCGGTAGGGAACGAGCGCTCGCCAACCGTCGCCTTATCTTGCGGCGGAACCGGGCCGGGCTGCGGCGCAGGTACGGGCGCGGGTGCGGGCGCGGGCGCGGGAACCGGAACAACAACCGGCGCAGGCGGCTGCGGAGCCGGCCGCGTCGCGACATAGGCGCCGAGAGCAAGCAGCGCCAAAACAATAACGAGAAGGCCGTCGTTTAACTTGCGATTCATGGATTTGCCCGGTGTTTGCATTCAGGAGCGTTAGAGCTTGCGTTCCGCGGCGTATGCCGCGCGGGCAATCGCTTCGTGAGCGCTCGCCCACTTCTCGCGCTGTTCCGGCGAAAGCTCTTGAGCGTCGCGGCCGGCGGCCGCGTCGAGAAAATTGGCAACGCTGCTTTTCAGGCTGGGATACTTGGCGGTGAACGCCCAATTTTCCAGCGCGTAAACGCGAATATCGTTTCGCAGCGCGGCAACGTGAACGCCTTGCTTAATTCGCTGATTCGCCGGTTCTTGTCGGCCGTCAAACCGCAGAGCCGACGCGATTTGCCGGCAAATATCGCAGAGCGCCGCGGCATGCTCCCGAGCTTCCGCCTTGTTCGCGTTGGCCGCGAAGTCGGCGAGCAAATCGGGGTCGCCGGGCCGTGGGGCAAGCTCGGGAATCTCCGGGGTAGGCGAAGGCCCAAACGGCAGAGCCGGAATCGTTACCCCCGAGAGAATGAACGCGGCGCCGAGAACGAGCGCCGTTACCGTCAACGTCGGGAACTGTGCGGCGGGTTGTTGCTTGCGGGGCATGGCCTAAGACTTTGCGGATAGGGCAATGAGGTTTGATACGTCTTCGCGGAATTTCTGCCTTGCGGCGGAGTCCGCGCCAATCGCCGCGAGCTTGTCGTCGAGCGATTCGAAGCACTGGAAGGCTTCAATCCGCGCGGTTTTCTTCGCCGCCGCGGCCGCCGAAACGTTGTCCACCGGGACGGCGGCGGACGAATCGCGAAGCGGTTCGCGATCCACTTCGGCGGCCGCGGCATCAACGCGCGCGTTCCACCAGCGGCCGACGATAAAAACGACTGCCGCCAGCAAGCCGCAGAGAATGAAAAAGTTCGGGGTCATTGGCATATTCCGAAGCGGGCAAGTTGGGCTTCACCGCCCATTGATAAATTCGCTCAACAACGGCATCGAGCGAGTATTGAACGGCGGAGCGAACAACGGGATTGGCGAAGACGGCGAGCCATCCGAGCTTGAGCGCGACGGCCGGCCAAAGCGCGTCGAAAGCCTGCATTACGGCATCCTTGACCGCCTCTTTTTTGCGGGCGCCGGTGTTCTGCAACCACGTTGCCGCGGCGTCGCTCGCATGCTTCCCGGCGTCCATTAGCGCGCCGGTGAATTCGGTCAGCGTCAAACCGCCTGACGACTTCGCAACCAAGTCGTCAATGAAGGAATCGACAACGCCCTCAAAAGTAGTGATGGCCGGCATGACTTCGTTCCCTCGTATTGGAACGGCCGGCGGAAGAATGCGATTTCGCAATAGCTCCGCGCAGCCGCTTGGCTGTCAACGGAGCCGGCGATAATCGCCGGCGATAAGAGCGAAGGCCGCTCTCCTCCCGGTGTGCCTCGGCAATCAATGCCTCGGCCGCGGGTAGTGTGCCGAGAACCGGCCCGCCGGGTCAAGAGCGCGAGAGATACCGAACTTCGGTTTTTGCCGAGGCGGTGAACTGGATTTTCACGCCGTTTGCGGTCTTGCGAATGCGTAGTTTCCCGCGAATTTTCGAGATTGTCACTTCCGTTCCGTTCTTCGGCCGGTCGATGCGGCAGGATTTTTTATCGTTCACGCCTTTCCCCTCTCAATAAACCGCCCGAGAACGTCAAGGCATCGCTTGGCGTGAAATGCGACGGATTTGGAAATTCCCACCGCCTGAAACGCATCAATCCACGTTGCCCCGTCAACAAACTTGAGTTCGGCCGCGGCCAAGTATCGAGGATTCGAAAGGCCGGCCTTCGCAAGCATTTCCCGAAAGTCGGCCCGCTCTTGCTCGTAGTCCCTTTGATTGTCCGCGACGCTCTCGATTTGCTTCTCTTGACCGCTCGGCAGAGTTCCAACCGTCAAGCCGTTGATAAATACCCGGCCCCTTTTGCTGCGGCCGCACCTTGTGCCGCCCGAGCGAACCGAATCCAAGTTCCGCAGTTCGTCAATGACAAGCCGAGGAATCGAATTCCCGGCCCAAGTCGTGAACTTCGAGCGAGACGCATCGAACCGCGGAAGGATTTTCCATAGCCGAAGCAGCGCGGACTGCTTCAAATCGTGAACGTCAACGCGACGGTTTCGGCGGCGAGCCAAGTTTGCGAATCGGTAGGCGATCCGCTCTATCAATGCGAAATTCTCGTTCCATGCCGCGCGTTGCTCGGCGGTCGGCTCGCTTGGCATTTAATCCGGCTCTTTCGTAAAAAGAACCGGCCCGCCCGGCGCTTCCGCGCTCGGCCTTCCCCGGCGTCGCGGCGCCCAGCCGTCATACTTCCGCCGGGCGACTCCCTTCGCATCCTGCATCGCCCACAGGGCAGTTTGCAGGTCGGCATCGGCTTGCCGTTCTTCTTCCGGCGAAAGAACGCCGTATCCGACTTCCGCGATTCGCTTCGCCAACGATTGCCGGATTTGCGGAATCTTGGCGAGTTCTTTGGGGCTTATCGGCCGAGTGTGCTGACGAACAAAATCGCCGCGGCAGGGGATAAGCTCGCCGCTTGTCTTCGCGCTGTAAATATCGCGCGTCTGAACGTCGATCCGTGACGATAGGCCGGCAGGCATAGCGACGCCCTTCGCTTGTGCGTTTCCTTGCGGTCGAATCCACTTCGCCCGCGGAATTACCTTAGCAAAGCGAACGCCAAACTTGCAAGGGTTGCGAGAAGCAAAAGAACATTCGCCAAGTTCAGTATTAGCGCCGCCGCTATGTACCACGGCAACCGCTCGGCCGCCGCGTGAATGATTTCTTCGCCGTCAATTCCGCGGGGTGACTCGTAGGGGTTTGACTTCATAAGCCGCCTTGCCCGTGTTGCCGTTGGCCGGGTAAACCGAAACGCCGCCTTTCAAGATTTCGATGGCTCGCTCGACTCGCTTGCGCGCCATGGATTCGCCGATCTTGCGCCCTACTTCATACATCGGGTGCGGCTGTTCTTCCTTACGGTCGCCCATTGTTCGGCCTTCCATCGTTGCCGCGGTTCGGCCGGCCGCGGTTCGGCCGGCCCGCTGCGAATGGGGTTGCCCGCTGCCTTCCGTAGCGCGATCGAGAAACAGTTCCATCGTTCGTGTAGACTGCGCGCGGGATGAAATACTCGCCGCTCGCCGTATAGGTCGCCTTCCGCGGAACGTACACTTCCGTTCCGTTGTGGCGAGTCTGAACGCCTACAAGATTGTAGTCGAGTTGATGGCCGCTGACCGTGCCGCGGATTCGAAGGCTATCCCAAACGAACTTGCCCTTCGACGGCGCCTTGAGGAACTTGAGAAACAGTTGCGGCGGACAGTTGTAGTACGCGTAAATCGGCCCCGGACCGTGCCGCGCGTTGCTGTTCTCGTCCTGATTCAAATAGCGGACATAGAGCGTGTGAACTTGAATATCGTAGCCGTAGCTGTGAACGTTGCTTGAGCGGCAGTCGACCATTTCGCCGGTAACAATCGGATGATCCGGCGGGAAGTTGCGATAGCGCGGCGGTTCGCCCGCTTCGTTCCCCATGTTGACGCGCGAGCCCCCCGAGCCGCCGCCGCCACTCCCGCCGGCGGAGCCAGCGCCGGGCGGTTCGTCTTCACCGCTCCCGATGCCGCCGCGGCCGCCCGGCCCGCTTGGGCTTCCCGGCCCAATGATTCCGGCGCCCCGCGCTTCGGCCGGTGACGTTACGCCAGTCGGCCAAGTCACTTGAGCGCCAGCCCCTTCGAGGATGCGTTGCAACGCCTCAAGAACTTTCGGATCGTCCGCGAATTCGCGAACGGTGTTTAACGCGTCTTCGAGGTTCGCGCGTCGATCATCGGCCAAGCTATCCGCGACAACGTTCGCAACGATGCCGCCGATGGCCTTCACCGCCGATTGTTGCCGCGACTTGCGTCCGCCGTACTTCTTGCCGCCGAAGATGGTCGACGCGAGCGAGCGAATCGCGGTGAAGCTCTTGCCGAGTTGGCGAATGCCCTTCTTAATTTCGGCGTTACGCGCCGAGGCTTCGAGCGCCTTCTTCGCCTGCTTCTTCAGCGCGTCGGCAATCTGCCGCATGCCGTTGTTCTGGTATCCGCGCGCCATGCTCGCCGCTCCCTACGATGGCCGCGTTGACATACGCGGCCATTCGTTCGGCGAAGTATTGGCTCACAATCTCTTGCAACGCAAGCGCT
>ERZ869921.55-NODE-55-length-63297-cov-12.581528_pt1 | contig 63297 bp, 74 predicted proteins | sample MGYA00579310_ERZ869921 | MGnify/ENA primary metagenome ERZ869921 (study PRJEB32216, sample SAMN09231816) | wastewater metagenome | place: USA: Maryland | collected 2016-06-21 | study: EMG produced TPA metagenomics assembly of the PRJNA472060 data set (Reclaimed...
TGGAACGCTTCTTGCCGGTTCTTGGTATAAGCAGCCTGAAGTCGGACAGTTGGTTGATCTGACTCGAGTAAGAAATCCATGGGCCTCAAACTGGCAATTTCTGACACCCGTAAACCGGTGCAGCCGGCGAGTTGGTAAAGCATGGCCCGGTCTTTGCTTCGGAGGCCCCGAAACGTACGCTTGCGGTTGCGTTCTGTGGCCTGCAGAAGCTTGCCAATCTCTTGGACTGTCAGTGCTCGTCGGTCATGCCGCCTGTCGAGCCGCACGTTGCCGCACTGCAATCCGGATAGCGGATTGTGAATCAGGCGATGGTTACGGACCATCCAGTTCAGGAACTGCTTGGCGGCTTTCAGGTAAAAGTTGGCCGTTTGCTGGCTGACTCCTTTCTTGATGACCATCCCTTCCTTTTTCACCGGCTGGCGAATCTCGGATAAGAATTCCTGGACCCGGGCCGGATTGATGTGGAAGGGGAAGATGAACTTGCAGTCCTCCATCACCCTGGTGGCTCGCACCAACACTGTATGTACCTGCTTAGGTGTACTGCCTTTGTGCGTGAGGTAGACGCGGAACTCGCCAAGGTGGGTGGCGAGCGGATTCTTTTGATGATCATCAGCCAGGGTAATCACCCCGCTGTGTAGCTGTTCAGCCTTGCGCTCAAGTTGCAGGCCATACGTCTCACTTGCCTTCTTGTCGGTGTACCCGGGCACGTCATGCCGTTTCCCGTTGGGATCCCGGTATCGGATGTACCACTTCTTGCGGTACAACTTCCGGCCGTCCTTCTTGTAGGACTTCCTGTAAACCTGCGCCATGGTAACTTTCTCCTGGTGGCATCCTTGCCAGCTTGCGATATGCGGGAAATAGCGAAAAAGGGCAAGTGAGGATGGGATGGCTATCGCGTGGATCGTGGGGAAGGCCGGAAACTGCCCTTGATCACTTTCCACGCTTGAACATTGGGGCAGCCGGCATCAATCCATTTATCGAACTCGGCCCGGTCCCACCGGGTGGACTTGCCGAGCTTGATAGGGGCAGGACCGATCTTGCCGGCGGCTCGATGGCGTTGGAAGGTTGAGACGCCCAGGCTCATGAGAGAGGCGGCTTGCTTGGTAGTAATTAAGCGGCGTTCGGAGGCGGGCGGGAGGAACGGGAGGATATCGGGCACGGTGAGGAGCTCCTGAGTAGAGTTGAGCACATGCGAAATGCAGCGGCTCTACTTAGGGGCCAAAGTCGTATCGGGTGTGGTGTGGTATTTGAACAACGAACTATTCGCCTTCCCGCCGGCGGCAACCCTGCCCCATGCTCCTGGAATGGTGTTATCCCCAACATCGCCGCGACAACGCATTCTCCCCTTCGTGAATAAATCCGGGGAGACGATACCACCATTCGCAGCGATCAAGCTGAGGCTTGCCAGGGCCGGAGAGACTGCTGAGCACCACGGTTACAAGCCGGACCAAGATGATGATCCTTTTGTGGTGTTCAACGGGCCGACTGAAGTAGCTGCTGACCAATCCAGCTCATGCACGGCTGATTACCCGTTGTGGGCGATGTACAACCCGGTTGATGGCACTCCCGCCAATGGTGAGTCGCTTGGCACCCGGGCCGGATACTGGCAGTTGCACCGTGGTTATGAGGGCTTTCTGGTTTGGGGCGGGGCAGATGGGGAAAAGGTGTACGTCCAGAGTGATGTGACGTGCCGTGAGAGTGGTGGCGATCAGTATTACTACAGCGGTGGGAAGAAACCAAACCCACGCTATCTGGCGGTGTGCTTCCCATGCTCGCCTGCGATTTCGCTGCCTTCTGTGATTCATGCGAATCACGAAGGAACAATATCACACGATGGGGGAGTAACCTTAAAAAGGTGGAATGGTGGGTGGTATAACCCTGTGCCGTGGCTGCCTACGTGGTTATCTGAAACCTCGGGTTTGACTAGTTCAGGCTGGTATAGCGAATTAATAGAAGATCAGGTGTGCCCAGTAAGTCAGAACTTCGACTTTCTTGACAGTGGCGGAAACCCGTACAACATAGAAGCTGACTATATAGATACCTACTACACTCAATACACATTAATCGGTTGCACCTTATACTGGACACAACTCTACAATCGGGTTGGTAGTTTTACCAGAACTTCGTTAAGTGTACCCCCTCTTGAACCCCCTGTAACTATTGACCTATCAGACGATGGCATAGAAGTAGAAGCAGTGGTACACAGAATGCAAGGCGAGCCATGCACCACGACATGCACGCCTTTCAGTTCGATCTTTAGCTTGAGCTATGGGCCTTTCCCACCTCCAGACGGAGGCAAGATACAGTATAGCTGTCCATTGGTTGAAGACGTATGGCCAACTTTTATCACACCAACGACTTACTTTCCCGAGACTGTGGGCACATGTGTCAGTGCCGTAGCATCAGGAAATAAAGTCACATTTGTTGAACCTTCACCATCTGATCCGGATTTGGAATACTGGGAACCTCCCCCTTACAAGGACCTGCCCGGCTTTGACATGGGTGGCTTCGATAACGGTGCGTTCCAAGGAGAAGATTTATGACGATCTCAATTACACATGCTTTTGTCAGCGGCAAAACAGACGGGGCCGACGCCACGAAAGTGCAGCCATCGAATTGGAATGCAGGCCATCCGATCAAAGGTTACTACCCCGACACTTCACCAGGCGACTTCCCACCGGTGATCGATGCGCCGCTCAACACGCTCATCGAAGTCGATGATGCTGATGTAATCACCCTCACCACTGCAGATGACAGCGGGGCCTCCGATGACCGCGTTTTTGCGGGCTGCGTTCGTAGTGATGATGCTGGTGGAACCCCTCAAGTCAAAGTCAATTCGCTCGCATGGTCTGATCATCCGAACCTCAGAACCGGTGACACTTTCAAATTACGCGCCTACTCGCCATCCTCGCCGCTATCCGAACGTAACATCACGTTCTATTTGGATGGCCGGGCCTACAACTGGAATATTACCACTGCCGACGTTGACCCTGATGCCGCTGCAGTGGTAGCAGCCACGGGAATCACTGACCCCGATGAAGTGAATGCCGTCACTGACCTGATTACTGGCATGAAGACAGCTTCTATATGGAGCAAGTTCAAGGCACTCTATGGCTTCATCGGTGGTACTGCAGCTGCTCACAAGATCAACTGGATAGACACCGATGATGACGATGCCTCGTTCCGGTTGACGTTTCATGGAACGTGGACACACGACGCAAATGGCATCCAGGGAGATGGGGCTACAGCCTACGCTCAGACACACTACACCCAGTCATCCACGACAAATGAATCCATTGGGGCTTACAGTCGTAGCAGTGCTGCCCACGGCGGCGGTGGCAATCCCCTGCTGGACGACTATGCCATTGCAGCAAGCGATGCGGGGTGGAGCAATATGACGACTTGTTCGCCACGCACCCAGGGCGACAAGGTGTGCTTCTTCTATGGGACTAATACCTACTCTCCAGGGGCGACGAACACAGATGGCAGCGGCCTGTTCGTGACAAATCGAAACGGCGGGACCGCTACTGAGTGCTATCATAACGGCTCATTAATCCACACTCAGAATGACACTGTTACGCTTTGCAGCCAGGAATATTACATCGGGGCGCTGAACAAGGGTGGCTCGCCAAACAACTATACCGACAGGCCGCTGGCACTGGTCTTCATTGCAGAAGGTATGGATTCAACCGAAAATGCTGCGTTTTCCACGCTGGTGCAGGCTTACCAAACTGCTCTGGAGCGACAAGTCTAATGCCCTACCCCACCGTCAAACGCCGCCCGCTTTACTCACGCGATCCTTCGCCAGTGCAGGAGGAGCTGCCCCCGCGATCTGCGCACCTCCCGGAGTACGACGCATGCCCACACCGTGGTAAGTTACTCGACACTTCCACCTGCAGTTGCCTGACATACGGCTGTAAACTGCATGGGACTTGCTCCACTCAGCCGCGCACCGGGCTGAAGCTATGCCAGAACTGTGAGGACTTCCCCCGGCTTGTTAAGGATGTGCGATGATCGGCGTCGTGATCGGTAGCTTTGGCATGCCTTCCGCCCTCGTGCTCAACGTAGCGGCCATCCGGCATTTCAACGGGGCTGATGTTCCGATCCTGGTACATGACGATAGCACGCCGCCTGCCCGCGATCCCTGCGGGTACTTCCAACAAAAGCATGATTTCGATTTTTACTCAACGCCCCACCAACTTGGCCATATTCCCGGTGATATCTCTTGTTTCACGACTGGCCTGGAGTGGGCACAACGACTTGGCTTGAAGTACCTGGTGAAGCTTTCGCAACGCTTCCTATTTACTAAGCGTGATTGGTTGGCTGCTCGTTCCAAAGAATCCGAAGAATACGGAATAATAACCGCCAGCCAGAACAACGCGATCCATGGAGTGAGGCCCTGGGGATACGATGGCATTCGTACTGAATGCGTGATGATGCGCGTAGCAGACTGGTGCAAGCCAACAGTATTCGAGGCATTACGAGCATTCCCAGCCACTCCTGAGCATTCAGTGGCCGAGGTTGCGCGTAAGCATGTACATCCACACTTACCTATTGCCCGGTGGCGAGCTTTCGGACCGGACAAAGCCGGAAAGCGTGATGGCGTCCTCTGGCATGATGCTAACCCGGACGCCGACTATCAGGCGTTGGCTGTTGAGCTAGGTGTGAACATCGCGGGGTACAGCTCAGCAGGCTGGAATCACCTCTTGGGCGCGAGATGGAAGCTGTTTTAGCAACCGTACATATCACGCATTAACGTACGTAACGCGAAACGCTCAAGTACTATTTCACACAATCACAACAACATGCCGTTGCATCTCTGTATCGAATCTCCAACAGTGATGGCATGATCGTACCCAACGACGATGTAATTCTCTCCCATCAAATCGACGAAATCCGCCTGGCCCTAGCTCCATACTGCTGCGGGCCCGGAGAGGCTTTCTCCCTCGAGCCCATCCGCGACCATGGCACCTACACTCACGATAACACTTACCTCTGGCTGGATATGACCTGGGAGCGCCTTCGTGGGCGCTGCCAGCGGGATAGCCTCAGGCTCATTCATGCGCTGTGCCTGGAAACGCTTTCAGGCCCGCAAGTCAATCGAATCGTACTGATGACCGGGCAATCGCCTTCCTTGAGCTTTATGCAGTCGATAGCTAAGGCCAGCAAACTTTCAGGTGGAAGCGAGTGCTCGCCACCAACGCATCTGAAATCACCTCCAATTATCGACTTCATGGAAAAGCGGCTCGCGGATAAACTTCCGCTGCTACCCAAGCACTACGCCTTTCACGATCAAGAAGACCTGGTACCTGTCACCAGGCAGCTAAAGAATGGAACGGACATCGTTTGTGGGTGGCGAAAGCCCGACGGCCCGCTTGTGGTGAGCTTCGATCCTATCATTACCAGCGATCCTACACACAATCGCAAGCGGCGGATCCAGCGGAAGAATGGATTGAACACCGTACGAGGCGCCATGACCAAGCTGGCCCGCACGGGTGGACATACGGGGAATACGCCAGGCACACGTCGTGGAAAAAACCAGGATAGTGGTAAGAGTAGTGGTGTGTCGCAAGACAGGGTGGCGTAATCCAACACCATCGGAAACTAGTTGTGGTCGTATTTACATCAATACTACTGTTCACTCGCTCGCATGCGACAGCGAGTTAATTTAGTCGAAAATAGTTAGAGAGCCTGAATTCCAGCGTATCTCTCGCGAATCAATCGCCAACGCTACTCAATAACAGCCAGTATTTTCCCACTCCTGCCCCTTAATACCGGGCCAGTTGCTGACGTTGTGAACAGGTCACAAGCTCAAAACCAGCTCACAATTACCACGCAACTGGCCCGGAACCATACCTAACACGAAATTCACAACGGAAATCTCTGCACTATGCGGTGTAACTGTTGGGAATTCACGCAGGTGCAATTACCATGACATGTGCCTATGAACGATCTTCCGCCTCGCAAAACCCTGGTGATGCTCTTTCGCTCGCTGCAGTACGCCCAAACACCATTGGAGCGCCGGGAGATCGTGCGGGCCGCCCAGGTGGTACGCCAGGCCTTACGAGCCACCATATCCTCAGCGTCAACCTCAGCCAATGGAGAGTTGTCGCCAATCGCCAAACGCATCCTGTCGAAGTGTGCTGGCCAGACTCTCAGCGTAAAAGTGTTGGCGATGGCCTGCAGCAAGTCTCACGATGGAAGCTCGTTCAAGAAAGCTATGCAACAACTCAAGGCCCGCAAGCTGATCCAGAGCGCGGGCAAAGGGATGTATCGCATTCAGGAACAGGGCGAAGTAGCAGATTTGCGGGGCGGAAAAGCCGCCCCGATCGCGTCAAATTAGCGAATCACATATTTTCTAAAAGTCGTAACTCGTTGGTGGCTATCAACTTCTGCGGGGCGGCCAAAGTTCCGCCCTTTTACGCCCCGGAACGCCCCGGAGGATTGGCAGAATGTTTTCCACGGGAAGCCAGCTACTCGCTGAGGTGGGGCGGAAACGGACTGGAAACATCACCAGCGTACATCCACTCCCACCAGAGGCGGAAGCCCTGGCCAGCCAGGAAGAGCGGAAAGGTGATCAGAATCCAGATCGCTGGAGTGTCAGAGAAATACCAGAGAGCAATGCAGATGAATATCGGAAGCGTGAGAACAGCGGACAAAACGAACGTGGTTGTGAGCAACCAGAGCGGCGGCCTCTTCAGGGATGGAGGGAGAGGGGGCATGGATGCCTCGTTATTCAGGCTTCTTTGGAATTCGCTTCTTCGGCTTGGCTGTTTTCTGAATTGGAGAGATGGAAGAGAAGTCGATGCAGTCAGCGAAATCATCCACACTCAATCCAAGAGCCTTGCAATACAAAAGGAAATCTTCCGCAGATGGTGTTTTGTCCCGGTAAATGTGATTCTTCACCGTATCAACAGATCGGTTAACTGCGCGAGCCAACGTCGCGACAGAGATGCCTTTCAGTTTGATCGTTTCTTTCAATTTCTGCGAAATCATGATTTCCGCAAGTACCGTCATCACAATGGGTTGCTCCTCTCTGTTGTGGGAATTTTCTGGAATTTGTCAGTGTCCGTATTGACATATGCCAGATCGGACACATATACTCACAGTGTCAAATCGGACACAAGCAGTTTACGCTTCTACCGAGTTTGAATCAACAACAAAACGCAAACATTCATCATCATGCGAACGGACATTCACTCACGAGGTGCTCAAGCCATGACTAAGACCGAAGCTCTCGCCAACGTGACCAAGACCTCCAAAGAAGTCCATTCGGCTTACAACACGGCGGAAGTGCGTAGCTGGGAAGCCATCAACGCAGCCCGTGAAGCTGGGGCTACTAACGAAGAGCTTGAAGCGGCTATCGACCAAGGTTCTGTCTCGACGATGCTTGGGGCATTCAAGACTGCTCAATCTAACTATGCACGCAACCCCGTGGTCGTCTCCCCTGGCGGCCTTGAGTTTGCTGTCCTTTTTAGTGGTTGGATACGCATCAACGGCCCCGCGACGTTCACTCTTAAGGTGGATGACCTCACAAGCGATAATTGGACGGTGAAGTACGACATGTAGCTGCTCAAGGTTCCTTGCCTGGCACCTTCGACAAACCATAACCTCCACCAGCCCCAGCCATCGCCGTCAGTATGGGAATCACAATGTCCTTGCTAGCAAACAACAAGATGAGCACGACAGTCGCAAGCACAAGCCCCAAGGGCAAGCACCAAGCGATTACTTTGGCAATGGGCACATTCATCAGCTTGTCCATCAAGATGCGGATGTATCGGTTCATGGGTTCTCCTGTTGCTCTTTCAGCAGGGGGTAATCGCTGGCGTCAGTCGGTACCTGGCGACAGCGTCCCACCACTCTGTGGCTGTGGGCAAGGCGGCGGGAAGCCAAATCTGCTCTCCAATCTCAGATTCGTGAACGTTAAGCGATGCCCAGACAACATCCTGGTCTACTTATCCAATCAAACAAGGAGGTTTGCCATGCTCGTTTTGTCCCGCAAGAAGAACGAAAACATCGTCATCAACAACGATGTCACGGTCACGGTGGTGGAAATCCGCGGCGACAAGGTACGCATCGGGATCGTCGCCCCCAAGGAAGTTCCGGTGCATCGGCAGGAAGTGCATGATGCCATCCACAACGCCCATCGTCAGGCAGAGACAGGTGTCGGCGCTCCATAACGGCACGCGACTGAACATGAAACGCACACGATTGGATGGAGAACACAATGCGATGGATCGCGAACCTAAATTCTTACGGGTCAAGCAAGTAGCCAGACTACTCAACTGTGGAGTGCGAACGGTGCAGAATCTTTGTAACTCAGGCCAACTGGTGTCGATTCGCTTGCCCAACGGGCGAGGCGACCGCCGCATCAGCTTGGACAGTGTGAAGGTGCTCTTGAAGCATGATGGTGTCGAAGTTGACCTGAGTGACTTGGACACCGCAACACATGGCCAGGGTGAGAACGGCAGAGAGGAAAGCTTGCCACGAGTTGTATCTATTGGCGTACCGTTCAGCGTGCTTAATAGCCTCAAACTTTCGTTTGGCAAATTCTACCAAGCCGAAACGCTGCTATTAGGTTGCGTCCTTATCGGTCACCATCAGCCTGATGTAGTAGTTATCGATGCCACTGCGATTTCCGACCATGATGACATGAAGGCTATCGAAGGGATTATGAGTTGTGTTTTGCAAGAATGCACACTCATCCTTAGATGCTATGACGACCCAGAGGTGTATGACCCCAGGCCTATGTTCCCGCTCCTCAAGGCCTGCGACGAATCTTCCACTCACCTGAATCAGATCGTACTGGCCGCACTGAAGTCGAAAGGCAAGGTGCCAGCATGATCACTCTCACTCAGGCCCCGATCACTTTGCTGTGCGACGTCAATGCCGGCGTAGAGCACCAACTCGAAGTGGGTCGCGAGTACCAAGCCACTGACTGTACGTACCGGTGTGGAATGCCGTTTTTCTACATCCCTGAGTTGGGATGGTTCCACGGCATCAGGTTCCGAGTTCTTCCTGAAAGGAATGTCAGCATGAAGCGTTTATCTTTCCTGGCGGTGGCTGCAGTGGCACTGCTGTCAGTTCTGGCGATGCCAGGTTGTGCGATGGCCCAGGGCAAGCGATGCCACGGTGGGGCGTGCTCTGGTGGTAGCTGCGGAGGCAGTGAGTTTGTCGTGTCGATGACAGATTCAACTGGTGGGCTGATACAAGGTGCTCAGGCGGCAGTATGCATCGCCACCCAAGGATCATGTGCGAACACGGACTGGACGCGGGGGCAAGGATGCCCTGAGGAGTCAACTCGGCAACGTGGCAAGCGTGGTGGCGGCCGCAAGGCATGTCGCGGCGGCGGTTGTCGGTAACGAAGCCCTAGCCCCATATGCAAGGCGTGGGGACTTCCTAACCCTTCCGATGGAGAGGTAATAACGCTCCTGGGTTGAAGGCTCTTGGGATGTGATGGCCATCGGAGGAAGTCTTGCAGGGGATAAACGTCAACCTTTAGCCTGGCGACGGCTGGGCGACGTGACAGCTGGAGAGACAGCAAATGGGCCGGTGGCACGGTTGCCAATCGCTTGACACGGCTGGGACTTTTAGAGACCCATGTGCGTGTAGCGTGACGAAGGTTCGACTCCTTCCCGATCCACATGTGGCGTGTCACCTTGAGCAAGTGGCTGCAACGCGGGGACGCAAACGCTCCGGCAACTGGAAACCCAACAAAGCGAAGTAACTTCATTGAAGTGAAAAGTGGCGAAAGAGGGATCGCGGTGAGAGCCAAAAAAGTACTGACACCCCGACAAAGGAAAGTTGATGACTAAACCTGACAGGCCGGAAAGACGGCCACTAGCCTGGCAACCTGATGGCATCAGGTGCAGTGTTCTGGATGACCACCAGATAAGTCCTTCGGGATGAGTCAACCACTGCAGGAGAGACGTTCGAATCGTCCGCCAGGCTCTAGCAGTCAGTCAGGTTCGGTAACAACTGCAGTCGCTGCGTAGGCGACAACCGGAAGGCCCTGAATCCCTTATCCCCGCGAGTTAAACGAGAGTAGTCCTTAGGAGACAGGGAACCGGGCAACTGGACTGGCAGACTGCTCAACAAAACGCAACTGACCCACACGTTTGAAAAAGCTGGTGACAACCGGCCCCGCTCAAGGAACGCGCACATGTACAACGGACAGCCGCAAGTCGTGAAGAAATACGTGTTCATTGCGATCTTCCATGACCGCTTTTCGCACGATCTCTTTCGCCTGCCCACCGGCGTGGCTCCTGTGTTTGGCAGCTACCAGACCGCTCAGGACGAGATCGACCGCTTGTGCCTGGATGATCGCCACAGCCCAGTGGAAGTGCGTGCTCTTCAAGGCAGTCAGTTACATGGCGAGTTGCAGGCTGCCAAACAGTTAGCGAATCAAGCTGCGTGAATCCGGCGGACGGTCCGCCTGGTGAGTGCAGTTGTCTGAAGGCAAGTTAGTGAGGTGCTCAATGTCTGAAGAAGTCAAACCCCTGTGGCCCAAGAAGATTGAAGTGGTTGGTGGCACGGGTGAATTCGAGTCTGGCAAGACCACATTCGGGGTAACGATATGCCCTGGGCCCGATACCCTCTACTACGACTTTGAAAAGTCAGGCGGCTCCTACGAGGAAGACCTCGGGTTCACTCGTATCGACGTCCCAACGGAAATGCAGCGGAAATTTCCCAAAGGTTATACGCCTCTTGATGTCTTCACGTGGTGGCATGGTCACTTGAAATCCGTGGCCCCAGGCCAATATCGCGTGATAGTAGCCGATCCAGCCAGCGACATTGAAGCAGGCCTGGCAGACTTTGTTAACAAGAATCCTCGTCTCTTTGGACGAACTCCAGCCCAGTACATCAAGATGTCCGGCTTGATGTGGGGAGACATGAAGTCGTACTGGAAGACGATTCTCGCCGACATTGCAGCACGTTGCGAGACCTTCTACTTCACAACTCACATGGCGAATGTCTGGAAGGGTGACAAACCATCGAAGGAGCGGAAAGCTAAGGGCAAAGAGACGCTATTTGAAATGGCGAGCTTGTACCTCAAGTTCGAACGAAAGAAAGATAAGAACGCCATCCCATCTGCTGTCGTTCTCAAGTCACGCCTCAGCAAGATCACTGTAAGTAGCTATGAAGATTCCGATGGCGAAGTGATCAGCATCCCACTCCTGCCACCTCGACTGCCAAAGGCCACACCTGCCGCTATCCGCCGGTATATGGCCCAACCACCTGATTACGCCAATCTCAAGCCCGAAGAGATGATTGGTGAGCAGTCGCTGTCCGAAGACGAGAAGTTGTTGCTTCGATCCCAGATTGCCGACGCTGAGCGAGATGCCGCTCTTGCACAGAACGAACGCGAAGAACGCCAGGAGAAACGCCTGGGTGGAGTCAGTACCAGACCGGCGAAGTTGAGCGCCTCACGGTCTGATCAGGATGCCTCCGCTGACTCTACCCAGGTGCCTGATGATGAAGTGGCTGAAGAAGCAGTCACGGAAGAAGCCACGACTGATGAAGCATCGACTGATGAAGCAGAACCCGCAGCTGATGGCGAGGTTGCTGGCGAACCTACAGTTGATGCTGAAGTTGCTGCCGAAGAGGCAGAAGAGCCTGTCTCGGTCAAGGAAGCACTCATTCAGGCGAATGCCAACCCCCCGCAACCATCACGCTACGCTTCTCCCGACGCTCCCGTGGGTAAAGGGCAACTGGCCATGCTGAACAACGCCATTGCCCGCTACCTCACGAAGTTCCCTGAGAAGCAGGAGAACATCACCAAGGGCATCAAGAAACGCAATCATCGGGCCACGTCTCCCGCAGACCTCACCAATGGCCAGGCTGAGGACATGGAAGCATCGCTATTGAAGATTCTCAACGGCCCTCACGAATCTCCCTCACCATCACCCGCCCCCGAACCGCCCGCAAAGCAGGAGGTGGCTGCGAAGAAAGCGGCTCCCAAAAGGTAATGCTGCCCCCCAAGCTCCGGGGCAAGCTCCCCTGGCGAATGCTCGACTCTACCGCGAGGTGTCTGACCTGATCAAAACCTACAGCCTGGACGCCGTCAACCAAGCAAGCCTGACAGTTCTCGGCTACCCAGCAGTGATGATCACCTACAGCGGAGAGAGGTACCAGGTCCTTCAGAAGCTCCGTGGTCAAGATCCAAATTACAGGCCAGTCGTTAATCGCCCGGCCCCCAAACCACTCACTCAAACCAGTCCGAGTCAGAACACGCAACCTCAACGCATGGTTGCAAGATCACTTTTCTAGGAGGCACGTCCCATGGCTATCGATTTCAGCAACAGCAGTTACAGCCCCGAAGATTTTGACTTTCAAAACTGCGACACAGGTGGCATGCCAGAGATTGGCACCTACCACGTGAAGCTGTCCGCGGTCGAATCTCAGGATGATGGCGAGCATACCCCCAGCGAAAACCTCACCTTTCAGGTGCTTGGTGGTACCGTCCCTGGCCAGGCTGGCAAGCAGATCACGGAACGGCTGTATCTCTCCGGCCGCGATGAAGACAAAACCAAGAAGGCCATTCAGCGAGCCATGGGCTTTGGCAAGCGAATGGGCGTCTACACCGAAGCCGATGCCAAGGCCTTGAAGGCCATCGAGTTTGAAAAGGCTATCGGCAAGACGTTCATCATTGAAGTGGTGGATGGCTCTTACACCGACAAGGTGACCGGCGACAAAAAGGAAATGGTCCGCATGGGCTACATGGGCGTGTGGCGTGATGACAGCCCCGATGCCCCCGAATGTCCCCGAGTGGGCAAGGCCGCACCGAAGAAGCCTGCTCCCGCCGTCAATGGCAAAGCTGAACCTGCTAAGCCCGCAGCCAAAACCAGCTCGGTAGGCAAGCCCGCACCGAAGCCAGCTCCTGCAGCTGCAGATGTTGACGACGTTTAATCACCGTCCTCATGGATGGATCAGAGCGCCACGGATGGCTTTCTCTCCTCTCTTCTTCTCTTGTGGACCAAAAGGTGCTCTATGTGGCTTTCTCAGTTTCGATCGCTCGCAAACCGTGTCCTGAAATACTTCGGGCTACAACGCATTCCTTGCAAAGATGATCACGACGTTCGTGGTAACTGCGTGTTGCGGATTGTTTGGAATGAATCGCCGCACGATGACCCAAGGATTATTGCCTTGGGATACGTGTACTACGAAGGTGGCGGCTTGGAGGGCTTGAGTGACGAGTGGTGGTACCTGGTCCCGAATGGGTGGGATCGCAAGGAAGCATTGGGCGCCTACGAAGCAGCCAAAGCAAAAGGGCAACCAGCCAACTGGCAAAACTTTTAACTATTCGCTTCTTCTTTTCGTATTAACCAAGGTGCTCAACACATGGTAGTTTCATTCGACAAGCCACGAACTGCAGCCAAGCAAAACCTCAAGCGAGGTCAGTTCCAGTTCGGCAACAAGACACAGACGGTTGAAGTCGTCGGCGTATTCAAGCGTCTCCTGCAGAAGTGGGATGATACTAAGCTCATCAGGCTTGAGGACAACACTACAGTCAAAGTGCCCGATCCAGGGGACGAGCTGCGGGCCGATTACACCTACCGCTTCCATGGGTTTTGGAAGACTCACCCCAAGTATGGTCGCCAGTTCCAGGCCGACAGCTTCGCCGGTGATGCTCCAATTACCCGCCGCGGGGTGGTTCTCTATCTGGCTGATGTGTGCGACCACATTGGCGAAGCTACCGCCTGCAAGATCTGGAACACTTTCAACGAACGGTCCATCGAAACTGTTCGTGACCATCCAGAGATGCTGGCCGAGGCTGGCATTCTTGAGATCGAAAAGGCGAAGGAAGCAGCCGTCTGCCTGAAGTTTGAAGGCGACACCCAGCGAACCAAGATCGAACTCCTGGGTTTGTTCAAAGGTCACGGCCTGGGCGAGCGAGCTATCCAGTCAGTGCTAGCAAAGTGGGGCTCGAGAGCTGGTGAAATCGTCCGCCGCGATCCATTCAAGTTAATGGTAGGTGGCGTCCCCGGCGCTGGTTACCTCCGTTGCGATCGGCTCTATCACGAACTCGGCCTTCCACCCCGCCGGCTAAAGCGTCAGATGCTCAAGGCTTGGTACGACCTGCACAGCGATAGCAACGGCCACACCTGGTACTCTATGGATCAGGTGAAGGGCACCGACAAGCGGGCTCTGCAATTGGGTATTCGGGCTAATTGGCTGGTGACCAAGAAAGATGAGAAGGGCCGTGAGTGGATAACTGAGCGTAGCAAGGCCGCTGCCGAGACCGCCCTGGCGGTACATCTCAGCCGCTTGGCATCGTGGAAGCCTGCTCATGGCGACCAGACTCGCACGAACTGGCCAGCCGTCGAAAGCATCGAAGGCATCTCTGAGCACCAACGGGAAGAGCTAGCCAAGGCGTTCCAGTCGCCGGTGGCCGTCCTGGCTGGTTGCCCAGGTACGGGCAAAACATACTGTGCTGCAGCGGCTATCAAGGCACTTCGGGCTCGAGGCGGGGCTAAATTTTATGTCTGTGCTCCAACGGGCAAGGCTGCGGTCCGTGTGCAAGAAAGCCTGATGAAGGCCACAGGCATGATGGTGGAAGCGAAAACCATCCACAGCCTGATCGGCCTGCAGGCTGGAATGGATGAGTCTGAGCCGATCCGAGAAACCTATCAGCTTGAAGGCATCGTCATCTGCGACGAGACGAGCATGGACGACGTGCCCTTGATGGCCAGGCTGCTTGCTGCGTGCCGTACTGGCACTCACATCTTGTTCCTGGGCGATCCTTATCAGCTCCCACCCGTCGGGCATGGTGCTCCACTCCGGGACATGCTTCAGAGCGAACAGGTAACAACTGGTGAGTTGACTGAGATCCAACGCAACGCTGGCCAGATCGTTCGGGCCTGCAAGTCCATCAAGGATGGCGAACACTTCGACGTCTCGGACAGGTCGGAGAAGTTTGATCGGGCTGCGGGTAACAACCTGCGAATGATCGAAAGTAAGGATGCCCAGGATACGCTGGCCGGCGTGCTCAAAATGCACGATATCGTCCCCCGCTATGGCTTCCATCCAGTGTGGGACACCCAGGTGCTCTGCGCCGTGAATACCAAGGGCCCTTGCTCTCGGGTGGCGTTGAACAAACTCCTGCAGCAGAAGCTCAATGCCGACGGGTACACCATGCCCGGCCATCCATTCCGAGTGGGCGACAAGGTCATCTGCCTCAAGAACAATATGGCGAAGCTGGCTAGCTTGAAGCGTCCAGACTTCAGCAGTGGCGTGGCTGGTGTGGTGGAGCATGATCCCAGGAATGCGAGCAACTATGTCGATACGCCCAGGATGGTCGCCGGCGAACCAGTGAGCGAGATGTACGTCGCCAACGGAGAGCTCGGCAAGGTCATCGCCGTTGGACGTAATCAGACCGTTGCCCAGTTTGAAGGGCCGACGCGATTAGTGCGAATTCTCCACGGTTCTGATTCCGGGAAGGATAAAGGGAAGGCGAAGGAAGCGGAAGCCAGCACGCCTGGCACTGAATCAGAACCAACACTCTTGCCTGAGCCTACACCAGGTAGTGAAGAAGCCGCCGCCGTTCCTGAGCCCGAAGAGCAGGAGAGTATTGCCGCTGCTTCTTACGATTTGGGCTATGCGATCACTACCCACAAAAGTCAGGGCAGTGAAGCCCCGTGTGTCATTGTCGTAATTGACCCACTGGGAAGAGCAATCTGTACTCGCGAGCATCTCTACACGTCGATCAGCCGTGCCAAGGACTTGTGCATCCTGGTTGGGAAGCGACATGTAGCAGATGAATTCTGCCGGCGGGTGGCACTGAACAGACGCAAGACGTTTCTCGTGCAGTTATTGAAAGGGGAGGCGTCATGAGCTTGGATGCCCTCAAATCAAACATCATCGGGCTTTTAGAAGATCGGATTCGTCCGATGTTCAAGTCACAAGATCGAATTAAGCTCACACTCATCGTTCGGGATCCAACGGATGACGAGAAAGACGTGATGGTTTCAGACGATCAGATTCCTGATCTTCGGACGGCTCTGGATCGTCACGAAAAACGAGAACCGAAGTAACTCCCTAACACTGAACCTTTACCAATCACAGGACTTTCTACCCATGCCAACATCCTACTCCCAAGCTGATGATGCCACCGTGGCCCTGCTGACTCGCACCATCGCCGAGTTCCATCCCCAGCTCAAACAGCACGAAGTCATCATCGGCGTGCTCATTGCTGCCAATCCTGATGGTCCTGCTGTCAAACACGCTGGCTATGCAGCTGCGGCCACAATTAAGGTTGTGCCTCTCAAGGACCGCCTCACCAAGGGTTATGACGCCGAACTGTTGATTGACAATGAACATTGGAAGGAGTGTCGCAAAGAACACAGGGTAGCCATTCTCGACCACGAGCTGAGCCACTTGGAAGTTGCGAAGACCAAGGGTGGGGCCGTGAAGCGGGATGACCTGGGCCGCCCCAAGTTGAAGATCCTGCCCGGTGATATCGTCCAGAGCGATGGCTTCCGAGACGTCGTCAAACGCCATGGGGAGTATGCTCCGGAGGTTATCACCTTGCGGCGAGCAACTGCAACGATGCGTGCAACTGGCACGGTGGCAATCTAAGCGAGCGGTGATAGCAGGAGTTTCAGCCATGGCTAGGCGAGACAAAGAATGGGCACGCAAGCAACGCAACATCCTGCACTGGCTGCTTGGCAGTAAATGCTACGACTGTGGCACTGTCGAGAAGCTTACACTTGATTGCGATGAACCCCAAGGTGATGCGCATCACCGCAAGATGGGCTGGGATTGTCGAATGCGGTTCTACTGGCGGCAGTACTATCGCGGCAATCTCAAGCTGCGGTGCCTGACCTGCAATGGCATCAAGGGCGGAAGTACTGACAAGGCATATCACGCGGGCAGAAGAGCGGCGGGGTATGCGAGCCACACACACACACACACAATTAGGGGCTTGCAATGCAGTTAGATAAGATTTTGACCCGAACGGAGCTCGAAAGCTGGAGAGTGATCTTCACCGAACTCGGGCAGTCGACTGGCGGCTCCCCCCTGAGTCTTCAACTCGTGACCACGATAGATGAGCTGATCGTATTCATCAGCCGCGGTGTGGGCTGCTGCCTGTGCCAACGCATTCAGCCTCATGAATAAAGAATCACGCCAAAGGACACTATTCGCATGACCACCAAGCAACTCAACATATCTCCTGACCTCTCCCTGCCCATCGAAGCAGTGACCCAGACCTTTGCCATCCTCGCCAAGAAAGGGTCCGGCAAAACCTACTCCGGCTCCGTTCTCGCCGAGGAAATGCTCTCCGCTGGGCAATGCATCGTCGCCGTAGATCCAACTGGTGCCTGGTGGGGCCTACGATCTGGCTATCCCGTCGTGGTGTTTGGGGGCGACCATGGCGACTTACCGCTCAATCCCCTCGCGGGTGAGATGATTGCCCAGGCGGTGGTGGGCAAGCGGTTCTCGGCAGTGCTGGACCTCTCCCTTCTCCGCAAGGGCGAATCAATCCGCTTTGTCATTGCCTTCATGGAAACGTTGTACCGCCTCAATCGTGAGCCCCTTCACCTGTTCATAGACGAAGCAGATGACTTGTGCCCGCAACGCATGCAGGTGGACGAGGCCCGCATGGTGGGCGCGCTCGAGGATGTAGTTAAGCGGGGCCGTAAGAAAGGAATTGGCTGCACACTCATCACTCAGCGCCCTGCCGATCTTAACAAGCAAGTGCTCACTCAGTGTGAAGTGCTGTTCGCTCTCAATATATCCCATCCCAAGGACATCGCCCCGATTAATGAGTGGGTCCGTGTGCATGCCGATGAAACCCAGGCTAAGCAGATGATTGCTGACCTTCCATCGCTACCCAAGGGCGAGGGATGGATATGGTCGCCATCGTGGTTGAACGTGTTCGAGCGAATCAAGATCAGGAAGCGAAAGACATTCGATAGCGGGGCCACGCCAGAAGTAGGCCAAGTGCGAGCTGAACCTAAGCGACTGGTTGCTATTGACGTAAATGTGCTCGGGGCTGAGATGGCCAAGCTGGCTGATGAGGCCAAGGCCAATGACCCAAAGGAGTTGAAGAAGCGGATAGCGGAGTTGGAACGGGAGAAGGCGAAATCGGCTACCGCACCCAAAATCACCACTCCAACAATTGATCCGGCCCAACTGAAAGCAGAATACGAGCGTGGATTTTCAGAAGGGTACAGCAAGGCCTCAGACATGTTGTTGTCATCGCTCAGAAACACAGTGCTATGGGACAAGGCAGGACGCGCCGCTGGTGAACTTATCTACAACGATATCTATTCGTTCCTTGCATCTGATGTCGTCAGAAAGCCGCCTCCACACCAGAACATTCAGCGTCCTTCTATGCCAGTATCGCTGAAACAGCCAGAAGCCCGGCAATCACGCCATCAATCAACAGAACAAGCGAGCGAAGTTGGCAAGGGCGGCCTACGCCGCATCCTCATCGCCCTGGCGCAACGGACAGGCCTGACTAATCGTCAGATCGGCGTTCGGGCTTACTTGTCATCGTCCTCAGGCACTTTCGGGACGTACCTCGCCAAAGCCCGATCGACTGGCTGGATCCGCGACGAAGGTGAGCGACGGTTTATCACCGACGAAGGCCTCGCCGCCTTGGGCAACTACGAGTCACTTCCGGCTGGCCAGGCTTTATTGCAACACTGGCTTGGGGAGCTTGGCAACAGCGGTGCAGCTCGCATTCTGCAGGCCCTAGTAGACGCTTACCCTTATGAGATGGGCTACGAGCAAATCGGCGTTAATGCTGGCATATCTCACACCTCAGGCACATTCGGGACCTATCTAAGCAAACTTAGGACTCTCGAGCTTGTCCAGGGCGGCAAAGGCATGCTGAAAGCCAGTGACGAACTCTTTGAATAATCCACAATCTTTTCTACTAACGAAACGAATATATACGTGCGTACAGTATCAATAATGTTGATTTCTTACACTCTCAGGAGGCAAGCTATGTGGTACGACGCTGATGAAGATAAGAACCAGCTCATTCCCCACAGCACGGTTACGAAGCTTGCGTCTGTCTATGCGACCGAAACCGCTGAGATGGTCCGCCTGGTGGAAGCTCTTGATGCTAGCGGGGACCGACTTCGCAAAGCATTCGAAGATGGCCACAGTTATACCCATGACTTCCGTCTGACGGTTCATTGCGTTCACAATCGCGATGCCGACATCCAGGGGATCATGCGTTACTTCCGGCAGCAAGCCTGGAAGTCGATCGTTTCACGGCTGGGCCTGCTCAAGATCATGTCGATGGCCAAGCGAGATGAGTTTCAGAAGCAGATGAATGATGGGACCAATCTGCCGGAGATCACAGAAGAGACGATCCTCGGTGTACTGACCCAGTGGGCAGATCAAGCTCACGACATGGCAAAGGAAGCCGTCAAAGAGGTGTTTGATTGGCTGCGGCCTTATCGGAGCGAGTACAAGACCAATTGTGCATGGAAAGTCGGCAAGAAGGTCATTCTTCGATATATGGTCCAGCGCCGGTGGAGTCGGGAGCCTGGTAACAATGCTTTTCGCGTCAACTATGACAAGGACAAGCATCTCATCGCCCTCGATTCAGTCTTCCATCGCCTGGATGGTAAGGGCCCGCTCAAAGGCAACTATGGCCAGCTGGTAGACACCATCGATACTGGTAGCGCGACTGGCGAGACGGACTACTTCAAGTTCAAGTGCTTCAAGAATGGCAATCTGCATCTGCAGTTCAAACGCCTGGACCTGGTCAAAGAACTCAATCGGACTGCCATGGGCCGCTATGAACTGGGAGATGACTAGCCATGTCGTTCACTATCGCCCCGAGCGTACTCACCGAACGTGATGTAGAGCAAGTCTACAAGACCGGACCGGCCCAGCGTCGCGGCCGGACCTCGGAGAAGCCTCTTCTCTGCCCATTCACCGTCGCGATTGATACCCGCGAGCAGGCCCCCTACTCGTTCGCGAGCATCCATGCCGATTCCAATCGTTCGTATCGCCCGCTCACCATCGACACCCAGCGCATCACGCTCTACCAGGGCGATTACTCCATCATCGGCCAGACTCACGCCATCGCGATCGAGCGGAAGTCCAAGCAAGATCTGTTCGGGACGCTGTCCGCCGGCCGTGAACGATTCGAGCAAGAGCTTCACCGCTTGTCAGAGTGCGTGATATGGTCTTGCGTTATCGTGGAAGCGGAGTGGTCGGAGATCCTAAGCAACCCACCGGAGTTCTCGGGGCTGCACCCAAAAACCGTGTTCAGATCGGTTCTAGCCTGGGAACAACGCTTCCCCAGTGTTCACTGGAAGTTGGTGCCAAACCGTCGCATCGCCGAGCAAACGACGTTTCGCATGCTTGAACGCTGGTGGCGTGATCGGCAAAAGCAACTGCAGGGCGAGGAAGTGGAAACTGATCTTGCCGCCGGCGGGGTGGCTTGCCCTACAATCGCCGATCCATCTCCGGGCTCTCCAGTCGAGATGGCAGGCCCTGAACAACACAAACGAAAAAAGCCTTGAGAGACTTTTGACCCCTCTCAAGGCTTAGGAAAACAAGCTATGTATCATTTTGCACACCAACCTACTGGCGTCAATACCACTACCCAAGAATTGGCGAAATTCTTGCGGGTGAGACTACGCGCCTAGTTGCTATCACGGAGTCTGGACATGACTGAGTTTCCCCTTTCACGTTGTTTCAAATGCCAGGAGTGCGTTACTCTTCAACGAACTTGTGATGCTTGTGTCAAGAAGCTACTCGTAACTCGCCCCAGTCCGGACGGCGTTGGATGCAAACGGGGCGGCTTCATTAGGCTCGAACAAAGGGAAGTGGCAGTACTAAAATCTCCGAACCACCTTTGCTACGACATCTGTGGTCCCGCCACCCATACTGGAGGCCATGTTGTCAGAGTGCTACTTGACAACAATCAACTTGTCATCTGGCACGATCCAGATGTAACCAAAAGTGTGTCGCTTGGCATCGCTAAAGCGAAACTGCTTGCTCTTGGACTTACCATAACAGTGGAGCTATTAGCTTCAATTGCCATTGGTGCGATAGAGATGCCTGTAGTCGAGGTCGATCCTGTATTACCGCCTTCTGCAGGCTTGAAGCGAATCAAATCGTTGCCAGATGGGAAAATTGGAATTCAGAACGATTACGTTGCCGGGACTCTCGTGATGCAGTTGCCTTACGGATGGATTGAAATGTCACTCGACCAATCTCAGGCATTCAAAGATGTAATTAACGAGTTAATTACTCGGCTGACTTAATGCTAGTTTCTGGCCAGGTCGCCATTAATTCCAACCACTTACGATATCGAACGGAACATGCACATGAATAGCATCATTCACGCCCCCGTCTTTGTTAAACAATTACCACACTCAACTCGCCTCGTCTGGCTAAAAGCCATGTCGGATGCTGGGTTCCCTCTCATCAAGATCTGGGGATGCTCTCCCCGCGAAGATCGCAGACTTCCATTTGAGAAGAATGGCATAACTCAAAAGCGACTAAGATGCTTTTGCTTTGTAGGCAGAAAGGGAATTACGTGCGGAAGCGAAGGCAAACACCCCATTGAAGGCAAAGATAAAAACCGCAGCTTCAAAATCAACTTCTCGTACGAAGTAGCCAAACGAACCCCTAAACTTAACTGGGGGACGCCCACAGGTGAACGATCTGGCTTTGTTGTTCTTGATATAGACGCCGACAAAGGTGGGTATGAAAGCCTCAATACCCTTCTTGCAGACCCAGCAAATGGAGCAATTCCACCTACTTTCTCAGTTCTCACTGGTGGTGGCGTTCATTTACCTGGCAAGCATCTATTTTTCAAACACCCTGGTCCTGACTGGCACATTAAGTCACTCGCCGATCATCCTGAACTCGGCGTTGGGATCGATGTCAAAGGCGAAGGTGGTTATGTTGTAGTGGCCGGCTCGCTCCACCACTCCGGAAACTATTACCGTCCTGAAAACAATCTCTCATCTTCCAACGATATTGCACTCGCTGAACTACCAGCCTGGCTGCTGGAAAAGATCGCCACGCGGAAATCCGAGCTACCAGCTCAAGCTGCACCCCTTACGCCTGAGCTCATCAAAGCCATGGCAGATCGTTTCAAGCAAATCAAAGCGTCTGAAAGCGGGCAAAGCCTTGAAAAATGGGCGTTTGCAGCCTTGGAAGGTGAGTGCCAAACAATCCTGACAGCCCCCCACCATGGCAATGAGACTCAGAACAAGTCGGCATTTCGCATAGGTGGGATAGTCGGCGCCGGGCTTCTTAGCTATCAGGACGCCCTTGCAGCCTTGCTCGATGCCGCCAACACTCGCGGCGGGAAGAGCCAGGGAACAGTAGCCCGGAAAAGTATTGAAAGCGGCCTGAACTCCGGCATGCTTCACCCCCGCTTCCCCAAACCTAAGACTCAAGAGAATGACGACGCCCTGGGTGCTTGGATAGCTTCGGGTGGTAAGGCCTCCGCCATTGAGGAAGTAATCACTCCAGAGTCTTTCAGCACTGTTTTTGATGACAACTGGGACGAGTTCGACAGCATCTTCGGCCCCACTCTCGATCGCGAGCTCGAACTCAGCCAGGCGGATCCAGAAGCTTACGCCCAGTATGAAGCTGAAGAAGCAGAACGCCAGGCACAAGGCATCGGGGAAGCTTCCCGGAATCTCTCGGCTGTCGAGCAGATCAATCTTGAAGAAAGGCGACTCAAGCGAGCTGAAGATAGTCACAGCAACCGTTGGCATATTCAGTGCTCAATCCCGAATGAGTCCCACCTATACCCAAGCCATGAAGAAGAGACTTGCTCGAATCCGCCGCCCCATCTCTGGCACCGCTGCAGTAAGTGCATTGCATTGAACAGACCATGTGAAGCGTGCGCGAGAGAGAAAATCGGCGTAACCAGGACTTCCCCGGGCACTGTCCTGTGTACTCGAGGTAAAAAGCTATTGCTTCAGTCAACTGCCAAGGGCAAAGAGCACGAGCTGAAAAAGTTCCACCCCAAGTGCGGTTGGGCTGGCTGCCAAATCTGCGGGTTTGATTACGAGTGCGATCATCTAGTCCATTTTATCACGTTTGGTGAGTGGTTCATCGACTCGCTAGATAAGCCTTGTTTACAGGTGCCAAGTTACAACATAGAAGAACTGACTACCACGCCGGTAGATATCCAGTCAGGGGTGTGGAAAGTCCTGGTACCGGATAAATACAGCAGGAAATTCGCCAACAAACTGAGCAAGCGGAAAGGACAGGTCTATTACCTGGCTGATTACCTTGGTGGTGACATGTACGCCTACTACTGCATTTTAACCCCTGGTGTCGATCCCGCTTGTCTGTGCTACACCCCCAGACGTGGTGGCGGCAGTGTCGAAATTACTCCTGTTCACATCACGTTTGACGAGTTCAGCACGGAACACCGAAAGAACCTGTCGAACCATGGCCGGTACATCAAGCTGACCAAGAGTGCATGGGAACTATGCGACCTACCTGCAGGCGCTCGGAAACGCCACAATGGAGTAAGCTATTGCCGTCCTTTAGCCATGCCAAAGCGGTTTATTAGTTCTGGAAAGAACAAGCTACTGGGCTGCATCATCCTGGATCAAGAGCAAGAAGAGCAGGCCTGCGCTGAATTCGGCACAGAGTTCAAGGAAAGAGATACACATCGCATCGACAAGAGCTATCGTCGTGGCCTAACCCAGTACCTCATGAAGTACGGCGTGTACGAATTCCACGAGGAGACGCCTCAAAGGAAGCTCAACAAGTTCATCGCCAGGCTGCTGGGGAAAGACCGGATCATTGAGCCGGACGTTGCGATGCCCGCCTACGAAGAGAAAGGAAGCACTTGCTATAGCTATCCTCTAGTTACTTAAGCAAGTGCTTCCTTCGAGACCTGGTTCACAGCAGCCAACCCGACCCTATTCACAAGCAAAAACGACCTTCGCGAAACGCCAAAACATGGCCTGTTAGCGTCCACCTTCTGCCATCATGAGGCATTCTGCCCTTGCCGCCGGGCACTATTTCCCACCACATTCATCCCATGGCCAAAGCAAAAACCACTCAACCTGAACCCACCTCCCCTTCATGGAATACGGGTCTCACCCCCAAGGAGATCATCTTTGTCGAGCACGTCGTCAAAGGTGAGAGTCTGACGAAATCAGCCCTAAAAGCTGGCTACTCCAAGAGTAACGCGGGGCAGATGGGGAGTCAGATGAACAAGAAGCCCCACGTGCAAGCCGCCATCCAGATGCTCATGGCATTGGCCGCCACTCGCATCGAGATCTCGGCTGAGATGGTCCTGCAGGAGGTCGCCGCGATCGCACACAGCGACATGAGGAGCTATGCATCCTGGGGCGTCAATGGCGTGCTGATCAAGGAATCTGCCTCGTTGACTAAGCAGCAGTCCGCCGCCATCGCCGAGGTTTATGATGCTCCTAAGCGGGGTAAGGGCGTGAAGCTGTACGATAAGCTGGCAGCGCTCAGGCTCCTTGGCGAATACACTGGCGTGTTCAAGAAGGATCCGGCTTCAGCGACCGCAAACGGCCCCACGATTAAGGTCTATGCTGGTATCGACCCCAACAAGGTGTAGGAATTTTACTTCGGAGTTAACCAATGCCGAAAATGAAGGAGCTTTGTGTAGGTGACAAGGTGAAGCTGCTGGCTAAGGCAGGGCACATTTTCCGTGGGCACACTGGAACCATCGTTCAAGGCTTCGGTCCGGGACCAGTCTACAACATGGCTTACGTCCGTCTTGACAAATGGCCCCAAGGACCGTGGGGCGAGTCTAAGTACGGTGACAATCAGTTGGTAACTAACATTCATGAATGCACAGTGTTACGCAGGAAGAATCGCTAATCCATGCCAGGCATTGAAGTCGTTGCTGAGTCACCGCCGGCCATGGATGACACTGTCCGTGGCTACGAGCCATATGGTGCGGCCTTAGAGCTGTTCTACGATCGTGGCCCCGAGGTTCTGCTCAGCGGTCCCGCCGGCACGGGAAAGAGCCGGGCCTGCCTTGAGAAGCTGTTCCTGCTGGCCGAACAGTACCCGGGCATGCGTGGCCTGATCGCTAGGAAGACACGGCGGTCGATCACCGAGTCCGCCCTGGTCACCTGGGAAGAGAAAGTAGTCCCGCCCAATCATCCATGTTTGCGTGGCGCCACACGCAATAATCGGGCATCGTACAAGTTCCCGAACAAGTCGGAAATCATCGTTGGCGGACTCGATGACCCGATCAAGATTCGATCCACAGAATACGACGTGGTCTACGTCCAGGAAGCCATCGAGTGCGACGAAGACGACTGGGAAGAGCTCAGCGGCCGCTTGCGAAATGGCAAGATGCCCTATGAACAGATCATCGCCGACACCAACCCGAGCCACCCGCGGCACTGGCTCAAGAAGCGGTGCGACGCCGGGAAGTGCCATCTCATCGAAAGTCGGCACGAGGACAACCCAATGGTTTGGGACCGGCGGGGCAAGCGGTTCACCACGGCAGGCAAGCGGTACATCGATAAGCTTGACGCGCTCACTGGTGTGCGAAAGCTCCGGCTCCGCAAAGGCCTCTGGGTTCAGGCCGAGGGTATCGTCTATGATGATTGGGATCCCTCCAAGAACCTGATCACCATGGCCCAGGCGAAAGATCAGTACCGGTTCGACCCGGCCAAGTGCAAGTCTTATTGGGATATCGATTTCGGCTACACCAACCCGTTCTGCTGGCAATGGTGGCTGGAAGATCCGGACGGCCGCCTGCTGCTCTATAAAGAGATCTACCACACCCGCCGCCTGGTCGAAACGCACTGCGAAACGATTCGCGAGTTGACCAAGCCCTTCTCCAAGCCTTTAGCCGTGATATGCGATCACGATGCCGAGGGCCGGGCCACGGTGGAGAAGAAGCTGGGCGTGGTCACTACAGCCGCCATCAAGGGCGATAACTTCGGGATCCAGGAAGTGGCGTCCAGGCTCAAGCCCGCGGCGGATAATCGGCCCAGGCTGCTGGTGAATCGCGATTGCCTAGTAGAAGTTGACGCTGCCCTGGCCGAAGCGAAGAAGCCCACCTGCTCAACTGAGGAGATCGAAGCCTGGTCCTGGGATACTGGCCATGGCATGAAGAAGGGGGACAGGCCAGTGAAGAAGGACGATCACGGCATGGATGGCATGCGGTACCTAGTAGGGTGGCGCGACCGCGAGAACAACGAAGGAGTATGGACCAACACCAAGCCGACGGCGAAGGATCATCAGGCGAGCCCCAGCCTGGGGATGCCGAAGGAGTGGTAAGTTTGTGACAATCGACAATCCTACCTTCACATTTCCTTCACAAAACCTTCGCTCGCAATTCTCTCCCAATCGAACTCTTTTTGCTTAAACCAGACAAGGCAGGTAACTGTAATTACCTGCCTTGGTTTGGTAAAGGGCCAACCAGGTTTGGAGACGCTGGTGACACTTTTTCCGGCAATGAACAAGTTAGGAACCAGCGTCTCCTTGTCAACTTCTAAGGCAAGGAGAGAACCATGTTGCTTCGAAAAACGCACGCAGATGCCTTAAAATCAGCAGCAAAACTGCTTTTTGAGGAATTAAAGAAGATTCCACCGAATAGACGAATGGCAGCCATTGCACAGTTTGGAATTGAAGTGTATTTCTTGCTTGAAAGAGCGAATTCAGACATCGCCTTTGATGACATGATTTCTGAGATGTTCCAAGTTCGCACTTCTCTTTCCTAGCAGTCTTGGTCATCGACAATGAAATCGCGGGGTGAAAGCCCTGCGATTTTTGCATGAAGCGATAAATTGCGTTTGCCGCCAGTTTGTGAACTGCCCCATAATCTCAATCATGATCTTTCGCACAAACTTACACACCCATGACCAGGACGAAGTGGAGCTCGCCGGCATCGGCTACGAAGCTTCCCTCAACAACGTAGGGCGCGTCGAGCTCATTCGGCGCACGCTCACCATCCGTGGCAAGGTGTTCGGTGGCTCGCCTGGCGAGATATCTGGCAAGCTCACCGCTCTCGAGCAGCACTACCCGTTGGGTGGAACGCTCGCCACGGCTGGGCTGTACGAGAACTCCGGCACGGCCACTACTCATGTGCTCAGGCCCTCAGTACCAGGCGCTATCATCCGAGTACTCAACTTCTCGTATCCCGTTGGCAATGGCACGCAGTACGCCACCGAGCGGGACTACACGTTGACGCTGTATCTGGAGGAGCCACCAGCCAACGGGATCCGCACGAACCTAATCAGGTTCCGGGAAAGCCTATCTTTCTCCGGTGGCGGGGCGGTCAAGGACTTCTTCACGCCACCCAAGGGCAAGGCGATACCCTACATTCGCAATGAGTTCGTGCCCTACCGGGCGGTGCAAGAGGGTGAGGCTGCGGGGCTGTTTAGCTACCCGAGCTATCCACCGCCGATCTTCCCAGGGACGCTCATGAGCCCGCCGAACCTCACACCTACCTCGCCAACCAGATCAGGGCAGTTCGGGGCCGAGTGGCCGCTCACCTGGCGGTATGAGTTTGGAAGCAACGAGCCGCTGGTCGGGCTACCGAATTCGTGGCCGGTGTAGAAATGCTCGGCGATAGACATTTTCCTTGACATGCATTCCAATACGTCTACGATCCACATCCACATCTCGAAATTTCACACCTCAACGAAGGATGAATTGTCATGCCAATTACTGCGGTTACGAACCAAACGGCTCTAATGCGACAAAATCCTAATTATGTCCAGTATGCAAATGGTGTCTGTTACCAAGCAATTGCAGCCCTAGAAAATTTCAACTCGGCACTTGTCGATTGCGAAGAAGGCGACCGGATATGCGATGTAATCGAAAGGTTATTCTTTGTCGGGCCTGGAGACTTTGGTTGGAATCAGGTCGTAGATGCCATTCGAGTAATCGTGGGCTATACCCGGCATGGATTGCGAGACACCAATCTAACGATTAATGTAGGATGGTACAACTTTGTAAATGCTAACCTAGCACCCACAGTAATCAACTTAGCAGCGGTTCAAATGTATAACGATTATCAGTTTGTGCGCTATCTGATTCATGAAGCTACGCACTTATTTGCTGATACCATTGATCATGCAGAGCGAGGCTACACAGATCACGACGGCAATTACAGGCAAGCAGGTTTGACGGCGGCAGAGGCATTAGTCAATGCTGATAGCGTTGCAGTTGCGGTCACATTGTTTGTTTTTGGTTTTCTGAACTGATTTCAGGATTAAACTTCGCAAGTTGCAAGGCCAGTACGGACGTACTGCCAGGCGGGTGAATGGCTTACCACTTCATGCTGGTGAGAATTTCAATTCAAATAAAATGTGCGCCTTTGCTGCCTCCACGTTCTTCACATGCTATTTATCAGTAGTCCACTGAAACAGAGAAGAACTTTTGCATGCCAACTTTTCAGGGCACTTGATGCCCAGGAGGGGGAGTTATGTTGAAGTACACAGTGGCAATGTTGGCTTGTGCCCTACTGGCACAACATGCGCAAGCCCAGTCGCCGAACAGCACTTTTACGGTGACTCAGTCGTTCAATCCTTTTGGATATGTTTACGATGTTACCTTTTCCATGCCGCCTGGCTGGTCGGTCGATCACTTTGCTGTAATTGTTGAACGTCAGGTATATGGGGGCGGCTATGCGTATTCTCACAGCCTATACTCTGTACAAAATCCCACAAGTCCGTCGCAAGGAATAGATACCCTGGGCACGGCTGGCTACTATCGTGCACAAGTTAAGTTTTGGATTAACACAGGGATGGGAACTACTGTTTTCTATTCCAATTACGCCTATTGGATTTGGGCACCGTAAACGGTGAAAATCAAATAAACACCAAGAGCCGCCTCAGTAATGAAGCGGCTCTTGGCTTGCAGACTCATAAGATCACACTCTGATCTAAGAGCAGATGTAATTTACATTCCCAGGGTACGCCCCGTCAAGAAAAATGCCATTATGCCACGCCACTAGAGCACTTACTCAGCCTCATATCTCACACCATCACTACCATCCCCGCCGCGTACCAGTAGCACCTTCCCCATGCGTAGGATCGACTCCAAGCCTGTCTTTAGATGGTGAAGTTGCCAGCCTGTTTCTTCGGCACACTCCACCTCAGCCAGCTTGATTACCTTGTCGATGGCATCCACACAACGACGGATGGCTATCAGGTCATCGCTGGCAAATCTCTCAATAACCCTGACATGAAATCACTTAAGATGGCATTGTTAACGGCGAATTGCTAATGGTTCTTTTGCACTAAAAATCTATGTTGTCACAACTATAGATTGACTATCTCTAGGATAGTACAAATGCACTTGAGTAACTTCACTCGTTAGTGAAGTAATTGCATTTCACGTTTGACTTATTTAATCCTACTGGAGAACACAATGGTAAGGTACTTCTTGAGTTTACTGGCTTGCGTACTTCTTGCGCACCACGCATCTGCACAAGGCCCAAACGCTTCATTAGTAGGTTTTAAAGTTTATGGCGAGCCACCAGCGTTGCCTCGGATTGTTTTCATTCTTGATTACACCATGTATCCACCGACTACTGTTAACCAAATTGTAACTAACATAGAAGTGAAGTATATTGGCGTTTGGATACCAGTACAGTCATTTGTTTCATTGCCAAATCCGACTTCGCCATACTATCCTGGATCTTATACGTTTTCAAAAAATACACAGTATCGTGCGCAATCATTATTACATCTTTCTAATGCAGGGACGTATTATACAAATTATTGGGAATTTTCAATGATAGACCCATAGCTGGGGGCCAGGTCATACAAGATAAGCGGGTGGCGAGGTAAACCCCAGTTCCCCCTCGCCGCTTGCGATCCGGCACACCATCACTTTACATTGCCATATAAAGAAATGAATGTTGAAATCAAGTTAGTAATTGATGTTGCCGCCGGGGGTGTGTATACCCCACCGTTTCGCATGCGAACCTACCTTCCTCCGCATCCGCGAAACGAGCGAGTACTTCCATGGCTGAAACCACAGAACTGATCATCAAGCGCCAGCAGTTGGCTGAGGCCGAGCCGGCTGTTGGCATGATGCCAGTAACGCAGATCACGCCCGATGATCGCAATCGGATGCGTGCCCTGGGGGAGCTGCTTGCCAATGCTTACCACACGGGCCAATTCCGCAAGATGCCATGGCCGGACAACTTCAACAAAGAAACTCCCGAGATACGTCGCGGGTACCGGGAGATGCTGCGGGACGGGACGATTCGTTCAGCGTTCTACTCAAAGATCCTGTCTGTAGCTTCTCTTGATGTCCAGGTGATGCCATCCGAACAAGTGATTCCCGAACGTGGTGAATCAAATCACGAACTGACTGGCAAGACAGTGCAAGAGGTTGCTGACTTCATTAAGTGGAATCTTACCCAAGGTTGTCTTGGCGGTTTCCCGAAGATTGCACGCTCAATTTTGGAAGGTGGACTCTCTGAAGGCTATAGCCTCTGCGAGCCCAAAATCGACATTCAGCGGCGTGGGCAGTATCGGCTCAAGTACACGTTGCAGAAGTTCAAGGCAAAGGATAGTAGGCTTTATGACCTTGAAGTCGACAACTTCGATGAGATCAAATCAGTTTACGTCAAAGCAACCAACCGCCGGATTAAGCCAGAGCGATTCGTTATTTGGTCATATCTCGCGATGTTTGAGGCCGTGGTCGGTTCCAGTGACTTCAGAGCCTGCTACCGCGAGTTTTTGATTATCGATGTTGCTATGAAGATGGCGGCGATTGACGTAGAGCGGTTCGTGCTTCCAATGATGAAAGGTAACTACAAGCAAGCTGATCAGAAGGAATTGATGGAAGAAGCGCTTAGAACCGCGAGAAGCTTGGGTTTTGCCGCGTTACCCGAAGGCGCTACTATCGAAGCACTTCAGCTTGCGACCGCTGGCCCTGATCGCATCGACGCACGCATCAAGATGTGCCAGGCCAATGTGTTCACCTGCATCACTGGCGCCAGCTTGCAAGCGATGGAGGGACAAAAGACGGGGAGCCTGGCTCAAGGGCGAGTGCATCAAAACCAATCGCAACTTCCGATATGGTTTCTTGCAAGTGAAATTGCTGAGGTCCTTAATTCACAGATAGTACCGATGCTGGTAGATTTGAACTACGGCGAAGAGTGCGGTTTGCCGAGGGTAGTTATTTCAGGCGTCGACGATGCCGCCACTACGGGATTCGCGGACCTGGTGGAGAAGGCTCAGCGAATGGGACTTAAGCCGAGCCGAAAAGATGTAGCAACCCGATTGGGAATACAAGAAGCCCAAAGACCAGACGATGAACTGCTACCGAGCACAGGCGGCTTGAACGGCGGTGGAACTGGTGCAGGTGGGCCACCAGGGGGAGCGGGCGGTGCCGGTGTCGCTACCGACAGCCTGAGTGGCATGGGCATCTTTAATCAACGTCAACGTCGACGCGGTAAGCCACGCGGGCGTAGCGTGCGATACTCCTCTATCGCGATCTGTGGGGGTGGCGCGAACAATAGCGACGATGAAGACGATGCGGCCGTAGCTGCTTTTGCTGAGTCCCCGGGCCCTTCCCTTCAAACTAACCTGGTCGCTGCATCTGGCCAGGACGAACGCCGCGTTCTCAAGCTACTTCAGACCGCGCGCGAAACCGGCGTCAAGTTACTCACTGATCTGGCTCGCCAGGGCCTTATCCAGGGCCTCGCCTCGCGCGAAAGCACGAACTTCATTTGGACACCCGACCAGCAAATCCAACTGGCTGGCTTCTTCACTTCGCTGCTTGCCACCGGTGAGATGCTGGGGCGTGCTCGCATTCGCCTCCGAGCTGATCAGTGGATCCGCCGGGGCCGTGCGATCGGCTTTGCTGAGCCAACTGATTTCTCCGTGTTCTCAGCTGTCCCCGGGCTGATGCCGGCGGAAGAAGCTCTCCGCTATTTCAACTCTCTCGTTCCATCGCTTATCGTCAACCCGCAGCGAGTACTCCCTTCACTGCAGCGATCGGCGTTTACGCTTGCTGTCACAACCCAGCATCAGATCGCAAAGCAGGTGCAAAACGTCATTGCTGGTGCTACCAAGGTTGAACGCGACCTGACGCCTGAAGAGCAAGCGAAACAGGTAGACACCGTGAAGCAGGTCCAGAACGTTCTCGCTGATGGCTTGCACACTGGTCGATCTGGCAACGCTTCTGCTCAGCTCGTTGACGATATTCTCAAGGCTGTGGGCCTCTCCCCCAAGTCGCCACAGTACGCCGAGAACGTGGTTCGCACCAACTCCATGGATGCTTGGAATGTAGGGCAGGATCGCGAGCGCCAGACGCCTGAGATGATGGTGGCATTCCCGGTGTTTCAATACGTAGGGATAGCCGACGGGCGAGAGCGCAGCTGGCACGCCATTCACTTTGACAAGTACTTTCCTTCCTCAATGAGCTTCGTGCAAGTACGCGACTCCGAGAAGGTAAGCCCTTGGAACTGCAGGTGTTCACAGATCCCCATAGACCGCAACACCTGGCGTGACCTGCTGGAGCAAGGAGCGGTAATGTCTACGCCATAGTCGAACGCCACCAGGCTACATTTTCTTGAAACTGGTATTGCCGCCGGAAACGTCGCGCCCGTTCTCTTGGTGGCATGACGCTTGCCATCTTCAAGCCTGATCATGCCCCCCTCTCTCCCTGCAGAGCCTTTGCTCAGGGCGATGGATCAGGCACTTGGACGTTTTTCAAAATCGGCAAACGTGGCGGCAAGCTCTATCGCAATGCCGCCGGCACTATCGTTTACGAGTCAAATCTGCCTGAAGGTGCTACCAAGGTTGAACGCGAACTGACGCCCGATGAACAAGCGAAGCAGACACACATCGAGCGAAAAGAACGGCGTAAAGCCACCCGGGCCAAGAGAGAGGCAGAGCAGTCTACATCTACGCCCAACAAAAGAGACGCCCTGCCCCTCTCTCCCCAGGAGAAGACTCTCGCGAACAAGAAGCTCGCCAAGCTCAAGAAGATGGGAGCCAACGCAGCGAGGCAGATTGCTTATACGACCAAAGGTGTAATCGAGGCCAAGAAGCAAGCGTTCGTTGATGCGTACAAAGCGATCAGTGAAAAAGACCAAGGCACATCATATCAGCGGGTAAAAAAGGCCGGAGTTGCACTAACGAAGGTTGCATTGGCATCTTATCGCCTGCATGCCAAGCGGTATGGTGTGCCAACGGCTGTGGCAATTGAAGGTGCTAAGGCCCTTCTGAACGTGTTCGTATCAGCTCCTGTGCTTTTTATCCCTGGAGCAGGTCAAGTTCTACGAAGCAACATTACGGGCCCCGCGGTTGACTATGCCTCTCGGAAGTTAATCAAGCAAGGTATCCGCTTTCGTCAATGGTTGCGAGGTCGCCGAAAGCAGCAACCCAAGCCGCACTCTCAAGCCACACCTGGCACTCAATTCGTTGAAGTTCTCGATTTCGATCACTTAGTCAGGATTGTTCGCACATCTCTGCACGTCGACGCCATCAAAGCCCGTGTCCGTGTGCCTCGAGTCACCATTGAACAAGTCGCTCGATCCCTGGAATCGCTGCTCGACAGCATCGTTCCCGATGAGCAAGCCCAGCGAAAGGCGGCTTAGCTATGGATGATACACGCGTCTTCCCGCTGACAAAGTTGCGTGCCACCAACTCTACGGACGGAACTTTCCCGGCTCGTGCTCCGCAGGCCGCTAAGCCTTCAGGGGCTGGCGTGATCGATTGGCAGTCGTTGCTGGCCCTGAGCGGGGCTGGTGGTGTGCCCACGAATCTGATGCTCTTTCCGTTCGGAATAGGTGCAGACAACGCCCTGTTTGACCTGCTGGTAATTGGCTGGAAGCACACCAGCAGCGTTGCCAACGGGATCGATGGGGCTGCACCGGCACTGTGGGTGCCAATCCCGATCCTGCAGGTGACTTGCCAGCTATCGACAGCAGTAGGCGTGGCGAATCGGGATGTTGTTGCTACCGAGCGATTCGCCGACAAGCTCACCAGCGCCGCGTGGAACTCCGCCGCCGGACTTGAGCTGCGCAGCCCGGAGAACAATTACCCCGCTTGGCTCATGTTCGATGCACTGGGTTGCCCCGTGTTCGAAGTGCTGTTCGATCTCGACACAGCCACCGCCGCCAATGCTCTTTGGGGAGGCGTGTAACCATGCATCGCGCTGCCTTACTAACTCGCCGCGCCCAGTACCTGCAGAAGCAATATCCGCCTGGGGTGGTGTGCTTCTGGTGGAAGTCCCGCGACCAGGTGGGCGAAGTGCCAGGTGAAGTTGGCGTGATCAACTGCTGGGGCACTTCCATTGATGGCCATGACCTCGGTGCTTGGATCAAAGACGTTGGCTTCGTGCCATTCGAGTGTGTGAAGGTTTCTCTGTCCATAACTAAGGAGGTGAATCGTGTTTGAGAGTAAGAATCCGACTCTGCTGGTGATTGGTGCAGCTTGCCTACTCCTACTTGGCTATGGTGCTTGCTGGGTGACCAAGCCCGCGCCCGAGCCTGATGTTCAATGGAACTTCCGCGACGGCCTGACGGTGAACGGTAAGCGGATTGACCTGGACAAGCTCGGCGTCAAGCTTCCCCTACCTGTGCTGCCTGCGCCGGACAAAAGCAAGCGGAAGCCTGGCGACCTGCCCAGTGGTGATTTGCTCAAGGTGGGACCTGCGGCTTCTGTAGAGTTCCCCAAAGAGCTAGTCGTCAAGAATCGGGGTGGTAGCGATGGGGCTGGAATCCCAGTGTCCGCATCGCTTGAGACTGCTGCAAGAAAGCTCGGCATCAAGGAGCTTGATGGCTTCACCAACTTCAGCGCCAAGCGGCCAGGCGGTCAATGGCCCGAAAAGGTAACAGGCCAGATCGAAGCTTACACCAAGGGAGCGATCCACGTCACCTGGGCGGAAGCATCTGGTGGCACGTGGAAACCTTACGTTGCTGCTGAAGTCGAGAATGGCAACCTGCCTGTGTTACTCTTGAGCGCAAAGCTCCAAGGTTATGGAGGCAACGAGGTCGCTCACTCGATCATTGTCATTAACTGCAGGCTTGTTCCGCCTGTAGGCGACTATGTACTTACTTACGTTGACTGCAACTTCCCTGGCAAGCAGTTCACAACGTGGGCAGGCGAACTACCCAACGAAATGACAGTAGGCACATTGCCGATTCCCAGGAAGATCGAGGCTTCCCCTGAGGGCTTCGTCCTGTTCGATCAAGATCCCCTCTCTCCTTACCCGCACATGCAGAACGTGCTGGCTGTGGTTAGCAAGGGTGACAAGCTCGATTGCCCATGTGGTTGTAAGTGCAAACCCTGTCACTGTCACGCAGCCAAGCCGATTACGTTCAACAGCGAAGATGATCCTCCCATGGTTGTCGGCCAACGCGGTGGAAAGCCCGTTGAAGCGTTTGGCATCGAAGCACTGGCGGGAATTCTTCGCGAACTGAAGGAAGCAGTGTTTGGCACGAACGGCAAGCCAGGCTTGAAGGACGACATCAGCGGCGGCCTAAAAGAGTTCTGGGCGTCAATCAAGACTGGCTGCATCGTCGCTGGTGGTGTGACACTGGCTGCACTCACATGGATTGGTATCAGTTTGCATCGCATCGCGGAAAGCAAGGCAAAGTAACCACTAGCCGGGGTGAGTGCTGGCCTCCTCGAAGTCTCATAAGCTTCGCCACGCTGGTTCGATTCCAGCCCCCGACATTTCAAACGCAATCTTACTTGAGACACGATTGAGATTACCCGAATGAACGAAACGTGGCGAGATATACCGGGATGGGAAAGCCGCTACCAGGCAAGTACGCTTGGCCGGATACGGTCGGTTATCGACGGCATCCCTCACGTTCTTGCAGTGACTCGGCATCGGGACGGCTACGGCAAGGTGAAGCTCAGTCGCCCAGGTGTTGGCATGAAAACGTACCACCCACACACCCTCGTCGCTCTCGCCTTCCTTGGTCCGCGCCCACTCGGCAACGTCATCGACCACATCAACCAGATCCACTCTGATCATCGACCTGAGAACCTGCGGTATGTGACCGTGAAAGAAGGGAACTTGAATCGCAAGGCTAACTACACTTCGCCGTCACACACCGGTACACCCTGCGTCTTCATTCATCAGTGCGGCGGATACGTTGCAAGGACGACTACCACGCACATGAAAGTTCGCCGTCGTCTTGGGAGATTTCAGACCATCGAAGAAGCCCGGAAGGCTGTTGATGATTTCAGAGAGATCGTCAGGAACGCAAGGAAGGTGCCAAGGCTAAAAGGGGCTGAACAGATTCGCCTTGCCGATGTGCTGCGGTCAAAGAGCCTGGTGAACGATGACAGTGACTTCAACCTCTTGGCCGATGCTGCTAACGTGCTTCCCCAAGCTGAAATGTTACATCAAGAGATCATCCGCCGTGAAACAGAAAAGCTGCGAGCACGCAGGCAAGGGCCGTCAAAAGCAAAAACGCCTCGACCTCGAATCAAAGACCACGCCAATCATGTTGCGTTCCCGACTCCAGTTGGAGGGATGGGGCTACCAACGCCGATACCTCGCTGCTCAGTTAGGAGAGGGTTACCCTCACTACGCCAGGCTAACGTGGGAAGGGGAATGGCTTGCGTCTCGATGGGAACCGAAGGAGTAACCCGACAATGAACCACTTTACAGAGTATCTCAAACGCCACTGGCTCCTCATCCTCCTGACCGTCGCGCTCATCAGCGCCCTGGCCCTGGTCTGCTACCGTTGCAGCCATCACGCAGCTGGTGGCTCGCTCGTGCCCGCGAACTCCGCTTCGCCTGCCACCGAATCCAGCACGACGCTTACCAGCCTGTTGACCGATCCCACGACGCTAGGGGCGCTCGTTACAGCGATTGCCTCAGCACTTGGCTTGATCTGGAAGGCCCTGCAGAAGCGAGATGTACAAGGCGTGGTGGCTGCGGTGGGCCAAGGCGTGACGAGCATTGAGAACCTGAAGGACACGCTTCGGGCTGGTGGCTCCATGTCGCCTAGTGCTGAGACGTTGGGTGATGTGCTGCACGATCTCTATGGCGGCCTGGCGAAAGACTCCGCCGAAATCCAACTCGTCCATCGTGTCGTGGCAGAAAAGCTGCTAGCCAAGTACACGATCACGGTGAGGCCATGAGTAATATCGTTCGCATATTCTTGGCTAGCTTCTTATCGTCGATGGTGAACGTAGATGTTCCCACCTGTCAAGTATTCAACCATGAACGATCCATCGTAGCTCATTTCAATTCTGGACGTGCGACTGAGGGGCTTGAATCCTTGATGTTCAGCAATTGGCTTGCTGGCTTCGGATGCCTGCAGCGCAGGTACGATCACGGCTGCTGCAATAGTGAGGAAGCCTGCAAAGCACAGCCAAGCATTGCTGATCATGTGAGTATCAAGAGAGACTTGCTTAACCACTGGGTCTTGCGTGGTGGATGCAATCTCCAGAGCATGGCGACCGTTCATACCAATTTCCTTGATGACCTGGTTCATGACAGCCCCCAAAAGGAGGCTGGAACAATTGCCGTTCTCTTGGGATCAAGAGGGTGGTGTACGGCTGCTAATTCCAGCCTGACATCATGTCGAGAAGCTTCGGTCAATCGACCAGTGGTGCTACTAACACCACTGCCTCTGTTCACTTTTTATTGTACTTCCGTTCAGGTCGCAGGCAATGCCGAGGTGAAGCCATGACCTTCACCTACCGCCAGACATTCCTCTGGATCACGCTCAGCACCATCGGGTGCGTGATCATCCTCCTGCTGTTCGCTGGCGGCATCTGCTCGCTCTTGGGTATGTCATTCGCCCTCAATCTTTACCTGTCTTGGCATCACTATGGTCACGACAGGATGCTCGCCAGTCTTGGCCTGAGGAACTAACCAGTGATGGAACCACAACAAACAACCTCAGTTGTACCGATTCTCAGCGCGGTCATTTCGTCGCTGAGTTCGATCCTTGTTACGTGGCTCGTGGCCAGTCTGCGTGCCAGGCGACGGGAACGCAGCCTCTACGGGCAGATGCAATCTGACATCACCAAGATCAAAGAGCAAGTCTTCAGTAATGGCGGCTCCTCTCTTCGTGATGCAGTCAATCGCATCGAAGGCAAGATCGACGTGGAGTGCGAGCGTAATCGAGCTTACCGGTACCACGACAAGAATGCATTTTGGGAATGCAATACGCATGGCAACATCCTGTGGTGCAATCCAGCGATGGCAAAGCTGCTTGGTGTCTCCAAAGAAGAGATTTTGAACAACGCATGGATGACCATGATCCATGAGGAAGACATCAAACGGGTTCGTGATGACCTGCGGAATGGCGAGCAGTACGGCCACAGCATGATCATCGACTTTCGAGTTTACCGGCCAAGCAAGTTCCCCATGCTAAAGCTGCGAACTCACTGGCGCACCGTGCCAGACCACACGAAGACGCGATCCACTGGGTACATCGGCACAGTGGTTAGCCATGAGGAGGTATCAGCCTAATGTTCCACAGAACCATGCGTGGCTTATTGTTTGCCTTTATCGCTTTTTGCGTGCAGCTTCCTGCCGTCGCCTTCGCCGATCAAATCTACGGCGATAGCTTCCGTGCTGTTACCTCGCCAACTGGTGTGCTTTCTCCCGGTGTGGAGGTTGACTGCGACATCCCGTTCTACCGCCTGCTGAAGAACGTAGGCGGTTCAGACGGTGCCGGCCTGTGCGTGTTCACCAGCATCGAGCATTTCTTCGACTGGTTCAACATGAAGCAGCATCTCGGCTTCCGCAAGCACATGGAAGGCCGGCCGGGCGGCGGGTGGCCGGAGAAGGTGACTCGCGAGCTACGGGAGTATTGCAATCAGAAGCGAATCGAGATGCCGGACATTCTCCAGGTGACCAACGGCAACATCGACTTGCTGGCTGAAGCGGTCCAGTCCGGGCATATGACTGGCATCACCTACTGCTACTCGCCAACGGGCCGGTACCGAGGTCAAACGATTGCCCACATGGTGAACTGCGTGGGCGCTCGTGTAGGCCCGAACAAGCTTTGGGCCATCCTCGACAACAACTACGTCAAACCTGAGGAAGGTTTGATTGAATGGATGGACGAAGCGACCTTCAAGAAGGTCTGGCTGAACAATGGCGGTGGCTGGTTCATCACTGTGTTGAATCGCCCTGATCCGCCCCCGATCCCGACCAATGAGGAGTGAGCGTGCCTCTCAAGTTTGGCGACTGGGTGATGTATGAAGGCAAGTCGTACCAGTATTACGACGATTGCGATGACGGCATGATTGCAATCAAAGACCCAAGGTACGATTGGGAGTTTGTCCATTGTTACTCAGATGAAGTCACCTTCGTACGCCATGCCGATGACGCAACCTTTGAACAAGGAGCCGGAATATGAAGCTCAATCGACCAAAACGCCGTGGAACTATCATGGTCATCGCCTACGGGCTGATGGCTGTCTACTATTTGCTGATGATTACGCGGCCACATGGACCACAGCGGAACATCAAGGCCAAGGATTACTACAGCCCAACTGCGGCCCTCACCATTGGGCAGTGCGGTCCGAACGGCTGTAGCGTGCCCATGAGTGGCTCCTACTCCAGTGGCAGCTACTCAGGGGATAGCTGGTCTGTTCCCAGCACTCCAACTGAAGGCTGGGTGTACAAGCGAGGTGGCGTGGAGGTGGGCCGCGTCAATCGAGATGGCACCACAACTGGGTTTGTACAAGCACAACCCGGTTGGTATCCGTCCGATATGCCCCAGCAGTTCCAGCGAGCCACCCAGGCCGGTCAACTACCAGGCCAGCGTGTCACCGGGGAACTACCACCAGATGGCGGTATGGTCTTTGGCCAGGACAAGGACAAGCCTACTGGTGTAGACAAGGATAAGGTCGCGATCGACAAAGCTCGAATCCCTTCAGGCATCTCTATCAATGGTCAGCCACAGTCAGAAGCTTTGGTCCGCGATCGACTCAGCGACTCGGCCAAGGCTCAGGGTTTCAAGGATTTCGGCGATGCCATGCGCCTCGTGGTGGTAGGCCACTCCGAAGCCGAACGCAAGGCTTTCGTCGCCATCGCCAAGCCCGTTGCCGATGCCAGTGAAGGCAAGCTCATCATCCAAGAATGCGACGATGGTGACTGGCATGTACGTGCCCACACTAACGCCATGAAGAACGCACCTGACTATGAGCCAGGCAAGCCGTTCGCCTTCCTGCAAAGGCCCAAAGGTACTGCCTTGGCGATCATGTACACACCCAGCGAGGTGGCTCAGGTCATCAAGCAACATCGCCCTGAAGTTGCCCCTAACTTCGATGCATCCAAGGCCAGGGCTTTAACTCAGGCCTCCGACAGCTGGATGTTCTGGGCTAGTGGTGCCTTCGTCGCTTTCTTTGGCCTGATCGGTGCAGTCACCTACAAGCCACAACAATAAGGAATCTCCCATGCAGTGGAACAATATGTACTTGCTCCCCATCGTCCTGGTCGGTGGGTTGATTGCTTTCTTCTTTGGGCGGACCATCGTAGGGAGGCTGCTCTATGCCTTCTCGCGGCTGACCTCGCCGGCAGCTAAGCCAGTGGATCTGCCTCAGCAGTCGTTCGCCCCATCTGCCTCACCCCCTGCCCCTCTCCCCCCACGTATGGAGTCGCGGCGGTCCCCGATTCGACTACTCGCGGAACGCAAGGAAGAGTGGGAGAACCATGCACTCTCAGTGGAGGATGAACGCGAGGCCCTTGCTGATCGAATGCGGGCTCTGGACTTGGAAGAGGCTCGCCGTGCTGCACTGCGTGAGGAGTACCGCAAGGCGAGTAAGAGTACTCATGCTTTGGTGGGCAAGCTGGATGTTGATCCTACTGCGGGGCCACTGACGACAGCCATGGCTATGACCGACGCAGTTCAAGAGATGCTCCGAGCTGCACGAGATTCCAACCCCCCAAAATCCTAACGGCCTGGGCACAGTCCCCGGGCCGCTCGCCCTCTCCCTCTTCCCCTCACCCCCAAGCCCTCACCCTTTACCTTGGCATTCACGGATACACCGCCATGCGACTTGTTCTTAACATCCCGCTGCAAATCCCTCGCCCGCTCTTCCTCGACGAAGCTACCGGCAACATGCGGTCCGTCGATCGCGCAGAGTACAGTGTCGAGCCACCGGGCTTGGCCTACATCGACGCCGAATCATACACCGCAACTGGCCTGGCCGCCGGCGAAGGCAAATGCACGATCACCGCCGAGCTGGATGGCGTGAAGCTATCCAAGGTAGTGGATGTAGTTGTGCCAGCGCCACAGACTGTGGAAGTACAAGTCCCGGTGAATGTACCTGGGGATCCGCCGCCGTTCGTGGCTTCCAAGCTGATCGTTCCTGGCGAGTAATCGCCGGCAGTTCAGCGGGCAGATCAGCGTGGGCTGGTGGCAAGCACTTCAGGAGCGAGTTGAATGCTGAGGAATCGAACTCAGTGCAGGCTACGAGGGTTATGTCGCAGGATGCGTGGCTATGGTGCTGCGCCTGCGAGCCCTGGCATAACGTACACGTTCACCGATGGGGCAACTTGGATAGCCCCACGTAGCGGCTCGGCTCGTGTAATTGCTCGTGGCAGCGGAGGAAGCGGGGCACAGTCTGGAGGTGACGCTGGGGGTGGTGGCGGTGGTGGAGGTGGGGTAGCCATCAGCATCGTCACTCTAATACAAGGTGCCAGTTACACGGTCCAGATGGATCGAGGAACACCAACAGCTTTCCTTGACGACGCGACCAGCGGCTCACTGGTGTATGTGGCTGGCTCATTTGGCGAAGATGGCACCGAAGCTCTAAATGGAGGGGCAGGAGGCTTGCCAGGCATAGGCGGCAGCGGCGACATCACCTACGACGGCGCACCTGGCGATGATGGTGGAGGAGTTGCTGGAGCGAATGGTGGCGGGGCTGCATCTGATTCGGCGGATGGCATAGCCAGTGCTGGCGGGGCTGGCGGTGCTGCCGATGCTCCAGGCTCCCCCGGACTCAACCCGGGCGATGGCGGCGGCGGTGCGGGTACTACCTTGGGGACTCAGTCGGGCGGGCTGGGAGCGATCGGTGAAGTGATCATCACTTATCTGTAACAGACTTAGGAGTACAACATGCGATTCGCACAGTCTTACAACATCACTCCATCGAACACAGACAAGCATACCTATGCTATTGCTGAAATCTATGTCAACTCTCCCGGTGATGTGTACGCCATTGGCATGGATGGGACGCCGGTGCTCTTCAAAGGCTTAGATCAAGGCGATGTACTCAAGGGCTACTTCGTCGGCGTCATGGAAGAGCAGACAACGGAAGGTATTGAGTTGATCGCTCGCATCGAATGGCCCAATGCTCCACTCACTGAAACAGTCACGATCGCAGGAACGTAACGGCAACTACCTACTATTTGGCCCTGCTCCTGCTTCGACATCATTACGAAAATAATTCTCAACTTTCACAAACTGCTATTGCCGCCGGAAGTGCCGCGCCCTTCTCCTTGCGGCCATGACATTGGCAACGTCGGTTATACCTGCCGACAAAACCACTACTCCTGAGTCAGCCAACTACTTCATCGAGAAGATGCCCATCTTCTCCGCTGGTGTGCGTGATGGCATCTACTACTCAGTGGAAGACATCGACGACACTGTTTCCAACTTCGAACTCAGTTACCGCACGTGGACACCAGCCGCCGGCCTTGGCCACTATGGCGATGGTGCTTCTCTGCTGGGCGACCTGGAACGTACTCAGACCAAGCCATGCGTCTCGTTCCAACGCGTCCCACTGATCTGGCCCAATCTACACAAGCTGGGTTGCACTGGAACTGCCGAGCCTGCAGTGGGATGGATTACCAAGCTCTGGCGAGTGGGCCGAACACTGTGGGCGGAAGTTCGCGACATCCCAGCGTGTGTTGCCAGCATGATCAAATCCAAGATGTTCAGGTACGTCTCAGCGGAGATCTATCAGGAGCCACCTGACGGGGTGCCTGGCAAAGGATGCTTCCTCCATGGCATTGGCTTCCTCGGCAAGATGCCGCCCGAAGTGAAAACGCTGGGCGAAGTGCCATCGCCTGCCCCTCAAGACGATTCTTCTCTCTCTCATGGCGTTAACCGGTTGGCCAATGCCTTCAGTGGCAAAGGTGTTCCCATTTCTATCGTGAGCCGAATGCCTCGTGTTCACGTATTTTCCGAGGTAAAAACGATGGATTTGAACCAACTCGCTACTGATCTGAAGCTAAGCCCAGATGCCGTGAAAGCTCTGGGAACGCTCAACCCTACCGATCAAGACCTGATCAAGTCAGCCCTTGAAAAGGGCAAGACTGCTGACCAGGTCGCCGCTGCACCTCCAACAGCGAACGCCGAAATCACTCCCGAAATCGCAGCCTTGTCGCGAGATGACGTCATCGCCAAGCTTGCTGAACTTGGCCAGGTCAGCGACGACTTCGCCACCATGAGTGACGACGAACTCAAGCAGATGTTGGCTGAAGTCGTGACAGGTGAAGCTGATGCCTTCGACGACATTCAGGTTCCCGCAGACATCGCAGCCATGACTCGCGAAGCTGTGGTTGCCGAGCTGGTTGCCCTGGGTGAAGACGCCACGACGCTGGGTGATCTCACTGATGATGATCTCAAGCGGTTGCTCGCGGAACTCAAAGCCCCGGCGGCCAACTCGGAAGGAGACGCCTCTATGACTGAGGAAGAAAAGAAAAAGGAAGATGAGGAAGCAAAGGCTAACGCTGCCAAAGCGAACGCGGCCAAGGCTCACTCGCAAGGCAAAGCCAAGCCTGGCAATGCTTCTGGCTCTGCCAATGCTCGCCCCAAGCTTCGCGTCTTCAGCGAACAGCACGTTGAGCAAGTCGTGAAACAACGAGTCGATGAGGCCCTCGCGGGCGTGGGTGGGACGCTCAAGTCTCTTCAAGAATCGGCCCGCCGCGAGGCTGCTCTCCATCGCCGTCGCGAGATCAAGATGCGCGATGCTCGCATCAACGCATTCTGCGAACGCGGGATCAAGGAACGCAAGATCCTGCCCTACGAGTTGGCCGAGGATCGCAAGGATGCCCAGGGCCGCGTGATTCCTTCGCTCAAGACCATTCTCCGCCAGGCATTCAGCCAGGTGATGGCGTTCAGCGAAGGTGGCAAGACGGTCAAGACAAACTTGGCTGCTCAGATCATGCGGTTCATCAACAACCGCAAGCCGGTTGCTTTCAGCGAGATCATCCCCGGCGGAGGCGGCGACAGCAACGCAGGTAGCGCCATGAGCCCAGAACGCCGCCGCGAGCTGCTCAGCTACACGGGTGTGGGCATGCAAATCTTGAATAAAGAGGCAGCCGCCAAAACTAGCGGTTCGCCTTACTAACCCTCGCCAGGGCTAACTCAATGCAGCCCTGGCGATTTCAGACAGTCTGCTTTCACAATCAAGCTATCACGAGGTGACACTCATGCCTTCGACCGCAAGCGTTGCTTACAAGAGCAGCGAAAATCTTGACCCCATCATCTTTCCCGAACGGGCGGTGCCAGCTCCGGTTCGTCTGGGCGTCAGCCTGATACTTGCAGCTGCAGCCCCGCTGGGTCAGCAGATCGGCAATAACGAAGTCCAGAAGATCGCCATCACTGGTGGCCCCACTGGTGGCAGCTTCACTGCTACCCTTGCAAGCGTGGCCAGTGCTGCCATCGCCTACAACGCTACCGCTGATCTGGTTCGCCAGAAGCTGGAAGCCATGTCGACCATCGGCGCTGGCAACGTCAAGGTCACAGGTGGGCCGCTGCCCAACTACGAGGTCTATGTTGAGTTCGTTGGCGATCTTGGTCTAACCAATATTGCGGCCATGACCACGACAGATAGCTTGACTGGCGGTTCTTCTCCAGCATCGGCTGTCACGACACTCATCGCAGGTGTGGCTGGCGATGGCCTTTACTACGCCTGTGCCAAGACTTTGCTGGCGGCTCCCACTGCAGCTCCTGCAGGAACGGCGGGTTCTGGTGGCGCCTTTGCAGCTGGCGATTACTTGCTGGCGTACACGCTGGCAAATCCATCCGGTGAATCGGCCCTGAGCCCGACGGTGTCAGTGACCGTGACCTCGAATCAGAAGATCACGACGACTGCCCTTGGTGCATTGCCTACTGGTGCAACCCACGTCAATTGGTACATCTCTGCTGGCCTGACAGCCGCCAACAATGTCATGCGTCGCATCACGAGTAACGATGGCACCGCGATTGATATCACTCGCGTACCACCGCCCAACGCTCCGGCCCCTCCGCCTCAAGTGGGCAATGCAACTGTGGCATACAACGGCACGCAGATCTGTGCTCGGCTCCTTCGCCGCAAGACTGCTACCGACTCAAGTGGTTATGCCACATACGGCTCGGTCGCAGGCACGGGCGACAACTGCTCTGGCACCCGCCTCACCGTGGAAGCCTGGCGATCTGGTCACTTCGCTCTTTCTGATCTCCCTCTGCTCACTCCAGAAATGCTCGCAGACCTGGGCGGGAAGTTCCACACCGGTGGCTGGGGTCAGTCAACCGCCATTGTCTCTGTCTAATCAAGCTTGCTTCTAATAGGCCAGAGACCCCCTAAAGGCTCTGGCCCAGCTTGGCTCATCAGCCAGTTCTCACGACTGAACCAACCGAAAGGAAATGAACCATGGATACGATTCAACTCGTGATGCCGGAACGAGCCGAGCTCATCGAGATCGGAAAGACAGTGATGGATCGGCTTACCACTGAAGGTAACCCGCTCTTCCAGCACATGCCGGTAAAGACAACTAACGAAGATAAAATTATCTTTGAACAAGAAGCCGACACTCTCGGCATGCAGCATGCACGTGCTGTTGGTGGGCCTTCACATCGCGTTCAGTCGTTGGATGCCAATCGAATAAGTGTCGATCCGTTCGCAGCTGGCGAGCACATGCTTATTACAGAAGAAGATATCAAAGCTAAGCGTAAACTTGGCACCTTTGGAGACCATGCAGACATTTCTAGCGACGTCGTCAAAAAACAAAGCCAGCTGATTCATCGAGAGGTTTCGCGTATCCTCTATGCCGGTTGGACGATGCTGGCGGAAGGTGCAGTGACTAACACTGCCCCAGATGGCCAGCAGGTCTGGACGGACACTTTCCCCGTCAACGATTATGTGATCGCGATCCCCTGGTCGACATACGCCAGTGCCACGCCAATCCTTGATCTTCGCCTGATGCGGAATCTGCAACGTGGCAAGGGCGTCAAGTTCGATGGCACTGCGGTCATGTATGCCAATCAGGACGTCGCCAATGACCTGCTCAATAATCGTAACGCCAGCGATCTTTGGGGAATCCGCCAGGGCGGTGGCAACACGGTTAACGGTCTCAAGGGGATCAATCAGGTGCTCGCTGAAGAGAACCTGCCTCAACTGGTCATCATGGACGATGGCTACAAGACCACGCCAACCACTGAAGTGCAGTTCCTGCCATACAAGCGAATCGTGGTAGCTGGCAAGCGACAGGATGCTGAGCCAATCGCTGAATATCGCATGACTTTCAACCCATCTACTGGCGTTGGTGGCTCGCATGACTTCGTCATCGACAGCAAAGACGTCGGCCAACCTGTCCCTCGCTGGGTGAAGATTGAACGCGGTCACTTCGGTGGGCCTTGTCTCTTCTTCCCAAGCTCCTTCGTCCGCATGCGTTGGGCGTAATCACTTAGCAAGCCACAGACAAATACTCAGCAGCGAGGCGGTAGCTGCCTCGCTGCTTTTCTTAACGGTCAATCACTTTCGCGTTCTCTCTGGAGTCTGACATGTCGAAGGAAGTGCAAACGCATGTTGTAGTCACCTCGCAAGCTTACGGGGCTTTCCGCCATGGCCAGGTAGTGCCTGTCGATAAGCTTCCTCCCGGTGAATACTGGAAAAACTACATCGGCGACGGCTTGCGGTATGCCACCGAGGACGAAGTCGACAAGGAATTCGTGACCATCATCCGCAGCAAGAACGCCCCGGGCTCCGTTGAAATCGAATTGGCGAATGCCAAGGTCACCATCCGTAACAAGCAAGCCACCATTGATCGGCTTGAACTCGAAGCCTCGCGCACTCGTAACGATCAGGCCCAAGCCGAGTCTCCAGCATTGCTTGCCGGCAAGGACAAAGAAATCAAGGAACTGAAGGTGGCGCTGGGTGAAGCTCAGCAGAAGCTGGCCAAATCCCAAGCAGAGAACATCGGCTTGAAACAGGAGCTGGCGGCCAAGGCTACTTCAACGCCAGGTAGCAGCGGCGGTGAGCCAAGCCAGGTTCCTGGTAGCGAGAACGCAGCCGAGGGGAGTAACGAGGCGGGGCAGCAGACCGAAGGCAACACCCGCCGCGGGAAGAAATGACCTCAGGGCCATTCCTGAAGTTGTTACTGCCTCGACTTGATTTGACTTGCTATGAACTGGAGATGATGAGTGTCGGCGTACTTCACAGACCTGGATACCGTCAAGACAGAGTTAGCTCACATGCTTTCTCTGTCGGCGGCGTCTGACGTCGAAGAGCGTTACGACTCCATCATCAACCAGTCCATTCAAGAGGGCTACGAAGAGATCATCTCTGCCCTCACCGCACGTGGCTACACAGTTCAGCAGATTGGCACGTGGGACCGAGCCGAGCGGTTCAACATCGACTTGGCTTTGTTCTGGTCGCTTACCAAAGGCGTGATAAGCCAACTGCCTTTCGAGACCATCAAGCAGCTGGACCGACGTAAGGAACTGCTCACTGTCTCGCTGACAGTGGATGGAAAGCCCATCTCGATTGATCCCGCCACAGCGACGGTCGGCAACATCGGCTCCGGCCGGATGACCTTTGAATGCGTTGATAAGTTCTCGCCCACCATGGAGTGGTAAGCACAGCATGGGGCAGATTGTTTCACTAACGATGTCGCAGTTGCCTACGTGGCTACGTGGGATGGGAGACCGCATTTCCAGACTGGACCTTCGCCCGGCCTATAAGACGGGTCGCCAACTGTGTGTCAACCATGCCCGCCAAACCATCATCAGTGGAAAATCGCCGGACGGTGATGCCTACAAGCCACTGGTAATGCCTCGCGCCCGATCTAAGGGCAAGGACATCCCGCTGCGGGACACCGGGGCATTGCTGGCCAGCCTCGGCTCGGGCAACCCGTACGTGATCGACGTCGTGACGTTCAACTACTTCGAATACGGGTCCCGGCTCATCTACGCCCGCCTCATGAATGAAGGCGGGACCATCGTTCCCACGAAATCGAAGGCCCTGGCAGTTCCCAGGACACCGGAAGCGTTGCGAGCTGGTTCGCCCAGGCGATTTCCACGCCCATTGCTGCTGATCTGGCCCAAGGGGAAGCAATCCGGCCGCCTGGTGGAGAAGGTGCTCAAAGGCAAAGGCAAGAATCAAAAGCCCGTCCTGATCACTCACTTCCTGCTCTTGAAGTCTGCCGAGATCCCGGCTCGGCCATTTCTGACCATCACCCCTGCTCTGGTGGAGAAGGTTTACAGCGTGATCACTGACTACATGATCGAAAGGGTGTTCTAACCGCCATGCCGACGGCTCCATCTATCACTGTGACAGACCTGGCCAATGGTGGGGGTGTTACCGTTGCCATCGTGGGCGATGCCGGGGCGAGCCACCAGGTGTATCGCCAGCGGTTTGGAGATAGCGACTGGACCGCATTTGGCGCAACGCAAGTTGGTAGTGGCACGGTCGCTGGCACAATTACCCCAGGTTATTACTGGTGGTACGCCAAAGCCTCTGAAAGTGGAAGCGATGCCATCAGCCCGGTTGCTGCGGTGGCCGTCACTCGCGCCGCAGTTGCGATCGACACCAGAATGCTTGAAGGCGTGGTGGCCCTCATTCAAACTGCGGCCGCTGCAGATGCGATACCCGAAGTCGTCTCGGCACGAGTGAAGAAGTTCAGCGATAAGTACAACCCGAACAAGATGACAGCTCCGGGAATTGCCGTTCATGAAAACCAAACGGGCAGTGAGATTGGCGGCGGGAATCTTCGTGACGACTTCCAGCACGTCCTTTACGTCGCGCTGCAGTTCCCCAACGGCAAAGAATCAGAACTTGCCCTCGCTGCAGAGAGAGTTCGCCGGCTGTTTCACCGCCAGCGCCTCACTGGTCTGAACGAGGCCTATGACTGCGTTGTTTCGCCCGGGCCACCGTTGGCCGAAGAGAACACGATTTTGGATTTTGCGTGGGTGCATTGGCAGCTCACGTACACGACTCGAGAACCACGGGGGATATAGCCATGTCCATGGGATGCGCCAGCAAGTTCGGTGTCGGGGCCTCGGCCCCTGCGACCCTATTGCTTGATTTGATGTCGGGCGATGTGGGCCTGCAGGAGACGCTCATCAACGGTACGGGCGTTCGCGGGACGCGCACTCGGCACAAGTCTCGTACCCGGAAAGGCACGCGCCGCCCGACGGGTAGCATCACCATCGAGCCGAACGTTGATGAGCTGCTATTTTGGTTGCCCTACATTCTCGGTGGCACGCCTTCCGGTACGACCTATCCGCTTGGCGAGACGCTCAGTTCGTTCATTGTCACAAAAGACATGGTGACCAAAGTATTCACTTACACTGGGTGCAAGATCGCCTCTGCTTCATTCAAGAGTAGCCAGGGCGGTCCACTGCAGCTAACGCTCAACATCGAAGGTGTTGACGAAACTGTAGGCAACGCGGGTACTTTCCCAGACATCGAGCTGGGAGAAGCAGCTCCTTTCGTTCACCATGATGGAGCGTTCGCGGTCAACAGCCTAACAGGCCGGACCTTCTTTGATTTCGAGCTCAACATCGACAACATGCTCGATGGCGAGCGATTCGGTAACTCCGCGACGCGCACTGCCCTGAATCCTACCGATCGCAATATCACGGTGAGCTTGACCCCGCCTTATGGCGGCAACCACGACATGTACGCGCTGCTGGAAACTGGCGTTCCAATAAGTGCGACATTCACCAACGGCACAGTATCCGTTGCCTTCTCCATGCCGTTCGTGCAGGTTCCTCGAGTAACTCCGCTCATAGCCGGCAAGGCTGAAAATCGGCTCATGCTCAAGGGTGAAGCTCGCGGTGATGATGCCAACAGCGAGCTGGTAGTGACACTCGACAGCACACCATAACGATCAACAAATCAACCTTGGCACTTGTTTCCCCTGGAGGAGAGACAGGGCAGTTCAGGTGCCAGGGTTGTCTCTCCGGATGATTCTCTCCGAGGTATTGTACGATGGCTCCGAGCATTAACTTCACTGGCTTTATCAATGATGGCTACACCCGTCCCGCGTTCGTGGCCAAGGTGGATGGTATCTTTGATGAGCTCAAGATCACCTACCGGCCCTGCACCACCGAGGAACGGGCTGCACACGGTGATGATATCGCCAATCAGCCGCTGACGGCCGCCAACAAGCGTGCCTCGGCACTCCTGGCCAAGCATATCAAGTCCTGGTCGATTCATGGCGTGAAGGCAGATGCGGCCGCGATGCTCAAGCTCAACCTGAACTTGTTCAACCGGCTTTATCAGATCGTCCTGGGCAATGATGCCGGCGACGAAGAGCCTGATCCGATCGACAAGTCAGATGAAGACAACGGAGCCAGCCAGGCTGATCTGACCCCGGCCGTCGCCAAGGAAGGTGCCAACGCGGGAAACTGATATTCGGGGTACTTCTCCTGCTGGAGTACCCCGAGCTTCCTTCATGCTCCGATTGCCGCAAGTATCTGCACGATCCAGACAACGGCTGGAAGCGTAGTTCTCGCGGCGACATCGACATTGAGCGGCCTGCGAACACTCTCCCGCCTTGCTTCCGGTGCCCCAAAGTGCCGGACCATCGCAAGAAGGAAAGTCAGCAGGGCCGCAAGCCACTACCGACGTGGCAAGATGCCAGCGAACTGTCGGCGATGAACCAGCAGGCATACCAGCACTACTTGCAGTGCAAGGCCGTGGGCCGGTTCCCAGAGGATGCGATCGTGGAACGCAACGCCGGGTTGATTCGCCAGGCTGAGGAGATCGCTGAGCGGGCTCGGCAACGGCGGATGAGCAACGGGATCCAGCAACTGGGCGCCATGATGCACTTCGCCGGCAGCTAGTGGCGGTGGATGGCGCTGGCGGCTGGTAGGCGGCGGTGGAAAGCAAGTAACAAGGCAGGTGACCCATGAGTACTATGACACGCGAAGCCAAGGTTAAAGTTGGCTTCGATATCGATACAGCTGCAGCTAAGAAGGGCTTTCAGGATAACGCTAAAGCGGCCGAGCAGCTCGAAAAAGCGATCGATAAGGTCCATGACAAGTACAAGCTAGTTCGCGAAGAGTTCAACTCGAATAAGACCGCTGCTATCAGTGGTGCCCTGGGGACCATCACCAAGGCCGCTACGGGCGTCTCTGACGAAGTCGGCAAGATGTTGGCTGGCTTTGCTGTCGTGACTAACGTCGTTGACATGTTCAACAAACTCAACGGCAGCATTCAGGATTCGGTCAAGAACCTGAAAGAGATGCGGTCCATCGGCAGCACGCTCACACAGTTGCAAGTAGCCAAGATGAACGGCACGCCACTGCCAGGCGTGAATGTCGCTGGAACTGTGGGCAAACCAGGGGGATCGATTGCCGCCACGGCTACCGGGGCGGCCCTGGGCGGGGCGACGGTGAGCGCTGCCAGCCAGTTCGCCACGACGGCGGTGGCCAGCCAGGCGAACACTGCACTGGACTCGGCCGTTGGAAAGTTGAGCGAACGAGTCGCCAAGAAAGCTGATAGTGCGATCGACAACGTGATCGACGCCACGTTCAAGTTGAAAGGAAAGGGATCCGCAGCCGGTGCGCTGAGCTCGGTAAGCACCGCACTGGTGCCTTCCACCATGGCAGGCGCTGGCGGGTCTGCTGGCCTCAACATCATTGATATTCTGTGGCAACTCAAGAACGGGGGAGCCGCCGGCGGGGTGGGTGGGAAGCCTGGTGGTGGGGCTGGTGGCATCACCGCGCCTTTCGGCTTCATGATGAGGCCACAAGCTCAAAATGACCCGGCCACGATCGGAGCGTATGTTCATGCTGCGGTACAGCAGGCGATACCGACGACGTCTCCACTGTCGGGGATCATGGGGGCTGGCGGATCCACAGTTCCAACTAGTGGCTTTGGTCAGTGGTTGCAAAACTCAACAGAGCGAATGAGACTAGGTTTCGGTTCGCCGAAGAACAGGATCCACTTCGGGCAAGGCGGGCTGGCTGGAGGTCTGCTTGGCGCTGCAGCCGGATTCGGATTGTCAGGCGGTTCGCTTGAAGGGGCGGCCGCCGGCGGTGGCCTTGGCTCAGTCGTGGGCAGTGTCGGCAATGTGATGTCGAGCGGTGGCATGATGAAGAGTATGAGTCTTCTTGCCAGTCCGATAGGCGCAGCATTGGCCGCTGCAGCCGCATCCGCTGCGGCTATATTCCTCGTGAAGGGTGGAAAGTATGGTGATAAGGCGGCTGAAAGCATTGCTGGATGGTTCCTCAGCTTCTTTGATGATGCAGCCGCTAAAGCACAAAAGAAATTAGCGGCCAAGCAAGCGGAAACAGCACGACTGGAGAGTATTGATTCACTCCTCATTCCAATCCAGAACGCCAGAAGAGAATCAGTCGATGGTGTTCGCCGTGAACAGTTGGAATTGTCGCTCCATCAGAATGCCACGCGTAACGGAATGGCTGGCGCGGGCCTCGATTCGTCCTTAGAGTTTGGCACACAGAACATTGCCGATGCAAACTCTCGCCTTATTCAGGCACAGACTGCCAGGATGCGTGGCGACCTGGGAAGAGGAGGCAACCCCTCTGATTTACGAAGTCGAGAAGAAGAAGCCTCTGCTGGCTTCCAATCACAGCTGGCTGCACAACGTCAGTTGACGGATGCTCGAGCCGCTGGCCAGATGGCCATGCTGGACCCTGAAATTGCAAACGCGAGAAAAGAGAGTGAAGCTGATAATCAGCGACTGCAATGGATGCAGGACCGGAAGAGCCGGATCGGACCAGGCAAGGATGGGCTCAAAGCCAATGAACTGGGCTTCACTGATACTGCGTTCGCAGCACAATTCGAGAAGGCTGAGCAATCCACGCGGAAACTGGTCGAGCTCGAGAAGCAGCGAAGCGAAATCAAGAGGAGCACGTTGGAAGTGCAGAAGCAAGAGTTCGCGGTCTATCGTGAGCAAGTCAGGGCAGGAGAACAAGCAGCTCGGCAGGCACTGGCTGAGAAGCAAGGCACGATTGAAGCAGCCAAGCAAGATTTCGGGACCATGAGCCAGGCTGACAGAGACTTCACGCTGAGCATTGCCAAGAAACTGAAATCCGGGGGCGTAGAATCGCTCTCCGAAGATGAGAAGCAGTTCGCTCAGAGTAATCAAAACATCTTCGGGGCTACCCTGAAGCCTCAGCTATCTGCATTGGGTGATAAGAATGGTTTCTCTGATCTGCAAGCTCTTGTTTCAGCTTTGAACAGCCGGGATGAAGAGAAGAATCTGAAACGGGCGCAAGAGCTTAAAATCGACGTGGAACGCAACATCACGGCACAACTGCAGATTAGTGAGGAAAAGCTTGCCAACGATCTGGCTAATAAGATCAACCCTCTCTTTGATCGCATCGTACTCATCATCGAGAAGAAGACGGTAGAAGCTATCAGGACGGCTACGGACAAGATGGGGCGAGACGCGCAGGCAGCAAGCCAGAACGCTGCCTTGCAAAAATGATCTACGGGAACATGTGGTTACGAAGCTTGATGAACGCGCGATCGTCATCGTTAAGCTTTGAGAAGTTGGGAGTGCCATTTGTATATGCACGTTGAAGGATGTCGAAATAGTACTTCCGGTCATGGAATTGACGTGTTTTGTAGTAGGAGATGATTACGACATTCCGCTTCGCACCAGTGAGCCCAGTTGCTGCTAACTCTTTGTCCAGATACGCTTTTTCCTTATTGCTGTTGCTGTAGGTTAGCAGCCAGCCATTAAGCTGAGAACTGTTAAACAGGTACCCATGTTCACCGAGTACTTGGAAAATGAACTCGTCTTTTACATCGTACTTTTTCGTGTTCACAAGCTTGGCAAGCTTGAGAATGTCAACCTGCGTACCTTTGTCTTTCAAGTCGAAATCACGCTTGATTGATGGCAAGCCCAGGTCCAGCACACTGCTTCCTGCCTTGGCGTTGATTATGTCATTCACGTCTTTCTCAAAGTCCTTCTCACGTGATGCCATCAAAGAAGCATCGACCTCTGCAATATCGACGTCAATGAATGGCTTACTCACTCTGGCTTGAACAAACAGCTTTTCAAGGGCCAATGCAAGCTCTCGATCGGCATCAGTGAAGTTAGCCGGATTGGCTTTTCCACCTTGATACAACAGGCCAAGAACTTGAAGGTAATCCCTTCGATACTTCGCCTCTTTGAGCATGAAGTAGTTGATCGCGATCAGTTGCAGCTTATCATCTGAAAGCGTACTTTTGCGAAGTGCATTCATTATCTGGGGATGAGCATGAGTAACATACTCAAGGGTGTAGGCTTTAAGCGATTCAACCCGGAATAGCTTTCCGTGCGTTAAAATGGCCAGCTGAAGCAACTCCTCATTTGGCTTGTAGTCTTTCTTCTTGATAATCTCATTGAGCCGATTTACAGTTCTTTTGGCATCAGGTGAGAGCTTGTCGTAGGCCTTTTTAACGTCAGGGTCAGCCAGGTTGAGGGGCTCTTTGGATTCTTGAAAGCCAACGGAAGCCCTCACCAGCAGCATAATAAGCATAAGCGCCAGTGATGGCAATTTCATGTTCATCCGTAGTTCCCTTGAGTTATGGTCAAAGTAGCGTGAAATTAGCTACGAGACAACTTCCCAGGGCTTGGTGGCGAGCTTGATTTGCAAGTAGTTGGGCAGATCGCTGTATACTAAAATGAACAGTAGACCGCTTATGACCATTTTAAGAGAGTTGGAAAATGAACGATAAAACGGACGGGCAGAACGCACCCATGTTTAAGGTGCATCTCGTGGTAGGGCTGGTGAAGGGCAAAGGTAAGCCGACTCGTGGCTATTACCGCCAAATAGAACTACCATTCGTGCCTCAGGTGGGCATGAAGTTTGAACAAGGTGTTAGTACAACCATGTGGGAAACGCGCGATGGCGAATTGAACCCTTCAATAGAAGAGGTGATTTACGACCTTGACGAGGAGGTCATCGTTTGCTTGTTTACTGTAAGCGAGGAACTTCATGCGAGCTGTTGGAAGGAATTGCAGAATCCCACAAATGATAATTACAAGTGTGCTGAGCTAAAATACTTTCGGCATAGATAGCATCGTCAACTCACATGCAACCCCAGCACCCTCAACACAGCATCCACCTTCTCGCTGGTCATATCCTTTCGCCCGGCAAGATAGTGCTGCACATGGTCAACAGAGACGATGAAATCCTCTCCCACCTTGGCTGCGTGTGCAATGGCATACGCGGTCATTTCGAGTTCGGTGGCTCGCTCAATGACAGCTTGGCGAATTGACTTGGGCTGCTTGATCACTGGTTTTCTCTCTCGTTTGCCATCTTTGTACGTGGTCACCATGATGGCCCCACCTGCAGCAATATGCTCATCATGCTCTTTGCGGATTTTCTTAAGGTCGCTGATAATCTGCTTGTTAGTCATAATACCCTCGATTAAATCAGCCACATGGCGAAAACTGCCCGGCGAACTAACTCGCCCTCAGTAATACCATGAGCAAGAGCCGCCGCCTTGATCCGCTCTTTTTCGTCGTCCGTCACTTTGGTGGCTATCGTCCTAGCTGGCCTGTCTGATGACTCTACCACCTCGACCGCTCCGCCTGCAGCCTCGGTGAGTGCTGCCAGCACAGCAGAGACAGCTACCGTGGCGTGCCCCACTGTGATCATCTGAGACTCACGATCTACAGTGACGTTGTATCGGCGTAATGGCTTTTCTTTTTTCTTCGGCCTCCGCATCGCAATCCGCTGCTCAGCAGGCGTGCGTATCGTGCCATCACACAGCACTCGCCCGATAGCGGCAGAAGGGATGCGGGCAATCGGCAGTGATTGAGGAGCATCTTCCCCAGGCAGATAGACCGGGATCGGAGCACCATCGGCCAGGCGTCTCTGCTCATCCAGGGGCAGGCCTTCCAAGCATCGCAGGACAAGTGGCCGTCCGGCGAACGATACCACTGCCTCAGCAGCCAGTCTGCCCGTGGCGATGAGCGGGAGTGTGCGAGCCAGGCCAGTGCGTAGGTCAGCGAGGTCTTCGCCCCGCCGCTCCAGCTCCATCCAGATCGCACCTAGTCGGGTGAGTACCTGGGCAGTGAGAGTCAGACCGCGCGCCAGCTCGCTGCGTAGCTCGCTGGTTTGGGCGCTGGCCAGGTCGCTTGATTTGGTTACCAGGTCACTCATCGGTCATCCTCGCTTTCACTTTTGCTATCGACACCATCCCCTTTTTCATTTTCGTCCGCCTGTCGCCTGCAATCCCTTCACACTTCGCCGAGCAATATAGACGATCACGAGCGGTGCCAGGCACTATCTCCTGGCGGAAGGCAGTGCCACAGACGGGGCACTCGTGGACTACCTTGCTCCGCTCATGCGATTTGCGATGCTGGGGCCTGCAATATTCCCCCCGGCATGGCTTGCCACACCAGATGCATGTTGATTTTGCCGCCTTAGATTTACTGGCCGCAGCCAGAACAGCCAGGCGAACGCAGCCGCATGATGTCGTGCCACCACTTCGGAGATTTGATAAACTGACTTCAGTTGTATTTCCACACTCACATCGGCACAGCCAGATACTAGATCGGGATGAGTCCCGTCGATCAAGCATCTTGATGGCAGTCAGCTTGCCAAATGGCTCGCCAGTAATGTCAATTGTCTTCGCTGCCACTCCAATCCCCCCAGACGATAGCGATAGTCGGGCCGTTGGCTGTCCGGCCCTCATGTCGTGACCGGCTTAGTCAGCTAGATTATCAGCGTCAATACTAGACAGAGCCTCGCCAGCCTCTTGGATGGCTTCGACCAGTTTCTTCCATTCGGCCCGGTCACTCATCGGGGAGTGGGTATTGATGACGGCCCTCGCCATCTCGGCTACCTCGACTGGATGCTCCATCGCTTCGTCGATGTCGGGGCAAACTAACTCCACCACACTTTCGTCAGTCCACACCATTTTCGGCTCTGACAGGCACACTACCTTGTCGGTCTCTCGCTCTCCTTCAAATCCGTCATCCAGATACTCTTCGGCCTCACTCTCGCTCTCCCATGTGAGGGCCTCATCGCTGGCCGGAGATCGTTCCCCGGTCGAAAGGTACTCGCCGCTGGCATCTACGATGGCATACTCAGTGGCATCGTCGGTCATACTGGCAAGCCTGCCATCATCAGCGTCGATGTAATACAGGGCACCATAGCTCTCCTCTAGGGCACGCTCTGCATAGTCAGATGCATCGTGATTTTTCTGCCAGCCGCTGCCGGGGCCACTGCATGAAAACGTACTACCGATCACACCGCTCGAAGTAGTGTCGCTATCATTGGCCCACGCCACGATAGCCTCAGACACCCCACCTGCGTTAACCACATCTCGCAGGTCGATTTTTACATGAGCTTTGATTGCCTTAACCATCTCATCATCCTCAATCCCAGATACCGCTGGGCCGTTTGGTTGATCAGTGACACTCATCACTGATGTACAGATACTATACGCCTATCGGCGGATGATGCAAGGGGAGTTGAGCGGAATTCGGGAAGTTTTTTCGAGATTGTTTTAGGGCTGTAATCTGGGGTAAATCCGACTTCCCGCCGCCGCCGTCTCCACCGCACACTTATCCACCGCGATATCTATTCGCATGAAGCTCAGCTTAATTTGTCATTCCGTACACCAAGGCAGTACAACCATGTCATTACGCATCTTTCGCGGGGGCGCAGCTCCCCAGGCAAAAGCCTACACCTGGACCGTCGGTGGTACTATCGAGGTGGGCGATCTCTTCCGATTTACCATCGGTTCCCGACGCCTCACCATCGCCGCTGCTTCTGCTGTTGCCGCCACGGTGGCCAGCGCGATCGTAACCGCCATCAACTCAATCGACAGTTCACTCTACCCAGAATTTGCCGAGGTCATCGCCTCCGCAAACAGCGCCGTACTCACCATCTCGGCACGCACCGCCGGCGAAGATTTCGTGATCACTGCAGACACTGTTGAGTCTGATGGCACTACTGCAGCGGATGCCCAGACCCTCACTGCAGGCAGTACTACCGCTTCTAAAGGCCCCAGGCACTGGGATGATGCCAACAACTGGTCATCTAACACACTCCCGGTGGACTCTGATGATATCCTCATCGAGAACTATGCTGGCGATATCCTCTATGGCCTGGATCAAACCGCTATCGATGCCACATCACTCACCATCCGCAGCACGTTCACCGGTCGCCTGGGCCTGCCACCACAGAACGAGAACGGCTATGTCGAGTATCGACAGCAGTACCTCAAGATCAAGCCTACCACCCTAACTGTCGAGGCAAACTCATCACGCATTATGATAGATACGCTTGATGTGCAGAATACCATCATTGTGCGGATGCCAGCCCAGCAGCTCGCCGTCGGCCAGGGCCAGGGTGGCTTGCCATCCTTCCTATGGCTCGGCACTGGCACCGGCACGGGCCCAACGATGGAGCTGATTTCCGGATCAGTGGGGATTGCGATGCTCGCTGGCGAAGCCGCCAAGCTCACCAAGCTCGATATGGGTGGTGATGGTAACTCGTCAGTGATGGGAGGCGGGTCACTGGATCTAACCGAGTTCAAGCAAATTGGTGGGGTGGCACTATTCCGCAAAGCTCCGGTCGCCATCACGAAGTATGGCGGCACTCTCACGGTGGAGGGCGGTGACACTGACGAATTTTACAACTACGGCGGGCGTACTGATTGGCTGTCCAATGGTGATTGCGACATCTACGAAGGCACCCAGGGCGCGGAGATATGGTTCGTCAAGGATTTGCGGGCTCGCAACTTCGGAAGCACCAGCAACCCTATCCAGCTCCACCGCGGTACGAAGTTCAAGGACACGTTCGGCACTGTAGTGTTGCCTGAAGGCTTCCAGCCAGTGGATTGCAAGCTGAGCGACGTCGAAGTAGACCTCGGCAACAATCGCGTGATGACCGTGGCGTAGCGCCTGTCCTGAGTGCCGGGTGATGATCGATGCAACATCACCCATCATCCCTCACCTTGCATTCTCGGTCTTTGTTGGCGGAATTTCATGTCAGACAAACCAGTACTTGGGGCAGCAACTTACGCAGGTATGCCATGCGTTTACGGTCAGTTCACCTTATCGCACGGTACTCGCCCCAGCGCCGCGACCATCTACTTCGTGCGCGATCAAGTAGTTCCACCCTATGGCGACCTGGTCATTGAGGGCACTGACGAGTTCGGAAATGGCAACCAGATCACGTTCCGCAACTGCTTCGCTGACAACGTCCAGGCCACCGCCGGGGGGGATCCGCTCATCGTGGTCCGTATAGTTGATCGGCGTTGGGCGTGGGACTTCGCCGCCATCTCTGGCCACTACAACATTCGTTCAGAGTCGGGCGATTCGATCTACAACGAGAAGTCGCCGCGAGATCTCGCCATCCTTTGCTTGGATGTAATGGGGGAAGCGGGTTATGACCTGGGTGACTTCAACCCAGACGCCCGGCCGCAAATCGATTGGGAGTTAGTCAATCCGGCCCGAGCGCTGGATGAACTGGTAAACGAGTTCGGGTATCGCATCGCCCTAGGGCTTGATAATCATGTTCATGTCTTCAAGGCTGGCGTAGGAGATATCAGCTTTCTGGACCGCTTCACATGGCTGGAGGACACCATCGGCGTAGATCTACCCAAGCGGCCTGATGGCATCATCGTTGCCGGCGGGCGAACGCTGTGGAACATGAAGTTATGGCTTGAACCAGTAGGGCTTGAACTGAATGGTGAGTGGAAGAACATCGACAAGTTGAGTTATAAACCTGAGACTGGATGGGAATCGACCTGCCTTCCTCGAGTACCAAGCAACCTGGTCTATCCGGCTGATGCAAAGGCAGAAGACAAAGAGCAGATTAACCAGCTTGCGGTCAAGCATATCTACCGCACCTATCGGATCTGCGTACGCAAGCCACCACACTGGGTAGCTGTTGATTTGGATGGCAATTACAACAATCCACCTTACGGCCGCAATCTGGGCAAGGAAGAAGTGCCCGGGTATACGGAAGAACCGATTAAAGAGCGATGGCAGCTATTGCCGTTGGAACCTTCGCAAAACTTACGCGATAACACTGCAGTAAAGCCTGGTGAAAAAACGGGAAACACTTTGCTGGTGCCCAAGCGGAGAAACCCGGAAGTGGTTGGCTTCTTCAATTCCGGCAACATCATCGCCAAGGACAGCAAACAACGCGAGGCCTTGAAGGGTAAGCAAAATGAGTCTCGCGCTTACAAGTTCCCCTTCGACATTGACTTTGAACGTGGACTTGTGATGTTCGACAACCTCATGCATTGCATCATCGACAAAATCCGTCGGCCTGCCATGGTGTGGCTAAAGGTGGCAAGCGGGGTTCGCGACTCAAAAAGCCGTGAATGGAAACGACACAACATAGAGCACAATTTCGACACTCCGCTCGGGGCTGGCAAGATGGTCATTGCCCATGAGGAAGTTCAGCTGCGGTATGCAATTGATCTGGAAGAGATACTCAAAAGCGACAACAAAGCCGACGTCGAACGCGAACTGCGCTACTACCTCAATTCCGCCATCGCAACGTTAGAGCAAAAAGCCTCTCGCTCAGGAGAGTTCGCCGGCATCCTCGCAATCGAGCCATCCGGCCTGGTGCAACAGATCTCCTGGGAATGGGGATCCAACGGTCCCAAAACCAAGATGTCCGCCAATACCGAACACTCCTACAACGTGCCGAACTACTACGAACGTCGGTTGCTCACTAAGCTCAAGGACGATAAGCGAAAACTGGGTGGCGGGGGCGGTGGCTCGCCAGGCTCACCAGGTAATGGAGCTCCGACCTAATGCTCATCTTTGGTCAGTCTGCCAATGAAATACGGACACTACCCATCAAGAACGTGGGCAGTCAGAAAGTACCGCCGTTTGGGATCGTGCAAGTAGCAGGGAAAGAGTACAGCGATGCGGCGGGCCGGTGGGTTATCCAAGTCCGGCGACCCACCGAGGACAACGCCAAGTTGTTCCTGATCAATGGCGGCACGGACCTTGAAGTAGATCAGGAGAGCGAAGGCTCGTGGGACTGGCCACAATGGGTACTGTACGACTCCACCGATGGCTCACCTGGCTTGGGCGAAGTGTGGGGCGTGGGGCAGGACACGTTCAAGGCAAAGAAGGGCAAGCGGGGGTTGATCATCGTCCCCGCCGATAGCGGAGACGAATTGCAGGTTGATGAATTGACGTTTGCTATGCTTGAGTACTGCAGGCCATGAGTGATTGCTCAGGCGTTTGACCGTCTTGTTCGTCCTCATCGGGAACACCAGGTTGGATAATTTCCAGCGAGGTCAGAACAACGATCATCTTGTTCCGAAACTCCCCTCCTCGAGCTCTCCACTGCTGGACTTTGAGATATCCATTGGCAGTTACCACACTGCCTGCAGTGACCTCTTCGGCAATAAAATCTGCCAAATTATCATTATCGTTTCGGTTAAACGCCTCGCACTCAACGAAGGAAAGCTCCTCATTGGGCTGTTGGCGACGCATCTGTTGATAGGCCGGAAGTGGCCTGACAGCTATCGCCAGCTTCGTAATGGAGTGCTGCTTGGCTCCGAAGACCTTTTGAAATGGTTTGCGGCTCACGGTTCCGATCAGGATTACTTCATTAGCTGTGAACATGGTTCTCTCCGGTTCAATAGTCGTGTGTCTTGTCATCGGTTGGTTGGTTATTTCTCGTCCGTCCATCGACCTTCTGATTGATTCCAATCCTCGAAATCAACTCTCACTCGTCGCAGGGCAGCGCGTGCCTCCTTATAGCCCTTCATGCGATACAAGCTCGATCTCTCACAACCCACTGCCTCGGCAATCTGCGTGTCCGTCCACTCCGGATGTTCATGCAGCATCATCAAGGCCTGGGTGACTTTCTTCGGTTTGAACTTCGACTTAGATTTAGGAGCAACACTTCCTGACGAATCTTGAGCACTCGGGGTTGCAGATTGTTCCCCACCCTGTGGCGATACTAAGCCCGGCACTTCCAATACGGGGAAGATCAACAGTTGTGGCTTGTGCTTTTCGTCTTCTGGCTCTTCCAGCCAGAACATATCTTGTTCGCACATGATGATACCATCCGCCAAAGCTTTGCAGGCCTTGAACGACTCTGCAGGCAACCCAACGATGCGAGTGCCCTGATAGTAACCAGTCACCAGGAGCTTGATGGCCTTTCTGTCCTGTGCGGCTATTGAGTAATCACGTCCCCATGCCCTCAGCATTCGATTGCCATGGCCAAGCCTGACCGGAGCTAGCCGGCCAAGGATTGGCGAGATGCACGGAAGTAAATCGGGCAGATGATTAGACAGCACTCGCGCGACGTACTTGGCAGCGTCGAAAGCGCAGGCTTTTTCGATAGCTTGGGTAGTCCAGGCCGGATCAATTCGGAATCGTAACGATGGGGCAGCGACTTGCTTCGACATTGGTAATCTCTCCCGTGAGACGCCCCAGTAACTCATTGTGAGTGGCGTCTCGGTATTTCTTGTGGGAGTGCTTCTTGCACGTGCTTTCAAACATAGCCCAGTACATCTTTGGGGTATAGTGTACAAATTACAATTAGTGGCAAATATACGAATAGCCACCATCAAGAATGGGTGACATGGTGGGCGACATGGCGCATAGCACTAGACGTAAGTTGTTGATGCCAAACAAGGTACACGAAAAAACCTACGGTCTTCGGAACCGTAGGTTACAGGTTCGACTCCTGTCGGGTGTATTATCGTTCACTACGTCCCTTAACGTCTTATTTCGCATCAAACCGCTTGATTTCAGGCGGTTTTCTTCGTTGGCACTCTTTTATTACTTAACTGACCTTCTGTACCGTACTGTCTCTTTGTATCCCGCCCTGCCCCCTTTCCTGGGCGACATGGTGGTAGACACGGAATTGTGTCCGCCAGTGCCAACATGGGCATATTTGCTACTGCCTGGCTCCTTTCTTGCAAATTTGTGTGAGCGTATCGATTCATAGTTATCCTGATGTCGCCATGCCGGGCGAGATCTTGAACGATCTTCGGTTTGGCTCCGGAGTTGGCAGCAATCGTGATAAAACTGTGGCGAAGGGCGTGGAAATCGGCATACCCATCATTGGTTTTGTAGGGAATGCCAGCCGCCTTCAGATCGCCACGGATCATCATAGCTGCCTTCGTAATCCACTCCCCTGTCCAGATGGGCCTATCAAATCGCTTCCTGAAAAGGTATTGTTTTAACGGGCCGATGATGACCGGCGGCAATGGCTGGAACGCTTCTTGCCGGTTCTTGGTATAAGCAGCCTGAAGTCGGACAGTTGGTT
>ERZ869921.56-NODE-56-length-63085-cov-19.225337_pt1 | contig 63085 bp, 64 predicted proteins | sample MGYA00579310_ERZ869921 | MGnify/ENA primary metagenome ERZ869921 (study PRJEB32216, sample SAMN09231816) | wastewater metagenome | place: USA: Maryland | collected 2016-06-21 | study: EMG produced TPA metagenomics assembly of the PRJNA472060 data set (Reclaimed...
TGGGGATGTTTATCGTTATGAACCCACCAATCCCACCCAATCCACAACCCCCGCCCTCATCGCTGAAGTCAAGGAGGCGCTTGCTCCCGAAATCACGCCGCAGGCTCAAGGTGGCATCATGGGTTACTCATGGGACGCGATCAAAGGTGCGCAGCAAGGAAGCGCACTTGCTCACATCTTGCGCGGTGCGCCTGTGAAGCCAAAGGCCAACGTCACAGACTGGAAGTTGTTGGAGCAGCACGGCGCGGACTGGCTTTACGATCATGAGCAATACGGTGTGCTTGACCGCCTTGGACTGCCGATGACGCGCCCGACGAACATCAAAACGCCGTCAGTTACCACCTCCAAAGACACCCTATTTGAACTCCCTCCCCGTGCTCGGTCATTGAGTGGGATGCGTGACGCCGTAAGGCGGAAGTTGGTGGAGCTGGAACGCGACAAGGATAACGAAAAATTCCCGTCCGACAAGAGCCGGGGCGTGAGGGCGGACGACTGGAAGATTGTCGAGCGTGACGGCAAGTTCATCATTCAGGAAAAGTTCACCGGTGAGGAAGACCTCGGCTTTCCAACTTACGATACCCGCGCCGAAGCCGAAGCAAAGGTGAAAGCTGAGAACGACGCAAACACCCTCGACAATCGCACAATCGTTGATGGTGAAACCAAGCTTGAGGAACGTATCAACCGTCTCCGCAACCTCCTCGGCAAGATTGAAACTGCGATGTTCGGTATCAAGGACACAAGCGAGGCGCAACGGGAGGAGCAGCGTCGGGCGGCTTTTGTGGCCACAATTGAAAGTCCGAAGTTCAAAGCGGTCAAATATACCGACGCCGCAGGTGTTGCTCACGGTGGACAACAACTTGGAAATTGGGTCATCTACAAGCCCAAGGGTTCCGCAAACTACAGTATTGTTGACGAACCTTCCAAGATGGGAGTCAATGGGCTTTTGCAGGACCGGAAAATTTCACAGGCTGACGCCAAGGAAATTGCAACGTGGTTGAATCGTGCAAACGAAGGTTATCGTGGAACGCTTGCGAACGACACCGATCAACTCGGGAAGCTCCGTCAAACTTTGGTAGCGTGGCGCGACGGTGGGGCTCCGGCTTGGTTCAAAGCCACATCCGCCCCCGAACCTGAAACCGACAAGCCCCCCGCTTCGTCTGATGTGGTCACAGATTCCGCTCGTATCCGAGAAATCAAGAACAGCATCGCTGAAGGTGAAGGTATTTTGCGTTCTGGTAAAAGCATCGCTGGAAAGAAGCTAACCGCTGATCAACTCGACGCCGTTCGTCGTAGTGTTGAGTCTGCAAAGGCGAAGATTGCACCTCGCCTCCAAACTCCGTCGATTCCCACCGACTACGAAGACTACTTAGCTGCTCGAAACTCCGGTGATCGCATCGCAGCACAGCACATTGTTAACAATGCTGCTGGAGTTGTGCTTAAAGATTCGAGCGTTGATCGTGGTGACGCTCACGCTCCAGCAGGACCGAACGAAGGTTCACCCTTGTGGGATTTGACCGCGAACGGTGTTTATCCGAAGGACGTTTACGGTCCGAAAGGTCTTCAGTATTACGGGACTGGTGAAGAGAAGATGGATCGCGAAGCTTACGCCATTGCGAATTCGGCAAAGGGAAATCCGAACAAGAAAATCATGATTTATCGCGCCGTTGAAAAAAACGGTCCGAAAGCGATTGGTGCGGGTGATTGGGTGACGACCGTTCGCAATTACGCCAAGGAACACGGCGAAGGAGCGTTGAACGGCGAATTCAAGATTATCTCAAAAACTGTTTCAGCACGCGACATCTATACATCGGGAGATTCGTGGCTTGAATACGGATACCATCCACAGGAAGAGTTTCCTCGCGCTTTCATGCACGAAGGAGCGCAGCCGATTTCGCTTTCCAAGGAACGGTTTGATAAGCTGAAACGACCAAGACTCCAAACCCCCTCCCCCTCCGATGATGAAGCCTACATGAAGGCTGTGGAGTCCGGCGACTTGGAGGCGGCGCAACGGATGGTGGACGAGGCGGCGAAGGCGGCGGCTTTGAAGGGGAATCTTCCAGTAGATGTTGCGCGAGGAATCTACTTGCAATGGGATGGCAAAAACCGCGTTACAGTAGTCCAAAAAGACCGCAGAGGGAGCGATGAGATTGGAGCCTTTGATGGGTATATCCAAAAGAGTAATGATCGCCCCGCTCATTTTCTGATGTTTGCAGTAAACCCGAACAAGCAGGGTAGCGGCATCGGGCCTCTTGCTTTGAGGGCGTTGGCAAATATGGGGGAACTAATGGTGGACAGCACGGAAAGAGACATGCGTTCCGCTCTTTCTAAGGTGGGCGCTACAAAAACTGGTGAGGATGAGTTCCAAATCAAATCCGCCGACCCTGTAACCTACGACTCCGCAGGCAATGTGATTCCCCCTTCCCGGCGGTTTGATGCGGAATCGGATAGCATTCTTTACGCTTCTAATAAAAATCATGAAAACATTCCCGCCCCCTCAAGCGACGACGCGGAACGCCGCGCCGACCTTAACAGATTTGTTCGCGAATCTGTCTTACTCAAACGCTTCAACATTCACCCCGCATCGCCCGCCTTTCACAGCATCTACGAAGGAAAAAGCGATAATTCCCCAACCGAAAAAGTAGCTGTTGACCACAGCTCAAACGGGGAACTGACTCTTCATTTGAATTTTGGCGTTCACATGGATGCCGTTCGTTCAGCAATACCCGCGCAAGCGTTTGACACGTTGGTAAAGCACACTGTTGATGAGGAAGTTTCTCACTTGGCTGATTACGTTGGTTTGCGTCAACAATGGGAAGCGTCCGATCAGGAACTAAACTATGCTCAGTTTGTTCAAGATTCCGCACGTCGCACGCTTGGCGAAATGGTAAAGGCAGGTTCCAAATCAGACACATTGGTAGATGCTGTTCAAAGTCTGTATTTTGAACCGAAAAAATTTTCAGGTGGTATTGCGGACTTGGCACAGAGAGCGCGGGAAGAAGGAACGTTGGCGTTACCGACACAATTTATCGGTGAACTTGTAAGGCAACTTTCGCAAGTGCATCGTTTGTCGGACATTACCGAAACGGGGTGGAAACGCGATAGTGATCGATTTTCGCCTTGGGTTGCAGACGCACTTTCCCGCGTTAAACAGGCTTCGGAAGAGGCTCGACGCGGAGAATTCGGACCGTTACTTCAAGCACGATTGCTATCCGCAGATCGCAACTTCGAGCAAATGCGTCGCCCTACACTTGCCGCCCAATCCCCCGACGACCAACTTCTCTCTTACAACTGGGTCGTCCAATATCTCACTGAGAACAACCTTCCCGTCACGATCACCCGCGAGGAGTGGGAACAAGAACTTGGCGAACAACTTCCAGCGGGCACCCGTCGGGAAGTGACCGACACCCTCCGCGAACAGGAAGACTGGAAGCCATACCTTTCCGGCGAGCCTCGCAGCTTCAAAGATGTGCTTTGGCCCGAGGCATTGGACGCGATCAAGAAAGACCCCTTCAAAGGATCAAAGCTCGTTTCTGAATTGCTCGCCGCACCCCGCACCCTTTCGGACACAGACCGGGCGGTATTGACGCACGAGTTTCTTCGTCGCAAACAGGCGCATGACTCCGCGACTGACGCGTTGATTGCAGCTTCCCCCGAGGAACGCCCTCAAGCTATGCGCGACATGGCGGCGGCACGGGACGACTATTTCGCCGTGACGGAAGTCGCGAACCTCGCAGGCACCGAAGCAGGCCGAGCCCTCAACGCAATCAAGCTCGCCCTGAAAGACGACTTCTCACTTGCCCGGATCGAATCACGGATGCGTGCCGCCAAGGGCGAGCCGTTGACTGACGCCGAGTTGGAAAAGGCGAACAAGATTGCTTCTTTGATCAAGGAACGCGATGAGGCGGTTGAAGAACTGCGTGCCCAACGTGCCGAGAATGAAGCCCTCGCGATGGCGTTGCATCAGGCGCAGAATGGGATTGCACCAAAACCAGCGAAACGACCGCTGAAGGATGCTGCGAAAGCGGCAGCGGAAAGGATCAAGGCGCGACTCGCTGAGAAATCCCAAACCTTACAGGCTTCACCCGTCGATGACGACTTCAACGACCTCGCCATTTTCGGCGGTGATCTTCTCAGCGATCCCGCCATTACCGATCTTGATTCCTTCACAAAAGCCTTCAACGAAGCCCTGCCCGGTGCCCTGACCGATGCCGCCGCAGTCTTTGAAGCCGCGAAAGCGAAGTTCAAGGAAGCGGAAGCCTCCGCCCTGAAGGACACGACGCCGACCGGGATCACAAACCGGATCAAGGAGAAGCGTTCAGAAATCGCAGCACTCAAAGCCTCCGACCTCAACAACCTTGCGTTGGCAATTGTCCAGAATGAGGGGGTTTCTGATGTGGATACCCTCCGCACAAGGATGCATGATCTTCTGAAGGACGTGTTCCCCGGTGTGACAGCGAAGCAGATTGGGCGCGTGTGGTCCAACATTGAGAACGCCACCTACCCGAATCCAAACCCGATTCACGCCACGGTGCGCGATCTTCGCAGGCAGGAAGCCGCGATTCAAAAACGGGAAATTGTGGTCAACGAACGCAGACTTCCAAAGAAGTCCGGTCCGCAGCGTGACGCGCCTTCCGACACTGAGCGCAAGCTGACCCGTGAACTCGCCGACGCAATCAAGGCGTCGAAACTGAAGACGAACGACCCGAACCAACTTGCGTCGGCACAGACTCGTGTAACCACAGCTCTCAAACATCGCAAAGCCGACCTTGAAGCGCAGGTCGCTGTCAAGAAGCGCGAAGTGCGCGCCAATGTGACCACAGATGAGACGCCCGAGATGAAGCGTCTTCGTGAGGAAATTGCCGCGCTCAACGCCAAGCTGGACATCCTCGACCCTCGCAACAGCGGGCCGACCGAAGCACAAAAGGTCAAGATTGCCGAGAATGGGCTCAAGAAGAGTTTGGAGAACATCGACAAGGAGATTGCCGAGTTGGAACGCAAGGTGAACGCCAAAGACCTTTCCGAGCCGACTCCCAACAACACGAAGACTGTTCCGTGGTCTCCGACCATTTCCGAACGCCGCCGTTCGCTTGCTGAAAAGCGCGAACTCCGCGATGACCTCGCCAATCAGCTCGACGACCTCCGCGAAGCCGCGAAGCCCGTTGTTGACCCTGTGATGAAGGTCTTGGGTAAGTGGGAGGAACGACAAAACCTCGCAACTGTGAAAGCGGCACCTCGCGTCAAGAGCCGCCTTGAAGAATTGGCGAAACGTTACCTGTCAGCCGACGAACCTAGTCACAGGTTTGTTCAGGATGCGATTGACCTTGGAATGTCCCTCTCCGATGCTGAAGACGCAAAGTTGATCCTCGACGCCGAGCTTGACCGCCGTGAACGTTTCGCACTCGCCGCGCAGAAACGCCGCGTGCAACGCAGCATTGAACGTGAGGTTGCCAAGGCGACCGCGTTTGATGAAAACAGTCCGCTTGCCCGCAAGACTCCAGCAGCGAAGAAGCTCGATGCTGAAATTCAGGCTGCGGAGTTCAATCTTCACAAGGCGAAGGAAGAAGCCACCCGAGCACAGTTTGAGTTTGAACTGCGCAACCGGACAAAGTTGCAGAAGACAACCGCCACCATCGGCGAAGCCGTCGGTCTGATGCGCGCCGTGATGACGGGCTTCGATTTGTCTGCCGTGCTTCGTCAGGGCAAATACGTTGTGGTCGCTCACCCGATGCGCGCCCTTTCCTCCTTCCCCGCCATGTTCCGCGCAGCATGGTCTGAAGAGAATGAACACGCGATCAACAAGGCGATTGCGAACCGACCCAACGCCCGACTCTACAAGAAGGCGAAGCTCGCCCTCCTCGACCCTGAAAACCTTTCCCTGACGAAGATGGAGGAGGAGTTTCAAAGTCGGTGGGCGAAGAAAATCCCACTTCTGAAGGCGTCAGAACGCGCTTACACCACTTTCCTCAACAAACTACGCGCCGATAGTTTTGACGCCCTTGTGTCCACACTCACAAGTGAGGGTCAGGCTATCAGCGATGAAGACGCCGCCATCCTCGGGGATTTTGTGAACAATGCGACCGGACGCGGCACCCTTGGGGGTATGGAAAACGCCGCCGTTGCGCTCAACAGAGTTTTCTTTGCGCCGAAGTTCTTTTCCAGCCGCTTGCAGTTCATGACAGGGAAAGGCTTTGTTCACAATGGGAACAAGCGCACCCGTCGTTTGCTCGGGATGGAATACGCCCGCACTTTGCTGGGTTTCGCAGTCCTCTACGGACTCGCTTCCCTTTTCCATAGCAAAGACGACGCCCCTGTTGAACTCGACCCCCGTTCAACCAACTTCGCGAAAATCCGGTTCGGAAACACTCGGGTCGATCCGCTTGCTGGCGCTGCTCAAATCATGGTTTACGGGAGCCGTATCCTGTCCGGTCAGACCAAGAACAACGACGACAAGATTGTTGATCTTCGTGGGAAGAACGTTCCGTTCGGCAGGACGACCACGCTGGACGTTACCGGTAAATTCCTTCGTTCCAAGCTGGCACCGACGGCAGGGATGATTGTCAACGCCATCAGCGGCAAAGACTACAGCGGAAAACCCGTCACTATCAAAAGCCAACTCGAAGGGATGATGCCGATGGTCGTCGGTGACATTCTGGCGGTTGCCAAAGAGCACGAGGTTCCCAAAGCCACCGCGCTTTCCATCTTGAGTCTCTTCGGCGAAAGTATGCAGACTTACGACCAAGGTCGGGTCGAAGATGTGGTGAAGAAATACAACAAGCCGCCGACCCTCTCGGAAGTTGTCACAGGTTCCAAAAAGGAAGCTCCCGAGCCCTATGTGCTCAAACCCATGCCGCCAACTCTCCATTCGGCAGCGGCAAAGGACTACATGCAAGAGAAGATGCGGGAGTTCACCAAACATGGCATCAAGCACCGCGAGAAGGTGACGACGGAACCTTTCACGGAAGCCGAACTTGAAAAACCCACCGCAGCCACGATGGAAAAGGTGACAAAGTTCCGCAACGAAGCCGTTAAAGACAGTTTGAAATTCGTCGAAGACGCAAAACGGGTGAAGAAATTCGAGCTGAAAAAACCATCTCCTCTATCTTAGCTGGACAAATACCGTTCATCGGCTACTAAATAGCGCCCATGTGGTCAAATCAACAATCTTCCAATTTGCTTTGCCCATTCCTCGGGATGTTTGGCGTGTTTTTTGGAATTGCAGGATTGACAAGCTGCGCACAGGTTCTCAATGGAATGAGAACCTCCTCTCGCAAGAGGAATGATGTGATCAAGAGTTGGTCGAATCGTTTCGGTAAAAACAATGTCACAATAACGGCATTGTTTAGCGGATTTCATCAATTCTGCAATTTGCGCAGCCGTCACAGTGCTGACACAACCTCTTTTTCTAGCTTTGCGAATTGCCAACGAATGCTTATTACTAGCCCGTCCCTTTTCAGTTTTGGTCCATCGCTTCATTTGAGCCCGAATCTTTTCTTTATTTTTAGCTCTCCAAGCTCGATCCGCCTCAGTCTTCCTCTCCTTGTTCTTCGCTCTCAATGCACGGCGATACTCAAGATGTTTTTCTTTGTTCTCATCATTTCGCCGCTTCACTTTCTCAAGAATTTCTTCCCTGTGAAGGCGGTAGTAAAGTTTGGCCCCTTCGCGATTTTTTCGCTTTCGTTCCTCCTCAGTCATCTTGACGCGCTGAGGCTTTTCGGCAATTGTAATTATAGGCATCGTTCGAGTTCTGTTCGATCTTTGTTTAGAAACGGACGTTCGTTGTAGCGAACGTCCGTTTCGTTGTAAAATAGCAATTTGTTAACCACATGGCAACTGAGAACTCTCCAAAAGTATTGCTCCAAAGCAGACTGAAATTGTCTGCTTCACAAGAGCAGCGATTGATGGAGCATTGTGTCAAAAGACGGACGAGTATTAGAACTGAACTCGGTTTCTTGGACGGAGTTGCTACAGCAGGACTAGGTGTTCAGGGTGGAGCTACAATGTGGAGAGGGAGCACTTACACAGGGTTCGCAAGGATAAGGGCCGAAGCTCACGCAATGTATGAGAACGACTTTTCGTTCCGCGCCCTCCCCGGCAACGCAAAACGGTTCTCGACTCTTTTCCAGCACTTCAACGAGTCGGTGAACGTGCCTAAGCGGGCGATCAACGTTTACAAGGCGCGAGCATGTGAGGCACTTGTGAACACGTCTCCGTTCACAGGGTTCATGCCCGAGGGTCAGGACGACAACGCCGACGCGATCAAACTTGCCGAACGTGTTTTCCACAATTCCCTTGAAGAAAGCGAAGTGCGTTTCCGTTTCCGTGACGGTATCACTCAAGCCTGTCTTTCTGAGGCGGTGATGAAGACGACCCTTTCGCCGACCGGAGGCGAGCCCGTTGAAACCGAAGACGCTCAAATTTGGCTTACTTCGACAGGCGTTCCCATACGGGACCAGCGCGGAGGATTTGTTTTCGGCGATGAACCGCTTGACGATCATCCTGACATTCTCGGTGCGAAGGTGCTCAAACGTGACCCGTCCGTAGAGTTTCGCGGGTCGGAAGTTCTCAGCGATCCGCGCCCGATGTTGCGCAATACTCCCATTGTGAACAAGCTCGATGTTCACCCGACAGGATGGGAGAACTTCTTCTGTTCGATTCTTGAGCCGGACATTCACACGGCAGATTGCATTTTTCACGAGTATGACGAGGATTACGACTCGCTCATAAAGCGCACCCAAGGCGCAAGGTTGAACACTGACGCCCGCTTGTGGCTCGACAACCTGAAGATGTCCTCTCAGCGTTACCAGCAAGCTGAAGGCGGACAACCTCATTGGAATCGTGGGGAACGTGACGTAGAGATGTTCGGCCCAATCCGTGTCCACATTTGTGAACAGTGGTTGCGCTTCGATGTTTACGACCGTGGTCAGGCTGACGAAATCTGTGTCATGTGGGCGGTCGGCTCAGGTGGGAATCAGCTTTGGCCCATCTATTACGAATTGATGCACCGGGCGAGCCCGACCGGGAAACGACCCTTTGAGGTGATTCGCGTCATTCCTGTTCGGAATCGTTGGTATGGGTTCGGTTTCTACGATCTTTTGTCAAATGAACACCGGTTCATTGATGACGCATGGAGCCGAATCCGCGCCCGTTCGTCAGCATCGGGACGCATGGACTACATCCGCAAGAATGCGTTTGAAGGTCTGGAATACGGTCAACCCGCGTCGCTTTCACAAGGTCGCGTCTATGTGGTCAAATCGGACGTTCCTCCGACGACTCCGATCAGTAGTCTCATCGGTTCAATTGCGTTCCCTGAGATGGACGACCGCATTTGGGAGATGCTGAAAATGTGCCTTCAGACGGCTCAATTGATGTCCGGCACCATGACCGCAGGGGATGCGGCTTCGAGCGATCTTCCGGCGAACAATACCGCCACAGGTCAGAATCTTTTGAGCAACGAGTCGGACCTGATGAGCAACGACACGACTCAGGACGTGATTCGCGGAATCACCGCGACCCTGAAACAGATCATTGTTGCTGTGTTCTCAACGCCCGATGAGGCTTCAAAATCCATCCTGACGGAAAATATCAACTCCCTTCTCGGGGTTGAAGCGGGCAAGCTTCTTCTCGAATGGTTGCAGACCAACAAGCCGAAGGACTTCGGGAAACATGTTCGTTTGTTGCTCACAAAGGCCCGCAGCAAACAGGCATTGGAAGCGGCGACCGCGATCATCGCTCAAATCACAGGTGGAATGCCTTGGGTTGCTGTTTGTCAGAACTACGGGCAGGAAGTCGCCGAAGCTTTGAAACCCCTCTTTGTGGACATCTGCAATGCTCACGACATGAGCAACGCCGACAAGGTGCTTGAAACAACCATGAAGGCAGTCTTGGCGCAGATGGCAGCACAGCAAGCCGCGCAAGCCGCGCAAGCCGCGCAACCCATTCCGGCAGCATGAACGACGAGAACTACTATCAGACGCTCAAAGGGAACCTGCTCGGGCAACCCTTGCCCCGCATCGTGACTGAAACCGATTTCCCCTTGCCGAGCGAGGAGCAAATTCGGATGCACCGCAGCTTGTGCGTGCTTGCGCCGATGCCTGAATTTCGAGACTTCTTCCAGTTCATGCGCGAGGAACAGCGCAGATGCGCAACGACCGTTAGCGCCAAATCTGCAACCGCCGAGGAACTCCGCTGGCTCAAAACGATTGAGGAATTTGTGGATAAAACCGCCGATGCGGTTATTGGCTACATTGCAGAGTTTGACCAAAAGGACGCGGAACGCGCAAAATTCCTTGCTGAAAAGGAGCAAGGGGACCAAAATCAAGCACAACAACCCTGAATTTTATGGCAAGCGGAACAAACCCACCCACGCCGGCTGACAGTCTCGTTTACGCGATTCTGATTGATCCGACCACACGAGCGCCAATCGGGACAAGTGCGGTTCCTTTGCCGGTCGATCTTCCTGCCAATTTTTCAGCAGGGGAATATGAAACAGTAGCGGCTTCACAAACAGCGCAAGTTCTAGGTGCCAGCGGCGGAGCGGGGGACTATATTGCCGGTTTGTTAGTGATCCCTGCCACAACGTCGCCGGGAGCGATCAGTCTTCTTGATAACGCGACCTCAATTAGCGTGTTCACAGGTGGAGCAAGCAGCGTTTCCAATCTCGTTCCCTTCTTCATTCCCCTTGGAATCAAGAGCGTGAACGGACCTTGGAAAGTAACCACAGGTGCAAACGTGTCTGTCGTAGCGGTAGGCAATTTCTCGTAACCGATGCTTCCTTTCCCTCCATATCGGTTTGGCAATCCTGCGGCGATGGCTCCGGGATTCGTTGGGTCGTTGGATGGATACACGCTTGTTTACGCAGTCTCATCAGCGCGTCGTTTGAGATCAGACTGGACGGGAAGCATTGCCCGAATCCGTTCTACTGGTGCAGGAACCCCGGAGCAGGACTTCGGCTATGATGCAGCCGGAGTAATCAACAAATCTGGCATTGCTTCATTTCTGGGCGCTGACAGTGGCGTGTATCGCAAATGGTATGACCAGTCCAACAACGGACACGATTTCGGCCAGGCCTCCGCATCCAGCCAGCCTGCTTACTCACCCACAGGGCTCAATGGACAGGCAACAGCATTGTTTGATGGTGTGGATGATGGCTTCATTAGTGTTGATAATATTCCGGCACAGTCCTCGTGGTGGGGTTACGTGGTAGCAAAACCCACAGCCAATGGCACCAACCCTGAACTGTGGGCAATTGTCAGTTATCCTGATTCAGTAGCAGGATATATCTTATTTGAGCGGGCATCATCAACGACGATTTACTACAATGGCTCAAGCCTGTCTGCGCAAATCCCATTTGTTAACAATACAGCTTACAGTTTCGTTCTTAAGGGCACAACCTCATCCCGTTATGCCAAATCATCGGCAGGAGGACTCATCTCAGACGGAACGGACAATTCAATCGTTGGTGGATTTAAGTCAACTTTAGGATTCCGTAATGACGCATCCGCATATCTGACAGGGCACATTTGCGAGATTGTTCTTGGAGTTGGCACCCTCACCGGTCAGCAGGAGACCGACATCTTCACACAACTAAACGCATTCTGGGGAACACCCATACCATGATCGTTTTAACTCAAACGTCTGGCAGTAATGTTTGTGAGGCTTTGAGTTCAGCCCTCTGGGGGCTCTCGCGTCCTGCCGCTCTCCGTTCGCCAGACGACACGAAGGCGATGTTCAGTCATGTGACTTGTCTCGATGGCTCTGTCTGGCTTCAGGTCAACACAGATTTTCCGTGCTCGTCCACGAAGAAGCAATTCTCGATGGAATTGCCGACATCATGCAGCCTTGGATCAGAGACGGCATTCTTCCAGCTGATACCAACACTGTGCTCGAAAACATCATCAATAGTCATCGTGGGCAACGCCTCATTGCATGGGACGCATTTCCAGAGTTCTTCAAGGAGAAAAGCCAGACCCGAGAGCAATTGATTGATCTCGGATTGCTTCCGAAAATTGGTGCTTGAATCATCAGCTTTCACATCGTCCAATGAAAACCCTCATCCTTCATTCACCATGTGTTTTGCCTGACAACAACCACGAGGACACTCCCATGCCCCATCGTTTCTGCTACATCGCCGAAGTCATTCTCTCATCAGGAACCGCTGTCATCGCCCTTGCGATACGGCTTCTCCTTTCAAGTGTGGACACCCCGCAGAAAGGAGAAATGTCATGGTTGCTGCTTCCGCTCATAGGTTCAATCCTCGCGAGCGTAGGGGCGTTTCTGTTCAATCCGAGCATGGAGGACCGGAAGACGGTCGGTGGACGCATGATGGCGGGGGTATTCATCGGCACTGTTGCGCCGAACATCATTTTCTATTGCTCCGAGACGATTCAAAAAGCGAGCGTCATCCCAAGTGTTCCATTGTTGCTTGGTTTTGGCATCTGCACCCTCGTTTACATCCTGTCAAAACCATTTTTCGTTCAGGGCTTCCGGCGATCCGACAATATCAGCCGGGAAATATGGGAGGAGGCCGAGAAAAGGACAGGTCTTCACTCCAAAGGGGATGAGACGGAGCGCCTGAATTAACATTATTGACAAAGCTACAAGGTGGAGTTTCAATTGCCGCTTATGAAAATTGCTTTCCTCCTCATTGTGATCACAGGGGCTCTTTGCTCTTGCGCCGTCCCCACCTCCCAAGCGGTCGCGGCTCACGCGGCTGGCGAAGTTTTCAGCCCGGTCGCGTTCGCTGGTGCGCGTGCGGCAGGCCCGGTTCGCTCGCCCGAGTCTGACAAGGCTGATGCATTTTGGGGGAGGGGAGCACGATGAGCACCCGAACCTTTATTGCCATCGTCACCATTTGCTCGTTTGTGGCTATGGTCTGTTCCTTCAGCCTTTGCTGCACGAAAGGTTGTTTCATTGGCGCGATGGCCTTTGGTCTTCTCAGCGGATTCTGTTTCCTCAGAGGATGTATCCGCTTGATCAAGGGCGCTGTCGTAACGCTGTTTCTGGTGACACTGTGCTCATGCCAAACTGGAATGTATGAGAGTCTTCACGAAGAATACTCAGGTGGGGTTATTGCCGTTCGGAATCGGGTTCGGGATATTCAAGGTCAGTTTGGGGGCACTAGAAGCGTCAGGCGTGCTGACGGAAGCTCGGAGGTGAACGACTATCAAGTAACGGCCCGCGACTTTTTTTCAGCGGTGGGGGTCGGATTCTCCACTTGGTCTTACGCTTCTCAGCAAGCTGCTAAATTCGCATGGCAAAAGTTCCAAGCGAAACAGATCACCGAGCAACAATTCAACCAACAAATCTTCGAGTTGAGAAAGTTTGAAGCGGCAGGAAAGGGCACGCCTCTTTCACCGGGTTCGACACTCGTCACCCCGAACGGTCCTGTAACTGCTCCTGTTCTGTGAACCCAATCCTCGCTATCGAATGGGGGATGTTCGGGGTTTTCCTGACATCCTTTGTTCTTTTGGCGTTCTTCACCATGATCAAACCAATCGCACCCATCTACGAAATGAAATCGCTCTTCGCTTCCAAAGCCGTCATCGGCGCATTGATCGCCCTCGCCGCCAAAGTTTGGGGTCTCAAAACCGGCGACCTGTCTTCCCTTTATGACATCGGTCTCATTCTTTGGCCTATCATCGTTGGCATCGGAGCCGACTGCATGACGATGTGGCACCGCATCGCACAGACCACGTTCACTGCTCCTCCGTGGAAGACATGGCAGTTTTGGGGTGCGATCATCAGCGGCTTGACTACGATCTTCGGGGCGTTCGGTGTGGACATTCACGAGCTGGACGGCATTGCTCACAAGGTCATTGACAACAGTCCGGCATTTGTGGCTATCGCAGCTTCGTTGGTTTCTCTGTTCGGCACCATCACGGCCAAGAAGGAAATCAAGATGCCAATCGTCGGCGGACAACCTGTGATCATGCTCGCTCTTTTGCTGTCTGTCAGCGGGGTTTTTGCTGAAGCTCCCCGACAGATGGGATGGAGGTCCAATCCCACACACTCGAAGGGCTTGAAGCAGATGAGCATGAAGGCGGTCCCCTTGCCCGCTGCGGCGAGTCTGGAAGCTCTGATGCCCGCTGTCTATGACCAAACCACAATGGGTAGTTGCACCGCCAATACTGGCGCGGGTGCATTCGACTACCGATGGAAACTCGACACTGGATCGTTTTGCTATCCGTCGAGGCTCGATCTCTACCAGAACGAGTTGAAGCACGACGGGACATTCCCGCAAGATGCTGGGAGCTACACCGCAAGCATCCTCTGGGTCCTGAAAAATCAGGGTATCGCTTTAGAGAAGTGCTGGCCTTACGTGCCGAGTAATTTGGCGAAAGCTCCGACGACCTGCGCCATCAGCGGCAGGAAGTCACACAAGGCAATTGTAGCCTATGACATCCCCAACGACGACGGCGGCTACGGGGTCAAATATGCAATCAGTCAGAAGAAGTTGCCGGTGCTCACAGGGGGCTACGTGTTCAACAACATCATGGTGCCAATCTACGACGTGGGGACGCGAAAATGGTTCGTGGGAATGCCGAAGGGAAATCCTGTTGGCGGGCATGAGGTGTTGATTGTCGGCTACGACGACGGTCTTGTGATTGCCGGAATCAAAGGGTGGGTCCGAGTGCGCAATTCTTGGGGCACTGATTGGGGCGACAAGGGCTACGCATGGTTCCCGCAGAAATACCTGCTGAACCCGAAATACTTCGAGGACAACGGGGCAATCGAACTTACCAGCGGGAAGAAATGAAATCTCGTATCGGAAAACTTCTCTTCATCCTTGGCACGATTGCTTTCATTGCATTGATGGTCCTCACATGCTCAGGATGCGCAAATTTTTGGGAGGGTATCCGTCAGACTCGGCCCGGCTACGAACCTAGAACCCCATGACTGCACGTTTTCTCACATGGTTCGATTGGCTGATGGGTTGGGAAGGCACAACCTATGAGAACGACCCCGACGACAGCGGCGGGGAAACCAAGTTCGGCATCGACAAACACAGTCATCCTGACGAAGACATTCGCAATTTGACCCGAGAACGGGCAAAGCAAATCTACTGGTCCGAATACTGGACTCCAATGCGAGCTGACGAAATGCCTGCTGGAGTCGGTGAAGTGGTTGCCGACATCGGCGTGAACAATGGCAAAGGTCGGGCTTCCCGCTGGCTTCAGGAGACACTTGGGGTCAAGGTCGATGGGGTGATTGGACCAAAGACGATGCAGGCGTTGAAGTCGGCAAATCCAAACGTTCTTTCCCGCCGACTGATTGACCGTCGTGAAATCTTTTACCGCAGCATTGCCCGAGGTTCACAGGTAAAATGGCTTCGAGGATGGTTGAACCGGAACGAAAGTTTGGAGAAGACGTTTGTTGACACCGAAAAAGATTAATGTTAAGGAATGGTCCCGCTTAACAAGCACAACCGTTTAACATTATGAAGTAACCACAATCAACGCCCGTGACAGTCGCCGATACGGGAGGAAGCAGGCGAACCCTATGAGACAAAGCCGCCCCGATCCTTAATTGGATCGGGGCTTTTTCAACCCCAAACATCCGCAACCATCGAACCGAACACGGCAACGCGCCATTTGTCACCGTCTTTCCAAACGGAACAGGGTTCAGTCATGATTTTACCTTCGGCGGTTTTCCAAGGAATCCCCGCAGTGATCGCAATGCAAGCGGCTTCTTCCTCGGTGAGTTCTTCACGAGTCTTGTCCAAAGTTCCAGCGGCGACTGAGAAGACGTGTTCGCGGAACTTTCGCGCCTAATGATCAACATTTACTCCTTCGAGTTCGGACGTGCTGAAACGGAAGTTTGGACGGTTCTCAGTTCCCATACCCAATCTCCTTCAGCATCGCGAAAGTTTCAGCTTCATACCTGACAAAATCCACGTCCTCGGGGAACGTAGCTGGTAGTTCCATCAGCGGGCGGCAGTTCTCAGAAGACGGCACCTTGTTCCCGTTGATCGCGTAGATGATGTCCCCTGTGACCACATTGGATGCATACCAGCGGATTGCCTTCCCGAGATAGGCACCGTCCTTCACGGCCCCGCCCTTGACGCTGCGCACCGACAGGAAACAACGGATGTCCCGGCACTCGCGCACGGTTTGAGAAATGGGCTTCCCTGTGGTCAGGAAAGCAATCAGGGCGTCTCGGCAGATGGTTGCAACTGGGTTTTTGGAGAGGGATGAATTTGAGAAACGACCCTTGGCCTTGACTGACCCATCAAATTTTATTGCCAAATAGTTGTTAATGTCAGCGTTGAACAGGGCTGTGTAACGGGTATCTTCCGTCACCAAATCCGTCAGAGTCTCCCATTCTTTGACAATCATCTCCATCAGATCAATCTGACTGTTCGGGCACTTTATGACAATACCGTCAGTATTTCCGCTAACCACAGGTATCCCCGCGAGTTCGAGACGTTCAATCAACATCAGTAGGGACAACTGACCGGAAATTGTAACCTGAAGCATCAAATCGGGCGCATAAAGCGGCGAGAACTTCGACCCGAACTTTCCAAAACTGGAATTGCAAACGATCTTCAGAGTCCCCGCCTCCACCTTGTTCCCATCTCGTTTGGCAATAATGCGACGTTGAAGAACTGAACTCAAAACGTCAAGAAACGGATCTCCAAATTTTCCCGGTGTCAATCGCTGGTTGATTATGACTTGCGGATAGAAGCTTCTTACATCTTTGTCGATCAACGTGTGTTGTGAATCGCTATACAACGCCCGACATTCTTCACAGGAATGAAGTCCTCCCATTCCGAACTGATACGTCGAACTTCCAAAAGTGAATTTCAGTTCGTCAATGCACTTTGGCTTTATCGGCGCTCCGCTTTCTGCAATCACGAACGTCGTGTTGCGAACGACTTCAAACACATGCTGCAACTCACTGGTTTCAAACTTGATGTATGAGACCGGCTTGTATTGAAACGAAGTCCCTGGAGCAAGTTCGGTTCGAGGGGCTTCGATCCCTGTCAACCGTCGGTATTCAGTGCAAATGACCGTCTCTGCAATCTGAGCATCGGACTTCGAGCGAAGATCAATTCCGTATTTGACAGACATCTGCTCTCGCAATGTCACTTCGGATTCAAGTTCCATGTAAAGGAACGCGGTCGCTGTGAGGTCCGAATTGATACAATACCAGCGGACGCAGGTGATTTGGTCGGAAGTGAGCACCAACTCAGGGTGAAAAGGCAACTCCTGCATTTTCGGAACGTGGAGCCGCCCGCCGTAAGTTTTCAACGACGCTTTCAACGGAGCCACGCCCATCAGGTCGATGTGGTCAATCTCCAGTGGGCGCACCTTCTGACCACGAAGGACCATCCACGGTTTGACCTGCTGCTGAATGATTTGGTTTGTCGCGAATTTGAGCTGGTCGGTGGACTGACCGGCAAGCGCGAGGGCAAGGATAGGCAAGTCGAAACCTAGACCGTTGAAGGACACGGTTTTGAAATGGCTCAAGACCCACGACAATTGAGCCCGAGCATCAGAGTCAAGGACGGTGGACGTTTCCAGATAGAACACCTTCCCCGACGTGAGCGACGCGAACGCGACGAGGAAATAGTTCATGTAAACTTCACAGTCCACGACGAGAATTTCCCTGCGAGCCTGAGCTTCGATCAGCTCGGGAATTGTGAACAGGTTCACATTGAAGGCTTTCGCGTCTTCAAGATACGGAAGATAGTCGGGACGGTCCCAAGTGCGCTCGGGCGGTGTCGCCTTGTGCTTGGGGGCTTTCGGGGTCGAAGACCAGAAAAGACCGGTGAATGGGATGCTGGAGGGTTTCATAATCTCTACTCCCTCACCCCACAAATCACACCCCTCATCATTCCGCCAATGAACGGCACGGGGCGAGGGTATGCCCCAAAGTCTGCGGTATCAGCCGCCTTCAGCATCTCCAGCAAATGCCGCGTGTGATAGCAGCCGGTCGCGGGGGACACGACCGACACCGCCGCGATACCGTCCTTTGCTTCCTGACGCTCCGTAGCCACATCCTGACCTCGAAAGTAGGTCAACGCCGCAGCGAACTTGCCGAGCTTCGCACAAGCCTCTTTCAAGGCAGGGTCAATTGTGGTTAGAGTTGCCTTTTCCCATGCCTCACTCATCACCTTGCCCAAATCGGGCCAAGAAAGATCGCAAAGCTGTGAACGAATCCACCGACCGTCGGTGTAGTGCGCCGTGATGCTGGTCTCTGAAATCTGGAATTTCGTCGGCTCATCCTTGGCGCGAATCATCTCATCGACCATATCCACAGGGACGTTGATCTTGGGGAAATTCACGGAGCCGAGCCAGTGTTCAACCAGAGAGACGTTGTTCGTCGCCAACGCTGATGCGCCCGACAGCAGCACGCCCCGGCACCATTCCCGGTCCGATTGCTCATCGGTCGAAATGAAAGGTTTCAATGCGCGAAAAGCGTCCAGAATCCCGGTCAGTGCGACGAAATTTCCCTCGGGTCGGACGGTGGGAATCTTGTCCACAGGAAGACAGGGCACTGACGCCCGAAAGCTCCCCGCCTTCACCGTGATCTTTGAGGGGGAATCTTGCACAATGGTCAACGGACCTTCACAAGCTGAAATAGCGCGAGTGAAGGGAACCGCAGCAGGTGCAGCATCAAAGGACAGGTTCAGGGGTGCCGACATCGCAAGGATGCCGTCAAACCCCGTCACGCGCCCGTGAGCGATCCTGAAGCACGAGTGAACCGGTGCAAGTCCCGAACGGGAGATTGCACGGGCGGCGAAGTTGAGGGCGGGGAGCATGGAATTAAGCTAGTTTCAACATCACGTCAGCCACCTTTTCAAGTGTTCCATCTGCCGCCAAAGCCGCTAATCTTTCGCACATACGAACAAACTCAGAAAGTCGCTGCATTTCCTTATCGTGATCCGCTTCGAGAAAGAATTGACGAAGTTCTTTCAGTGCTTTCAAACTGGTGTCTTTCTCACGCTCCATGGTCATACGCCAGTCACGAAGGGCTTTGACATGCTTGGGCATTTCTTCCGCAAACGTGACCATATCACTTCTGAACAAGTCAGTTGCGAGGTCCAAAGAAGCTCGAACTGACTTCAACGCGTCCACCTTCTCGGCAAGTAGCTTAGGTATCTCTTCTGATTTCTTCACTAACTTGTTTTCCAAACGACAATTGCTTGCGGCTTCATCGTCTCTGATACTTTTAGCGGTTCGCTCTGGAAGTGCGCCACACGCAATATCCACATTCACAACTTTTGTTTGATTTGCCATAATAGTAATTGGTTTGTTAATTTCTGGTGATTTTACGAGTAGCATCGCAGCAGCTCTATCTACAGGTTTCCACTTGATAACGCCTCCTGCGACAAGTTCACGCTTTCCGCAGAAAGACGACAGTCCAGCAGCGATGTTTTTAATTGCAATTTTGGAAATCTTTTTCGGTAATCCTTCTGATTTTATTACCGACCCATCTTGTTTCGGTTCCTCCGAACAAACGTTCAATTTTGGAAGTTGGTGGAAGCTGTGATAATCCATATTTAGTGACAATTAGTATCCAGCAATGAAGTGATTTTGAATCACCTTGCATGAGTAGTCGGGTTAACGCGTGAGGTTTCATAGTTCTATAACGTTGCAATTTCCCCGCCGCAGGCAAAGTAACCCGCGCCATCATAGTGGTTATCGGCGTGCGTAGGGTTTCCCTTGGCGCGAACGATCTTGAGCAAGACCATCATGTGACAAACTTCCATAGGAGTGATCTTCACCCCAACGTAAGCTGACCACAGATCGGCGATGGCGCGAAAGCTGTCTTCCGGTGAACCGTGCGTTGCGGCACGGTCTTGAGTGACGATGCGCTTGGCTTCGTCGAGTATTTGAGCGCGACTCAACGACATTACGCCGTCCTCCAGCAAGAGTTCCCATCGTTCCCGCCCATATTGATGAAGAAGGCTGCGCCGTTCTTCTTCCCGTAGGCTTCGGCGGCGGCAGTGACACGCTTTTCGTCAACGGTTGCGAAGGTGAACGAGTCACCGACTTCCATCTCCTTGAAGGGGAGGAAGTTGCCGAAAGAACGTCCGGCAGTTGGAAGGGGGCGGTTTTTCTGGACTTTGTAGTTTTGCGGTTTGCTCATGGGACGATTCGTTTCATTTTTCCGATGTATTTGTTGAGTGATTGCGCCCCGCCATCGGTAGCAAGAACGCGAATTGATTTGGTGGCGTTGCGCCACCTGAAAAACTTCCTTTTCTGATGAGTAGGCTTGAAAACGTTGAGATTGAACTGCCGGCCTCCTTCGCTGTAACCCTCACGGTTGTAACCAATGCGCTTGTCAATCGTGCCGTCGTGGTCTGTGACCAGTGAAAACTTTCTGACGGGCAGTTCTCGAAGGCGTCGGGCAAGTTCCTCCAATGTGATCACAAGGAGGGTCGGAGGGTTGATTTCAAAATGGTCTGCGATGTGAGAAGCGTCGCGGAGAGTGATTGGACAACGGTGCTGTAGGAAGCAGTAAATGAAATCCGGCTCATGGTGCTTCAGGTCTTTTTCCAGTCTCCATTTGTAAATCAATCCCCGGTTGTTCTTTCCCACCGACTTGATTTCTCCACCCTCAAAATCAGGGCACACTTCCTTCCGTCCGTCCACGCTGTTGATTTCCACACCAAGGACACGACCAACAAAGATTTCGGCAACTTTTCCAATGCAATTTCGCGTTGCCGCGTGCGTGGTCAGCGCACGCGAGAGACACGCGGTTGTGTCGAAAAGTTCCACGGAATCAGAATGGAGGTGGAGGAGGTGGAAGGATGACCACAGGGGGCGGTGGAAGGACGAAAACGTTGGTGGCAATTGTGCCTTCAGAAGCAACAAGTCGTTCGGCAAGTTCACCTTTAAACTTTTCGTATTCCTCTTTTGTCAATTCCTCGCAAGTGTCACCGGGATGACTTCCGTCTTCGGTAGTGAGCACACAGCTTGATTCAGGATGTGAAAAATAGCGGGTTACGGGTGCTTTCGGTGCCTCATCATTCTGCTTCTTCGCCTCACCCTTGCGCCGTTCCTTCAATTCAAAGGGCTGCGACGGGTCTTTGCTGTTGATGCTGTTGTAACGGCACCACTGGGAATAGGCTGCGGCTGCGGTGGCTTCCTTGACACCTTGGTTGACAGCAGCACCGACAACCTGCGCACGAGTTGGCTTCTCCCCGGCGACAAGGAATGCATTTGCACAGTCCCAAACGGTCTTGGTTGCGCCGGACTTCGGAGGGGTGACGCCGTTGATTTCAGTGACAGGGGGGATAACGACAGGAACGGGATTGTCGATGTCCACAATGGTAAAGTGATCTTCAGAATCGACGCTCGCAAACATTACTCCGCTTGCAATCGCCCCCTGTTCCTTGATTCCCAACGGCGGTTCCAACGCATCCTTCAGCCTCCCGCGCAGTTCCTCGTTGTGCTTGCTGAGAAAGGTGTTCCGGTTGCGCAGGTCGGAAATATCGTTCTCGAACTTGGCTTTCAACTCAATGATTTCCTGCTTGTGGTCAGCGACGGCTTTCCCAAGCTCCGCGATCTTCTCAGTGTCATCGACCCGACGTTTCTCAACGTCAGCTTCGATCTCTTCAAGCGTGTTCAGGAGACTGCGCTCATGCTGTGGCTCCCAATAGGTTACGCCGAACTCCTGCGGCATCCATTGGGCTTTTGGGATGGCTTCACCAATGACGGCTTGCCAGTGGGCTTTGATGGCGTTTTGAAACATGATGTTACTGAATTTTGTTGTTGTCTTTGCGCCATCTGGAGACGGCTACGGATGCGGTGGCTTTGGCAACCCCGGCTTTTACGCACAGGGTAACCTGTTCGAGCCGGGGCTTGTCGGGATACTTGTCGCAGATGGTGCGACAACGCGCCATCGGTCGGGGGACTTCTGAGGACACCCAACGGCTACGGGCTTCCGCAGGAAGCAGCGTCGCGGGCATTGCTGGTTTGTGTTTTCGGGGCATAAGATTACAAGTTATCGGTGATCCTTAACATTAAGTCCGTCCTTCGTCAATCAAAATCATATCCAATAACCGACGCATATTTGGCTTCCTGCAAAACGCGAATCTTCACCGGGGCGCGCAGCTCACCGACCCGCGTCAAAGCCTCGTCCGTGGTCTTCGGCGGTTCGGTCCCTGCCATCAGACGCCAAGCCTCGTGTGCCTTGTGCTTGGGGAATCCCTTTTCATGATCGAAGCACAACCACTCATGGAAGATGCGCAGCCCGCTGTGATAGGTGGCTTTCAAGGAACGGGGTTTCGAGGTGTCTCTAGGCTCATGAATCGCGAACTCGACCCGATGCACGTCGTATTCTTCAACGACTGCCGGTTTCGGTTCCTTCTTGGGCTTTTCGCGGCGGATCAACTCTTCCTCGCTCGCCGTTGCCTTTGTGGTCACTGACTCGGGAAACTCGAACGCACACGAGACACAGAAGCGGGCTCTTGTGTGGTTATAGACGCTGCACACTGGGCACACCTTGAAGGGGACGAGCCCAGTTCCCTTGCCTTTTTTTTTCTTCGGAATGACAACGTCATTTATAGGCCCGAGTCTGCGAGTATTGGCGGCAAAGTCCAAAACGAGGCAGTTCGTCTTTCCAGTCTCAGGACTTGGGCGTGTGCCGCGACCCAACAACTGCACCCAAAGGACCGGCGATACAGTGGGACGCAGCACAACGATGCAATCAACAGGTTTGAAATTGAATCCAGTTGTGAACACCCCGACGCCCACCATTGCGCGCACCATCCCGGCCTTGAACAGTTTGATATTGTCGTCGCGCTCTTTGTCACCACCGGGAAGGTCAGCATGAACGCACACCGCAGAAATTCCCATTTCTTCGAGCATGGCGCGGGTGTTCTCAGCATGGCGAACGCCCGTCGTGAACACAAGCCAATGGTTCCGGTCATGAGCAAGGGCGACGGCTTCTGTCAGTGCCGCTCGGGTGACGGCTTCCTTGTCACACGCAGCTTGCAGTTCACCCTGTTTGAAGTCTCCATTCTCAATGTGGACACCGACGACAGAAAGCTCTGCGTCCGTCTTCTTCGGAATCAAAGGGCAAATGTGGCCTTCATCCACCAGTTGATTGAACTTGTCGAAGCTCGTGTAGTTGGTCGTGATCGTGTGGAAAATGTCACCTTCAGTCAAGCATCCCAAGCCCGTCCGATAAGGTGTCGCAGTCAAACCGATCACTTTCAGATTCGGATTGCGCGTCTTCAGGGCTGCGATTGCCTTCACATAGACGGTCCCCTCACGATGAGAAATCATGTGGGCTTCATCTACCATCAGGATGTCAATGTGCCCGAAAATGTCGATTCGTTTCGCGACTGACCCAATCCCGGCAAACGTAATAGGCAGATGTGATTCTTTGCGCTTCAGTCCTGCGGAATAGATACCACAAGGAGCAGTCGGCCACAGTTCGAGAAGTTCTTTGTAATTTTGCTCCACGAGTTCCTTGACATGGGTCGCCACCATAAAACGTTGACCGGGCCAATTGAAAAGGGTGCGCTGAATGAACAGAGCGATGCACAGAGCCTTCCCGGTGCCCGTAGGAAGTGCAATCAGGGGATTGCCCTCGGGATTGTTCCGAAAGAAATCGTAGAGCCCGTCAACGGCTTCCTGCTGATAATGGCGGGGGGTTAGCATCTTGCCGCCTCCTGAATCCTCTTCGTCGCAATCTCAAAGTAACCATGTTCCGTGTCCTTTTCCATACCGATGAAGCGGCGTTTGGTGTTCATGCAAGCGACACCCGTTGTTCCCGATCCCATCGTGTTGTCGAGGACCGTCTCACCTTCGTTGGTGTATGTGCGGATCAGGTATTCCATCAGGGCGACGGGCTTTTGGGTGGGGTGCCCTCGTTCTCCATCATGGAATGCGCTGTTGAAAAACAGGGTGCTTTGTGGGTAAGCAACACTTTTATCTAGTAGTCTTGGGTGGAGAACGTCTGAGGTATTGTAGCAGTTCCCTTGTGTTCTTACCGCTATTTGTGACCGGATTTTTCCGGTTTCTTTAGGCATCATCTGCGGGTTGTATGTAGGGGATCGAACTCCGCAAAATACCAAAATATCCTCATGTGAGCGCATTGGCCTTTTTGAAGCTGAAAGGTGCCCGGTAGGCTTGCTCTTCTTCCATGAGTAATCAAAGAGGAAGTCTCGCACGTTGCTCATCACCAGCGCCGACGTAAAAGGCTGCGCCGCAGTGAGCACTATCGCCGCGTTCTTCTTAGCGACCCTCCGATACTCTTTCCAAAGCGGTTCAAAAGGTATCACCGCGTCCCACTTATTCTGAGTCGTCCCGTAAGGAAGATCGCACAGCACCATATCCACACAGCCGTCCGGTAGGTAGCGCATAGCCGTGAGACAATCCTCGTTGTAGAGGCAATAGTTGTTTCCGTCTGTGATCATGCAAGCTCAGGAATCACCGTATATTGACCACATCCCTCTTTAGGCTTCGTTCCAATTTCCTCCTGCCCCAACGCACAACTCCACCCACCTTCACGCTCGGGCCTTGAATGAACACAGGTTCTACAATTGACCCGCACTTCCTTATCCTTGAGGCAGACGGCGCGCATCGGACAGAAGCGGCATTCCCAATGTGTTGACGGGGAATTGGAGATGCGGGGCGGTAGTCCGTGGCCGAAGATGATGGATTCGGCTTTGTCGTTCAAGGCACGACCGATAGCAGGATCAGCGTCGAATAGATAAAACCAAAGCTCGTCGTCATTCTTGTTCACAGCACAGTAAAGGGACTTCTTCAGACCCAAACCCCACATGTAGGTCTGTGCCTGCTTGTAGTGCTTCGGCTGGGCTTCCTGAAGCCCTTTTGTTCGCAACTCATTGAATCGCTTTTCATTGTGCGTCTTCATCTCCAGCAAAACAGGCTCGTCGCCGAGTTCTGGAAGATTCTGCGCAACTCCGTCTGTCGATCCGCTGAAGTGCCCCCCGTGGCTGGAAATGCCAAACTGCTTTCCGTATTGGTCCAATGTCCACACTTTAGCACCAACGAGTTCGAGCAAGTGTTTGAACGCCAACTCTTCACGTTGACCACGTTCAAACAAGCGCAACATCCGCCCGTCAAATTCTTCACGGTCGCACCAGCGGAATCCAAACCAGATTTTGCGCTGGCAGGATTCGCCGATGACGGACGCGCCGAGGTGCTTGCGAAGACTGTCTTCGCGTGTGGCTACGTCCGCAGCAAAGGCGGCGTCGATTCGGAGGGCTAGGAGTTCACCGTAGGTCATGCGAAGAACCAAGAAAAAGTGGTCTTGATGATGGACATGTTGACCTCATGGCAATAAAGCCATTTCATCCACGCCAACGGTGAGAACAGAAAATCCACACAAGCCCAGAAAAAGCTTCCGTGAATAGTCATTCCGACTGCATAGGTTGCGCAGTCAAGAATAAGCCAAGCGACAAGACTGCCGCAGCCAGATGATGAAGATGATTCTTCGCTCATAAATTGTGATCAGCATTGGAAAACCCTTCATAGGTGCTCCATTCTGACCCCTCCCGCCGAAGCGGGAAGGATAGAATACCGGTCCATTACTTCATCCACGGTGGAGCGGTCGGAGCCGCCGCAGGAGCAAGGATGGTGCCGCTTTGCCACGTCTGTTCACCGTTCACGCAAACATGCAGTTCAGCGAGAGGATGCCCGAAGGCAAGAACCCCAGCGGCGTTGACAGGAACGCCTTTGGTGAGGTCAACGCCCTTGTGCCCAACGTGGAACAGACGGGTGTCAGCGGGTGCTGGTGCGGGGGCAGGCGTCGGAGCCGGAGCTGGAGCTGGAGCTGGAGCTGGAGCAGGCATAGGTGCCGGTGCCGCAGCGGGTGCCGCTGCCTGAGCCTGAGTCAAAAACGCCGGAGGCGCAGCCGCAGCGGGTGCCGCAGTCTTACCAGCGACAACAGGCGAGCCGTCGGCCATGAGCACGGCGTCAACGTCGTTGTAGTGGTTCGTCGTCTTCACGCCGTCCTTTTCCTTGACCACCTCGCGCACGGAAACCTTCACGCGGAAGGGGCGACCGTGGAGCTGGGCGGTGTCGTTGATCTGAAGAACGCCGACGGCGTGACAGATGGCTGAAAGTTCGGCCTGACCGATCCGTTGCGCCGTCTCGTTGGCGTTCTGGAAGTTGACCATGTTGCTGATGGTCTGACCGGCGCAATCACCTTCGAGGATTTTGCAATTGAAGGCGATGCCCTGCCCGTTGGTCGTCTTCTTGATTTCGCTGCTGGTGATCACCACAGGGTATTCACCAGCGGGAACGGCGGTGCGGTCGGCAGTTGGTGCGACATTGCGCGCATCGAATTGGATTTGGCTCATAGTGTTTGTCTTGTTTTCTTGTGGGTTGTTTGCTGAACCTACGCGACAATTGCGCCGTTTCGGATCTTGGCAAAAATTGCGGAAAGTCCGCCGCCATACTTGGTTTCAGCGGCTTCTTGGGCGAGCAAGGTGCGACTGTTGTCGCGGGCTTGTACGTAAATGTCCTGCTTGGTTTGCAGGTAGCGATATTCGATCTTCGGAGTAACGCCGTTTTCCGGCGTGCCATCGTAAGCACCAATACCAAGATAGAACAGCTCTTGAAGGCTGTAACCCAATGCCTGTTCTTCACTCATACCGGGAAGCGAAGGAGCGTAAATTTTGGTGCCATCAGGAAGATCAATCAAAGAAGCCTTGGCATTCAGAACAACGTCAATCCCACGATCATTCAACGCGATAATGTAGCGCAATGCTGTGGAAAATTTATCGCGATGTTCACCGTAAACCCTCCGACCGTCACCACATTTTGATTTCTGATGAGAAAGGCTTATTGACGCCAGTTCTGAGATGGAGTCGAAAGCCACCCTTTGAAACTTCTTGAACTCAGAGGAACTGTCCATCCACAATTTGACCTCATCCCAATCAGTCCACTCGGCAACACGAATCGTCGGCATGTTGTGGTCTGAAATGGACAGAAGTTTGTTCTCCACATTGATAATGAGCGTTCCTTCTCCTGCTGTCGGGAGAAGTGCCGTCTTTCCGGCACCGTCGCGACCGTAAACCCCGAGGGTCAAACCTTTCGCTTCTTTGTGACTTGTAGTTGAAATTGTGACCATATAGTTAATGTTAAGAGTTCGCGGGTGGTGTCAAATTGAAAGTTGGGTGTTTGGCGAGGAAGGTTTGAAGAACTGATTCCATTGCTTTGTCAGCTTTTTCACCAAACTCATAGTTGCGTAGAAAGTTACCTAGCAAATCCACCAACGGCCTCACATCAGCCATCTGCGCCACGGGCGGCTTCGTAGGCTGCGAGGGCGGATTTACACCGTTGCCACCAATGAGCAGATTCCTCATATGGCTTTAGCCTTTTTAAAGCGCCTTCCATCTTCTCCCCAGCCTCCAAAAGCGCGATAATGTGTGGGAGTTTTTCAACAAAATAAAACCCCAGACTTGAGACAAGCTTGACGCTCATCGGAATGCCCGTCCAACGATTTTTAATTTTGATGTCCATACCCTTAACATTAACAATTTGAGAATCCTGTCAACATTAAAATCAAAAATCAGTTGCGCGGGATCGCACCTTAACACAGAATCCGACTCATGTTGGAAGAGACTTTGAAATTGTTGCAGAAAGACCCGCGAAGCTTGACGCAAATCGCTTTTGTTGCACAAGTTGGCTATTTTTGGTTGAGAAATCTAAAAAACGGCACCATCAAAAACCCCGGTATCCGTCAGATTGAACGCCTTCACGCTGCATTGAAGGAGGGGGCATGAATCCGAACTGGTTAAACATACCGGAAGAATTGCGTTTTTTACCCCAGTGGGTTTGCGCAAATTCTGACAAAGTTCCACGAGTGCCTTTGACTGGTGCTATTGCTGATCCCACTGATCCTGCAACGTGGGGGACATTTTCACAAGTTTGCGAATCAGGGTTTCCATACATCGGCTTCGTTTTCACTCCAAACGACCCCTACACCGCCATCGACCTCGACGACCCGACGACGATCAAGGTCAAAGGCGTCTTGGTGCCAAACCCCAACGAGGCGGAAGTCGAGGAGCGCAAAGCCCGACACACAAGCATTAGCGATGGTTTCGATTCGTATAGTGAGCTAAGCCTTAGCAAGACCGGTATCCACATTATCATAAAGGGAAAGATCCCCGCCAACGTCCAGCGTGACAAGGTGGAGCTGTATTGCAACAATCATTATGTCATCCTTACGGGGGATGTGCTTAACGATGCTCCAATCCGCGACTACCAAACCGAACTCTCCGCGATGGCATCGCAAATGGTGTCGTCGGCGAACATTGCGGAGCTTGAAGAGACGGACGCTACGGAATCGGACGACGTGATTTTGGAGCGCGCACGCAAAGCGAAGAATGCCGACAAATTCAATGCACTGTGGTCAGGCAATCAGGACGGCTTTCCATCACAGAGTGAGGCGGACATGGCGTTGTTTGAAATGCTCTGCTTCTACAGCAAAAGCAACGAGCAGTGCCGACGGTTGTTCCGCTTGTCCGAACTCGGCAAAAGAGACAAAGCCACCAAGAACAACGTGTATCTGGACCGAACTTTGCAGAAAGTGCGCGGACGGCAAACCCCCGAGCTTCCGCTGATTGATTTCTCTGCCTTGATTGCCAAAACAAGCCCTCCTCCGCCGCCCCCGATCTTCACGCCAACGCCACCGCCACCGGCTCCGCCCTTGCCCTCGGTGCCAATGCCCATCGGTCTTGTTGGGGAGATGTGTGCTCACATTTATTCGGCTGCGAAGCACCCGGTTCATGAGGTTGCGCTCGTTTCGTCCTTGACCTGCTTTGCCGGAATCGTCGGGAGGCAGTTCAACATTTCCAACACGGGCGGAAACATCTACGGTGTTGTTGTGGCAAAGACGGGCGTCGGCAAAGAGGGCGGGTCGGAAGGTATCGACAGCTTGATTCAAGCGGTGAGCGAACGGTTCCCCCAAGCTCGGGAAATCATCGGACCGTCAGCGTTCGCATCCGGCCAATCTGTGATCAAGATGCTTGAGAAAAAAATGTGCTGCGTTGCTATGCTTGGAGAAATCGGGCTGATGTTGCAAAAGCTGTGCCATCCGAACGCCGCCCCTCACGACATCCAACTCCGGCGCGCACTTCTGGACCTGTTCACAAAGTCCGGCAAAAACCGATACCTTCAACAGTCGGTATATGCGGACACAAGCAAGAACACCGAAATTGTCCGCGCCCCGTGCCTGTCATTCTTCGGCGACGCGACCCCTGAGACGTTCTTTCGCGCTCTCGGTATGAGCCACATTGCCGAAGGTTTCCTTTCGCGAATGTTCGTGCTGCCTTACTACGGTCCCCGGTTGCCATCGAACCCCCGCGCATTCCACGCTCCGTCAGAAAGCCTGATTGCGCAGCTCGAAACCGTTTTCAAATCGACACAAGCGATGTGTCTCGGGGGTTCCTTCGTGGACATCCCGCTTGACCACTATGCGCAGCGTCTTCTGGACGACTACGACCGGCACTGCGACGATCTAATCAACAACGGCACCGACGAAGTGATTCGCCAGCTCTGGAACCGGGCTCACCTGAAGGTGTTGAAGCTCTGCGGACTTGTTGCGGTCGGCTGTCATGTCCACAATCCCGTGGTCACTGCTGAAATTGCGCAGTGGGCGATTGATACGATCAATTTCGAGGTCGGTTCGATGGTCGCACAGTTTACTTCGGGGGACATCGGCGAGGGTGATCACCAGCGGGAAGCGGAGATCATGAAGGCAATTGCTCGCTACAAAGAATTGACGCCGAAGCAGCGGTTCGACTACAACACTCCGGCGGTGTTGTGTGAGCTGCCGGGGATGATCCCTTACGCCTTCCTGAAGAAGTTCCTTTTCACGAAGGCAGCTTTCGCCGGGGCGAAGCGCGAGGCTTCGGCGGCATTGTCAATGGCACTCGCGGACATGATCAAGAGCGGGGCGTTGATCGAGATTTCCAAGGAGGAAGCGTTCAAGCTTTGGGGCGTGAGGACACTGGTTTACATGGAGGCTGTAGCATGAATTACTACAACGAGAACGATCCGAAAGCAGCCGCTTGGTTGCGCGCATTAATTGTAGCAGGAGAAATACCAAATGGAATTGTCGATGAACGATCAATCACAGAAGTTCGAGCAAGCGACCTTGTTCGATACACTCAATGTCACTTCTTCGCCGGAATCGGAGGATGGAGTCTTGCTCTCAAACTCTCAGGATGGCCCGCAGACAGGCCTGTGTGGACAGGAAGCTGTCCTTGTCAGCCTTTCTCATGTGCCGGTAAAGGAGGAGGTTTCGGGGATGATCGCCATCTCTGGCCCGTCTTCTTCAATCTCATCAAAGAGTGCAGCCCTAAACACATTTTTGGCGAACAGTCTAAAGACTCGATTAAACACGGGTGGCTCGATCTTATATCATCAGACTTGGAAGGAACAGGTTACACCTGCGGGTCGGCAGTATTGGGTTCACACAGCGTCAAAGCTCTTGACCAAAGACTCAGGCTTTACTGGTCTGCCCACGCTGACGGCCAGGGAGGGGAGAGATTGGTCCCGTGGGAGGATTCTAGCATCACTCGACAATGGGACAGGTGTAGCTAAAAGGATTTGCAATACATCCTCAGACACCCAACTTCAGGAGACCATATGTGGCCTCAACCCATCATTCGGAGCGTGGATGCTCGGATACCCGGACGTGTGGACCTTTTACGGGGTTTTGGTAATGCGATCAATCCTTGGGTCGCGGCGGAATACATCCAATCCTCCGTTGAAGCCCATAACCTGATACAATAAGCGAAATCCAAAGTAGGATAGCCACAATTTCCATGGCATTCATCAAAGTCGCCCCCACCTCCAACGAGGACACGATCCAAGCCGCGTTCATTGAACAATGTCTTCTCAATTCACGCGCCATCCCCGAGCTTGCGTTGTTCTACCACATTCCGAACGAGGGCAAGCGCACGATGGCACAGGCTATGCGGATGAAAGGACTTGGAGTAAAATCAGGCGTTCCCGACCTGCATCTACCGTGCCGCCGTGGTCCTTACATCGGGCTTTGGATCGAATTCAAGACCGCTACCGGCTCAACCTCCAAGACACAAAAATGGTGGCACGCTCAGTTGAAAGAGCAGTGCCACCAAGTTGTTGTGTGCCGGACTGTTGAGGAAGCTGTGGAAGCTGTCAGGGGGTATCTGTTTCCTTCTGTCTAGCATAATGATAGACAGCGCGTTTCCCCTTTGCAGGGCGAGCACTTGTCCGTTTTGCCGTCCCCTCGTCGCACAGTTTTTTCAGGATCGGCGCGACCCCGAAGTAAGACAGACCGATTTCAAAGGCAATCTGGTCGATACGTTTCGGCTTGTCGGTAAGCGCGTCCAAAACTTCCTTCACAGTTTGACCGGACATCGCCTTGGTGTGGAGTTCACCCCCGCAGTGTGGGCAGGTTTTCACAGTTTGTTCACCTCCTCTTTGATCCAAGCGGCGAGCCAGTCGAGCTTTCCTTCGATGTTCTTCACCAACATTTTCCCCGCATCGGTGGTGCATTCCGGTGCCGTCATGCTCTCCAACTGCTCCGCCATCTTCAGTAGCTTCTCACGATCCGGCGCAGCCTCGGCCTTGCGTTTGGCTTCAGCTTCAGCCTCCCGCGCAGCCCTCTCCGCCGCGTCCTTGGCCTGCTTCTCCGCTTCCAGAGCCGCCACCTTGTCCGCTTCGACCTTTGCCAGTGCTGCGAGTCGGGCACGTTCTGCGGCTTGCTCCGCGTCTTTCTTGGCATTCTCGGCCCGCAATCGAGCGTTCTCGGCCTCAATCTCAGCCTGCCGTGCGCGGCGTTCCTCCTCCTCAAGCCGTGCTTTCTCCGCAGCTTCAAGAGCCCGTTTGTGGTTATCCTGTGCGTTCAGAAGGACCGTTGACCACTGCTCCTCGCTCATGGCTCCAAGGTCCGCGTAAAGGCCCATGTCCACATTGTAGGGCTTCAGGGCCTCCTCGCGCTGGTGCTGTCGCTGGCTCTTCGCTTCCGCTTCAACACGTTCCTCGAATTGCTCCATGTAAAGCATCCGTGATTCGAGGGGTTCAACCAGTGCAAGGAGGTTGCGCTTCTCCTCGTCGAGCCGTTTGCAGGTTTCGAGGGCGTCAGCTTTGAGTTCTTTGTGAACCCGCGTGAAGCCCAAGCGAATGTCTCGCAGACTGAGCCGGGTGGAACGTGCCAAGCGCATGTTCGCCTTGTCGTCCAGACTGGTCACGGTCAGCGTTTCCGCCGTGGTCTTGAGAGCTTCGGCCTTGGCGCGGAACTCCGACCAGATGGCGGGAAGGTCGGCGGGCTTGGTGGGCGGCAGGGTGTCCACAATTTCAAGTGTGGGCATCGGGGGTGGTGGAGGTGGGACTATGGTTTGCATAATTCAGGCGTTGTTGTTGTAATATTTAGTTGATTTTCATCGCTTCTTTTGCTGCGGAAATAAGTGAAAAGGTTTCATTATCCGCCGCCCACGCCGCCTCCGCCGCCGCCTCCGCCGCCCTCGCCGCCCACGCCGCCCACGCCGCCTCCGCCGCCCACGCCGCCGCCCTCGCCGCCCTCGCCGCCCACGCCGCCCTCGCCGCCCTCGCCGCCGCCCTCGCCGCTTTTTCGGATCGCTCAGAGCCGACCAAGTAAGCGTCAGCGAATGCCACAAAAGAAGCTTCTTTATATACAGTTTTGGCGCAAATGAGTGCGAAAGCTACCCATTGCACGGTTGTTGGTGATGGGAGTTCAATTTGTTTTGTAAGCTTCATGCTGACAAAACCCACCTTCAGACCGTTATCTGAAACTTCATCACCATACCCAAACCCCTGAAATAGAAGAGGGTTTGAAATGTTCGCGTGGATTGGGTTGAGAAACGCTGCCAGCAAGGGGTGCGTGTAGGCGTGATACAATCCGCCGGAGCACAACGCGCCACCCTTCAGTGCTGGGGCTTGGACATTAAGCTTCCATTGAAACCCATTGTGGGTTTGCATGGATTGATCTGTCAGTTTGTAGATACGTGTTTGTTTCATGTTATTTTATATTGTTGTGATGTTCAATGATGTGGTCCGTCACCGCGTCGAACACGGGTCGGAATTCCAAGAGTTCTTCCAGATTGTCGCCGCTCGGGGATTCCAAGCGGTCAATGTCAACTTCGGGCGGCACCGGGGGACACATGTCCTCACGTCGTCCGTGCAAGCCCTCGGCGTCGCGCCCGTGCTTCCAGCGGTAATGGACGGTCAAACCCCGCCATTGCATCGTGTTCATCGTCCGGGGTAAAGCAAATGTTCAAACAGGGCTTTCGCGTCGATGGACTGGAGCAGCAAAGCCACCACCACTGCGACAACGAGCACAACCCAAAGCCACGCGAGGGACGGTTCGGGATCGCTTGGGAGGCGCATCTTTTCGCCCCGGCGTTGGTATTCGGAGCGGGTGTCAATGCGACCGGTCAGGATGCCCATCGTGCGGGCCAAGGATTCTTCATTGCGGCGTTGTTCTTGGTCTTGGGATTCCATGATTCAGAGCAGGTTGAATTTTGCGAGTTTGCAGGCGATGAACCACGTAGCCACAATGACCGCGTGGAGGGTGATGACGGCGAGGATGAGTTTTCCGATGTCGGTTTTCATACTCTTAACATTAACCCCCTTCATCACCCCTGTCTATCTTTTTTTTCAGAAGTTTTTCGCACAACTCCCGATCACGACGCTCATACGCGATTGTCCGCTCAATCAGACGGGCGAGAAGGAAGTCTCGGGATTGTTCCAACATCTGCGCCTTTTCTCGCAAGTGTCGCGCTCCTCGTTTGCCAATAATCCCGATACGCTCCCATGCTTCGTCCGTCTCAGGTGTAGGCATCTGCGCAATCTTCTCCGGCGCGCATGTCGTCAAGCTTTCCAGCTCCCTGATGCGCGCATTGGCCCGAATCAGTTCATTGGCGGTTTTGGTGAGCAGGACCTGGACTTTCTCGTATGGTTCCTGCTCTTTCACCTTGGGCTTGATCCTTCGCCCGTGCGTGTCGCACAACCACGTCTCGCCCCATTTGCACGTTGCTTTCTCCGGGCATCGGGTCGGCGTCAGCATTCCGAATTCGCATTGTCCCTTGTCCTTCATATTACGCCCCTCCTATCTTCGTCTTCAGGTTGCGGCGGGGGAGGCGGCATTGTCCAAAACAACCTGTCCCTTTCTTCAGCTTGTGCAATCAACTCGCGTTCACGCCTGTCAGCCTTGCTTTCCGAAGTATCCACAATCATAGGATCGGGAGCACTGGGCATCAGACCGGTTTCAGGATTCACAACACGCCACAGACGACAGTATTCGGCCAAAGCCAATCCCTTCAATACCCGCATGATTTCCTCGTGATGCTCGGGCAACTTGCGTTCCTCGAACATGCTTTTCTTTGGGGCAGGTTCCCCGCCCTTTGCAGCTTGCTCCCCACCACCAGCACCCACAGCTTTCGCTTCAGCGTCCATCAAGGTTCGGATCAACGCGGACAAACTCATTTTCCGAGCGTGCGCGGTGTCCTTGTAACGGGTGAGTTGCTCCTCGGTCAGATGGAGCTGGAATGGTTTTGTTGCGCTCATGTCAAGAAATGTGAAGGCTAAGGGTGCATCCGACGGCTTGAGCGGCTTTCACCATTTCTTCAAGCTTCATCGGCTTTTTGAGCAGGCGCATTTGTGCCCAATTGTTAGGTCCGATTCCCGACTCTCTGCCAAAGTCGAAATCGGTCATATCCCGCTCCGCGCACTTGATGCGAATCGAACGGACGAACATCCGTTGCCTGATTTGCCAAGGTTCCAGTTGTTCCGTGCTCATACCCCCACCTCCGTCCGTGCGATTTCCACAAGGCGCGTCCGCGCCCACCGTGCCAGCGATACCCCAAGACTGTGAGCAACAAAGCGGTATCCATCCCAATCGTCTTCGTTGATTCTGATACCCAATTTGACCTCCAAAGCGCGTTCGTAGGGCGGAAAAGGTTCGTCCAAGTTCACTTTGTCCCGAGCTTCGATCATGTCGAGTCGTGACCGACACCATGCTCGGATGAGCAGTGCTGACTTTTTCGCAGCCTTTTCAATGAGCGCGTTCTCCTCACGAGTGAGGACCATTCCGATTGTTTTCTTTACCATTTTCCAAATCCGCACATTTTTCAATGGTTGTCAAGTTTTCAGTTTCGTTTCTTTTTATTATGGCTTGTGAGCCTGTAGCCCTACTGCTTGCGTTATCGGGAAGAATAATCGGTAAACTTGGAATGAAGTGAAAAGTAGCCGTTCCCTGTAATTCACAAACTGTTACATACTATCACATCATATTACATCATATGATATTAATTCACTGTTTAGGACTACTACTATTTCTTCTTTTTATTTATTATTAATTATTTCAATTCAGCTAAGATTAGGACTTGACTGTCCAACAAATGTCTAGGAACATCTTCGACAAATGCCAAGAGCCCACAAACCCGGCAAAGCGAAACGGACCGCCGTGCAAGTGGCAGAAGCTCACGAAGCGTTCTGCCAAGCGATAGCTGCGGGCATGACCCAGACCAACGCTTACCTGCGGCACGTCAGCAGTGACACGCCGAACGCGAACAAGTCAGGCTCCGCACTGGCTGCGCGCTACGCCGACCGCATCGCCGCCATCATCGCCGAAAACAACGCCATCGCTGCCGCCGCCCGTGTGCTGACCAAGCAGGAGGCGATGGAGTTTCTCACCAATGTGGTCAGAACTCCGATTGCGGAGGTCGATCACACAAGCCCTCTGTGCCAAGAGCGGACATACACCGTGGGTCGCGAGGAGGATTCGGTGAAAGTCAAAATGCCCGGCAAGCGAGAAGCCATCGCCGACCTTGGGAAAATGCTAGGCTGGAACCTCGCCGAGAAGGTGGACGTGACGGTGAGCACGCACCAAGACATCGAGCAAGCTTTGGACAAGATGTTCGCGAAACGGGCTAAGTGATTCGGCTCTAGGAGGTCAATTGTGGACACAAAAGCCTTTGTAGAAGCGATTTGAACCTCAACTGAAGGTGAGGATAGCTTAATGCGTAAAAGAAAGCTTGCGTAAGCGTCCTTTGTGGTTAATCATTTCAAATGATCATCGTCCGCCGAATCGCTTGTCTTTGTTGCAAGCGTGACATTTTGCAGCGCAGAGAGTGGCAACGCTTCTGTTCGACAAATTGTCGCGTGTTGTGGCACTACAGGCAAAAACGCAGGAACCGCCCGCCGCAAACGGACGGTCCCCGCTTGACCTCAACCATGCGTGACCATGATCGAAATCCAATTGACCCTAGACTTCACTCCGAAGAAAATCATCAAGAATTCTTCACCCCGTCTGCCGGTGCAGACTCTTCGACCAATAACGGTTGAAACGAGTTTCAGATTTGGAAATCCGTATCTTTGCACCTACTGCGGACAACCTGCCAATGAAGTTGAGCATTGTTTGCCCTATTCGTTTTTAACGCTTCAGCGAAGAACAAGCAGTGTGAGAGGGGAAGGTGTGACAACCTATGCGTGCCGTAGCTGCAACAGCATTTTGGGTGACAAATTTTTCGACAAATTCAGGAAACGATTGATTTACGTGAACAAGAAGATTACTCAGGTCAATCGACGTGTTTTGAATCAACCAAATTGGGGAGAATGGGAAATTCGGGAGTTGGATTGGTCGCTTCAATCATTCGTGCGTAAGAAACAGCGTGAGAAGCGAATCGCACTTGCTCGCATCGGATGGTTTTCAACTGATGAGTTTCGAGATATGATGCGGCGTCTGTTGGAAAAGCCTGAATTGAATCCCGGTTGGAGCGGTTATCACAGTGGGCTTGCTGAGTTCTTCAGTGGTGGATTTGAAGCTTTGGAGTGATTGGGAGGAACCCGGTCGGAACCCCGCAGCCTCACGGCGCGGGGTTTTTTTGTTGCACTCCTCGGGGATTGACGTTAAGGGGTGGGTCTATGGCAAATCCAACTCCACAAGTCCTAAACTCACACTGCAATCAGGAAAACGAAGAGCTGAGTGCCGAACACAGAAGTCAGCGACAGCCGCCGAGAGAAACTGTGAACGACACTCTGACATTGGAACTGCCAGCAACGCCTCGAAACGGAGAGCGGGGCGGCTGTTCGTCTGCACTGATTGGTTCGGCATTTCGGTGTATCGTAGCTGATCCTCCGTGGCTGCCGACAATGGCACTCGTGAACAGTCCTGCCAGTGGCATCGGCGCACCGAAGGCAAGCCCGCAACGCCACTACAAAACGATGAGCGTCGAGGAAATCTGCGCACTGCGTCCACCGTCAGCTACTCAATCCCACCTGTGGCTCTGGTGTCTGAATCAACACACCGATTGGGGTCATGCCGTGGCAAAGGCGTGGGGCTTTGAAGTGTTCCAGATGGTGACGTGGTGCAAGCCCGGCCTTGGAACTGGCCGCTTCCAATGCAACAGCGAGCAAGTGCTGTTATGCCGCAAAGGAACGCGCCACGGCAACCCGTTCGGGATGACTGGCGGCACATACTTCAACTGGCCGCGTGGACGACACAGTGAAAAGCCGGATGCGTTCTACGACCTCGTGGAGCGAGTATCACCCGGCCCTCGGCTGGAAATGTTCGCTCGCACTCGCAGGCTCGGCTGGTCTGCGTGGGGCAACGAAATCGCCAGCGACGTAGAAATGCCGAACACCAAGGTGAGCCACGAGCCCGACGCGAAAACCAAATGAGCCTAGCATCCGCTACCACTATCGAAGACCAAGGAACCGTCGGGCTCGTTGGCTCTAGCGTTTTGTTAGGCGCTTCTAAAGAGTGCGACATCCTGCTGGAACCGATCAAACGGACGGACCCGCGAATACTGACGAACATGGCGATACACTACAGCCAGCCAAAGGGCTTCGTCGGACGGAACATCTGCTATGCGGTAATGCTCGCGGGCGTGTGCTACGGCTCGATAGCCGGTGGCTCCGCAACGCGATTCCTACCGGGACGTGAAATCATCGGAACGCTGAATAATGGGGTGAACAACATCTTCTACCATGTCGAGCGCGTGGACGGTAAATACCCGTGCCGCTGGTTCACGGTGCGAGTGCTGGAAAAATACCGGGCGGCAATCGAGCGTGACTGGCTGGCGAAATACGGCGATGCCGTGCTGTGGCACGAGACGCTCGTGGAACTGCCGCGAACCGGAGAGTGCTACCTCCGGGATGGGTGGACGCTAGCCGGACAGACCAAAGGATTTACCTGCAAACGCATCGCCGGCACGGGGTCCGATTCTTGGACCGGCAAGCGCGTGTGGGACACTAAAAACCTCCGACCGAAGCACGTCTTTGTTCGGACGCCTAACAGTTAATTCAACCAACCCAGTTGTGATAACCGCGATGACCTCTAAACCCCGCCAGTCCAAAGCCGAAGCTCTCTTTCGCCAGCTTTCCAACAAGGCTTGGCGGATGAACAATCTGTATCAGGTGCTCACCGGCGAAGAGGGTCGGATGGAAATCAAACCCTTCCGGCTGCGGCCCGACCAAGAGCGGCTTTACAAGGAGCGGCACAACCGGAACTTCATCCCCAAAGCGCGAAAGCTCGGGATGTCCACGGCGATTGTGCTCGACTACCTCGACGAGTGCATTTGGGCGCATCCTGACAATCCGATGCACGCAGCTCATGTCGACTTCCGTGAGGATGACGCCAAGGCAAAATTGGACATGGCGAAGCTCGCGTGGGACAAGGGACCGGAGCACCCGAACCCGGCGATTGCCGGTATCTGGAAGCAACTGCACGAACGCAACCCGCTGGTGACACGCAATGAGGGGGAACTCGTTTGGCAAAACGGCTCCAAGCAGCAGGCGAGCACAAGCTTCATGGGTGGTTCACCATCGCGTCTCCATATCTCCGAGTTCGGACCGATGTCCGTCAAGTTTCCGCTGCGAGCGGCGGCGGTCAAACAGGGCACGTTCAACGCCCTTGTTGCAAGCGGTATCATTGACGTTGAGACGACCATGGAAGGCGGCATGATGGGCGAATGCTCCGCCATCTTTCAGTTGGCAATGTCCACAATGGACAAGACGCAGTTCAATCCTCTCGACTGGAAAATGTTCTTTGTGCCTTGGTATGTCCACCCTGATTACGACCTGCCCGGTGAAGTGCCGCACAATCCCGACATCATCGAGTATTTCGCCAAGCTGGAAATTTCGGATGGCGTGAAACTACCCTTGTCGCGTCAGGCATGGTATGAAGCCAAGAAGTCCGAGCAAAAGTCGAGCATGTTCACACAGTTTCCGACGGTGGTGCGCGAGTGTCTCTTCGCCGGCTCGAATGCTTCCTACTTCGACGCCGACGCCCTCCAATGGATGCGCAACCAGATCATCCCCTTTGAGACTCAGATTGAATACGGGGACATTGTGATTCAGGGGGACATCAAGGACCACAACGGGCGAAGTGCTTCATTTGTGGTCAAGAAGCCGGAAGTGAGCCCGTTTCAGATCATTGAACGCCCGATGGAGGGTCGCCGGTATCTGATCTACGCGGATTCATGCGTTGGGAAACAGGCGGAAGGCTCCGACGACGCCAAGCGCGATACGCACAGCTATGGGGTGATTCGCGACGAATACGTTGACCCGGTGAGCCGAGAACGATTCCTTCCTCAGATTGTGGCTATGTGCCGCGATGACGACAAGTGCATCACGCCCGAGATGATCCGGCGCGTCGTGGCGCTGTCGATCTACTACGGCGATTGCATCGTCATTCCCGAGACGAACAACAAGGACGACATCGCCACACGCATGATTGCTGCGGGCGTCAAAAATATGTATGTTCAAGGGCTAATCGGCGCTGATGAAGCGATGCCCGGCACCAAAAAGACGACGCAAGTGTTCGGCTGGTTGACCACAGAAGGCACCCGTCGGCAGATGCTTGACAACATGCGTGAGATGACGCTTCAGCAGCGGTGGATTTGCACCTTCGGCGCGGTCCTTCAGCAGATGTCGGTGTTTATCATCAACAAGAAGGGTCGCGCCGAAGCCGCCCCGAGCGAACATGATGACCACGTTACAGGCCCGGCTGTGGGCTTGTTCAACCTCCCCCATGCTACAAAATACGTCGGTCGGGAAGAGAGGATTGTTCGGACCTACCAACAGGACTGGCAGGAGATTTACGCCGATCCTACGGGGATATAGGATATGAAATAGCCGCGACCGAGACAAATCGGGCATGTGTGGCAACTGAAGCGTGCCCATGTCCATCTTGAGCACACGCTTGAAGACAAAGGCCATGGCACAGAGGGCCTGTTTTCTGGACTTGCGTGCATACTGCATACGGTGGAGCTGCCACATCCACTTACCCACATCTTCACCAGTCCATTGTGAAGCTGGCTTACTAACAAAGGCGTAGAACTTGCGCACCTGCAACCAGTAGGCACGAGCTGTTTCCCTGGAAGCGTCCTGAACCGCAACGGCCTTGTCGAATCGTTCACGGAATGTCATATCGTTTATGCCAACTTGGTTGGGTGAAATTTCAGTTCGTCTTATGAAATGCCACCCAATGAGTCTGCGCTTTTTTGCCGCTCCGGTGGCCGTAGAGCGGGCGTTCTGGCGTGAGTGCCAGCACTTCACGGAGCGGGATTTCAGCCTCGCACCATTTAAAGATCATCGTTCCATTCACTTTCAGAACACGGAAGCATTCAGCGAATCCAGCCCGAAGGTCGTCGCGCCATGTCGCATCCAGCAGCCCGAAGTCGAAGGCGATGCGTCCCGTTGCCCCAGCACCTTTATGAAAGTGCGGCGGATCGAATACCACATGCCAGAACGACTCGTCAGGGAACGGCATGTTTCGGAAGTCCACCATCATGTCAGGCGCAACGGTTTTTGGCGTGCGTCCGATTGTGCCGGGCGTTCCAACGTCTATGATTCGCGTCCCCTCTCGCTTGTCCACATAGAGGGCGCGGGCGTCCTGCTTATCGAACCAGAACATGCGAGTAGAGCAGCACGCATCCAAGACCGGAGGCAAAGACGAACAAGGCGCTGCATGGAATCCCTGCCCGGCGGGCAGTTTCTCCGAAGTCAACGTCGATGGCGGGCAGTGATCCATGAGCTTATGCGTTCGCTGAATGAATCCGCCACGCCGCGTCTTCGTGGTGTCGTGGTGAGATTTCCGCACCGATGAAAACGCGACCTGTTCGTTTCGCTGCCACTCCGACCGTCCCGCTTCCCGCGAATGGGTCGCAGACAGTTTCCCCCGGAGCGGAGTAGAGTCGAATTGCTTTTTCCGCCAGCGCGGTCGGGAACGGGCATGGGTGATTGACTCGCTCCGGTTGGATGCACCAAAGCCCGATTGTCTCTTTCGCCCATCGTTCTACGGACCAGTCAGGCTTTGCCTTTGGTTGGCCGGGTTTCAGGAAGACCAGCACAGGCTCATACGGGTTGCGGATACTTGGCGTGTGAGGGTGGTTCATCGCGCAGCCTCCCGCGTGGGCATTCTCTGGCGTCGTTCCCTTGGCCCACATGATTTCGTCCCTGAACTCCCATCCAGCCGACGTGATTGCTTCGCGGTATTTGTCGGGGCGGTATTTCTTGGGTCGTTTTCCCCACCACAGCGGCACATTCCACAGAGCGTATGCTCCCGGCCTGCATTCGTCCCACGTCAGCGCGGCCACGTCACGAATCATGCTCCAGTATTCCTCCTCCGGCACATCGTCCAGATAGCCGTCGTATGGTTTCTTTGCGTTGTAGGGTGGCGAGGTCAGCACCATGTCCCACGGCCCAGTCCCACGCAGCGCCTCACGACAATCGCCAAGAATCAGCGAACAAGGCGCTGCACCTAATGACTGCCCTGCGGCGTCTTGGGGTAGATTGAGAGTTTCTTGTAGGGCAGTCATGGCTGATCTTTGGCGTTGAGCAGGCTCTTGAAAAACTGGTCGGGCTTGGTGTCGAGGCGAGCTTTGGAAAAGGCAGTGGTGGCGGCTTCCGTGATCGTGATGATGTTGGGTGGGGTGCCGAGACCTATGAGTCGCTCAATCAGTGAATCGTAGGCGTCGGCGTAGGTGTCATAGAGATCGCCCAAGAAAGTGTGGTCGGCGAAGAACGTCGGGCCGCTGACAAGGTTGTGCGCACGGTGGGCGTAAAGCTGGGCGGCGCGGTATTGGGTGGCTAGGGTGTGCATGGGTCAACAATAAGGGTTCAGGTTCAAAAATCCACAGGTTCCCAAGTGCCGGACCAGTCGGCGTAACCACACTGGAGCGAGCCGCCCATTTTGAGCCGGTCGCACCGTCGGCCTGATGTGGGCGTTTCGGTGACTTCGACAATCTTGCGAATGCCAGTGTTCGAGGGTCTCCAAAACCAATGACCGGCGTGTGTGGGGGACTTCATTGGGCTGGCTTTTTGGGTTCAATGTTGATCTTTAGAAAGGGTTGCTCGTTGGTGCTTGCCAATCGTGAACAAGTTCCGATCCCTCCGAGGACGAGGAAAATCGTAATTCCCCAAGCTACGATTTCCTTATGGTTAGATTCTCTCATTCCCCAAGCCCTCCCCCATCAAGTTTGTCTTTGCTGGCGAGCATCCGGGCTGCTTCAGTGTCCACAATGGTTCCGGCGCGTTTGAAGTCGTCCTCGCTCAGACAGCAGGCATCAGCGGCGGACTTCAAGGACAGGGAGCCGCCCCGATGCGCGGCAACCATTGTGGTTATCAGCAGACGGGCGGTGAGTCCGTCGGTAACAGCGTTCGCACCTTCGAGAAGGTCTTTGAGTTGACCCTTCGATGCTCTGAAACGGCGAAGGTGGCGGTGGTCTTGGCGGTTGTTTTTCATGCTAGTTATGACTGATGTTGAGTGCGAATGGAACTTCTGTTCCTCCTTGAAGTTTCATTGAGAATTTTTTAAGTTTGTCCACTCTCGATTTGTATTCTTCGTTGGATGTGATCTCGAATGCAAAGAGGTTCCAGCCTTTGCCGTCACTGTGTCCTTTTCCAAAATACACGAATAAACATCCGATTCCCAAATGATTGATTGGCACGTCTTGCATTACGATGGTTGAACCGACGGGAGAAAGTTCACGCTCACCTGCTTGCTTCATCCAATCAGCCATTCCGGGCCAAAGTTTGTTGAAAAATTTCTCAACAGTTTCGGTGTCGTCCGAGAATGACACCTGTATGTCATCAATAACCAGTTCCCTTTGTTTGTGCATTTTCATTCCCCCGCCCTCCTCTTCATCTCAAAAAAGATCCTCATGCACGCCATCGTGTCAGCCATCGCGCCGTGCGCGCCTTCAAACGGAACGCCGAAGAAGAACGTGTGGGCTTCGGTGAGGTTGGGCCATTTGTAGCCACCTCCTTTTTTCTTGGGCAACTTGCAAATCCCTGTGGACATCTCCTTGGTGCAAACGCGCTCCAAGTGGCGGAAACGGTGAGGTGTGTTAAGCCGGTGGTGCGCACCCTTCATGATGAACCGGTCGAACGAATGATTGTGAGCAACGAGTGCCTTGGCGTCTGAGCACAAGCGGTCGAACTGCCAGACGGCGGACCAAAGGGGAATGCCGTGAAGGAGGGCGGTTGCGGTGTCGATTTTATGAATCGCGGCGACCTCATCGGGGATGCTGTAGCCGTCCGGTCTGACGAGGACGTGTAACCGTGACAGCTCATTTCCCGTTTCGTCGGTGAGGATCGCCGCCAACTCGACAATGTGCGGAGTCTCAGGATGGGTCGGGTCTTTGTAGTCCTTCGGGAGACCGGTGGTTTCGGTGTCAAAGAACAGATAGTGACCGGCGAGGCGGGGTTCGGGTGGGTAGATCATGAGGTGATGAATTGAAGAAGCTTTTTGAGTTTGGCGTTTTCTCGTTCGAGATGCTCAATTCGAGCCAGCAACGCGGAGGATTCGCCAATTGTGGTCAGCATCAACATGAAAGCGGCTTCGATAGGAAGGCTTGTGTGAACCATGATCTTGAAGGCACGTTCGCTGTCATAGCAACCGAAGTATTCAGCACGATAAAGTTCGGTTTTGAGTGGTGTATTCCAATCTTGGTAAGCTGATCTAAAATCGTATTTCGGTTCCTCTCGGATCACCAATTCGTAATGGTGAAAATCCAACGGAACGTGATACTTCTTCCCGTGAAAATGACCGCCAATGAACAATGGTTCACCGTTGTTGTAGCTTAGGAAATAGTTCATTTTCCAGCTTTCAAGTTGTTGCGTTTCATGGCTTCGAGCACGGCGACGAGTTCAAACACCATCACCCGCTTGTTGCGCCGTGAACAGGGGATAAGACCATCACGAGCCCAAATGCTGATGGTATTGGGGTGCCGCTTGAGAATGGCGGCAAGTTCCGTGCCTGAAAAGGTTTTCTGCTGCCGGGGACCGTGGGAAACGGGGTCAATGTGGATGGTCATGTAAGGCCGGGATTGAGTTCACGCATTTGCTTCTCCAGAAGGGTGACGCGCTCTTCAAGGGTGTCGGGCTTGATGCGGAACTTGATACTGGAATCGCCCCATGAAGGATTGCTAGTATCGTTCCATCTGGAATGTCCGACATAGGACCATTGAATCACCTTCCCCGCAGCGTGTGCGGCTTTCAACTCAGCGTAGGGGTCGGGTTCAACCTTCCTCCTCACCTCCCACTTGTCGTCGAGGTAATAATGAGCTGGGATTGAAATGGGGGTTTCCCAATTTATCATACCTCTCGTGAAGACCTCAAAAGCCCCGCCGTCGTCCATGAGGTCGGCAATCAAACGTAGTTTAGCTGATGTGGGCATAATCCCCCATTCTTCCCCACTTCTCACAGAGTTGTCAAGGTGTTCTCACTGATTTCTATAGTTTTGACCATTGGCAAGCAATCTTTGGCCGTGAATGATTGTGGCTATGGCAAATATCGACGAAGCGGCAGAGCTGGCACGGCTCGAAACAGAACTTGCGAACGGTGGTGCAAACCCCGCTCCCACACCTGAACCGACACCCGAGCCCACTCCCACCCCTTCGCCCGAGCCGGAACCGACTCCAACTCCTGAGCCTGAACCGGCTCCGAAAGTGGACGACGATCCATCGGGACGGTATCGCCTGAACGGGAAACTTGCAGCGGTGGCATTGCTCACTAAGCAAGGTGTCCCCGAAGAAGAAGCAGTTGCCCGTGTTTACGGTCCGGTGAAAACCGACCCGACGCCCGAGCCCGAGCCGGAACCTGATCCGATTGCCCTTCTGGAAGCCGAAAGAGCGGAGATTCAAGCCCGTCTCGACGCTGCCGCTGAAGATCAATCGTTGTTCACGCCCGAGCTTCGCAAAGACCTTGCTCGCGAAGCGGAAATCAACACCGCCATCAAGGAAGCACAGCAGAACAAAGCCTCTCAGCAAGCCGCACAGGTGCAAACCGAGCAGCAGAAATGGGAAGCGAAATGGGATGCCTCCGCCGAAGCTGTCAACGCCACGTATAACGAAGCTGACATCAAGCCGGAAGCCCCGCTTGCCAAAGCTGCCGCCGCCGAAATCGACCAGATTGCCAACAACAAGAGCCACCCGCTCTACGGCAATCCCGAACTCCCCGAACTGATCTTTGCAAAACATGCGGTCAAATTGGGAATCGCGCCGAAAGCCAAAGCAGCACCAACACCTGAACCTAGCTCCCGAGTGCTCCCAGCATCAGGAAGCAGGGGCACGACACCCGCACCGGTAGTCAATCCGGCAACAGTCGCGAACGACTTCGCAAAACGTGAGGCGGAAGCCCGCGAACGAGGTGATGACCGCGAACTCTACTTGCTGGCTGAAGAACAGCTCACCGGCAAACGCCCGACACGAGACGGGGTTTCGATCCGGTAAACACCCGGTCACAATCACTTTTGAACACCGTGGGAAACCCCTGCGGTTTTTTCCATACACTTTTCCAAATCAGTTCAACCTCAATAAGACAACACTATGGCCTACGACAGCGCAATCAACGTGACAGACTGGACGACCACTCTGTCCTACTCCGCAGACACCCAGCAGGTCGGCTATCAAAAGGCCATCGTGCTCGGGATGCGCGGCATCAACAACCCGTTCTCCGAACTCATCGGCGGCAAGGACGGCATGAAACCCGTAACCGAAGTGATGGACTTCCGCGCCATCCAAGGTCAGGAAATTGTGGTCACGCTCGACCGTCCTCTCGGCGGTGCTGGCACGCAAGGCGCGGCTTCCCTGAACCGTGTCGTTCCCCGTGCGGAGAACTCCAAACACGCCACTTACCGCGCCAAGATCGGGCTTTTTGCCCACATGGTCGCCGGTGAACAGCTCGTGCAGTCCCAGACCCTCATCGGTCTCGATTGGGACAACCGCCAGCGTCGCAAGCTCGCTGAATACTTCGCATGGAAGCGTGCGGACGACTTCCAATTTGAGATGATTGCGAAGTCCCATTCCCGCAACCGCATCTATCCGAACAACAAGGCTTCCGAAGACGACCTCACGACGGACGACTTCATGAACCTCTCCACCGCGACCCGCGTTGGCGAAGTGCTCAACAGCAATCAGGCCGAACCCTTCGACGTCACCAAAACTTCGAGCGGCGATGTGCTGGCTTACCTCCTCATGGGTAGCCACAAGGCTTACAGTGGTCTGCAAGGCTCCAATGCCTATCAGAACCTCCTGTCCAATGCCGACACTCGCGGCAACGACAACCGTCTCTTCAAGGGCGGTCTCCCTGATTACTTCGGCATGAAGTTGTTCAAGTGGAACGTTCAGGACGGCACCCAGCTCGGTCCGAAGGGAGCGCCTTGCGCACCCATCGCCTATCTCGGCACCGCCCTCCCTGCGACGAGCACCACGGACCTTTCCACGACTTACATCCAGTCAGGAACGAACGCGGACAACGCCGCCGCTGTGCCTCCGCTTTGGTTCCAGTATTTCCGCAACGCGCAATACATCGGGCATGAAGGCGAGAAGATCGCTGCGGCTTCGACTCAACGCTATGTGGCCATTCAGATCATCTCCGGTGCTGACACTGGGAAGATTGCTCTCTACGGCTACACCAGCAACAACGGCAACAAGCTCGGCGGTCTGACCCGCCTCGGCGCTGCCGCCAGCGGTGACATTGTGACGACCCTCGCCGGTTCGAGCATGACATACAACAGCGGAGCTTGGACGACCGCAGCCGGTGCCAACGGCTTCAAGGGTCTGAGCACGGGCGTTGTTCCTGCTGGTTCGATCATCTATCAGGTCAACGTCAAGGGAACTCCGATTGTGGATTCCTTCGGTATGGGCCGGAACATGATCCTCGCTGGCTGGGGAAACCTCGCACCCAATCAGGGCTACAACTCTGGCGGTGGTGGCGGAATGGGCAATCCTGGACAGCGCCTTTTTGAAGCGCAGGACGGCGGTCGCCTCTTCGCAGTCGGCTGGCAGCAAGTGTGGGGTGCCACATGCACACAAAACGCTGACGGGATGGTCAACGGTTACGTTCGCGTGACATCAGCTTACGCCCCGGCTGGCTGGCCGGATACTGTCTAATCGAACAAATCCTTCAAGCTTGAAGCCCGCTTTCCGAAAGGTCAGCGGGCTTTTTGCGTCTACGTTCCCACATTAGCAATTTGGATTCGCTCAGCTTTGCTTTGAGTTCGGGTGATACTGTTCTTCCAGATAAGGACGCTGCGATTTTTGCCCGAGTTTCCGCCGATGGTGAGAGTCCTGATTTGCAGACTCGTATCTTCTCGCGGGCTTCTGCTGACAGTTTTCGACCTGTCCCAGCGATTCGCATTTGAGCTATTCTATCGGCAGATAATTTTCGACCTTTCAATGACGCACTTATTTTTGCACGACGCTCTTGCGAAAGCTTTTTACCTGAGTTTGAAGCTGCGATTTTCCCTTTGTGCTCCTCTGAAAATACCCGGCCTTTACCCGCTACACTGAGGCGAGCACGAGTGATTTCGTTCGGGAAAACGTCATAGTTTGCACAAGGTTTGCTCATTGTATTGAAGCCTTCGAGTGAAGCGGCGTTCAGTAAGACGATGTAAAACCGTTCACGTTCAAGAAGCTGTTCTTTGAGGCATTCACACAGCACCTCAAAGTCGAAAGCACTTTCTCCGAACTCTCGAATAGCTCTTGAAACGCAAGTCTTTCGACCTGTCCTCGTCGCGCTAAGGTGACTCTTGATACGGTTTCCCATATTCACACTGCTGCCCACGTAGCACATGCCTGAATCCCTGTGGATAATGCAGTAAACACCGGACTTGCCTCGAACGTCGTAGGGAGGTTTCATTTGGCTGCGAGTTTTGCTTTGCGAGCTGCTTGAGCTTTCCGAAGATTGGCCGTAATCGCCTTGATCTTCTTGGGTGATTTTGACTTGCCTCCTTTGCTTGAGAATTCCTTGTGATCCATCCGCATTTTTATTGCAAAGCGGTTAGCTTGTCAAGGTGTTTGTCCCTTGCGATGTGTGAAATTAGCCATAAAATCGACGGCGATGAAAATCCAAATTGGCGTCATTTATCGTTCCGCTGGCCAACGCGTGCAGGTCGAAGCGGGTCACAAGCGCATCGGTATGACCTCCCACGATGTCGCGACCGGCCAACAAACCTACTGGTTCAAGGATGGTGAGTTTGAGAAATATAAGTTCGACCTCTTCGAGATGTCGAGCCCGCTGGCAAAGCCGGTGCCTGTGTTTCGGTTGGTTGAAGATGAAGTTGTGCCTGTTGTGGTCACTGCACCGGTCACGGAGGACGAGCAAGAAACCTTCGTTCCCGTTCCCAAAACGCTCGTCACCGAGCCCACGGCAGCGACCGAAATCCCCGCTCCCGTCACCATCCCCCCTCCGCCTCCCGCCGCTCCTGCGACTCTCGCCGACGACATTTTCGCCGCCCTCGCCGGTCGCAAGATTCGGGTCAAAGATTTCGCCGCTGAACTCGGGCTGACTCCCGAAATGGTTCATGACACGGTTTCCGCCGACCCTCGCTTTGCCACAATCACGGCAGGATGGGTTCGCGTCGCCGAATCTTCCACCGCTGAATAATCACACCTCACATCCAAAACACCATGCGCTATCTGCTCACATTCGCACTTGTGGCTATCGTTGCCTCTACGGGCTTCGGTCAGTCTGTCACCAAGATCAACCAAGCTGCCAAGACGGTTCAGCCTGCCAACGCGCAGCCCGAAGAATCCGTTGCCGCAGTATCCCGAGGCATCATCGACGCCCAAGGTAACGTTCTCGCCAACGGCAAGACTGGCGTGCTGGCACTCGCGGCCAATATCCAAATCAACGGCAAGACCTCGGGCGCGACCAAGTTCACGACCGCCGACGCCACCGCGCAGACGGTGACGCACAACACAGCAGCACAGACCAGCGGGGCCTCAACAGTGACAATTCCCGACATGGCGGGTGTCAATGCAACGTTCAGCTTCAACAGCACGGCGACGCTCACCGCAGGGGCGACGCCAGCTTTCGCACCCGGCGCGGCGATTTCAACCTATCTCCTGACGCCCGGTGAGGATGAGACGATTGCGGCGACCACGACCGGCGCGACGGCTGGGAAGGTTTACTTCCTTCGAGTGCTCACAAGTGGTAGCACAAGCCGGACGATCACGTTCGGGTCAAACTTCAAGAGCACCGGCACACTGGCGACGGGGGTCACGACCGCGAAGGTTTTTGTCATCAGTTTTCTGTTTGATGGGACGGACTTTTGTGAGGTTAGTCGGACAACGGCTCAATAAGTCGTTTCGGTCTAGCTGCCTCCATTGTCATCTCAGGTGATTCATGGGGGCAGTAGCCGTAACAACCGCGTGCCATATTGCAATTATGACAAAGAACTCGAAAGCCTGAAGGGTAATTGTTTTTCTTTAGCCAGTAGGTCAGGCGATTCGCTCCCGTCAGTTTGTTTTCTTTTCGATGCTTACCGCCTCCTCCGTAGATGTGATCAATGACAAGAAATTCAATTTTTGATTCACCACAGCAAGCGCATTTGTTTTCCCCGTTACTGTAATGCGAGATCGTTTCCTTTCTGATTTTGATTTGGTGAAGTCGAAACTTGGCAGTTAGAGCAGCCCTCTTTTCAGGGTTTTTCATACGCCACCGTTTCACATTTTCAGCGTGCTTTTCGCGGTTTGCCTTATTGTAATCCGAAGTTTCTTTACAACGTTTTTTTCTGAACTCTTCATCGTTTTTCCATTTTTCTCGTTGTCGTTGATTCAAACATTCTTTGCATTGATGAGCATGATGATCGGAACAAGCTTTTACGTAAGGAAATTGTTCAAGCGGTTTGATTACATGACAAATTTTGCACCTTTTTGTGTCCATTGGGCATTTTATTTGAAATCACATTTTATTCAAATTGTAATTTCAAATATTCCTGAGTTTGACGGAGCATAGCCTATGCGGTGGCATGGGCGGGGTTTGGACGATCCCTCATTAACATCTGTCAAAACTGCCGCATCTCGAAAGGGGTGCGGCTTTTTGTTGACGAGGGGAGGGGTTAGCGTTAAGGAGGCAGCGAGAAGGGCGAACGACAAGAACTGTGATGACCCACGGTGCTCAGTTTTTCGCTTTATCACCCCGCTGGTGGGGAATGGACGGACGCTTCCAGCTTCGCGCCGTCCGACAATAAAAGGGAGTTGGCTGAGTGGTTTAAGGCGACAAGAAAGCGCGTTCTTCTTGTGTGGTGACACCGTGAGTTCAAATCTCACACTCCCCGTTTTGTGAACAGAGTTGAGCGTGTTCAAAAGTGGTTCTTTTGAAAGGTGAAGATGGGCGGCTAACCTCCGCCGATAACGTAGGTTCAAATCCTTCCCGCTCGCCTCTGTTCACCTCACAAACTGACTGTTGATCGGATTCGGTCCACCAAACCCATCACTCGTCATCATTGTGGCTATCGGTGTGATCAAGCGTGAGAATTCGTCCTTCAGGACTTTGCGACCCTGCTCCCAGCATTCTTCCTCGGTCTTGAAGTTGCCCTTGTCCCGGTAGGACAGCGCATTGAAACCGTGTTCGAGCGCGTTGATATTGTCGGGCCAAACCCAATCGGTGTCCGCTGTCATTTCCACATGACGACGCTGACAATAGGCGCGGATCGCCGTTGAGGTGACGCGGGTCATGTAACGGTGATACCTCGGGCGTGTCTCGCCGGGTTCATAGGTGCCGATTTGCGTCTCCGTGGAGCCGTTAACAACCCACAAGGTCCAGCGACCTACCATCACGGGGGCTTGAATACCTTCGACACTGCTGAAGACTTGCGTCGTATCGGCGGAGGGATTCGCCGCAGTGAGGTTCAACCCAACATTGCCCGAGCTGTCCACGATTTCCGCCTTGTCGCCGTCCTTCCCGTTGAAGCGGATCACCTTCCCGATGTCCGAAGCACTGGTGATCTTCACACGCAGCGTCCCAGCCGTCACAATGTCCGCTTGGGTGACGTAGTGGGTGCCCATGTCAATGAGCGCATCGACGGTCATCGCCGAAGGGTCTTGCCGTCCAATCCCCATCGGGAGCCATTGGGCAAACTGCGACACGACAGGCTTGTTCACATCGGCGTCTTGAACTCCCAAGATGCGCCCGAAGCAACGGGGTGAACTGATGTAGCCAGATGAGGAGGCGAATTCAACCACACTGAAGATGTCGGTGAACACGTCCGATTTCATGTATTGTTCACATGAACGGTTCAGCCGCCGCAGAAATTCAGCAGGGGAGAGATTCCAGCGGGCAAATGCTGTGCGGGCGTCGGCGACGGTGGTTTGTGAGTCCATATGTTAGGTAGATAAATAAACGTTGGCGCTACGTAACGGAACAACATATCGCACGTTGGACATTTCACCATTGCTCTTTTTCGGCCAGATGGTGAAGCAGGACGGTTCTTGAAGATCGCATACGTCGGCTTGAGCTGGTGGAAGAAATGGCTCCTCAGTAATTTCCTTTTGCCATAGAACTTTTTTGGAAGGCGCTTCAATCCTGTAAATGATCGAAGTTGTGTCCTCGGGAAGTTCTAATTCTTGTTTCCATTGAAGCAAGACCGTTCTTACGCTGGCCATTCGGTCGTTTTCAATTTCTGTCGGTGGCTCCGAGCCATCCATAGCGTCTTGGTGAATCAAGCGTCTTGCAAAATCAATACCTACGTAATCTTCAAATTCGCGAAGTGTTCTGACGGTCCCGAGCCCGTAAATGCCAATCTCATGATTGTTGTCCTCCATCCCCATCAGTTTAAGCACCCGTTCTTTACTGATCTTGTCGCGCTCATTGTGTATCTTCGGGCTGTCGTCCCAAATCTTAGAACGTCCTTTGCGCTCATATTGGTGCCACACGACAACGCGATGCGGGTGGAACATATCGTAACCGTGCGTGAAACTGCGTGCCATCATCACCAGTTCTTCACCTAAAAAGTAAAGGTCGGGGTCGTAGGGGACTTCAAGGCAATGCTGTCCAAGAGTGAAGAAAAAATGCCCAGATGCCATTCGCGCCTTGTATGGCGTTTCTCGTTGCTCCCATCCGGCCACATTTGAGCCGTAGAACATGAGTGATCCGTCAGGACTGAATGGGCGCAGGCGTATGACCAGCGGAACAGCCGTGTGTTTTCCGTTTTCGCTGTCGTAACCTGAAGCGTAAGACGTGATCGCGGGTTTCTTCGCCCCGGTTTGACGCATCATGTCGATGAGCGTAGTATCCCATCCGGGTTCAAAGCGGTGGTGACTGTCAAGTTGCAGCACAAAGTCTTCACCACGATAAAGCGATTGTGCTTTGGCCCTAGCCCAACAGCAACCTTTAGCTTCGGCAGCAGGGATGTCCAAGATGCGAAATTGAGGATTGTTGAGGAACGGTTCCATGCTCCTGTCATCTTCCGTATGCTGCCAGACGATTCCAAAAATCAGTTCGTCGGGGCGAGCAGCGTTCGCAATGCAGTCTCTGATGCTCGGGACCAATTCAGGGTCTCGATAACTAATCATGTGGACAAAAATACTCATAATATAACGGTAACAGTGACCTCCACTACTGCGGTCACCGTGACTTCAGTTACGCTTACGACCGTAACTGTGATGTCAGTTGGGACGATAAGCGTAACCTCAGTAATGGTAATGTCTGTGACTGTGATTGTGACTTCAGTGATTGTGACGTTAGTCACTGTGACTTCGGTAACTTCAGGAGGAAGAACGCTCGCCGGACGACGCACAAATCCTTGCGCATTTCTGGGTGTGAGGATGATTTTACTACCATCGCTTTGAACGCGCATGGATTTCGTCAACCCTCCCCGAATGTCAGCGTTCAAATTCATCAGTAGCGGACAGGGATAGCGGGGCTGAATTGTTCAAACATGTTGAAAGGAACCATTGCAATGACGTTTCCCGTTCCGTCGTTGCCGGACATGAAAAGCAGCATTGTGTGAGTCTCCTGTTCGTCAACTGCCGCAGCGTCAGTGACTCGATAATCGCGCATTTCAGGGTATGCGATTACAGTAGGGTCTTCTTGTGCCCTTTCTGTGCCACCCACCCACGGACGACCGATAACACTTGCGCTAAGGTCGTTTACGCGATTGACGCCCATTGAAATTGCCCTGTCGTAAAAACCAAACGATAGAGCGCCGTCAATGGAATGATACACGCGGTCATCTTTTCGTGTGAAATACTTCGCGCCAGTTGGGAGTTTGAAAAACCCCGTGAGTGTGATTTCGGCCATAGGTCAAATCCGTTTAGTTTTTTGATTTTTCGGAGGGATTATTTCAGTCTCTTCAAATTCCCAAAGCCCGTAAGCATTTCGAGAAGGTTTGCTGCGCACAATGTAGGGTTTGCGCGACCTGAAGTTTGTAGCTGGAAATTTTTGAACGCGAATCATACCTCCCAAGTTCGAGGTTGTTCCGCTTGCGTTCTTCAAAGTTCCCGAAGGTGTGGCTTGGAAAACAAGATCGTCATGAATAACCTTGTCGAACACTCGTGACCCTTGACCCGCAAACACTTCAAAAGAATCAGGTTGCGGCGTTTTTGGAATGTTGATTTTAGGGTGAGTCGCTGACAGGTATTTGCGAACGATGATTTCCGAACCTTCGGAAGTGTCGGGGATTACTTCAGCGTGAATGTGGACGGTGGGAGCTGTCACCAATGCCCGGCTCCCGTCCGATTCGATGGAATTTGTAACCAGAGGAAAGCTTAAATCCACTTCGGGCCATATTTTCAATACTACGGTGGGCCAGTAATGATCACCTACGCTCTGTTCAGTATCGAAAGGTTCCAGATTACCGTCAATCACTGCGTTTTTGAAGAAGTAGAAAATTGAAGTCCTCGGCCCGATTGATTCGCCGATAAAATACCAGTCAGCGACGCCCAATGAGCACAGATGCGCGGTGCCAAAAGCCGGGTCGAGGTCTTTGAACTTTGTCGGCGGAACGTAGGGTGTCACCCCGATTGCAGATTCTCGACGGGGTTTGTTTGATGGTTTTTCAGAAGTTGCGACGGTCATTATGTCTGTTGCGACGTAAAGCGCGAAAATCATCTCGGAAGGGTTCGCCGTTCCGACCCAAGTCCAAACCTGTTCTGATGTCTGTTCAGCCATCGACGGGGACTATGTGAGCAAAGGGGTTGATTGGCAATGATTTTTTCAATTATGGGGATTGTCTTTTTGGAACTGCGCTTTATTCTCGCTGCAATCATGATGACTGAACCCAAACGAGTCACACCTCGCAATTTTCGACCGATTGCACCTCTCCCGTGGAACGGGAGCCGAAATGCAGCGGGTCAGCCTGTTATCAAAGGGGTCGGTGAAGTGCAGTCGGCAGCGAGAATGCAGGACTGGCGGGCCAAAGGTTCCCTTTATGGCGATGTGCCGACCTCAGGACAGGTGGCGCAGCAAGTTGCAGACCGCAACGCCGCCGATCAAGTCAAACGGCAGGATGCGTTCGCGACCGGGTATGAGAACTACAAGCGCAAGATGGGCGCAGGTGCTCCGGCACCAGCGACGGCAGTTGACCCCCTTGCGGCTCGCAAAAAGAACCTGATTGCCGGTGGCGCGCAGCCGATGGAGGCTGATGCGGCGATAAAACAAGAGCAATTCGCAGCGCAAAAGGCAGCCATGAAGCCTGCTGTGGCTACGCCCGTGACCGGCCCTAGCCTTGGGGCGGACGTTGCTGCTAAATCCGCGCTTGATATGGTGCCCGCCGCACCAGTAGCGAAACCTGTGTCCACAATCAACGACGGTGGGCAGACAATGAACATGGAGGATTGGATCAAGGGTAAAAAGGCGGGACAAACGCCAGTATCAGCCCCCAAGGTTGCGAGCAGTGGTATTCCTTCCATTGACGCTACAATCGGTAAAATGGACGGAGTGATTGCCAAAGCCAAGGCTAACAATGTGGTCACAAGTGGAAAGATCGCCGGAATACAGGGTAGCGTTAACCGTGCGAGAGGGTTTCTCGCTGCTGACGCTCCGTTGCGCGCTAAGCAAGACGCGGCGGAAAGTGCCGCGTTCGGAGGAATAAAGAAGGCAATGACTTCCGCATCCGGCAACGAAGATGTTTCCAAACAACAAGCGGGAGCAGTCGGAGTTCTTCGCCCTGATTCCAACGCCTCGTTGTATAAATCCAGTGACGATTCGATTGGGAAGTCGTTGGGTGATTTTGATAGTGGAATGGCTGAATCCGCACGCATCCAGAAACAGCGCGACGCTATTCCTCGTATGGCCAAGGGTGGTCGCATTCCCATGAAGGAGGAAGCTGCGGAAGGTGAAACAACCCCCGTCCTCGCTGGTGAAGCCGGTCCAGAACTCAAAATCAACGACGATGAGACGATGGAGCCTATCCACGGTCCTCAGATGATCGAAGGCGGTAAGCCCGGTGTGATTATCCCCAACAAGGCGTTGAAGGACTTGAAGAAGAAGTTCGACAAGCCTATCAAGGGAAAGAAAGCCGCTATGGGTGGTCGAACATCTGCTGATGGTCTGATTGGAAGTGCCAATGCTTTCGGTCCCGCTGGTATTGGCGGAACAACCAATGTGGTCATGCCCTCCGCGCCACGTCCTCCTCAACCTGTCAGTTTTGGAAACACCTTCACGACCACTGAACAACCCGCAGCCGGTTACGGTCCACCTCGTCGCTGCTAAATTTTATGCCTGCTTCGTCCCTGTTCGACCAACTTCGCGACCAGTCGCGCCCGTCCTTTGAACCCGAACCGCTCGACACGAGCCGGATCACAAAAGATGTGGACACCCGCCTTGCAAAAGAGGCGAGCGACTATCAAAAGGGGCAGGAGACTGCCGCCAAAGACGCCGCGAAACAGCAAGTTCAAGGGCTGAAGGAGAAGGGTTACACGGTCGTTCACGACGAGACAGGTGCCCCAACTCCTCTCACGGCCCCGAACGGCGAGCCTGTCCGGCGCAAGTCTGGAAGTCGCATCCATGTTGGCGAGCAGACGGGCGATTACTACGAACCTGACTTGCAAAAGGGAGGGCTCAAACCTGCTGTCGGTCAGAAGAAAACCGACAAGAGCGGGAGAATCGTTGAAGACTTTGGCGGTGGGTTGGTCAAGGACCACGGGGAAGACCCTGCGTGGGCGAAGCGGAAGGAAGACAAGACGTTGCTCACGAAAGCCGAAGCTGCGATTCGTGACAAGATGATTGCGCCTCCGCCCGATGGGATGGACGTGGTCAAGGTCAAGAAGGACTACAGCAAGGCACAGAAGGATTTGGCGAAAGCTGAAGCCAAATTGGAAGAGGACAAGACCGACAAGGACTATATCGCCGCGCACGCCGCCGCTAAAGAAGCCCTCGACAAGCTCACACCTCAAAACGAGGCGATCAACCAGTGGAGCAAAGCCAAGGCGGGATTGCGCGGGCAGCTCGCGCAGGTCAACACACATCGGAAACTTTTGAGCGAAGGTGCGTTCACTGACGAGAACCGCAAGCAGTGGCAGAGCGTCGTCGCTCCTCCGGCAGCACCACAACCAGCGAGCGTCACGCCTCCGGCACCGACGGCAGGTTCGAGCGGTCAGGCAGCGTTGCAGGCGTCACAGCAGCCGATGAGCGTGAGCCCGACGGCGGCACCAACGGCGCCGGCTGTAGTTCAGCCCCAAAATACACCCCCTGTTGCGGCTCCAGCCCCCGTAGTTGCAGCACCGCAGCCGAATGCAGTCGCAGCGCCTATCACCCCCGCGCCCCGTGAGCAACTGGTAACGCCTGAAGCGGTCGCCGATCTTCCAATTGATGCTCACAGTTCAGCCATCCAAGCGTCCGACGCCGCGTTGAAACAGAATGCCGCCGCCCTTCAGCAGCAACAGGATGCGATCAATGCACCGGTTGCCGCTGTTGACGCGAAAATGGCACAGTGGCAAGTGAAAAGCCAAGCGGCTCTTGCTACTGGTGACGCTGCTATTTCCATGATGCAATTGGACGGGACGATGAGCCCGCTGTTTGCTGCCAGCACCAAGAAAGAACTCCAAGACCTCTACTCGGAGCGTCAGGAAGCCGAGAAGAAAGTCGCCCCGCAGCTCGAAGAACTTAATGGAGCTTGGGCCGCGCATCAGGAGGACGTTGATGCTCACAATCAGGCGGTTGAAAGCCTGAAGGGGAAAGTCACAGCTCAGGAAAACGAACGCCGTTCCAACATCGAAAAGATGCGGGAGCAGCCCGCTCTCGCTCCCTACGCCGACAAAATCAATGCGCTGGACAAGGAAACCGCCGAGAACAACGCCAAGATTGATTCCGCGTCGTGGGATGAGAACGCCAAGGAAGCGGCTCGCGCCGGACTGAAAGCCAGTTACGAGGCGAAGCTGAAGGACATCCAAAAGGGCATTGAGGAAACTGTGAACCCTGTGGTCAGGTTGCAGAAGGAGCAGGATTTTGCCGAAGAATACCGCCAGATGAAGGACACGCTCGATACGGGCGATGTGCGCGGAACCGATCCGAAGCAAGCCGCGAAGCTCAAAGCCGATCTTGCGTCGAAGTTCAACGTTTCGTCGGATGATTTTGACAAGCTCGCGAATGCTGCCGAATCTCGCCCCTATTCCGTCGAGGATGGGAAAATCAAGTTCGCCCCCGCGAACTTTGACGACGCGGTTACGCCTGACGTGACGCTGAAAGGCTTTGAACAAGCCGTCAAAGATGGTGTCATTGATCCGAAATCGGCACCCGAAGCCCGCGCCGAACTCCAAAAGGCGAACGAGGAATATCAAAAGCTTGTGGTCGAAGCCGGTGGTGCTGACAAAGTGAAAGCCGCCCTCGTCGGAGCCGGGAAAGGTGCCGCTTTCATGGCGGGCGCGGAACTGGTCGGACCTGCTGGTGCAGAACTTGGAGCGAAAGCCGGTGCTCTCGTCGGTCCTGAAGGCGTGCCAATTGGCGCAGCCGTCGGCAGCATTGCCGGGGCGTTGCTTGGTGGTGTCACGGCGGGAGCCGCTTACGACAAGATTCGCGAAACTGCCGGTGAGTATTTCAAGGCGGTCAATTCCTTCAACGCAGCGGCGAAGCTCAATCCCGGCGTCACTCAGGCGAGCGAACTCGCTTCCTTTGTGGTCATGCCTGAAGGTGTGTTGAAGCCTTCCCTGTTTGCCAAAGAAGGGTTGAAAGCAGGTCTGACGCCCGCCGTTGCAAAATCAGTCGAGGGTTACGCCAAGCTTGCGGACATCGCCGCCGATGCGGTCGGTGAAGCCGGGGCGAGTGCTGCTATCGACAGCGCCCGAAACGTGGCGAAGTTGAAGGAAGTTCTCAAAGCTGGGGCGGGTTCGGTCGGCGGTGCCGTTGCGTTTACTGCCGGTCAATATGCATTTGACGCGGGTCGGTATGCCGTCGCCGACCTTGTGGGTATCAAGCACGATGAGTTGCACGCGCCGACATTCGGCGACCTTGCAACCAATGTCGGCTTGGGTTTGCTGCTTCACGGGAAGGGGTTGACGTTCAAAGATTATTCAACCGAAGATGTAAAAAGTATTTTGACACGAGCTAAAGTTCGTCGTGATGCCGGTATTGGAATTGATGCGGATGTTCATCCTCAGTTCATCATTGATGCTTTCAAGGCTGCTGGTGCTCCACTTGATACCAGTTTGCTCGGGAAAGATGTTGGACCGGGTAAAAAAGGAAGCAGGGAACTCGGCAGTTACAATGAGGCAGAGCAGAATGTGCGCAACATGCTTAAGCCACTCTCGCCCGAAGAAAAAGCTGTCTATGAGTCGGCGGAGAAAAAAACTCAAGAACTTGAATTGAGCGGTGCTTTTGCCGGTAAAGGGGTCGAGTTTGGCGGTGCGCGCCAAGCATCCGTCCCGAAGATGTTCGGAAAAGCCGAGCCTGTCACAACCGCGACCGTCCGACCAAAGGGAATCGAAGGGGATTCAGGGCCGGAAACGCCGAAGCTTCCAAGCGGGCTTCCTCCTGACATCAAAATGGCAGCCAGCCAAGCTGAAATTGATGCCAATTTGGAACATCCTGATTTGAATCGCGCCTTTGTTCTTCGCGACATAGCCCGAGGTGCTGATGTTTCTACGATGATGGAAGGTCAATTGAACGCCGTCGGCCTCACACATAATGGTGACAAGGTGGTTCCGATGACAGGTAAAGACGCCCCTCCTCCAGCCGTCCAGATTGACGGCAAAGGAAACGCGATCATTCTTCAGCCTGCGATTGATGAACTGCGCGCCACTTTCCCGGCGACTGCGGACATGATCGGGATGGATGAGAAAGCCGCGAGGGAGTATTTTGCACAAAATGGAAACACTGACGAAATACCTCCCGAAGATGAGGCTTTGAATTCGATAAGCGCAATGGGGGTCATTCACGATCTCACAAGCGACGAAATCGGAGAAGGTATGGATTCCGATGATGTGGAAATGGCGTTGGAAAACATCAAACGTAAATTGGCAAAAGGGCAGAAAATTGATTGGGCAATTGAAACTTCTTTGTCTCAAAACATAGGGACCTTTGGATTTTATTGGCTGAAGAAATTCGCCGAAACGCCCGAAGGCGTTGACATTCTATTAGACGCAGTTCGCAAAAGACAAGCTTCAGCAAATGGAAACACTGACACAAGACCAACGGAACCTGTTGTTGAAAATGCCGCCGAAACAACGCCTGCGGTGGCTGCTGAGCCGAGGGTGGAGCCGACACCAAGCCGGGAAGTTGCTGCAAAGCCTGAGCTGAAAGAACCTGTAGCCCCTGCAAAGCCTGTAACGCCAGCCGTCGCCGCAACCGTAGCGCGTATCGCCACCATTGCGGAAAAGAAGGGTAACATTGACACCGCTGAAAAGCTCCGTGCCAAGATCGCCACGCCATCTCTTGACCCGAAGGTGGTCAAGGTGATCGACGGGATTGTTACCAGATATAAAGGACTTGTCCTAATCGGAGAAACTGAAGGCCGATCAGGTATTGAATTTGACACTGCGGATGGAAAAATTCGACTCGATCTAAATAAAATTCACGAAACTAACCACAGTTATAGTCCGAATGAAGTCATCGCTTTTGTTGAAGAAGCTGTAGATAATCACGAAAAGGTTCATGTTATTGCTCAAGACCCCGAAGTAAGCACAAGGCTTGACAAAGTGTGGTCATTGTTGGACAAAGATGACAAAATAGCATCCGCTCAAGCTTATTACCGAAACGGGAGAAATAAATTCCCAACGCAGTTTAAAGGTAAACACGAGTTCCTTGTTCAACTCGTTCAGACTGCGAAGAAAGGGGAATTGGAGCCAGCGATTGCTGCAATCCTGAAGAAGCACAACCCTGATTTGTATGCAGCGGTAAAAGAATTGTTCGCTGCTCTTATTGCACGGTTGAAAAAAATGCTCACGGATAGCAAGCACAAAGCATACGCTTCCGTTAAAGATCTTTTGACTGAATTTGAAAAGGCGGAGGCTCGTTTGTTTCCACAAGAAGAACAACCTCCTGTTCCAAAAGAAGCGGCAGGGGGTCAGGAGGGTGCTGCGTTAAAAGTTGATCGTAAAGAGAAGGTTCCATTCACCAAAGATACCAATACTTCCGCGAAAGTGGAAGCTATTATTAACGACAAGACCGCCGAGAAAGAGGCGGACGAAGCGCGCAGAAAGGACAAGATCGGTGAGGCGGTGTCCGCACTGGTGGCGCGTGACGAGGCGCGCAAGCCTGTTGAGAATCCGTTCAAGACGGAACTGGACAAGAAGGCTCACGAAGCCGCCGCGTCACCACACAATGACCTTACGCCCCCGACACCCGCCCAAATTGACGCGGACAACTACAAAGTGGGAAAGGTGCGCTTGGCCGGAGAAGACATCTCCATCGAAACCCCAGCGGGTGCGCAACGTCGCCCCGAATGGCCCGCACTGAAGGACCATTACGGGCGCATTTTGGGAACCAAGGGCGCGGACGGTGAACTTCTCGACATCTTCATCAAAGAGGGGACTCCGCTCGACTGGAACGGACCCGTCTTTGTGGTCAACCAGAACAAAGCGGACGGCACGTTCGACGAGACGAAGGCAATTGCCGGGGCCGGGTCGGTTGCTGAAGCTCGCGACATTTACAAACGCAACTACTCGAAGGGCTGGAAGGGTCTTGGTGGGATCGTAAAGTTTGATTCGCTGAAGCAGTGGGTGGAGAGTGACCACAGTGGGAAGGCTAAGGCACCGAGCAAGGAAGAGGAAAGCCCCTTCATGCGCGACCGGAACGCTACAATCAAAGCTTCAAAAGAAGCCGGAAACGTTCACCTCGACGCAGAACCTCGCTACGTTGAAAATTCTCGCGGTCGTGAAATTTACAACGTTCATGATCCGAAGGAGCGTGGAATTATCAGAACTGTTAGCAATCGTGGCGAAGTCGTTGTTCATTGGAACGACGAGTATTCTGGTGAAAAGAACCTTGCGACAAAGAAGACAGAGAAGCGGGGAAGAAAGACCGTTGACGTTCGCGAATCATGGCTCATGCCCACTGACTTGAACGACTATGCTTTCGTTTCTAAGACCAGTCCCAAAGGACTTGACGTTAAGCCCGTTAATGTTAAGGATGGCGGGATGGAAATCATCACACCGCCCGCCCCGCCGCAGCCGAAAGCAGAAGTTGTCCAGCCACCGGCACCACCGCAGCCAGAATCCACCCCCGCCCTCATCGCCGAAGTCAAGACCGCCCTCGCCCCCAAAGACACCCTCTTTGAACTCCCTCCCCGTCAGCGTTCGTTGAGCGGGATGAGGGATGCGGTGCACAAACGGTTGGATGAGTTGGAGCGGAAGGAAGCAAACGAGGAGTATCCGAAAGACAGGATGCGTGAGGGTAACGTTCAAACGTCCGGTGAAATCGTCCTTCGGGACCAAATCGAACGCCTGCAAAAACTCCTCACCAAGATCGAAACCGCAATGGCTCCACAGGTGGCGAGCCGTGCGATCTTTGACAAGAACGCGAAGCCTGTTGGGACAGGAAGGGAAAGCAAGAACTACGAAGTTCAACAACTTGGAAGCGTGTCTGGTGAATGGAAAACCGTTCAAAAATACAAGACTCGCGCCGAAGCTGAAGCTACGATTTCAAAGACCGCAAAAGGTTGGCGCGTAGTTGGTCCTAACATTACTCATCCCGCCGTCCCAATGAACATGGCAGGTGAGACGCGCCCCGGTCGCCCTGCCAAATCCGCACCTCCCGCATTCGAGTCTCTTCCCGAGAAGTCGCAGGAGAAGTTTATTTCAGCCTTTGCTGGTAATGATGTGGATAAGCTGAAAGAGTATCTTCACCCGTCAAACAAAGTGCTACGCGCCGAGTTCGAGCGTCGCACCGGCACGAAGCTTCCCGCTGGTGTGGGAACTACGGAAGAAGCCGTTGAAGCGTGGGCCGCAAGCGTCCCAGCGGAAAACCTCACGGATGCCGAATTGAATCGTGAAATCTTGAGGCTCGGTGAGGCGTCATTGAAGCCGAATGCTTCCAATGTGATTAAGAATCGTGCGTTGGAACTCTCGAAGGAATATCAAGCTCGTCAGGCTGCTGAAACACCCGAAAAGCCCACCGTCGCGCCTGAAAAAGAACCGTGGCAGATGACTAAGGCGGAAGCCGAAGCCGACATCACCAAAACGATGAACGAGGCTTTCAAAAAGGCTCGTGAAACTGGTGAACCTGCAAACCGCAGTTGGCGTGGTATCGGAGGTCGTGATTGGGGATGGTTGACCGAACCGCACGAAATCACCATTGAGAATGCACTTGAAAAAGGAACGAACGTTCCTCGTGAAGTTCTGGACGGTTATCCGAATTTGATCAAACGGATGCTGGAAAATCACCGCCCCGTCTCCGCCCCCGCCGTCGATGCCTACAACCTGAAACTCCCCGAAGGCTATGTACGCGATGGGGATGTTTATCGTTATGAACCCACCAAT
>ERZ869921.57-NODE-57-length-62840-cov-11.030979_pt1 | contig 62840 bp, 84 predicted proteins | sample MGYA00579310_ERZ869921 | MGnify/ENA primary metagenome ERZ869921 (study PRJEB32216, sample SAMN09231816) | wastewater metagenome | place: USA: Maryland | collected 2016-06-21 | study: EMG produced TPA metagenomics assembly of the PRJNA472060 data set (Reclaimed...
AAATTACCACATTTAGACAGTGTTAATACAAAGAATTCTCTTTGGTTAAAAACAATGTTTGATGCTGATGGAAATAAAAGAAAGAATGTTAATATCAACTTAGATTTATTAGATGGTTTAGCGACTCAGGATGTTGAAGATAAAGCTCAAAAGCAAACTACTAAATTATCTAAAGGTGATAAACTTGTACAAGAAGGTAATAACATATTGTTATACGGTAAAACAGCTTATATAAGAGCATCTGATAAAGCTACCGAACATGCTTTAACTTTAAGTAATTATGGAAGAGGTGAAATATTACCAGTTCCAATTAATGATTTAAAAGATGGTTTAGAATCTTCTAAATTGAAAGATATTTTTAGAGGTTATTTTAAAGATGAATTACAAACAATATTTGAATTAGCAATCAATGACCTTGGTTCAGATGTTGATATTTATAGAGGTCTTGTTGAATGGAATAAAGATAATACAAATGTTAAAATCAAGTGGAGATTATTTTCTGGATTCCCAGATTCTGATAATTTTAAAAATAAGGTAAAAGAAAAAATTGAGGAATTGAAATCTTCAGATTTAAGTTCTTCAGAAAAACAAACTGAAATTGATAATTTATATAATGAATTAGTTCCTGAAATTGATGCAAGTACAGTTAAATTTTTCAATAAATATACTAAAGAATTAACAAGTTTATTTGCAGAAGAAGGTATTACTGAAAAAAATAAATTAGGATTTTCAAAAGAGTTACGTGATAAATATTCATTTGAACAAATGATGAGAGCTATTGCTGTTAATGATTTTATTAACACAACAGAACAAATTAAATTATTTGTTGGTGATATGGGATTCTACAAAGATTTATTTAAAAGAACATCTGGAGCTACTGGTACTAAAAAGACTGCTAGAGTTGATGAAAAAATAAATTCCTGGTTAAATATTAATGCTAAAAGAGAAGACGGAAAATTAGCAGATGGTAAAATCAATGTATTAGTTTTCCAAGATTCAAATCAATCTTCTAATTATTTATCTGAATATGTAGATGCACTTTTAAATTCTGGATTATCTAAAGAACAATCGGAATCTATTTTAAAAGCATATACTTCAATGGATGAAGCAGATGCTCAAGGATATATTACTTTAGATGAATATAGAGAATTCTTTATTAGAACTGGAGATTGGAAAGCTGAACATCAAAAAATATTTGATAAAGCTCAAAAAGGTGAAACTTTAACATCTGATGAAATATTCTATTTTATGCCAATTAAAGCACAATATTTTGGTCCACAAGACTATAAGGGATTGTTTGCTCCAGCATATCATAAATACTCTCTAATGCCTTTAATTCCTCAAATGGTAAAAGGTACTAATCTAGAAAAATTATTATCTAATATGAAAGATAATAAGGTTGGATATTCAGTATTTAAATCTGGTTCAAAAGTTGGTACAAGAGTAGATTCTAGAGGTAAAGCTAATAAGTTTTATACTGAAGTAAATGGTGGAGAAGTAAACTCTGAAAACTTATTAAAACAAGTAGTTGATTATAAGTTCTTAGGGATACAATTAGATATTGCTCCTAAATTAAAAAAGGAAGTAATATTTGGTACTCAGTTCAGAAAACTATTGTTTAGTAATCTATTTGAAGGTGGAAATGAATTGATGCCTAAAGCAAAAGATTTATTTAATGAATATACTCAAATCTTTAAAGATTTAATTCAAACTGAAAAAGGAAAGTTAATTAAAGAATTAGGTATAAATCCTAAGACATATAAACAAGAAGATGTTAAAAAACTTGTTGAATTATTAAGAGAAGCATCAATTGATAGAAACTTATCAGACAATGTTATTGATGCTTTACAAACTGAAGTAATTGAAGGTAAAGTTATGTTAAAATATAACTTTGATTCAATGGTAAATAAAGCAAAGATTGATTCAATGATCATGAGTTTAGTCAATTCAAGATTGATTAGACAAATGATGAATGGTGATGCAATGATTCAAGGAGCTTCAACTGGTTTTGAAAAAGCTGGAAGAAGAACTGCGGGTTCTAATGAATTAAAATTCTATAGAAAAGATAGTGAAGGTAAAACTTTACCAATGGAAGTTAAAGTTCCTTTAACTGGAGAATATAGAAGTTTATTAGATGAATATAAGTCAATTGAAGGTATTAATCAGGCTTTAAGAGAAGGTAAAATTGATAAGAATAAAATAACATTAATTGGATACCGTATTCCTACACAGGGATTAAATTCAATTGAATTTATGGAAATTCAAGAATTTTTACCAGAAACTGCAGGTAACTTAATTGTATTACCAACAGAAATTGTTGCAAAGTCTGGTGGTGACTACGATATTGATAAAATGAATATCTTTAGACCTTGGTTAAATCCAGGTAAAAATGATGTTAAAAATAAACAAAATAGAATTATTGAAATTGCAAGAGAGATATTAGAAAAAGAATTTAACTTTAATGCTCTCATTACTCCAAACTCAACTACTATTTTAACTGATATTGTTGAGGAGTTGAGATTTATTGAATTTAAAAATAGTCATCCTGATACAAAATTAACATCAAAAGAATATGCTAAAATTTATGCAAATGAGTTAAAGAATATTAAATATACTGACCAGTTAAAACTTTCAACCAAAGTAGATCAGTTTGCTAAATTCTTAGGTGGTAAAGCTGGAGTAGGTATTGGTGCATTACAAAATACACATCATATTCTATCTCAAATTGCAAACTTGCATTTGAATAAATATTACATTGTAGATGGTGAGAAAAAACCAGTTAGAATTTATTTTAAACATAATAAAACTGCTGATGGAAATGTAGATTTATCTAAACTAAAAGATGTTGTTGGTAATAACAATATTTCAGAAGTAATTTCTCAAGTAATCAATGCCTCTGTGGATATTGCAAAAGATCCATTTATGTTTGATTTAAACATGAATTTGGATACTTTAAGTACTTATCTATATTTAGTTAGAACAGGTGTTGAATTTGAGCAAATTGCTTATTTTATGAAACAACCTATTATTACTGAATACTTGAATGAATTGAGTAAAAATAAGTCTGTATTTTTAAAAGCATCTGGAAATGCTAAATCTCCAAAAGAAATAGCAAATGAATTGAAAGATAAATATCTATTTGAATTAAAAGAAAAATTAAATATTAAATCTAAAGATGAATTTGATGTATATATATCAGATATTAAATCTAGATATGATATTTCAACAATTGAATTAAAATCTTATTTAAGTAAAAATAATCAAAATTCAGTAGCTTATTTACATGCACAAATTCAATTACTAGATAATTATTTAGAATATAAAGAACAAGCTGGTTTATTATCAGAAGCTATTAATTCAGTTAACCATGATACAGCTGGTTTAGGTTCTAACTTAGATGCAAGTAGAAATAAAATTGAACAGAAAGAAAAAGTTTTAAAAACTGCTTTCTTAATGAACAATGAAAATATTTACACTAACACCTTTGTTGGAGGATTTGATCAACATCAATTTACTATAGATGCTTATAGTCAATTTTATTCTGCTCAAAAGAAAGAGATAGTAGATAACAATAGAAACTTACTTAAAAACTTAACAAGTAAATTTACTAAAGAAATTGATAAAAATAAACTTGCAACCTTAATTGAAAATGATTTTATCAATTATGTAGTTCAAAATTATGGTTATAAAGAAAATGTAAACTCTTTAATAAATAGATTATTTAAAGGTGATGATTCATTAGCTAAAAAAGTTTTAAGAATAAAAACTATTGATACTCCAACACCAGAAGAATTAAAATTGAAAGATAATATTCTTATTAAAGAATTATATCCTTTAATGGCTAATAAAGACCATTCTACTGATAATATCAGAATTTATTCAAAAAGATTTGATACATTTACTAGTAATCAATTAACTGAAGCATTTAGAGAAATCCAAGATTTAGACCCAATGTTGGCTAAAGATTTAATGGATTTCAGTATATTGCAATCAGGTTTAAATAACTCTGCTATAACTTTCATGGGAGTTGTACCATTTGAGTATTATGGAGATATAGTAAAATCAGCTTTTAATGAGTTTGATAAAAAAAATGGGGCACTTGATTTATATAAGTTTAATCAATTATTTATAAGAAACAACTCTAAAAATCCTATATTCTTTAGAAAAGCAAAAAAAATGCTTTTAGACAGAGAATCTTTAGGTAATGGTATGTATGGTAAATTGTATTCTAATGACTTGTTTAATGAGAATTTAGAAACAATTAGATTGGAAAATAAAAATCAAGAAATAGAAGATTTTGATGAATCTACTGAAATTGAAGACTATACTGCTGAAATATTAGATAATTCTGAAAATAATAAAAAAGATTATCCTGAAGATTTGGATAAGTCAGAAAATATTAGTACTTTTGATGATAAAAAAGAACCTGACATGATTCCAGCTGATTCTTTAAGTGAGTTTAAAAAAGCTGTTGGGTTAAGAAGAAAAGAAGTTGATTTTGATAATAGATATTCTATTAAAAGAAAAACAAAGGCTTTTAATGAAGAATTTGGTTCAAATTATTCTGTTTCATTTAAAAGAGTTGGTGAATCAAACTTGTTTACTTATGAAATAAGTGGTGGTCCAAAAATAGTTGAGAATATTCAAACTGAAATTGATTTTGATGCACCAGTTGAATTAATAATGACAAGTGCTGAATATAATAAAATGATTAATGATATTGAAACATCAACTTTAAGTGAAGAAGAAAAAGTAAGTTTAATTAAAGAATTAAATGAAGCTAAATCTGATGAAGAAGTTGGTAGTGTAATTAAAAAATTCTGTAAATAATGTTGTGTCCTAATAAAAATTTAGATGAATGGAAAAACCTTGTAGGAAAGGTTGGTGAGAATAAAGCTCACCGAATTTGGAATAAAGAAGATGCAACTTTATCTGAACTTTTCATTGTTAAAGATTCACCTGAGAAAAGTGACTTACAACAATTAGCTGATAAAACTAAATTGTTCTTACAAAAGAAGCTTGCAATTTTAGAGAAAAAAGAAATTCCTAATAAAAAAATTAAAGAGGCTGAACTCAATAAAGTAATAGAAAATATTAAAGCTTTAGATGATGTATCAGCAATTAATGCTTTTATTGAGGAATCTTATTCTGCAATAAAACAAGCTGAACATCAATTTGATAAACTTATTTCAAACAAAGATAATTTATCTAGACATGAAACTATAGAAAAATTAGCCAGTTTTAACGATTTTGCCAATGGATATTCTATTTTAGATGAAATCAGTAAGGCTGATATAGAAAGTTATTTCAGTAAGTCAGAAAAAGGTTTATCTGAACAGGGTTCATTTTCTATTCAAGATAAATTAACTTATGCTATATCTGCAAGAGAAAAGATTAAACAGAGATATTTAAAACATGGAATACCTTTGTTAGCTTCTTACTTGTTAGAAAGTAAATCTGAAAACTTAAACAAAGATGTTATTGCTAAAATTGTAGCAAATGAGAATAAGATTTTAGAAATAGAGAATGATCCATCAATAAGAGATAAAGCTAAAGCAATTAGAATTAAAAAACTTGAAGATGAAAATGATAAACTTCAAGAATATAATTTAGATGAAAAGACTTTAATTAAACAACTACAGTTAGCTGCAAGAGATGAAGGTGCATTAGATTTTCTATTTAGTCCACTTATTAGTTCTGATGATTCTGTAATAGCTTTATTTGCTAAATCTATTAAAAATACTTTAGAAGATGCTAGACAAAAAGATATTAAGTTTGCTGAAAAAGTTCAAGAAGAATTTAATAACTTTTTAAAAACAAATGGTAAATCTAGAGATAAAGTTTCTGAATTTAATTCTGATATTTATGAAGAAATAGAAGTACCAACTGGAAGAAGAACTGAAGAAGGTAAAATGATATTTGAAAAACAAAAAGCTTTTGTTCAAAAATATGATGTTACAAAGTTTGAAAAAGATAAAGATGAGTTTTTTAATAAACTTGGAGAAAAACCAACTGATCCAGAAGAATTAAAAAAATGGAATCAAAGAATGGGATTATGGTTTAGAGAAAATACAAAACCAAAAGACCAATCTGAAATTGATAAAATTGTCAAAAATAAGAAAGAAGAATTATTAAAAGGTTTAATTACTAAAGATGAATATGATAAATGGGAATCTTCTGTAATGTACACTTATAATAATCAGACCACTTATAAAGGTGAATTAACTGAACCAGCAAATAAATATATAAACAAAAACTGGGATAAGTTATATGATGTAAATGGAGAACCTAAAAATGATGCTGGTAGATACCATAAATTTTTAACAGATTCTTATTTTAAAGCTCAAGAAAAATTACCAGAACATTTTAGAAGAGGTTATATATTACCATCAATACCTAAAGATGATTTAGAAAGAGTTCAAACTAATGGTTTAATTTCAACAGTTAAAACTAAATTTAAAGAGGCTACTTCTATTCAAGCTTATGATACGGAATATGGTATTACTGGTATTGATAAATCTGAAGCTAAATTCTTACCTGTAAATTATACAGGTAAGATGTCTGCAGATGCTGTTTCAACAGATTTAGTTAGTTCTATAATGCAATTTAATTCTATGGTTAATAGATATGATGCATTGAATAATATAAATGCTGAAATCTCATTAATGAAATCTGTTATTGGTCAAAGAGAAACTATTGAAACTAATACAAAAGGTCAAAAATTAATGGATGCTTTTGCATCTAAACTTGGATATAAAGAGTTTATTAGACAAAATGGAGAATCATATTCAGCAAAACATATTGACGCATTCATAGATATGATTGTTTATGGTGAAATGCAAAAAGCTGAAGAAATTGGTGGATATTCTGCAGGTAAAATAACAGACACTTTATTAGGATATTCTGCAATTACTACTTTAGCAGTTGATATGTTAAAGGCAACAGCTAATAATATCCAGGGTAATATCCAAGTTATGATTGAAGCAAATTCTGGACAATTCTTTAATAAGAAAAACTTAATGAATGCTTCTGGATTTTATATTAAATCAACTCCTGATATGTTAAAAGATTTTGGTAAAATTTCACCAGATTCACTAGCATCAAAATTGATTGATTCTTATGATGCAATTCAAGGAGAATTTAAAGATACTTATGGAAAAAATATATCTGGTTCAGTAGCTAGAAAATTATTTAGAACAGATACATTATTCTTCAATCAGAATTTAGCGGAACATGAAATTCAAGTAAAAACTTTATTTGCTATATTAGATGCTCAAACTGTAATAGATAATGAAACTAAAGAACCTATATCTCTTTTAGAGGCATATAAAAAGTATGGAATAAATGAGATTGAATCTAAAACAGATTTTACTGAATCTCAAAGAAAAGATGTAATGAATAAATTACATGCATTAAATAAAAGATTGCATGGTGTTTACAATGAATTTGACAAAGCTACTATTCAAAGATATTCTTTGGGTAGATTACTAATGATGTATAGAAAATACTTAATACCGTCATATAAAAGAAGATGGAAATCATTATCTGCTGACCAAGAAGCTGGAGTATTAACTGAAGGTTATTATATTACATTTAATAAAACTTTTATAAGAGATTTAAGAGATTTAAAGTTTAATATTGCTAAAAATTGGGAAAATTATACTGATTTTGAAAAAGCTCAAATTAAAAGAACCTTAGCTGAAGCTTCATTTATTATAAGTCTAACAGCTTTAACTATGGTTTTAAAAGCTGCTGGAGATGATGATAAAGATTTAAAAAAGAATTATTTATATAATTTTGTTTTATATCAAGCAGTTAGACAACGTTCTGAAACATTTGCCTATTTAAGTCCAGTTGATGCTTATAGGGTAGTAAAATCACCTTCTGCAATGACAACTTCATTAGATAGAACAATTAAATTTGCAGACCAATTATTTTTAACTTGGGACCCAGATAAATTGAACTACACTAAAAAAACTGGTGTATTTGATAAAGGTACAAATAAGTCTTATGCTTATTTCTTAAAACTACTTGGTCTATCAGGTTATAATATGAATCCTGCAGAAGCAGTAAAAGCATTTGAAGGAACATTAAATAAATAAAAAAAAGAGGGGCAAAAGCTCCCTCTTAATTTTTTAAATAGAATTTAATCTTTTATAAAAGTTCCATTTTCTGTTTTACCAGTTCTATTTTTAATTTCTTGATAAGCTGAATCTAAACAATCTTCTATGTCTAACCCATTTTGAGCAGATAAGATTATTAATGTTACAACTACATCACCAATACCATCAATTAAAGCTTCTTTATTACCTTTAACTAATGCATTTGCAACTTCTCCTACTTCTTCAACAGTTTTAATAAATTGTCTTGTTGAATTTTCTGGTTTTAAAAGATTTCTTTCTTTAGCCCAATTTAATACTTCTTCTTTGTTTTTCATATTTTATATAATTAAAAACCCCCTAAATTTTACTTTAGAGGGTTTATTTAAAATCAATAATTATTTACTATTTTATAGGACAACTTCCATTATCACAATCTTGTATATCAAAATCACCTTCTTTAACTTCAGCTGAAGTAATAGGTTTTGTATTTTTTATCATTTCATTATATTGCTCTTCTGTAATTGTTTCATAAGGAGCCTGTCTAAATCCATGACCATGATATAATAGGAACGATAATGTTTTGAAATTATCTTTATAATATTTATTTAAATATTCTTTTATTTTTGATAAATCTTCTTTTTTGTAATATACTGTACAACTAACAGAATTATCAGACCATTCAGATTGCATTCTCTTAACCATATCAAGTTGTTCTTTCCAGGTATAATTAGCAGCTACTGGAGTTTTAGTAGGTAATTTACATGGAAAACTAACAACCATTGTATTTTTATCTTCTGAACCATCAAAATTTATTTGTGATTCAATATGATAACCATGAGATTTACAAACTTGTAAAAGAGGAGAACTAGATGACATTCTAATTCTTCTTATATAATAAGGACCAGCTGGATTAGGATGTACACCAGGTGTAACACCTGCTAACAAACTCAATGTGCCAGATGGTTTTATTGTAGTCAATTTTATACTTGTTGGAAAATTATTTTTTTGAGAATATTCAACATCGTATTTTCTCAAGAAAATATATGCATGTTTTAACCAACTTCTTTGTTCTTCAGTAGCTTGTAAAACTCCCGTAATACCAATTCCCATTCTCATATTACTATTTACTATTGATTCAGTCTCTTTAAGACTGCAATGTAAAGCTAAACTATGTTTATTAACACGATAAGTTAATTTTAATATTTTCAAAAATTCTTCATAAGAAGATATATTTGGTAAAAATATTTCACTTAAACAACAAGTTTCAAAGTTATTTAAACTCTGTTCCGCACATGGATTGAATACAACAACATTTGGATCTGGATAATTAAAATCACCAGTTCTACCACATTTTCGTGATAATTCTAAATTTATTAAACCATAAGGTTCTCCTTGTTCATATGTTTCCCAATATTCTTCAGGTAGTAAAGAAATATCAGAACATGCTACTGAATTATTACTCATAGCTCTCCAATTTGGAATTGATCCCAAATCCCATCTTTTAGCTTTTAAAAAGTCTAAATCATCAAAATCACCAATTGCTATTTGAGCAGATCTTCTAACATTACCAGAAACTACAATAAAACCTATAATATTCATTATATCTAAACAATCAATAGGTCTTAGATTCTGATTACTTCTAGAATTTAAAATTTTATGTATTTCATTTATTCCCCAGCACAATTCTTCTGGACCACTAGCCAAACCACCAAAACTTTTTATTGGTGTATCTTTACTTCTAATTAATTGAGTACTATATGTAAAACCTTCCCCACTATAAAAATGTGATTTTAAAACTTTACCCAAAAGTTTTACCCATCCTTCTCTTGTATCAGGAACTATAAAATCAGCATCTTTAGTATCAAGTCTCTCAATTTTAATTTTCTTTTTTACTTTTGGAAGCTTATCAACATATTCTTTTTGAATATTATAACCAACACCACTTCCTAACATTAACATTTCAAATGTCCAAGTAAATGGTCTGATGGGAGAATCTACAACTACTCCAGCACAATTTTGTAAACTAGGTAAACCTAGTTTATCAACTGTTTTTGTACCAAGTTGCCACATAAATCTTCCTGCAACAGACCATTTTAAAGCCATTCTAGTATCATAATAATATTCCTTTTCTTGCTCTGAAAAACCAACTTTTAATTGTTTCTCACAAGCATACAACTCTCTTTTAACAACATCACTCAACTCTTCTGTTTGAGGGTCTTTAGAATCTTCTTTTAACTTTCTAGCATAAGTTCTTTTAAATGTTATATAACCTATTTCTCCCCAAGGAACTATTTTTTCATTTTCACTTTTAATTTCCATAAATCTCTCAAATTAAGCTTACAAAATTAGTAAACTTTCCCCAATTTTACAAATATTTCTTATAATATTTCTAATTATTTTTACTTTTATAATATTCCTTCCTGATTTTCACTAACTTAGATAAAAAATATCCTCTATCAACAGTATCTGGTAAATCAGATTGTTTAAAACTTTCATTTAAAAGTTCCAATTTTTTAGAAGCTTCAGATAATAAATCTTTTAAATTATACTCACCTTTTCTTATACCAATTAAAAATTTAGCATTAGGTCTTCTAACATTAACAGTTTTATCTTTAGCTATCTCAATACCAGTTTCTATTAATCTATAACAATGTAATAGGTTTTTACCATCAATTTGTTGATTATGATTGTTAACATCAACATATCTTTGAGTATTTCTTTTATCTAACCAATCTTTATACTCTCTATATTCTCTACAATGAACAGAATATTCATCTTTATTAAAATATAAAAGTCCCTCAGACATATTTCTATACCATTCTGGAACTTCTGATAAACTAATATCATTAGAATTTTCAACATCTTGAACAATCCCTTTAAATGTAAAATCTTCTTTTAAAGCATCTCTTGGATTAGTTCTAGCTGTATCTTTAACATGATCATAATAAACATTGTACATGTATCTAAAGTGTGGTAAACTAGTTAAACCACATAATTCTTGAACATAATCTTTCTCTTTCAACCATTGTTTAAAAGGAATAGACTGTTTTTTATCATTATAAATGTAACAAAAATCTAAAACAGTTTTTCTTTCAGTTCTAGATTTCTCCCAATTCATTTTCTTATTCAAACCTTCTGCTTTTTGAATTTGAGCAAAAGCATATCCACCAAATGAATGTTTACAAGATTTAGATAAAAATTTATCTCTATCTTCTATTAATTTATCAAAAATAGGATCTTTGAATAAAATACAATCATCTGGTGTATATAATAATTCAAGCATTGTAGGATTACCAGTACAACAAAGTTCAATAAATCTTTTTATTTCATAATAACATTCATCTTTATTAACTGTAACTTGTTCACGATAACCATTTTGTAAAACATCTTCGGGGGACTGAATATAAATACCTTTAATATCTATATCAGACCCCTCAATAGATGTTCCATAAGCTTGAGAACCAACAATACATTTAAAAATTATATTATCCATTTCTACCTCTTTCATTTGGATATAAATTTTGAACATTGTCTGATTGATAATATTCATGAGTATCTACATCCATAATTGTTAATTTACCATTAAATCCTGCACCAGTATCAAGATTCCAAATCTTTTTACCAGCTCTTATTGGTCTATCACTTTTCCACATCATAGTAGTTGTATGACCAATAAATACATTTTTACACTCTTCTTTTATTTTAAATGGTGCATCTATTTGAGTGTGTGACATAGCAGAACTCCATAAATCTCTATCCCAATAAAATATAGAATCATCAAATTGATTTCTTAATAAAAAGTGTCTATTAAATCCACCATGAACAAAAATATTACCATTATCATCTTTATAGTAATTTAATTGTTTATTAAAGAAATTTCTATGAGATTCTGGTATATCTGATTCTAATAAATTTGTAAAAAAAGAATTATCTGTTAAAACAAATTCCTTACTTAAATTTTTACAATAAGATTTAAGTGTACCATCTCCACCTTGTAACCAACCTTGAGGATGTCTATTTCTTTTGATAAAAGTATTAAACCAATCATCATGATTACCTTTACAAAAAATCATATTATAATCTTTTTGCATAGATGTTAATAATTCTACACATTCAAATACTTCGGACCAACCATCACAAATATCACCAAGTGATATTATAGTATCACCTTTTTTTATTTTAGCTCTTTCAAATATTTGAACTAATGCTTTATATGCGCCATGCACATCTCCAAAAACCCATGTACTCATTTATTTATTTTTTAATATAAAATTGTTAATTTGTTGAAAAATTATGATGATCAACAAATTCTATATTCTTATTTTTCATAATATCTAATATCTCATCTAAATGATAAGGATATAAATTATTTGTATCAACACCTACATCCATTGATTTACCAAAGCCAGGAAGAGTCCCATGAGAATGTCCATATAAATGAATAGATCCGTGATGAGACTTATTCCATACTCTATGCGAATAATGAGATAAGCAAAATCTTGTTTTACCATATTTACCACTTCTTTCTGTTCCTAATTTTAAACTTAATTCCAAATAATGATTACAACTACTAAAAAGTTCTCTATAAGGACTTGAAATAGGTTCAATATGTTGGTCATGATTACCAAATATTAAATGTATATTTTTACATTGTAATCTATTTCTAAACAATTTAATTTGTTCATGACCACCAAAACTCCAATCACCTAAATGATACAAAATATCATTTGGTTTTATTAAACCATTAAAAACTTTTACTAATTCATCATCATGTTCTTCTAAAGTATCAAAATCTCTAGTAGACTGTCTAGAATGAGAACTACCATCATTTTCTTCATCACTCCAAGAAGAAGTACCACGTACTATATTCTTGTGGTGATAATGGGTATCGCTACTAAACCAAATATTTTGCATATTTCTTCTTATTTATTTTATTGTAATTATTATACATATTATAAATTGCAGAAAAAGGAATAAATTTACCTGTTTTATAGTTTCTAATAATATTTCTATAAAAAGCTTTGTATAATGGAATATCAAAAAATTTAATTTTTATATTACATTCATCTCCCCATTCTTTTATAATAGCATCAATATAACCTTCTTTAGTATGAGTATTGTCTAATATTACATGATAAATCATCTTATTTCTAAGATAATCAAGTAAATCTCTATTAAATATCTCAGTTACTCTATTTTCATTTTCCCTAGTATAAATATAAGGTTGAATAGGAAAACTTCTTCTATTTTCTCTTATTTCATCTCTTGATACAGATAAAACAGAATTACATTTACATTTTTCTTTTGTATAGGTTGTCTTACCACTACAAGGAATTCCAACTAATATTTCAATTGTTTTTCTCATTTTAAAAATTAAATAAATCCCAGCGAGTAGATAAAGTTCGCACATTTATCTTTCCTTAGATCCTGATTACTCTAAATATATTAGAATTTCACTGTTTCATCCATCCACAGCAAAGTTTGGCGAATAGGATAACTGGGGTATTATTATTCTTGTTCAACTTCTATATCTTTAACTTCTTTATCTAAAGCTTTACCTTCATGTAAAAGAAACAATTTAGATTTAATTTTATAAATTTCTGATTTATTACAAGTATCTTTTCTAATACAGAAACCTTCTTCAATTACAGATTTATCTAAAATAGATGGTTTTTCTAATAGTTGATTATAAAATATATCATTAATTTGTTTTTCAATATCAAATTCAGTAGCTTCAGTATCACCAAATTCAAATATAAAATCTTTAAATTTACCATAGAAAAACTGTGGACAAACTTTAATTCCCAATTGATTAGCTCTTTCTTTCATTTGATGATAAGATAAATCTACTTCAATTCCTTGAGAATTAATATTAGAAATTCTATAAATATAAACTTCTGGTTTTTCAAATCCATAAGTATATCCATGTTGAATAGCTTCACCTGAATAAGTTTTACCTATAATTTCACAATAAACAGCTTCTCCATGATTTAATTTACCTTCAAAATATTCTTTACCAACTGCAGACCAAAGATCTCCAGAATTAAAGAAATGATTTTTATTTGGTAATTCTTCAAAACCAACAGATTTAACAACTCTTCTTGAAGCTGAAATATAATTATATTCCTCTTCTTGAATTTTAACACCAAACCATTTAGCCAATTTATCTTTCCAAGAAAGTGGTCTTTTAGTTAATGTATTGTAATATCTTGCACTTGTACCATGTAACTTATAGGTAATAGCAATATAATCGTTTAAATCTAATTTATAAAGGTTTTTCATTAAATGAGAAGTATCAGGATGTTCTGGAGCCATTCTAGAATCAACAATATTGTCTATTGTTTTAACTCTAGGATTTGACATTCCGGGTTTTTTATCTGTAGGTTTAATGTATTTTTTACAAATTTCAATACCTTCAATTTCATTAAATTCCATTCCCACTTCATATAAATCCCAACCAATTCCAGGAATTCCTGTATTAGTAAATTCCAAGGAATCAATTGGAATAATAAATCCAGAACTAATAACTCCTTTAAATTTAACAGCTTTTACCCTTCTATTATCTTCAAAAAATCCTTTTTTAGTTTTATCTACATTTAATTCGGAATGTCTATATAAATTATTATTTGATAGAAATTCATGACTAATTTGAGATTCTGCAGGAAAGAAAAGATACATACTATGTTCATCAGAATCTTTACCAACTAAACAAGAATTACCTTGATAATTTACTTCTACAAGATTATCTAAACCTTGTACTGCAATTTTTTTAGGTAAAAATATTACCTGACACGCATAATTTTTTGAATCTTCGTATATTTTTAACATAATTTTAATTGTTTATTATTAATTGTGGAGAGGGAAGGAATCGAACCTCCAAAACTTAGTTATATCCTATATTATAACCAAGGTGTCTACCAGTTTCACCACCTCTCCAGATGACCCCCCTCTTTATCTCCTGCGAAGGGGGTCTTGAATGTAACACATTTCACAAATGTGAGTAAAATTTTTCATATATCTTAATGCTTATTATACAATTGCTCTACCAACTGAGCTACAGGTCCTTATTTATAATTTTTTATTGAGGACCTGATGAGGATCGAACTCACCACCAATTGTTTTTGTTTTTAATATATGAATTTTACTTTTTAATCTAAACCTGAAGCTATTCACTCAACACTCAAAATACCATATAGGTGGTATCATAAAATTAATGTTAAGGCTTACGCTGAGGCTTTGTGAATTATCCGTTGATTCCCTTATGTAGGTAATCAAATAATTTTTTAGATGTCATAGTTGATTCAACAGCTGGAACATCATTTGCTTCTTTAAGTGCTTCTACAATTGCAACAAGTAAAGCTTGTCTTCTTTTTAATACACCAGCTCTTTCTCTATGAGACCATTCACCAGAAAATTTCTGATAAGTATAATCTCCTAAATCAATAATGGTATCTTTAACAGCTACTTGTGGCACATATTTTGCACCATTATCTTTTGAAATATTTGGATCTGGTAAAATGTAACTTTCTTTTGTTACGGATTTTTTAGTACCAGATGTAATAGAAGATTCAAATACCTTTCTATCTTTATAAAATTCTTTTTTACTTTCTTCCCAAAGTTCAGAATCACTTCTAACTGGAATTGTTGAATAAACTTTTTCAAAATCTCCATTTTCAACTAAAGATTTTAAGCGTAATAATTCTAAAGAAGTAAATTCTCCCCAAGATTTTCCATCAACAATAAGTTGTGCTTTTGCTTTACCACTAGCATTAGTTGCTTCCTGAGAAAATAAAGCATTAATATATTGTTGAGAATTTTGTTCAAACCAATCAAGCTTTTCATCAACTGTTGTAACAATTCTTTTATCTGAACGTTCTGATGGAACATCAATCATTCCATCTTTAGGTACATATGTTTTTAATTCCCCTTTAAAATCACCTTGATTTTTAGAGAAAAATTGAATATAATCTGAAGTCATTGCTCTAAATGAACTTGATAGAGTATCTGTTTTTGCTAATAATACATTTAATTTTGTCATTGTTTTTTAATTTAAAGTTATTGTTTATTTTTAGTAGTCCCATTAAGACTCGAACTTAAATCCTCGGTTTAGAAAACCGATGCTCTATCCCTTGAGCTATGGAACCTTGTAAAAGGTTTTTTATGTCCCCAGATGCCTTGAAACTGTGCTAACTTACGATTTAGACTTACACGGTGCACATTATTAAGAGGTGGTAAGTACCTTCGATCCATATACCTGCAGATATAGAGGGCTGTCTTTCTTAATTAATATTCTTTACCAGCTACAATTAATTTATTGTTAATGAACATGAGTGGTTCAACGTGATAAAATCCATTATTATCTAATGTTACTAAACATGAAGCATTTACCCAACTATTTTTCATTGCTCTACTAGCATATCCAAAAATAGGAGCATTAATATCTGCTCCAAAACCCATATTCCATCCACCAACTAATCCTTCAACATAAATTTGGAATCTATGAGTATGGAAATAAAGACAAGATTTTCTATAAGTATCAATAGTTTTCTTTGCATTATGAACATTTAAAAATTCACCATGACAAATATCCAAATGATTACCTATATGAATACTATCACTTTTCCAATCTTTATATACATTGTAACCTCTATTTATTAGTTTTAAACCATCTTCTGGAGACATTAAAGAAGAACCATACTTAGACTCATCATTGTTTCTCATAAGTCTTAAATAACGGTCTTCATGATTTCCATAAATAAAGTCTTTTGTACCTTTTATATTAAGTTGGTCAAATTCATCTAAGAATTTATTAGCTTCTTTGTATTCCCAATCCAAAGTTACCCCCTGAATGGGGGTTTTTCCTTTATCATGAGAAGACAAACTATTTAAATCAACAAAATCACCAGCTAAAATTAAACCTTGTAATTCAACCTCTTTTGAAAGAAAATTAAAGGTTTTTTCATACATTAACTTATTGTGCCAAGGTGCATGTGCACAACCTGTAATATAGTAAGTGCCAGGAGTATATCTATAATTTGATATTACAGATTTAGGTATTCCTACATTAGAAGGAGAATCAATTATCTTGATTCCACTCTTATAATCTTTTCTAGCACAAGAAAGTGCACTTGTAATAACTGAAATATCTTCTTTTGGAAAATAATCTTTTAAAGCATTTGCACTTTTTTTAAGATAACCAGGTTTATCAATTAACCAGTTATATATCTCTTTTTCTTTTTTATTCATATTTATTTACTAAATTCTTCATTTGGAAGAATACTAGGCTTATAACTATATTTATCTTGAAATTTTTCTATCTCCATATTAAACTTTTCTTCCAATTCAACATCAGATGGTATTTTTATCCATTGTTTTCTTGGTAAATCTTTGTTAAGAGTTTCTTCAATGGCAGTCCTCTTTTTATCAGTTTTATATAAAATTCCACCAGTATCACCACTGGAATTTATTTCATGAAATTTCAATATATGTTCTTTTGTTTTATCTGAAATTTTAGAATAATTACCATCTAAAATTAGATTATAATCATCTAAATCTTCATTTAAAACATCAAAAACAAACATTGTATGTAATTTATCAACTTCATATCTCTGATTAAATTGAGGATGATTTTCTAAACCAGATTCAAAGTTTAAATAAATAAGGTCTGAATGAAACTTATAAAGTAAAAGTATTTTACCATCTATATTTCTTTCATTATCTCCTATAAAACAATTTTTAAATTGACTTTGTGGAAATACTCCTCCAACAAAATGTCTATATGTATCACCTAAAAAAGGTAATATAAATATTTGGGACTTGTTTCTATCCCCTATCTTCCAATCAATCACACTAAAAATTTAATTTTAATTTATCATCTTCACTTCCTATCTTTTCATATTTAATTGGAGTTGGTGGAATAAATCCATCAATTTTATCCAATATCTTCAAACTAATATAATTTTTATAAAATTCTTTTATTCCTTGTTCTTCACCATAATGAGAAAAATAATCATCGAAAACTTTAGATGAAAAATGATCATTTGATTGAATTAAAACATCATTAAAAAGTTTCTTAACATAAGCTTCTCCTTTTCCTGGAATACCAGTTAAATTATCCCCTTTTTGACCAATAATCATATCAGACCAAAATATTCTTTCAGCTACAAATTTAGATACATCAATCCATTCATTTTTTCTCCAATTATAATGCATTTTATCTTTTGCTTCAAGAGATAATAAATCTTTATCAATAGCAACTATAAAAGCATCTTTTAAAGCCAATCTTGTAACATTAACATAATCATCAACTTCATAATTATGCGCTTCTATTACACCCCATTTCTCAATTAGATAGTTTTTACAAAGATTCCAATTTTTAGGTGGTTCAGAACTTCTATTAGCTTTATATAAAGGATTTACTTCTACCCTATGTTTTATAGTATGTAAACCCTTTACATATGCTATATAATGTGTAGCATTACAATTTGTTAAAATCATATGCATTACATCATCACAAGATTCAATTATTTCTTCTTCTGTTTTTTCTTCATAAACAAACTTGTTATCTTTTCTAACAGGTTCATTATTTTCATCTAAAACTTTTTTTGGATGAAATGCAGTATAAATAATACTATCACAATCCATTACTGCAATATTAGACTCCATAATTATCTTCTAAAAGTTTTATTAATTTTCTAGCTCTTTTTTTAGATGCTGATTTCTTTTTAAAATAAGCATCTAATTTAGAAGTTGAAATACCTTTGGAAATTTGAGAATTAGAAAAAGATGTTGATAAAATATCTAATTCTTTTTTACAAGCTTCTAAAACAGAAGTTGGTACTTTGTAAATAGCCATTAAAACACCTCCTTTTGAATAATTATTCTTGTGTTTTCTTTATTTGAACATTTAAATTCTGAAATAACAAGAGCAGTTGCAAAAGTAAGGATTACTATTAAAGAACCCAAACTAATTAAGTTTTTTCTATTCATATTTTTATTTTTTATAAATGAATGCTTTTATTGCTAATTTTTTATTTGTTGATTCAATAAATTCAACGGATAATTTTCTAATATAAACTAAATTATCATCTGGAATTACTCCTTCACTTTTCATTAAATCTTGAACAGCTTTCACATATAATGTAGAAAGATTATCCAAATCTTGAGTCTGGTTACCATCAGTTGATGTAACCAAATTCAATTCATCATAAAAAGTAAATGTTAAATATATAGGAAAGTTAGCAATCTTTTTACCAGTAAAATAAGGTCTAAAACTATCTTTAATAGAATTTATAATTATAACTCTATTTCTATATCCACCAAAACCACTATAAATATTATTACCTTTAATAGCTAAATATCTAGGTTTTCCAGCAGATCTTGAATTTTTTAGTACTGGTTCAAATTCTTCTGTATTATAACAAAGAATTGTTTTAATTTTTGTTCCAATTTTTCTTTTTAACCAAACATATTTTTTATTTCCATTTGGAGCAATATGTTTAGATTTTGTTGATGGTACTGGATACTTACCATTATATTCGTAATAAATAGGTTTTCTAGCTTTAGATGTTTGAATTTTGGTAATAAAATCATCAATTTCAACATCCAATAAAACCTCTCTCACAAGATCTTTCATATTTTAAAAAATAACGTGTAATATCCCTAACCAAAAACAGGGACTCCTCATCATCATATAGAATTTATTTATCAAATAAACCTTTTACAAGGGAAGCATTACCTAAAAGCAATGGGGTGATAAAATCTCCAACTCTATTTAGGAATAGGCAAATTTGGTATTATCTAAATTACTTTAGAATGTAATTTTTATGCGTATATTACACGTTATTATACTATATTAAAGAGACTTTAAACTGTCTTCAATTTTCTTACTATTTTTAGCAGCTTCTTCTTGGAAAACACCATAATCTTTCAAGATTTGCTCTTTTTCAGCTTTCCATTGTTCATCTGTTTGAGATGCATATTTTGAAGAATGATAGATTGAACCATTTACTCCAGAAAACTCATCTGCAACAAAATATTGGATACAACGAATTGCTCCAGTAGAATCATCAGGAATAGCTCCAATATGAGCAGGATCAACAAATACATTATGAGTTGAAGTTCCACTAGTTTGATAACCACGAATGTAATCTAATCCACCAATATGTAAACCTGGTACACAACTAACTCTATCATTACAGTTAACTTTTGACCAATCAGAAAGTCTATGAACTTGACCAACACGAATTATATGACCTTCATTTTCTCCACAGAAAAATGCATCTCCAGATTTTCCTTGAACAGCTGGTTCAAATACTCTGTCTTCATTTAAAAGTTCAACTTTTTCTGTTGTAATTAATCCAGAAATTGGATCAATTGATTTCTTACCAGTTTCATAAACGTCAAATTGTTCTTTCTCACCTTTATCATTCAATCTATAACGTTTAGTTATTTCTTTGGAAACTTTAAAACCAGCTAACAAACCTTCATTAGTAATTTTCATACTATAAGTTGTAGCCATTTTATCAGCAACTTCTTTAGAATAACCTTTTTCTTCCATTAATTTGTCAGCCAAATCATGGTTTGTATATTTTATATTAACAAAGTTAAAGAATCTTTTTGCAAAATCAGAATTAACTGAATTTTTATCTACTCTAACTTTAGGATTTCTCAAAAATCTAACCCAAGCTTTAATAAGTGGACTAATATCAATCTTTTTATCTAATGAATCTTTAATTCTTTCAACCATTGCTTCAGGCATTGGAACAGAACTAATTACTCCATTAACTTTTAAATAGTAGTTTCCAGTTTTATTATCAATGAAAATATCATTGTGGAAAGTTCCTAAATGACCATCTAATGTAAATTCAGTTAATTTCTTAAACTTATCTAGAGCATCTTTATACTCAGCAACACTTTGTGCATTATTTGCTTTTTCAGCAACTTTATTCATTTCTTCTAGGACTTTTTCATCATAAGTTCTAGCAAATACTTCACCATTTAAACTACCCGAAATGATGTTATCGGTTACATTAATTACTATCATATTTTTTGTATAATTTATTGATTTACAGGTACAAAGATACAAAAAAGCATCTAAAATACCAAACTTTTTTTATAATATTTATTATTATATTTTTTAAAAAATCCCTGGTTCCGCATAGTCACTCCCACCTGGAGCTCATCTCTGGGAGGTATTCTTTAGACTTACGAACCAGCTTGGATTTATTTATTCAGATAAAACAAATTTATTATCATCTGTTTCAACTAATTCCTCTACTTTATCAGTTTCTTCTATTTCTACAACATTATCAACTTTAAAATCAGGAATTTTAAAATCATTCAATCCTTTTGATTGAATAACTTCTTTAATTAAAATCTCAGTTTCTTGAGAAATAGAAGGTTTTGTTTGATCTTTTAAAATATCAATATGATTGAATAAAGCTTTAACTGGTTCAGCATAATTTAAAAGTGTTTGAAGTTTATCATACATTTCTAAATTATAACCAATTGCTTGTTCATAAGTATCAATACCAAATAATTCTAAAGATTTATTTTTTATTTCATCAGGTGAATCTTTATGTTCTCTTATAAATAATTGTAACTCAGTTACTTTTGATGTATAAGAAAGAACATCAGTTATAAACTTTTCACCTTCTCCATATTTTGTTAAATGTTTAATATAATCTTCATGAAAATTATCTTCTTTAAAAGATTTAATTTCATCATAAAGATTTGAAATATCAAAATTAAAAAGTTTATAATTTCTTAAAAACTTTAAAGATTCCATATTATCATGGATTAATTTAGCAGTAATCCAATCTGTTAATTGCTTACTCATTCCTATTTGTTTATCAGATGATTGTTTATAAAAACTATTTATATGTTTATGTTTCTTTAAAAACTTTTTAGGCATAGATTTACTAACCCTAATTAATTTAAAATCATGAGATGGTCTAGATACTTGACTACCCATCATTTTATAAAGAATACAAGTTGTCATTGGAATTGAATTATCATCTCCATAACTATAATAAACAGTAGATTCATCATCTTTTAATTCTTGAATAGAAACTTCATGTTTTTTCCAAGTAAATGGAAGTTTATCTTTTCTAAAGAAATCTTCTTCAAGATAATGAACAACAGTTTTCTCTTGAAGTTTTCTTAATTCTGCAGGAGTTAACTTTTCTATTTTAGCCTCTTCTCCAGCCTCTTCATCAGCTTTAAATTTCTCTTCAAATTTCTTATTCCAATCATCTGGAATTTGTAAATCATCATAAGATTTAAACAATTTAGATTTCTTAATAAAATCAACAATAGTATCTCTTTTAGCTTTTAAAGAATCTATATAATCTTTTGTCCATTTATTTGGAACAAGTTTACCATGTTCATCATATTCATCTTCTTTTATATAAGAATATAATGTTTCATCATCTAAAATTCTTATTGTTGTAAAAGAACCAAACTTTTCATTTATATAAAAATCTTTAACCAAAGACGTAGAACCCTCTTGAAGATAACATAAATTAGGATTAAATGCATCCCAATAAGCTATTTCATCTCTTCTTATCTCATCTTTTTTAGCTTTCCAATCATGATGTTTAAAATTACTTCTAACATTTAACCCCCAAAATAATACTTTTGGATTTGTATATTTAATTGTATTATCACCTTTAAAAAGAGGAGATAATTGAGTTTTGTCAATTATATTTGATAAATGTCTTAAAGTTGGATTACTGTTATGACCACCAATATTACCTAAAATATTTTTAGCTTTATCAATCCAAACCAAAAAATCATCTTCATTTAATTGAGACTCAATAATAGAATTAGCCTCAGTAGATGCTTTTTCAATGGCTTTCTTTACATAATCTCTTGTAGCATCTGACCAAATAACAGATTCACGACTTGGAGTTACTTCAATACCTTCTTGTAAAACAACTTCTTGACCTTTAGCATCACGAATTACTTGTCTAATTGGACATTTAAATCCAACATTTCCAAATAAATCTTGCATTTCCATCTCTCTAAAGTTGACATAACCATAACTAACACCAACAGGACTATTTTTGTCTTTTACAACAATAATATGTGGTTTAGAATATTGATATTGGTCAGCAATGATAAGATTTTCAGAATTGTACAAAACTCTAGCTTGAATATCTCTTTTATCTTCTCTACCATCAGCACTAATAATTGAAAATTCAACATTATCAAAATATAATAATTGAGACTCAATTGCATGTCTAAACTTATCTCTGTGATGAGATTTACAAGGAACTGTTACCTGAGTATAATTTAAATTATCTGTTTTTTCATAATATACAATATTTCCATCAGGAAAAACTATATGTCCATTCTCTTCATTAGTATCCAAATTAAATTTTGGTACTAAACTATCAACTTTATAACTGTAACAATTAAATTTAAATCTTCTACCATTATGTACAGTTTCAGTTGTATAGTAATCATTCCTTAGAGATAAACCAACTTTTGCTCCTAATCCAAATCCTCCTAATTGACTAACAGTATTTCTCTTACTAGAATATCCAATTTGGAAATATCCATATAATCTTTTATCACCTAATCCAACACCATTATCTCTTACAACAAATTTATCACACCAACCAACTCCTTCTGAACCAATTATGTATTTTAAATAAACTTTATTATCAGTTTTATTTAATTTATCTATATTGTAATATTCAGGATTAAAATCACTATCTGAATATTTAGAATCATCTCGTTTAATATAATAATCTTCTACTTTTGCTTTTCCTGTTAAAATTTCAATTGCTTTCTCCTTTTCTTTCTGACTATCTACAGCATTAGAAGTTAACTCTCTAACTGTAGAAGCTTCTGGGAAAACATATTGACTAATTTGAACATTATCTAAAATCAAAGATAAAGCATTTGCATCAACACTTTTTTCAATTCCTTTAGAATTACTTAATGTTTTACTTTGTTCAATATCAACTATTGACATATTCCTTCTATTGTTTTAATATTATTCTCTAAAAATTTATCTACATCTTCAATACTATTAAAATTCTTCAAGTAAAATCTCACTCCATATTTAAAAAATAATTTACCATTTTTTACTAATATAAAGTCACCACCACCATATTTATATGATATGTGTGCATCTGTACATCCAAAAACTTTTGATGATACACTTAATATTCTTACTTGTAATGCTCCCGAATTAACTCTACTCATCTAATTTTATTTTACAAACAGAATTTTGTACATTTAAAATAATTCTATGTCCAGCTCCTGTTTGTTTAGTTTTTACATCAATTCTTCTTGCACTAATACCTTTTGGTGTAAAAGATTCTATTATTCTTACATTTAATTCTTTATAATACGTATCATGAGTAACTATAATATCACCTACTTTTAATTCATTTCCTAAAATATCTTTATGTTTGTTCATCTAAATGTTTTTTAATTATTTCATATTCTTCCAGTTTAGAAGGAGATAATTGGTCTTCAGTAATTTTCAACACTCTTTTTTCTGATGCTCTTGAATCAATTAACCAATATTTATATAATTCAATTGGATTAGGAACACCTACCCTAATTGCATTATTTTGAGTAATTGGATAATAATGTAAGTTATTAACACGTTTACCAACTCCACATACTATACCTTGAACCATATAATTATTATAACAAACAACAATTAAATCTCCAATTTTCAAATCTTTGTTTGAATTATCATAAATTCTACTTTGCATTTTTACTTAAATTTATTAATTGTGTATTAAAATATGATTGAGCAATTGGAGTATAAACTTCCATGTTACTATCAGCTTCATATTCAAATTCTACTATATTATTTTCCTGACAATACTTTGTTGTATTTTCAGCAGCAATCATTTCTAATTCTAATTCTTTATCCATTTAATAACTCTTTTATTAACTTATCAGTTTTATCTTTTCCATGTATTTTATGAAAATCACTAGGATCTTTTTCATCATATTCTCTAGGAATATATATGAAATCTAATCCTAAATCAATTCCCATATAATGAGCAGCTTTTAATCCCTGGTCATCATTATTGAAAAATATAATAATTTTATCAAATCTATTGTTTAAATCTTCATATTCTTGTTCTGGTAATTTACTACCTTCATTATTTGGAGAAACAGCATTATAACCAAGAGATTTTAAGGTCATAATATCCTTTTTAGAACTTGTTATAAATAATAATTCTCCATATTCTGGTAATTGGTCATATCCATATACCATAGAACCAGTATTACTAAACCATTTTTTATCTTTATCAGCAAAAGGTTGATAAATTTGAAATTTATCTTTTTCTAAAAAAGCATAAGCTATTTCAGATGGTTTTATTGCAAATACATAACTATCTACCCAATAATGAGTTATAGGATAAACATTGTAAAATTTAGCCAAATTTATATCAACTCCAAATTGTTCCCAATAAATAACATCTTTTTGTTCCCAAGGTCTATCTTTTATTCTAATAATGGTATTATTTACAATTTTAGGCTTTTTAACCAATCCTAAGACTTCTGAAGGGATTTTATGTGGATTTGGACCAGTAATACCAAAATCTGAAGAAATGAGTCTCAGAGCCTCAAAATAGCTTAAATTATACTTTTCTTGAACAAATTTAATCCCATCACCACCTTTTCCACATCCAAAACACTTAAAAATACCTTTTGTTAAGTCAACGGAAAGACTTGGGGTAGATTCTTTATGAAAAACACATAAAGTTTTATATTTATTTCCTTGTCCAGGAATATAATAATTTAAAATTTGTTCATTAGATATTCTTGAAAATATCTCATTTTTTAAACTTTCTGTAAATTCTTTAGCAGAAAGTTCTTCTCCCCATAATTTACTTGAATCAAACTTCACATTTCTAATATATAAAAAGGAGATTGAGATTTCTCCCAATCCCCTTTATTATTAATAATCTATACAGATTAAACGGTTTCTAATTAAAACGGTAAATCACTTTTATCAGCTTTAACTGCTGTAGCAGATTCTGGAGTACCAATAGTACTTGGAATCACAGCAGGTTTAAAGTGATAAGAATTGTTTTTATCAAATTTCAATTTAGATTCTGCAACACCAATTTTTTCAACAAAATCGTATTTTGGAAATCTAAATGAATCTCTTGACTTAGCTTTTGTTGCATCCCAGTATTGCTCTGTAGAAACAACAAATTTAGCAAATTTACCACAAATTACATCTGAAACTTTAGATACGTAATCTTCTAAACTATCAGATTTAATCTGATCAAGTTTATCACGAACTCCTAAAGCATCAGAAATTTTACCAAAGATAGAAACCATATCTTTTTCAGATTCAGGTTTCATATACATTGTTGTAATACGTCCAACTGGACCTCTAGCACCATCAATTCCTTCAAAACCAGCTTCTTCTACTGGTGCACCTTCTACACTGAAAACTACTTGTTTACTTCCTGTTGAAGCAACTTTAATTTCCATTTTATTAATTTTTAAATCTTGGATACCATAAGTAATATATTTTGATGGTCCAAATTTTTTATCTGAAGTATCTACTCCTTGTGAATTAAACATATTTATTATTTATTATTGATTATTGTTATTTTCTTCTTCTACTACTTCTGTTGTAACCTCAAAACCTACTTGAGTATTACCTTGCTCTGCTTCATTTTTAATAGAAGCTGCTAAATCCGCATCAGCAACTAAAAAATTAGCAGTATCATCAACAACTTTAAAAGTTGGCTTTTTAAATTTACGAATTTTTAAACCAGCAGATTTTAAAATCTTTGTAACATCACCATTGGTTAATTTTACTTTATCAGTGGAATATTTTTCAATAATTCCTTCTCTCTTCATACCTGCATTAATATCTTTAGCAAGTTCACTTTTACTAATATTTATCATCTTTTCAAACTTAATTATCACTTTATTATTTATTTTTTATCTTTTTCAATTGATTTAATGAAATCATTTAATTTTTTACTAAAATCTTTAACAGCATCTAATGTAAAAATAAAATTTGCTCCATCAAAATTATCTTTGATAATAAGATCATCATCATTATCATTATAACTTAATTCAATATTTTCTGATTCTTGCTCTCGAAATTGAATAGTTTCAGTATAAATTGTTTGCTTTTTCATTATTTTATATAGATATTTTCCCAGTAAGTTTTAATTGTACCATCCTCAAGTTTTTCAGAAATTAATATTTCACCTTGTAAATGTTTACATCTTCCACCAGAAATTGTTTTATACTCATTATCAAAACTTAAAAAGGCTTGTTTACCTTTTCTTCTCAAATAACCAACAGCATCAACTCTGGAAGTTATAATAGATTTAACTTTACCAGTTAAATTTATTTCTGAAGCTTCTACAGTATCTCCTGTTTTACTCTCAACAAATTTATCTTTAATATGAGCAATAAAGATGACGTGTTTAGCTAATGGTACAATTTTATCATACCATTCCATCATTTGATTTCTACTATGTTGATAGCCAGCACCATTACCTAATTCATGAACAGACTCAAATCTAGAATCTGTATGATAAATAACTTGACCTTTTTCATCTCTGTTAAACTTCTTACCTTGAGATTTATTCATATAATTATATGTACCCATAATTTCAGACCATTCATCTAATTTTGTTAGAGTATCAATTATAAGATAATCATAAGGTTTACCAGCTTTTTCAATTTCCTCTAAAGCTTTTTCAAACTCAGAAGGTTTCTCTATATCTAAAATACATCCAGATACAAAGTCTGCACCATTGCGTTCTAATTCAAGAATTAAACTGTTTTCCAATTGTGCAGCAATTGTAGTCTTACCAACTTTTGGTGGTGCATATATCAATAATGTATTTGGATTCACTGCTTTTGCTTCTCTTTTTTTAGTTGGAAGTTCCATTACATACCTAACCTTTCTGTAAGATCAGTAATTCTCTTACCCCATGTATTCATTTCATTTGCACCAAAGAAATTTAATTGAACAGCAGACACAATTTTCTTTTCTTGTGTACCTCTATTACCTTGGTCCCATTTTGGCATAAAATAATGTGTATTAATCAATCCAGAAAGAACTGAAATTTCTTGCAAAGCTTCCAATCTTTCTTGAGGATCTGTAATTAAAGTTACCTCTTTTTTTGTTGAACTTTCAACATTTTCAACACCTTTTTCTTCTGAAATCTCTACTTTATTTTCTTCACTCATATTTATTATTTATTATTAACTGCTAATTTAAAATAATGGTCAGTAGTAACACCATCTTTTTCTTCATTCATCATTATTAACTGAATATTAAAAATCATTGCTGATAAATGGTCTTCAGTTCTATCTCCAGCCAAATATTTAGCCCAATGTCTATCATTTGATTGGATAGCTTGATCAGTTGGCATTCCTAAAAGGAAATTACCATCTCCATATTTATTTGCACCTAATCTAGTTAAATATCCAAATCTTAATCTGGTATAACCTTGTAAATTATGTACATAAGGTTTATCTAAATCACTATCTCTTTTAGCACCACTTTCAAATATTCTTTCTTTTGGTTTATCTTCAAAAAGACTTAATTGTTGACCAAGACAAGAGTTAGGACCATAAACAACATCTCTATCATCTTTATAATCATCCCAATTAACACAATCTTTAGCTAAAATTAATCTTGTTTTACCTTTATATGAAATTACATAAGAAAGAGCTGTATTAATATCTTCACTTATAACAAATTCTTCTCCAATTAAGTCTGAATAGTCTTCATTATCTGAACATTTTACAACTTTTATTTTATTCAAATCTTTTGTTTTACTCATATTATAAATTTATTATATATATTTCCACTTGAAACCTTTATGTGTTCTATTTGGAAATTTTAAAGCAAGTCCAATTCCACCAGAACTTTTTATGTTATTTTTTAATTTAGCTTCTTTTAAAGATGAATAATTTTCAATAATATTATTATTTAAATCCAACTTTGAAACTTTTTTATATCTTTTCGTATAATCTATTTTTGATAAAATCTTATTCAAAGTTTCTTTAGAATGCTTTTTACCATAAAATGGATTATTTTTACCTTTATATCTATTACTTTTTTCTTCGATTGTTTCTTTCGGTTTATTCTTTTTTAAAAAATGCTTTTGAATATCTTCTTCTGAAGTTTTACCATAAAATTTTAATTGAGAAATTACCATTTTAAGTTTTGATTCTTCAGAAAATTTAAATCCAGTTTTACCACTAGAATTAACATTTAAATTATAACCACAATCTCTATTGGTTACATTTAGCATATTCATCCAATATTGTTCTTGACTTAAACAAAATTCTGGTAAAACTTCTTCTAATATTTCAAAAATAAAATTTTCCTCACCATATAAATTGTAAGAAGATTGAAGATATTTATTTGGATGTTTATTTTTTCTTAACAAATGATAATGTTGATTTCTTCTTTTATTAAAAGATTGTTTTGTACTACCAACATATATCTTAGAATTAATAATATTAGTAATTGTATATATACCTGTTTTCATAAAACAATTATATAATATTTTTTATAATTTAAAAATTTTTATTTGTTATATTATTATAGATTTCCAATTTCATATCTTTAGATGGTGGTAATTCTTTAAAAGTATTACTTGCCCCATCAAAATATAAATGCACATATTGATTTGCTAATCCATAATGTCTATCTTTCAACCAAATCAAACACCTATAATTATCTTTTAATATATCAATATTATAACCTCTATATTCTTCAATCTCATATCTTGTTGGAGCAAATAATCCCCACACTATATCAGCATCTCTTTGAGTAAGTTTATTATCAGCTAAACCATCCAGACTCGGTTCTAATTTTTTATCAATACTTTCACCTCTATAAAATTCTTGTTTTTCCTTATCTGCAGCTTGTTGTTGAATATTAATTACAACACAATCTAATCTTTTACACATTTGTTTTAAACAATATTCCTTAGAATAATAACTAATTGCATCCCAAAGATTTTTTTGTGGTTCACCAAATTCACTATTTTTATCTGGAACAAGTAAATTAACTTGATCTGTTACAACAAATACATAAGTATCTTCATCTTTATATTTAAATTTACCTTTTAAAATTCCCTTATCAGTTTTAATTTCCTCAAAACTACCTAAATTTGTATCATCAAAATAAGCTCTAACACTTTTATATATTCCATATGGATTAAATATATGATCAATAACTTCAATATATTTTTCCATATCATCTATCTCCAATTTAGTAGTTTTGATTGCTTCTAAAATTTTATCATCAACTGTAAATTGTCCAAGAGATAATAATTGTTGTGGTGAAACAGTAATATTATGATTAATATATAATAAAGTACTCATCATACTTAACCAAAACATTTCTTTTGTTTCTTCTAAAGCAAAGTAAAATACTTTTACTTTTACTTGAGGATTTTTCTTAATAAATTCATATACAGAAGTTACTGTAAAAAACTTAGCAGCTTTAGTTTTTCCAATTCCAGAACTTGCAGTTAATATAGTATAAGTACCTTTAACCCAACCTGGATATTTTTTAGCTAATCTAGAAAATGGCGGACTTATACTTGTAACATTTCCAGCATCTTTTTTTTTCTTATTATTTATGATTTTATCATAAATATTATCATATATCTTCACTTTGATTTCTCCTTTCTACAACTTTATCTCCTCTAATTTTAATATCTTCACAATAACTTGCTAATTGACTTAATTTATCTTTTTCAATAAAATAATCTGCACAAGTCATTCTGTCATAATTCTTTCTTCTACAAATATCTATATATACTTTAGTTGCTTCTAAAATATCATTTTGAGTATATTCTGGATATTTGTTTTTAAAGCTTTTTAATTTATTTATACAACCTAATCTATCACCTTTAACTAATCTTCCACCAGATTTAACACCTGCTGGAAATAAACTTCTATATTTTTCAACAAATTCTTCAAAATCTGCTTTTTTAGTTGGTATAGAATCAGTTTTAAATAAATCAATTGCTTTTTTTCTAAGTGTTATTCCATCAGAAGAATCTTTTACAAAACCCTTCTTTTCAAGACTTTCAATAGTTGAAATACTTGTTTCTACGGAATCTTTATTTTCATTAAATAATAAGTAAAGTAGAATATATTCCGATATGGTTAATCCTACTTTACTTATATAATCTGTATCAATTGTAATTATCATATTTGATCCTCATCACTCAACATATAATTGTCATGAATATCATCAGCTTGATCATCCAAAAAGTCATCCATTTTTGTATAACCAGTATCATCTGGAACTTCCCCTGTACCATCACAAAGTGGACAAGTAATCATTTCACCAGTAAGACCTTCTTCATCGTCAGATTCAAAAACTTCTTTCATGCCAAGACATTGAGGACATTCTATCATTTTATCTTCCTTATCAAAAGGAGTTGTTCCATTATCTAAATGATTCATAATTTTTTAGTTTTTAGTTATTATTAAAGTTTATAAATTCTACGTGATTCTCGTATATCATAGTATTCTCCACTAATTAAATCTCTTTTAATAGTTTTCCAAATAATGTAAATACCATTCCATTCTTTTCTAATTTTAATATCATATTTATCAATTATAATCAATAAAACTAATATTAGCAATAAAATTATTGTTTTCATTGAAAAATGTTTTTTACAAGTAGATATTTATCTACTTCATCAATAGTTTTTTGTTTAAAATGTTTTCTAACTTCATTTGTTGTACAATGACAATCAAATTGTTCACTTACTTCTTTTGCTAAATCTTCTTCAGTTTCAACAAATCCTATTCCATAATGTGCATATAAAATATCTACAGCACTTTTAACTTCATCTGGAGAAAGTTTTTTGGTGTATCTAAATCTTGACATAAATTAATTTTTTAAAGTTGATTCAATTTTATCAATTATCTTTTGTGCACCCTCAATATAATAATTGTAATTTATATTATATTGTTGAATTGGTTTTTCAACATGTTTATTATAAATTGTTGTTAACCAACCAGCTTCAATTTCTGATTCTCTAGTGCCATCATTTTCATTTCCAAAAATATCAAGTTGTCTAGAAAATTTCTTATTTTCAAGTGGTTTTAATCGTTTTAAGAGATGCCAACCATTTGTAGATACATAATATCTATTAATTTTTTGAAGCTTAATTTCAGTTCCTTTAATAGGTTCCAAATGAATTAATCTATTTGTTCCAATAGATTTTGTACCAAGACAGAAATCATATATATTTTTATGATTTAAAATAGTATCGGTTACTAATATTCCATTTACAAAATAATTTTCTAAAGCCAAAGGAATAATTCTTGCAGATTTATTTTTATGTAATTCAAAATCTGTTACAAATTCTGATTTTTTCTTAACTTCACCATTTGTTTTAATGGCAAGATAAGAATTTACAGAAGTTTGAACTAATAATTTATAATCAGCATATTCCAATTGACCCAAATCAGCATTTCCAACTTTAATTTCCCATTCTTTACAAAGTTTATAATATAGTTCTTCTTTTGATTTATCAAAAAGACACACAATACCATCTGTATTTGCAGATATTACATGTATTCCGTTGATTTCAAGAGATTCAATTAACATTAAAATCTCTATTTGATTACCAATAGTAACACACATTGTTGAAAATGGAGAATATTGCCAAGAACTTTCTTCACCAAGTTTACCATAACCACCACCATTTAAAGATAATTTATAAGCTTCTTGAATTGCTTGGTATTTTGGTTCCTTGGTTTCTTTATATTTCTTTTTGGCACTCAATCTATCTTGAATAATAGAAGTATATCCAGATAACCAATTTTCCCCTAAATGTACAGGAAAAAGCTTTCTTTTCCTAATACTATTTGGATATTGAGAACCTATATCTGCATCCCTAAGTATTTCATTTTCAAGAGGTTTAACAATTCTTGGTTTATCTTCACTATGAATACCACCTCTGGCAATAACATAAGTTGTACCATTAAAAGTAAATCTAAATTCTTGTTTATCTTTAACAGTTTCTTTTTTTAATTTAACTGTTAAATTGGCAAATGCATTAACAAAGTTTCTAAATTCAACTGTTTGAAATTCCATATATTCTGGAAAACAATCTTTAAATTTAAAATCTTTAATTTGTTTATTTGGTTTAGGTAATTCTTTCTTATTTATGCCAGATAATTGACAATATTTAAATTTATTAATTTCATCACCAATTTTAACATCGTTATAATTAATACATTTAATATCAAACTCTTTAATAATATCTTTCCTCAATTGAATTTTATCAATACCTTTATATAAAGGGTGTTCAGTTTCTCCAATTGTTACAAGATAAAATTTATAAGTAGCTATCACATCCCATTTATTATAATCTAAAATAGATTGAATTTCTGATTCTAAAACATTATGGTCATGAGGAATTGGCATTTCCTCAATATTTTCCATATCTAAAGAATACTCAATCCATTTTACGTTTTTATTAACTTACATTTTCATGTAAGACTAGACTATATCTTTATAATTAAATAATAAATATTTTCGGTAAGCTTTTTTCTTTTTAAGACATCTATTTATTGTGCATGGTTGTAAATTAAAATATTCACAAGCTTCTTTTTGTGAAGTAAATTCATTTATTTCATTTGTTTTTAAATTTTTAACAACAATTGAAATTCCCATATTTATTTTTTCTTCTTTACTATATTTTTTACCTTTATTATAAGGTTTAAAAATTATAGGTTTAGAAGAATTTTCAATAAACTTAATAAAATTATCATCATTTAAAAATCCAACTAATATATTTGATTTTTTACAAATATATTTTTTTGATTTACAAAGTAATAATATTGAATTTTTTGAAATATTATATTTGTTTTGAACTTCTTGACTTGAACTTAATTGTTCAATAAACTTTCCATTAGAATCATATATTACTATATCTTTTCTAAATGGATGAACTAATTTAAGTTTTTCAATTGTTTCTTTTCTGTGTTTTCCACAAAATCCTTTTTGTGCAAATGGAAGAATATTATATGAAAGTTTTAAAAAATCTTTATTTAAATTATTTATATAATCATTTGATTTACAATATAAATTTAAATAATAATTTTCTTTTTCCATTAACTCTTCTGAATTACATTCTTCTAATATTTCAAATTTAAAATTATTTTTGTCTTTTAATTTATTATAAGCTCTTTGTAAATGAATAGAATGATGTTTATTATTTTTCAATTCTGAAAAATGATTTATCTTTCTTTCATTTAAATTTTTACTTGAACCAATATACATTTTACCATTTAAAATGTTTATGATTCTATAAATTCCTATTTTCATATTTATTAATTTGATAATTGCACATTTAATATAATTATCAATAATTATACCAACCTTTTCCCAATGACATTTTGTCATAAGTACTCCTTTACAGGATAGTCGTTGAACCTTATTCCTAAAATAGGAATCTTGGCTGCTGATTGCCCAATCTTTATCTCTTTTACTATAATATAGTCATTACTGCTATATTGAGTGTATAAAGCTCTAAGGGTGTTCCAGTCATTTAAATTGGTTTATACTTCGCTAAATCAAAGTCCACGAAGTCATTTTAGCTTTATTATCAAAATGCCAAATTTTAAATAAGTCTAATTGTGGAATTAACATTTTCCATTCTGGAATACTTGGAAATCCACCAGAATTCATATTACTTATTACACTTTGTGCATAGAAATATATTTTTTCAGCTATATTTTCTTCATTAGAAAAATCCTGTTGTAAAATCCATTGAATTATTTGTCCATCAAAAGCTAAATTGTTATATCCAATTTGTCCTCTTAAAGATTTTAAATGTGATATTAAATCTTTTAAATCATTTCTAGATTTATGAATAACAAATTGAACAAACTCTTTTGTATCTATATTATAACCAGTATATGTAAAACAATTTTTTATAGTTTCAATATCATATACTTCTAATCTTCTATCCAATTTGTTTTTTAATTATTATTTGATTTGAACAATATTCCTTATCTACATTATCATAATAAAATTCTGAACCTTTTGGAATTATACATAAAAATATTTTTTCATTGCAACATTGTCTACGATTTACAACTTTTAAAGAAGAATAACTATGAAAACCTCTTTCAATAGATGCAATAGCTCTTTTTGTCGGATTGTAAAAATATTTCAATTTTGGTTTAAATTGATATCTTCCATTAACAATTTGTGGTGGAATTATCATCTTAGGTTCTTTATACAATTTATTTAAATTATACTCGAATGCTCTAAATGCAGAATATAATTTTCCTCTTTCAATATTAAATCTTTTATAACATTTAATATCTTCATTGGCTACATAAAGAGCATTTGATATTTCATTATTTCTTATGATTAAACACATATTTTTTAGTTTTAAATTATTTGTGCACCCTGATGGATTTGAACCACCGACCTGTTCGTTATGAGCGAACTGCTCTACCCCTGAGCTAAGAGTGCATATCCTCTAATGAGGATATATTTACTTACTATCTAATAATTTAGTAGATAATAAAGCATCTATCATACTATTATTACTAGAATTTCCTCCTGGAGCATAATAAGAAGGTAATTGAATACCTGATATAGCTTTAGCTACTCCAATTTTAGTATCCATTTCAAATTGAGCTTTCATTTCAGGGGTTAAACCTGCTGAAACTAATTTAGCATTAGCATAAGCTTGAGCATCAGCATCAGTTCTAGTCTTTTGAGCTTCTAAAATAGCTGCTTCAGCGGCAATTTTTTGTTTAAGTTTATCTTGTTCAGCTAACTTAACCTGAGTTTCAGCTTTTACAACTTCAACAGTTTGTTGAACCTTTTGCTTATATTCTGTTTCAACCAAAGCTTTCTCACCTTGCGCTTTAGCAGTTAAAGCCTGTTGTTGAGCTGTAATTAATTCTTGTTTAGAAATAGATGCTTTAGTAGCAGCATCAATTTTCTTACCAAGCATAATATCAACTCTTTGCTCATAATCTACATCTGTAATAGCAGCATCAGCTATACTAATACCATATTCCTTAATAGATGATAGTTTTCTCTTAATAGAGCCATCTTTAGCTGTAACTGGTTCTGTAACATAGATTTTCTTTTTTTCTCCTTCTAATGAGTCAAAAACAACCTTATCTATAGTTTTAAGAATAAATACACCATTTTTCAATTGATCTGAAAAATCTTGAGCCATTGTAGACCTACCTCCACTATAATGCATTTCAGAACTCATCATTTGAGCTGATGATTGCAAACATTCTTTAGTGTATGGAGCTAATCTTTTAGTAACAAGAGATTGTGGAGTTTTATGAGCATTATGCATAGCTATCATTTCTTCTTCTACAGAAGGTAAAATATACTGTACAATACCAGAAACTAGAGCTGAAGTAGCATCAGCACCAAATCTAATATTAACTTTACCAATTTCAATAGTTCCATCATTTAATTCCATATTAGCTATAGAATCTTGATAAGATACTGAAATCTGATTTGGCCAAGTTGTTAATTTAGCAAAAAAACCTGCATAATATACTCCTGAATTGTATTGAACAAATTGAGATCCATCAGCTTGTTGAACTACAGTTCTTTCAGAAGCATCATTCCATGCAAATGGATTAATAAATGAAAATACGATTAAAGCTAATAAAGCTAATCCTCCAATAATAAATTGTTTTTTATACTGTTGAAACATGATTATAAATTTTGCGTTTTTTGTTTATATTCTTCAGCTTTCTTTAATTCTTCTTGATACTGCAATAGTTCAGCTTCAGCTTCTTTCTGACCATTACGAGCTTTTATTTCTGCTACTGCAATAGCTATTTTTAACTCTTTAATTAATTTATCTACATTGGTTTTTTCATCAACTTTTTGTTTTTTATAAGATGAAATAATTGGATAAATAGCCCAAATTAATATAAGAATTAAAATTGATATTACACAGAACATTAATAATTTAAACATTTTTTAATTGTTATTACTTATTTATAGAATTTTTCAATATTTAATTTACTAAAATCTATTTATAATTATTTTTTATTTTTTACCAATAGGTACGGTTAAATATTATATTTTATAAGTATTAAGTACATTCACTATTGAAATTAGAGTTGTTGTAGTTAGAGTTATTGAAAGTAAACTCACTATTAGAACTGTTAGAGAATTATTAATATTTAACCTTATAAGAGATTAGTTATTATCTCTTAAGTTTTTATATTCTTGTAAAAATGTTTTACCAATATAGTTTGAAGTTTCTTTATCTTTATAATAAGCACACTCACCAGTGAAACCAGAGCAGCAGTAGCCAGAGCTACGGAAAGAAAACCCACCAAAAGAACCGAAAGAGAAGTATGGATACCATTTGTATTCACTATTTGACCAATTAGGCTTCCATCCTTGATTAAATAACTTTTCAATATCTTTAATTACTCTATAAGGACAAGTTTCTTTATCTTTATTTAATGCTTTACATACTTTATCATAAGTATCTATTTTAAACAAGTCAATTTGATCAGATTTTTCAATCTGTAATTCCAATTCCAATAATTCTTTTTTAAGTTTTTCAACTTGATTTTTTAATTCTGTTTTATTGTTCATATAAATATTTATTTTTTAAGTTAATACTATTACAATGATCTAACCATCCTTTAAAGGAAATAATATATTACCAGAATATATAGCTGTAAACAATATAGAGCCTTTTATTTCAGAAGCGCTTAAAGAAAAGATTTCAGAATCAATAAGTTATACCCCTATAACGGGCGCAATAAAGGGTAAAAGCGCTAATGGGTTTAGGGCAGAAATATTGCCTGAAATATGCGATGCATGGATAAAAGCAAATGAGGCAAAGGTTCTAACTAAATCACAAGAATTAGTTGCCAAAAATGCATATACAATTTTAAAAGGATTTGCTACTGTTGGTATTATTGCTTTAGTAGATGAGGCAACAGGTTATCAATATGAAAGAGAGGCACACGAACTCCAAAAAATATTATCAGCATATATCTCGACTGAACTACTTGCATGGCAACAAAGATTTCCGCATGAGTTTTATAAAGAAATATTTAGATTAAGAGGATGGGATTACACTCCTGCTAATATTAAAACAAAGCCATCTGTTGTTGGGCATTGGACTAACCAATTGGTGTATGAACAATTACCAAAAGGAGTATTAAGAGAATTAAAGAAACAAACACCCAAAGATAATTTAGGCAGAAGAAAACACCACTACCATAGATTATTAACAGAGGATATAGGACATTCTCATTTAGAAAAGCAGTTGGTTTCTATAATTACATTGATGAATGTTTCTAATACCTGGGACGATTTCATAAAGTTGTTTAACAAAAAATTTGGGCAACAAATACTTGAATTTGACGAAGAAAATACAAAACCAATAGAACAGCCCCCAATATCTTCATTTAACAAATCATTAAAAACAGCTTTAGATTATGATCCTAAAGATAAATAATAGGCGCATGTAAGTTTTTAAGTAAATATAATAAACAAGTTTTGTTCTTTATTAATAGGTGCTTCAATAATGCTTATTATTTAGAATTATTATAAATTATTGCATTTTTGTAAAAAAGACACTATTTTGACAATCATTTTGTTGTCTTTTCGTATAATTGCACACAACTTTAATCAAATGGAGTGCCTCTTTGTAGGTTGCAGCCTACAAGAGTTAACCTTTACCAATTTTATTAGCCCAAGTTCCAAGTAGCTTGGGCTTTTTTATTCCCACATACTTGGGAGTCGTCTCCCGACTTTAAATGAGAAGAAAGGAGGTGTAAAAACCATATGATTAAAGTTGAAAATGGAATTACCTATCAATTGATCTTTTGCAGAAGTATCAAAAGAGGAGGTAAAACTATTTATCCCAAGAATGCGAAATTTTTCAAGTTTTGGGTAAAAGTTAAGTAGTCCATTATATTGAGAAGTAAGGGAGCTGTGGGAGCTTCCCACTTCTTTTTTAATTGTTTAAATATTTGGTGTAAATTTGTATATAATTACCCTAAAAACCAATTAGTTTTATTTTAATTTTCTAGCTATAGCTAAAGTTATACAAAGAATAATTAAGTAAAATGAGCTAGGAGTATTGAAGTTGTTGTTCCAATTGTTAGAACTAACTACTAAAAAACTTACTAGTAAGATATTTGTATAACTTTTATTTTAAATTCCAATAATCTTCATAAATATCTTTAAAATTTGAAAATGCTTTTTCAGCTAATAATCTATCTTTATAGTAAAAAGAGCCAGGAGCAACGAAGAAGTAGTCCCAAGCGCCAGAACCAACCACCAAAGACCCACCAGAAAGATATTTATAAGGTAAATATTTATATTGATTTGAATTTTTAAAATCTAATATAGTACCTTGATTATAAACATTTGTTATTTTAGGAATAATATTACAAGCATTAATATAACGTTCATGTAAATCTTTAGTATTTTTTGGAAAGATAAATAATTTACTTTCATCTATATCTAAATAGTCACATAAAGTTTCTATATTGAATACTATATCTGTAATTTTTTTAAGTTCAAAAAATTCTACACCAAAAGATTCTTCAAGAATTTGTTTTAATTCATTAGAAGCTGTTTTATATAATTCTAATGCTTTTTCATTTGATATTTTTAAAGTTTTCATTGTTTATTTATAATATTTTATAATTCGTTAACTTTTAATTCTCTTATATAATTTATTTCAATTCCACCAACATAATATTAATTTGAAGGTTTTAGTAACTTTAAAACATTTAATACCTCTTCTTCAGTTGGTTTACTTTTAAATGGTAAATTAGAATCAAAATCTAATGTTATTAAACCATATTGTTGATGTAAATGTTTATGATATTGAGAAGTGTTTTTATCAATTTCAAACTTATTTACTGCTTTTATGTTATATAAATCCATTATTCTATACCAATATCCATTTGTTTATACCATTTTAAACTATCAGTTTTACTTTTTAAAATTCTGACAATTCTTTTTCCTAAATAAATAGCACCGCTTCCAAGTATTAGGATTGAAAAAGACCATACAAACAGCTTGAGTATAAATATTAAATCTATTTCTTCCATGATTAATTAGAGGTTAGGGGTTTCTAATTTCTGCGGAGTTATATACCATTTGACAAACATATTAAATGTTGATTGAGGTATTTTAATAGTTGCACTGTCTATTGTTAATATCACAAGATTAGGCTTAACAAGGATGCTGTCGCCATTTTTACCAATACCTTGTTCATTTAATTTTTTAGCAGTTGCAATATCTTTACAGTCTATTGGGGCTATCCATTCACTCATTTTCTTTAGTTTTTAATTGTTATTTGTGGTCGGGGCAAGATTCTAACTTGCATTGTTGTGCTCCTATACACTTGTATCTATGTGGTTTCGCATACCACTCACAAACACGCTCTCAGATAGTAGCGTCTACCAATTATCAAACATTAACCTCGTAGTGGATTCTAACCACATTATTTTCACGACTGGAACGAGGTTGTTTAATAAATTCCGCCACCCGACCTTTTATTAGCACCCTTTCTTATAGACGCAGATGTACTCTGTCATTCAAGCCTAGATTCACTTTTTAAGGCGCATCAAAGCTCTATAGGATTAGGGTCAAGCTGAGAACTCATTTGTGTTAGAGATATGACTTTACATCTCAATTAACCTAAGTCGCTGTCCTTTCTCGAGGGATTAACACATCCAATCATTACTGATGGTATCTTTATGTAAATTACTGCGGACTTACTGGTAACTCTCACCAGTCCTTACCATCCAGCTGCATGCAAGTCTATTTTCAGTGACTTGATAATTCACAAAGGTATTCAATGTTTAACCTATTACAAACACTAACTGGTCAACCACCTTCATCAGAGGACACCCCTAACAAAGTATCTTAATTGTTCGCTACCCATTAAGCACCCCATAATTACCTCTTTCAATAAGTAAAGTTGAATGCAAACCTAAGCCTTGTCCGTTGTGTTAGTGTCTAATGTGTTTATAAACAACTACCGCCTTCTAAAATTTATAAATAAGAAAGAGTAGTTTTATTAGCATTATAACCTGATAACATACATTTAAAGTAACTATATTTATATTCAGTCGAATATAATTCTAACCATGCCTGTCTAGCACTTTCAAAAGTTTTATTAGTATTATTACATATTACTTTACGAGATTTATGATTATTAATACCTTTATTATTGGACCTTTTAGGTTTTGATAATCCTGTTATATGATTCCATAATCCTCCTATTTTAATTGCTCTGTAAGATGAAGCAGCAAATTTAGGATATAATTTACAAATCTCAATATAACTTACATTAGATTTTATAAGTTCCCATATTTGTTTCTTCTGTTCTTCATTAAAATAGCTTTGAGAATAACCTATTTGTCTAATTCTTTCTTTTTCAGAACTATTTAGTTTTCTTCCTAGACATCCAAGTCCTCCAGAATGATGATTACATAAATCACAAGTTTTTTTATAAAAACTTATCCAATAAATTTCTCTTTCCTGCCAATTATCTTCACATTCTTCTATAATTGACATTATAGGTTTAATATTTTTTGATATTAATGACTTTATCCAATTAATAGTTCTTCTGCTATTTTTATGATATTTAGCATCTTGAATGTGTTGAGATAATCTCCTTTTAGGATTTGTTGTTTTACCTACATATCTAATTTTATTAGTGGTAGGATCTGATAGTGTATAAATATATGTTTTCATATCTATACACTATCAAAAACCATGCCAAAGTAGTGTTAATCAGTAGTTGTTTAATGTTTTTATTTCAACATTCCTGTTAATTCTTTAATAGATTTACCAGCCAATGCTTCATCTTTTTTATTCTCAATTAATTGAAAGATGCCATTTTATTTAATTGTTCTTGTAATTTTAAGTTAAATTCTACCATTTAATTTTAATTTTAAGTTATTAATTTAATTTGTACGCTTTACTGGATTTGAACCAGTGACCCCAGGCATGTAAATGGAAGCCTGTACTCTACCAAACTGAGCTAAAAGCGTAGTTGTCCCCCCCAGGGATCGAACCTGGACTCTTCTGAACCAAAATCAGACGTGTTGCCAGTTACACTAGAGGACAAATCTTTATTATTTTTTAACAGCTTCTACTGCTTTAGCCATTAATAAAGCAAATTGATCTTCTCTAGTTAAGAAACCTTCAGCTTCTTTTACTAAAGCTTCTAATTCAGCTTTTCTTTCAGCATGTGTTAAAATTTTAATTCTCAACTGAATATCATGTTTATAATCTTCAGGAAAAGAATCATTCATTTTATAAGCAGGACAAGAAACTATACCTAAATCTAATTGAGCTTCATTGTAAGCAACAGCTTTACCTTTAATAGAACTCCACATTCTTACAAGATTTTCAACTTTAGCTTCACTTTCAATTGAATTTGAAAATCCATCTACTCTACCGCTACTTTTATATTGTGTAGTACTAATAGCTTGTAAGCTATTTAATTCATTTCTTAAAATTGATAATACATCTGGAACAGATTTTACCACTGATAATTGATTGCTTTTGTTTTTTGTTGACATAATTTTAATTGTTTAATTGTTAATAAATTTCATAATTATTTTCTTCTTTTTGATTAATTAAAGATTCAAATTCATCAAAAGTTATCGAATTATTCCAAAATCCAATAGAACTATCAGTTCTATTTTTACTATCTAATTCATTATAAAGAGATATTCCATAATATCCATTATGATTAATTCCAATAAAATTGTGTGGATTATGAATATCAAAAGATTTTATATAATCTACAACTTTTGTGGAATCTACTCGATTAGTTGTAATTACATAAGTGCCAGACTCTAATTTACATTTATCCATAAATTTCATATTGATTTTCTATTTTTTCTACTGGTTGTGGTAATTCTAATATTTCAGAAAGTTTACCATTATAATATATAAATGGTGAATCATTCTTGCACATGACAGAAATTTTATTACCAATAATATTTAAATCTCCATTATTATTAAAAAAAGCAGTATTATAAGAATCCACTGTAAATACTTTTCCACTATAAGCACTTTTAAACTTTGTACCAATAGGATATATCTTTTTTAAATCACCATATGTTAAATTTTCTTTCTTCATTTAAATTCATTTTAAGTTTTGTACAGGTGAAAAGAGTCGAACTTCTATCAAAGGTTTTGGAGACCTCTATTCTACCATTGAACTACACCTGTAAATAATCTGACTTTGTTCTTTACAGTAAAGTCTGATTAGTAAAGACTGTACTAGTGTCTTGGATACAATCATAAATTTAAATTTGAGTTAAAAATAAAGGGAGCTACCAAATGGTAACCCCCCTTTTTTAACTTTCTAGTTAGCTAAACCAGAACCAGCTTCAACAGCAACTGCAACATCTGCAGAAACAGCTTCACGTGGAATCAATTTATCTGTTTTAGATAAATCTGCAGCAAATAAATCTTGACGATAGATTTGTTTACCTTGACGTAAAACTGGTACTTTAGTTTGCGGATTGATTACAGGTTCTTGACCAGTAAAGTATGGAGTAAAACTTTCTTCACGAATAATTTTACCAGACTTTTCATGACCTTCTGGATAATTCAATTTTGCACCTAAAGTGTTTTCTGCTGTCAAAAGAGCAGAACGTTTTTCCTCACGGATAAAACCACCTTCTTCTGTGATTGTTGATTGCTCTACAACATAAAATCCATAAGATTTTCCATTGTTAGAAACTTTTGTACCTGGTGTGAACACTAAACCATTTTTAGAATTTTTCACAATTTTTACTGAATTTGTCATAATTTTACTAAATTTACTTTATTTTATTTTACTTTCTTATCCGAGTGGAGAAAGTGAATCACTGCATTTTTGCTGTTATGCTCAGTATTATCTTATAAAGAATTTTTAACATGTTTTAAAATTTAAAAACAGTCAGGAACCACCCTGACTGTCTAATTATTAACCCAAAACAATTGCTAACCTATGCAATCAAGGAATAGATTATTAGCTCCATCTATCAGGGATTGTTCTTTTTTAATTGCTGTCTTATCTCTCGTGATTTTTGTCTATGTTTTAACAATAATGTTATATCATTAAACCATTTTTCACTTGGAAGAGCAAACCATGTTGTTGTAACATGTTTATTTTTTCTAACGAAACTTCTAATTTGTTGTAATTCAAAGTCTCTTAATTTTTTTAGTGGTTTGTGGGTTTTATCTTTTGGAAATTTCCAATGTAGGTTTTCTATTTTCTCTATATCTGTCATTTTATCTCTTTTTTAAGTTTATAAATAACTGATTATAGGAAATCCTAACATCAGGTTGAATTGTTCTTAACTTTGGTTTAGTATTAATAAAAGAACTAGTTAAAATTCTTTTATCTTGAACTCTTAATATAAACCATCTTACATATTTATTCATAATCAAGTTTTGAAGGTTCATACAATTTTTCTGATACCTGTGCTTCAAGTAATTCAGCATATGTTGTAATATTTAATAATTCTAAAAAATTACCTTTTGTAGATTCAATTGGTGCTTTATCTAAAATACAACTGTTAATGTTTTCCAACATATAATCAAACATTATATAATTGTTTTCATATTTATCCATTAATTGATCAAATAATTTACCACAATTTGTTTGAGTTGCTATATTTAAATGTTCAGCAATTTTCATTAAATGGACTACTTTATCAAGTTTTCCCATTGGAATTTTAATAGTTCTCATGATGTAAAAGTATAAAATAGCCCAATTAAGGGCTATTTATCAATTTTTTATGTTAGATGTTAAATAATAATCAAATTCTTTTTTGTGTTCATTATAATAAATTCCACCAGCATATTCTACTGTATTTGGAATAATATTTTTTGAAGACAAATTTACATTAAATGTGTAAAGAAATTTTTCAGAACTATTTATATTAGTTCTAATAAGTATTGATTTACTTTGATAACCATTTTTTTGAAATACAATTAAATATTCATTATCATTTTTAAATTGATAATTAAATGGTTTATTTGTTTCAAAACTTTGATTTTTAAATTCACTTAATGTATCTAAATTGATTACTGTAATTTTAACCTTCTCATTAGTTATTTGCTTTCCATCTAAGAGAACTTTAGCTTTTACTGATAATGTTTGTGCATATACAGAATTCATTGCAATTAAAGCAAGAATAACCAGTATAACTGCAATAATTTTTTTAGTTTTCATGGTTTTAGTTTTTGGTTAATAATATAAAGTATTGGTGAGAACCTGGTAATATATACCCACCTTTTATCAGGAAATACTTAATTTTGTTTAAATTTTAATATAGAATGCTTTATGATTTGGATTTAATGTAGCATTGTCTAAAGTAAATACATAATTTAATGTATCTCCTCTAAACCAATAGGAACCAGTAATTCCAGAGTTTGGATTATCAGCATTCATTAATTGGGAAGTAAAATCATAATGTTCACCCCAAGCAACATAAGTTCCTGTGACAGTTGCTCCCCAATTTACTCCATAAGTTGATGGAGCTGTAGTTTTTGTTCTATCAGCTGTTACTCTAATGGTATCAGCATATCCATATCCTGTTACAAATACAATTGAATCTAAAATATATACATTAGTATATGATTCATTTTGAGTAGGTTGTACAACAATTGGATCTTTATCTTTATTACAAGATGATAAAACTACTACAACACTTACAACTACAAGTAGTATAAATAATTTTAGTTTATTTGCTTTCATTTTAATATTGATTATTTGTTCTTGAATTTCTACGTTTAGAAGTAGATTTACGATTATTACCATTCTTTTTAATTCTTCCCATAAATTTACCAGTTATTGGATGAAATAAGTTAATATACTTATCACCAACTCTTCTGGTTTCTCTGTTAGGAAAGAAACTTACAAATGGTTTATCTTTAGTAATTGGATTTGTTACTTCTCCATTTGAATCTGTTTGTTTTACATACGGTTTGTTCATAGTTTTGAGTTTTTAGTTTTTAGTTTGTATTAATTTATCTAATTGTTTCATTAATGCTAAATCAACTTTTTCCAATAAATCATCAGAATAATTTCCTTTTGGTCTTATTAAATCAGTTAATTGATCCCTTAAATCAACTAATGCTCCCAATGTTATATCATCATCAGGAAAATCAAAGTCATCATTAAAATTATTCATGTTCTTTAAAGTTTTAATTAATAAATAAAATCTAGCACCTTTCGATGCTAGATTTAGGGTCATACAGATAAGTATAACTTCCACCAGTTAATTTATCCAAATTAACAAAAGACTACCCACAAGCTAGTGTGGACCCAGGGGGAATCGAACCCCCGTTGCTTTAAGTCAATCAATAATATTCTACAAGTTTAGTTATTGTTATTTCTCCTATAACAGGATATTAAGATATTCCATTCTTAATTCTTTGACTATGGCTTACAAAGTTTACTTCCCTATTTTAAGATATAAAATAGTAAATTTTCCTAAATTAGGCTGCTAATTCTAACTCTACTGCTTTAGGAGCAGGTGTCAATTGAATGACTTTTGCAGAAGCTTTTTTTACAACAGCAAGAACATCTGCGATGCCTCCTACTTCGTTGGTTATTACACGTTTGTCATTTATGACTTTGAATACATGGATTTAAGTCTTAGTAAACATTAGACTACTTGCTTATTATATCAATCTTTAAAGTTCTGACCGATTGAGCCCATTAATTTAAAAAGTATTTGAATAACATATCATTTAAGATAAGACATTCAGTTTGATTTTGAGTATTTGTTAGAATGGCTTTCATATTAATATTTGTGATAATAATAAATATAAAAATGTTCCAGCTAAACCAAGAGCTATTATACCAATTACAACAAGAGTTTTGATACTTTTCTCTAATTCATCAAAATCATCATTTGGATTTGATTGTATCATGTTTAGTTTATTTTTTAGTTAATAAATAAAGGAGATTGAGTGGTCAAAAGCACAACAATCTCCTTATAATCCCCTCTGCACTCAGTTGTGATAGTGTGTTATTACACCAAAGATACTCACATGATGTCTTCTTAATCACAGCACATCATTACAAGCTAATACACTCTTGTAACATATTGCACTCACATTTGTAAATCAGATGATTGTTGTAAGTTAAATAACTCTACATTGTTGTAATAGCTTCCTTAGTCTTTCAACTAACTCAGTTCTATAATGGTTATCTAAATGGTTGTCCTCTGGTGCAGGATTTGTGTAAGCCTTACCTCGCAAATAATAGCAGCCTATAATTACAACAATTCTACATTTAAGTAAGTAGAGTATTTTAATAAATATAACCATGAACATTACTATTTCAGCGTCCTTACTTTCATGCTACTAATATTACATTTTGCTGTACACTCTTAATGGAATTTCACCATGAGATTCTTGCTAGTTTTATATTAGCTGGTTAATAAGTTTAACTCTCACAAGGTTGCACCTTAATAATGTATTCTGAGTTTACCAGTATAACACTGATGGATTCCAGATTTAAACACCAGCAATTGGATGAGAGTTAATAACAGTATAACTAGGTTGTCATATTTAACTGTTATGTTTCAATGTTATTTTCTGATATAAATACCTGTATTTACATCAATAGTTGTAGTTAGATAGCGTTTCATGTTTTTAGGGGTTATTGGGTTAGTAATAAACGATTGTATCCATATCCTTTTGGATAGAAATACATATCATTTTCTTCAATAGATTTAACTAATTCTTCATTTTTATTACCAGTCATTAGATAATTACCTAATTCCACAGCAATTAATGTTCTTAAAAATAATCTTAATTCTTTAGATACACCGTAATGATTAGTTGTAACACCAACAAATTTATCTAATAATTTATTAGCATAGTTATCAGCTGTTGGTTCCCATGATTGCACTCCTATTTTATTTGGATTTTCACCAAACTTGATTAGACAAGCTTGTTTCATTGATTCATGGAAACCTTTTCCTGAACCAGTATTAATAAATTCATATAAGTTCATGTTATTTAGGTTTAGATGGTTAATATTAATAATAGTTTACAAAGGTTCAATACATTTAAGTATATATTACCAACCAAATCTTGCTTGAACATACCCCCAAACGGGTATTAAAATATCCCTCATTCCTACATTAGGATTAGATGAGTTCTCAAGATTTTCCAAATCTCTTTTGCAGAGGTTTGGTGCATTTGTCATAATGTTATTTGAGTTTCATAAGAATAAGCTAATAATTGATACATATTAATTACAACTGAACCAACTCACTTAATGGGCTGTTTATTTCAACTAAAGGTGTTTCGCATGAGTTATAATATGCATATTAACTCTGAGCCTACATTGTAATTAATCAATTAAAAGCTATGTATTTTTGTTAAAAAAGCTATAATATATGGCAATGATGTGATTTAGCAGAATGTTATTTAGTTAGAGAAGTATGATGATAGGATGTGCTCCAGTTATCAACTGATAATCAAGCAGTTACAAATAATCCAATCCAAGTTTTGTTAATATCTCATTAAAGAGGCTTGGTTAATCAGGCTTTGTCCCTGAATATCAGATTATTACAGGCTTAATCAGCCCTGATTTCTGTTAATTTAAACAGATAATTGCTTGAGTACCAGTTCTTTTATTTCTCATTCTTCTAAATGGTGTTATTTTAACATCAGTAATAACTAATGCTGTTAAAAATACCAATTCAGCTGGTGTTAATCCTATTGATTTCATATCTAAAGTTATTGGTTTACAATTAAAAAGATAAGCTTCCCAGCCCCTAATAATTCATAGGCAATTGAGGTCTAAGCTAATACAAGGTCAGTTAACATTCCAAGTAATAGGTTTATAGTCCACTGGGCAATACTTAATTATTAGCTAATAAAACATTAGCATAATACAAATACAATTCATATTCTCTTGGCATAATTCAAAAGTTTATTGGTTAGACACACTTCTTAATTGAGTCAATAGGACTACAAATCTCTTTTCAGTAGATGCAACTAAAACTCTACAAGGTTTACCCTTAGCATAAGTTCTAGGTCTTCTAGTTTTAACTAATCTAGACATAATATATTGGTTTAATGGGTTACATTTAAAGAAAGGAAAGAGCCCGAAGGCTCTAACCCTTAGATTGTCTCAACAACCTTAATACTTGAAGCATTTACAAGTAAGAATACTCCTGGAATAATCTTACTGTTTTCTTCAGAAATAGGTTGAGAAGCATCAATTGGCTCACTCATAGGTGTAACATAAACTGGTTGTTTAAGGTCACACTTTGATGATACAACTAATTGAATATCTCTTACTTGAGCATATTTACGACCTTTACCTTGTAATAAGTCAATGCTAGTAATGTTATTCTCCTGTTTAAATTGAGCTAAAGTTTTCATAATATATTGGTTTTTAGGTTAATATTTCAATTTAAATTTCTAGGGGAGTATGTTCTCTCCCTAAAACTTGAGGGGGGTGTTTAATAGGGGTGTTCTAACTATCTTACCATTCCCACAATTTTAAAAAAACCATATAAAAAATTTTTTCAGAATATCAGGTCCTAACCTTATAATGTATATTATATTTGACAAATACACCTAAATTGTCTAAAATATTGTACATTATAAAAATAATTGAACTGATTTTCAATCACTTAGCTGCAACAGATAAAAATAAGTGTTAAAAAATTTGCATATGTCAAAAACTCTTTTTACCTTTGCACTGTAATTCTCCTAACCAGAGATCGGATTTACGAGGTTAAATTCTAGAAGTTGGGTTGTATGAGTAATCCTAGAGATGAAAAGAGATGTCCCCAATAGTTACAAAAAATGGTTTGCTGATAAAGTACATGCCACTGAGGGTTATAAGATTAACAAAGTAGAAATACTTACCCAAAGGCTTTGATGAGGTGGATAGGCTAAATACACTTGTATATAAACAGCAAACTTATGAAACAAAAGTAGAAAATGGTCTACTAGGGGTTTTATTATCAAAATTTAAACAAAAGCTATAAATATAGCACCTATAAAATGGAAGAAAATAGTAAAAAAGATGAGGAAATTAGTGCTTTTGCATTTACAACAGGAAGAGCAATTGAAGCATTTATAAACAATTATAATAAGGGGTTACTTGAAGAACATAAATTATTGCAAGCTAAGATTTTGGATTTTCATCACAAACTTAAAAACAGATCTTTTAAATTTGATGGGGAATTAGATGTATATGAAAATATAGTGAAGTTCTTTGAGATAACATTTAATATAGAAACAAATAGAAATGGGAAGATTGAAGAAGAAACCAGTAGAGGACCAGTTCCCCCAGCTAATTAAAATGTATAAAAAGATGTCTCTCGAAGACAGAGAAAAGGGATTGGATACTTTAATAGCTAACAGATTAATAACAAAAACACAGAAGAAAGAAATAATACTTGAATGTTTGAAAAATAATTAAGATTTTTCTTGCATATGTCAAATATTAGTTGTAACTTTGCACAATGATAACAATTACCACGGAAGAATTGAATTCAGTTTATCTGAAAATCAAAGAGATGAGAGAAGAGATGCCTTTCTTTTTAGTAGAAGAAGGGATGATATTAGAGATTCCATTAGAAAGAAATCCTTTAATTGATATGGAATTCTTTGACCAGGAAGAAGAATTTGTAACTCCTATAAAGTTAAAATTTGAATTTGATGAAAAACTTGGTAAAAATGGATCATTTAAACTAGTATCAAAAGTAAATATTTTAGAAGAGGATTAATGATAGTTCCTATACATACAAATAAAGAATTAATATTTAAACAGTACCTAACTATTATCAATGGTGTTTTAAGTTCTGAAAAAAAACTTACCGCTATTGAAATAGATGTATTGGAGAAAATGTTATATGTGGACTATTTATACAGACATTTACCAAAAGAAAAGAGAGATAAGATAATATTCCATAAGACAACTAGACAAAAGATTAGAGAAGAGGTTTATGGAATATCTATTCAATCTTTAAATAATATTCTCACCAAGTTGAGAAAAAAAGGAATGATTGAGGGTAACAGTCTAAAAGTAAAAGTACCATTAAAAGAAGATAAAATAGAGTTAACATTTAAATTAGAAATTAAAAAAGATGGAGAATAGTTTAGAAGTAAGAGATTTTGGAAGTGCAATTAAAGCTTTAAAAGCTGGATGTAAAGTAGCAAGAGAAGGATGGAATGGTAAAAATATGTGGATAAATTTACAAATTCCAGATGAACATAGTAAAATGAGTTTACCTTATATTTATATGTTTACAGCAGATAAAAAACAAGTACCTTGGTTAGCATCACAAACAGATATGTTAGCAGAAGATTGGACAATTATAGAATAATGAGTGAACAAATAGATATAGAAGAATTAAAAAAGAATCTATTTTATAATATAGGAGATAATACAATATTAACTATACCAATGTCTGAAGGAGACAAACTAAACAGAGCTCTTTATGAGTTTTGTTTAGAAAATAAAATAGATGCACACCGCTTCAATTTGCAGATGCTACCCTGCTTTTGTTTTAGCGTATGTTATAGGTAGTTAAATTTTGTGCGATGGCATTAGAAGACATTTTAGAAGATATGGAGTATGAAGAACTCCGAAATAAATATGAAGCTGAATGGAAGATTAAGCACCAATTAGCTGTAAAATGGAATTGGAACTTTACAAACTTCAAGAGATTTATTTCTCAATTTTTGAAGCGTAAAAATTATAGTGAAGACCAATGGATATTTGATTATGAAAGTTGGGTTGAAACATTAAAAACCGATAGATACGAACATCCAAGTAAATGGGCAGAATTTCATTATCAAGACGATTGGGATATGGAAAAGGTAAATAAATCTCTTGAAAGTTTGAAACGAATTGCAGAGGGAAGGGAAAAAATTTAATTACCTATAACGTTTTCGGGCTTGGCGAAGTGCCGCTACTCGAAACTTGAATTTTAGCACTAACTGTCCTGCGGCATTTTGCCAAACCCGTGTTATGGGATAGTTTTATTTTTTGTGGGTTGGCTCTAACAAAATTATCAAATGGAATACAAACAAAAGGTTAGAATACCATCTTCTGAAAAAATAGTAAGTCATTTTGTTGCAAGTTGCATAAAATGTAATAATGATGATATAAACATCAGTGAATACGAAGACCAATATGGTTTCATATCAACAGCAACTTGCAAGAACAAAAACTGTAAAAATGCGGTGAAAGTAAATGCTGGTGAAGTTGCTGTTATTAAAGCGTGGAATAAACAAAATGACATTTCTATTTTGATAACCGATAAGACTGAATTGATTGAAACCACTAAGGCAGAAATCAAAGAACTGAAATTGTTACAGCGAACGAGGCGGGTGGGGAAAAAATAAAATTTCCCATAACGTGTTGCAGATAAGCGAAGGCAGGGATAAGATGCACACCCTTTCAGCCTACCACAAATGATAAATAGATGCACACCTAACTGTATTTGAAAATGGAAAAGGATAAATATTTAACTTATAAATTTGAAAAGTTTGCCAACACAGATGAAGTTGGTGGAATTATAGCTGCTAGAAAAAGATTGGATGAATTAAAAGAGTTTCATAAACCTTTTCTAGAAAAACATCCAGAATATGAAGAAGATTATTCTTTTAATGTAAAAGAATTAGATACAGAATTAGAATACTTTATTTACAATAAAGATTTATATGGCTCAAAAGAAGATAGAGGAAATATTCAAAAAACTGGGGAATAAGTATAATTTACCTCCACATGTTATTGAAGAAGTTTACAATTCACAATTTAAAAAACTGAAATTGGAAATAAATAGTTTAGAGTTTCCAGTGATTAAGTTACCAAATTGGGGAAAGTACATTCCTAGTAAAAGAAAGTTAGCCAAAATAGATTATACTGAAAAGAGAAAGAAATTGGAAGAAAAGAAAAATAAAAAAACAACTAATGAGTAAAACAGAATTTAAATTTCTTCCTTTTAGAGGAGTAAATGAAGAAATAGTTGAAGGAAGGAAAACAAAAGTATCTTTATTTGAAGATAGATTAGAATATTCTGCATCCTTTATTCAAGAAGTAACAATAGCATTTATAAAAGATGATGAACCAACTGAAGAAGTAAAAGAATCAAAAAACTATTGTGAAGAAGAAGGAGTAATAGACAAAGCTGCAATAACAGCATTTGTTAAATATATCGAAACAGAATATAAGAAAAATGGAGACGAAGTAAATGTACAAAAAATAGATATTGCTTATAGTAATAATGTTTTAACATTTGCTTTACAAAACAAAGAAGATAAAGATAAATTATATCAAGAATTATACAATTGGAAATATGGAAGTAAGTAAAGGTGATACAAGAATTAAATGGATGCCATTTGGTAGAAATTTAGTAGTAAAAGATCTTGAAAAAGATAATGAATTAGTAACAAGAATGAAAGCCAATGGTTTAATTACTACTGGTGAATTATCAGATGCAGAATTAATGGCTTTAGGTGGAACAACTAAGGCTGCCAATTTAGCAAATAAAACAAGTGAAGAACAAGGTTCTTTTGAAATTGTTGCAGTTGGTCCTGAAGTATCTTTCTGTAAAGTGGGAGATAGCGTAATATTTATGCCAGGAGCTCAAGCAACATCAATTAAAATTGAGGATAAATACTATCTTCAATTAGGTGAATATGAAGTGTTAGGAAAACATTTATAGGTTAAAAGTGAATATTGATTTTAAAGGTTTAGCTGAAGGATTTATCAACTCCACAAAAAAGAATTTTGGAGTTGGTAATCCCGCAGTTGAAAATACTGCAAAAAAGAGATATGAAACATGTTTAGCTTGTCCAACTATATCTGAAGGAAAAACTAAATGTGATAAGAAAAAAGGTGGTTGTGGATGTAAATTAGCTTGGTTACTAAGACAATCAAGTAAAAAATGTATTAAAGGAAAATGGCAGTAAAGAAACATATATTGGAAATAGTAGAATTCAATGTTCCAGTATATGGAAGCAAAGTTACTTTTATAGTTTTCAAAAATACATGGAGAGATGTAATAAAACATTTAAAATCTAAAGGTTTTAGTACAGCAGAATATAGAGGTTGGCATTATGTACACGGTCTTCAAATAGAAGAGATGATTAACGGTCAAAACAACTTTGTTGTAATAATAAAACAAAATAAAGAAATCAAAGCAACCTTAGTTCATGAATTATTTCATTTAACTCAAGGTATTCTAGAATATAAAGGGGTAGATTTTAAAAAGGGGGATGCAAATGAAGCATATGCATATTTAATAGGAACTTTATTTGCAAAAACAGAAAAGCTTTTAAAATGATAAAGATTAAAAATAATCAAATTGACTTAGTTTTACAAGTAGAGGAATCTACAAATATACAAAAGGTATTGTCCAGATTAACTCTGGATAATGAACATATACTGATTATATGTCCAAATTTATTCCTAGAAAGATTTATTCAACATAACGAAGAATATTTTACCCCTTCAATGATTGAAGAAATTGGTAACAAAATAGAAAAAAGTAATGGTTTTGTATCAATAGAATTGAGATATAAAAATAAATATTTTACATTTCATTTTATACTATTGAGTTCTGAAAAGAAAATAATAAATCATCCTTTTAAAGGAGAGCAGTTATTTAATGTTGCATGTAAAGAAATAGAGATATGAAGTTATTTACATTAGAAAATTATCAACCTTTTGTTACACCAGAAGCTCTGCTTATACCTGAGTTTAAAATGTTATTTGATAGAGATAAAAGTAAAGATAAAGGGAAAGCTTTAAAAGAAATTGCTTATATTTACTTTTCTACAGATTATCAATCTAATTATCTTGCTTATACAAAAGATATAAGAGATAGTAGATTGGGAGAAGATTTTATGGGAGATGCAAACTATAAACCAGATCAACTGGTTTTAGGTGCAATGGAAAAATATGACCAATTACAACAAACTCCTACAATGAACTTTTTAAAAGCAGCAAGACATGCAATGCAGGAAACTGAGAATTACTTTATGAATATAGATTATTCAGAAAGAGATTTAAAAGGAAATGCTGTTTATAAAGGAACTGATATTACAAAAATGTTAAAGGACTGCTCAGGAATTAAAGATAGTTTAGATAAACTAATGGAAGCAGTTAGAAAAGAACAAGCAAATGGTGCAGTTGCAAGAGGTGGTGGTTCAGGTGGAATGTTAGAATTTGAAGATTAAATATGTTTAAGAATACACATTTATTTCAGGAGACAGCAAACTTCTTTGTAAAACATGGAAAATATACTCTTTTGGCTCCAGGATCAAAAGCTTATAAGGAATTTTGGGACGAAGAGAGAAGAAGATGTATTCATGGTTATACAGTTGATGGAGTAAGAATAACTGGTTACCATTACAACTATTTAAATTTTAGTCCAATCTTAAAGACACAAGTTGTAAAGGAAGCTGATACAGAAGAAGGATTAAATCAGGCAGAACGTGTATTAGGTTTTCCAAACTTTTGGGATGGAGATTATGACTTCTTTCATTATATAGAAGCTGCAGAAACAGGTGGTAAACATGCTATCTTAGGTGGTAGTCGTGGTAAAGGTAAATCACTTAAGTCAGCTAGTATGTGTGTTAGAAACTATCATCATATTAGAGGTTCAAAATCTTATTGTTTTGCAGCTAAAGAAGAATACTTATTAAAAGATGGTATTATTTCTAAAGCTTGGGAACTAATGGATTTTATAGATGCAAATACTCCCTGGGCTAAAAGAAGACATGAAAATAATAGCGAGTTACACAGAAAAGCATCTGTTAAAATTAAGAATGAATTAGGGGTAGAAACAATACATCCTAAAAGTTTTAAATCAGAAATCATAGGTGTAACTACTGGAGATAATATAAATAAACTTCGTGGTAAACGTGGTAAATTAATTATTCTTGAAGAGGGTGGTTCTAATCCAAAATTAAATAAAGGTTGGAACATCTTAAGACCTTCGATGGAAGATGGTAAAAATACCTTTGGTTTAATATTAGCTATTGGTACAGGTGGAGAAGAAGGGTCAAACTTTGAGGGTTTTGAAGAATTATTCCTAAATCCAAAATCTTATAATATTAAAAGCATTCAGAATATTTGGGATGAAGGTATGGAAAATTCTGAATGTGGTTTCTTTTTCCCAGCTGACCAAAATTATTCTGGAGCTATGGACAAAGATGGTAATTCAGATAGAGAAAAAGCAAGAAGAATCATTGAAGCAGATAGAAAGATAGTAGCTCAAGGTAATGATCCACATGCATTAACTAGAAGAAAAGCAGAGTTACCATTAAATCCTAGAGAAATGATGATGCGTATTTCAGGTACGCAATTTCCAATTGATGAATTAAAAAAGCAAGAAGCAGAAATAGTTTCCAAACCTCATCAATATAAAGATGCAGATTTTATAGGTAGACTTGTATTGGACCAAGAAACACAAAAATATAAATTTGAATATGATAAAAATGTAAATCCAATATATGACCTAAATAGAAAAGACAATAAAAATCTATATGGTGGATTAGTAATATATTCTCATCCTGCAAAAGACAATTCTGGAGAAGTATATCAAAATAGATATGTAGCAGGAATAGATAGTTATGACTTTGATGAGTCAACCACAACATCATTAGGTAGTTGTTTTATTGGAGATTCATGGACAGGAAAAATAGTAGCAGAATATACAGGAAGACCTAGAACTGCAGAAGAATTCTATGAAAATGTAAGAAGATTACTTTTATACTATAATGCAAAAGCAAATATAGAGAATGCCAATAAAGGTATTTTTGATTACATTGATAATAAAAATTGTGGTTGGTTAATTATGGATGAACCTAGAGTTGTAAGAGAAACTTTAGAAGATACAACAATTAGAAGTAACTCTAGTAGAAGAAGAAGAGGTACTCCACCAAGTAAAGAGATAAATAAATTTGCGAGAGGTTTATTAGCTAAATGGTGTTTAGAATCCACAAAAAATCCAGAAAAACCAGAAGAGATTCAATTACATAGATTTAGATGTTTGCCAGCAATAAAAGAAATGGTATTATGGAATATTGATGGTAACTTTGATAGGGTATCAGCTTTATCAATGTTAATGTTGGCATTCTATGAAAGAGAAAAATATAATGTAGAAACAAGTAAAAACCATAAAGACTTAGCAAAAGATGACTTTTGGTCAAGAAATTACAGAAAAAATGGATAAAAAATTAAAAGTTATATACGATGTTAAATCAATTCCAGGAGGTTTAACAGTTGATAATGTGCATAATATCATGATAAATGGTGGAATAGTTGTATGGGATTCATCATATGGAGGAAATCCACCACAGATAATAGAATCAAATGTAACAGCATATGATGTAGCATTTTTAACAGAAGAAATTATAAATGAAAAAATTGAAAATATAAAAGATTAAAGCTATAGATGAAAAGTAAAAATTTTCAACAAATAGTCTTTTAATCAACTATTTATAGTAATTTTGCAAATTAGCTTATTAATAAATGGAACCTACTACACCTAAATATGATTTAACTGTGCCAGCAACAATGCCAAGGCAAAAAATATCTACATCAGAAAAAACAAAAGACTGGTGCAGACAAAATGCTTTGTATTGGGAAAACAGGTTGGTAAATAAAAATAAATTTGCAGAATCTGATAAAATAAACATGGCTAGAAATAGTAACATGTATTATTATGGTATTCTGGACCCATTAGAAGTTGCAAAAATATGTAACCCTTACAATATAAAAGATTTCAAAATTCCTTTAGATTTTAAACATTACAAGATAGAAAATCCAAAAATTCAAACTTTAAAAGGGGAAGAATTAAAAAGAAGATTTGAATGGAAAGTATATGTTTCAAATAGAGATGCTGTTTCACAAAAAGAAGAACAAAAGAAAGAACAGTTCTTTAATTTGATGAAAGAGCAAATTTTAAATACTTCTTTCAATGAAGAAGAAGCTCAAAAGAAATTACAAAAATTAAGTGAATATTTAACATATGATTGGCAAGAAGTAAGAGAACTTACTGCAGATCAACTATTACATCACTATTTTCAATATCTAGATTTAAAAACCAAATTTTCAAGAGCATGGGAATATGCAATGATTAATGGTGAAGAAATTCTAGATGTTAATGAATTTAATGGAAAACCATTTGTAGATGATTGTGACCCAAAAGGAGTTTATTGGTTAAAATCACCAGAAAATCCTTATATAGATGATAGTGATGCAGTTACAAGAATTACCTATCTTCCATTAGGTCAAGTAATAGACCATTATTATTCTGATTTAACAGGTGCAGAAATATCAACTTTAGAACAAAGACAATCTGAAAGAACTCAGTATGAAAACTTTACAATAAATCAATATTATAAAAAAGATGATGAAACTGGATTCTTTATACCAAATAAAGAAAATGGTGAACTGATTATAGCAAATGTAGATTTTGATAGTTTTTATGACACAGAAGGAAATATTAGAGTTGTTCATACAAGATGGAAATCGTTAAGAAAAATAGGTGAATTAACATATTTTGATGAAGCAGGAAATGCTCAAACAAAATTTGTAGATGAATACTATAAACCTAATGAAACTCTTGGAGAAATGATAGAGTGGTTTTGGGTAAATGAAGCATGGGAAGTAACAAGAGTTGGTGAGGATATATTTATTAAAGGTAAACCAAGAAGTATTCAATTCAGAAAATTAGATGACCCATCTTATTGTTCATTAGGATATATAGGTACAAAGTTTGATACATGTGTATATGATATTGTAAAAGATTACAGTATTAAATATAATGCATATATGTGGAGAACTGAAGAAGCTATGAAAAAGGCTATGGGTAAGATTGGTAAACTTGATCTTGCTTTAGTACCTGATGACTGGAATATAGACATGTGGATGCACTATGCTACCAATATGGGTTGGGCTGTAATAGATTCTTTTAAAGAAGGAACAAAAGGTGCAGCTCAAGGGAAATTAGCTGGTTCAGGAGGAACAACTGGAGATGTTATCAATATGGAACAAGGTCAGTTTATTCAACAAAACATGTTGATGTTACAATACCTTGAGGGACAATTAGATAAAATCATAGGTATTAATGGACAAAGACAAGGTATGTTAAGTCCTGATGCTGGTTTACAAGTAACAAGGGAGGCACAAGAAGCATCTGCTAATATTACAGAGTCTTATTTTAGTTTACATGATAATGTAAAATTAAGAACATTAAGAGCTTTATTAGAAGTTGCTAAATATTGTTTAAGAGAAAAAAATGAAACTATTCAATATATAACATCTGAAATGACCTCTAAAATATTTGAGGTTGATGGTGAATTAATAAATGAAGCAGACTATGGAATTTTGGTTGGAGATGCGACTAATGATGCTAGAACAATTACTACTTTACAAGAAGCGGTTAAGATTGCTCTTCAAACAGGTCAAGTAGACTTGATTCAAATGATGGATATTTTCTCTACAGATTCAACAGCCTCTATTAAACGTAAAGTTGAAAAATCAGTTAGAGAGAAACAACAACAAGAACAGGAAAGATTCCAACAGGAACAAGAAAACATTAAAGCTGGTCAACAACAATTGGCTCAACAACATTCTGAATTAATGGCTGATAAGAATGCTGATAGAGAATTGGAGAAATATAAAATTGATGTTGAAGCTTCTACAAAATTAGAAGTAGCACAAATAAATGCACTAGGATTTGCAGAAAATACTGATGTTAATCAGAATATGATTCCAGATGTAATTGAACAAGGAAAACTTGCTTTAGATACTCAAAAAGCAAATGCTGATATGTTTGATAAACATCAAAAGAAAATTTTAGAAACTCAAAAGCATCTTGATAATATTTCAATTCAACAAAAGAAATTGAAAATAGAAGAAGATAAACTAAAGGAATCTAAAAAAGAAAAAGAAGCTGATAGAAAGTTGGCTAGAGAAAATATGAAAAATGATTTAGACATTGCAAAAATAAATGCTAAAAATAGGTCTAAACCAGCAAGTAAAAAATAGTAAAAAGCTATAACTAACAAAAAAAATAATTTTCAAGTACTTGTATATTAATAAATAACATAGTACCTTTGTATCACTTAAAAAGTAAAGAATGCCAAAAGAAACATTTGATGGGTTAGATAAACTAATCCTAGACCAACCAGAGTTTATTGATTTAAATCAAGAGGTTGTAGATGAGTCGAAAAAAGGAGACTCAAAAGAAAAAGAAGAAGAAAAAAAAGACAATCTTGAAAATGATGGTCTTATAGAAATTCCAGAAATAAATGATGAAGATGATTCTGATGATGACTCTGATGACAAGAAAAAAGCTGGAAAAAAAGATGATGAGGAAGAAGAGGAAGAAGTAGATGATAAATCAAAAAACAATTCCTCTCAAGAAGAACTTTTAAAAGGATGGGGAGAATATTTTAAAGAGAATGAAATCCTTGCGGAAGATGATTTAGAAGGTTTTAATGGAACACCAGATTCATTAATTGAAGCCTTTAAAAAAAGAGAAATAAGAGTAGGTTTAGAAATGGTAGATGATTATAAATCACAACTACCAGATATGTTAAAATACTTAGCTGATAATTGGGAAGATGGAGTTCCTTTAACTGATTTACTAAATATAAAATCTAATCAAATTAGATATGAAAATATCACAGATGAAAAGATTGAACAGTCAGTTGATACTCAAAAAGCAGTTTATGCAGATTACTTGAGAAAAACAACAAAGTACTCTGAAGCTAAAATTGAAAAAGAAGTTTCTAGATTAGTTGAACTAGATGAATTGAAAGATGAATCTAAAGATGCTTTAAAAGAACTAAAGGCAATTGAAGCTGAAGCTGAAGAGATTATTAAAAAGGAAACTAAGAAGCAAAGAGAAGCTAGAATTGAAGCAAATAAAAAAGCAATTCAAACTTATGAGAAAACTGCAAAGAGTATAAAGGAAGTAATTCCTGGAATAAAAATAGATCAAAAGTTACAGGAAGAAATTCTAAGGAAAACAATTGATCCAGTTGGAGTAGATGGAAATGGTAATAATGTAAGTTACATACAAAGTATTAGAAATGAAGACCCTTATACTTTTGATATTAAACTTAATTATTTAATGGTATTAACAAAAGGATTAACTGATTTCAGTAAAATTACAAATACCATAACTACAAAAGCAACTAAAGATTTAAACAAAGTATTAAATACAGCTGCTCCAAAAGGTAAAAATAACATAGATGCAAGTGCTAAAAAATCTGTATTAGATTATTTACAAATGCCACAAAACAGAAAATAAAATTTAAAATCAATAATTAACAAATAAAATTTAAAAACAAATGCAAAGAATATCACCGTATCAGCTTACCGATGCAGTTCAATGGTCAGGGTTAACAACTGAGAATCACTTGGGTTACATGGGTATGCAAAATCGTGAGTTGATTAGTTCAACCATTGATTCAATTGAAGAAGTAAACTTAGGTCTAGATTTTGACCGTTTCATGCAAAACTTCCCAGTATTTACCATTAAAGATGATGTAGAATTTGAATGGTTGTTAGCAGGTCCAAATATTAAAAATTACCCTTTGGTAACTTATTATGATGCTTCTGGAAATACTCCTGCAAAACCAGGTGTAAACTTTACTTCATTCTTTATGGAATTCCCTGTTAGAATGTTTGAAGTTACAGATGCTATTGCTACTGATTCAAAAGAAGTATATCAATTGAGAGTAATTGATGTAAAACCAGTTGGAACAAATTGGAAATATGAAGTAGAATTGATTACAGGAGACCATACCTTGTTTGTACCTGCAACAGAATTAGTTGCTGGAAAACGTTGGGCTAAATTGTATTCTCCAGTAGAACAAACACTTTCTCAAAGAGGTGGTACAGTTCAACACAATTCTTATTTTAAAATGTATAACAGATGTTCTTCTATTCGTATGAATGTTGAAGTTCCTGGTAACATGATTAGAAAAGGAGAAGATTCACCTATGGGTTGTGCTTTCATGGTAAAAGATGAAAATAACAAACCTAAAATGATGAAGACTTGGTTGGGTAAATTGGATTGGGATTTCCGTTCTCAATTTAAACGCCAAAAAGCTTATTTAGGTATGTATGCTATCCATAATAAGACAGCACAAAATACTTATAATAATAAAGGTGAATCTGGATATGAAATTAAAATGGGTGCTGGTTTGTACCAACAAATCTCTCCATCAAATATTCACTATTTGAATAACTATACACTTGATCAATTACAAGATATTTTGTTATCTTTATCAGTAGGTAAATTACCTCAAGATCAACGTAAATTTGTTATTGGTACTGGTGAATACGGATGGGTAAGATTCCATAAGCTTGTAGAAGCTAAAGGTATGCCATTCTCTGCTAATAACGCAGGTAACCGTGTTACTGGTTCTGGAAACAACTTACGTTTTGGTGGTCAATTCACTTCAGTAGGTTTCTTAAATGGAATTGAAGTTACTTTAATGAAACTTCCTTTCTTGGATGATCCTACCTTGAATACAACTCAACATCCTGATGGTGGTCTAGTATCATCTTATGAAATGTTGATTATGGATATTGGAACTACTAAAGGTAAACCAAATATCGAAAGAGTACAAGTAATAGGTGAAGAAAATGATACTTATGCTTATGTAAATGGTCTAAGAAGTGCTTTTGCTCCAAGAGGAACAGA
>ERZ869921.58-NODE-58-length-62570-cov-69.182980_pt1 | contig 62570 bp, 71 predicted proteins | sample MGYA00579310_ERZ869921 | MGnify/ENA primary metagenome ERZ869921 (study PRJEB32216, sample SAMN09231816) | wastewater metagenome | place: USA: Maryland | collected 2016-06-21 | study: EMG produced TPA metagenomics assembly of the PRJNA472060 data set (Reclaimed...
ATTCTTGCTCCTTCTCAGCAGATGGCTCAAATTGTCTAGGATATGGAATTATGCACAGCCTTCTCAAAAGTCCATAGTTTTGGCTTTCTGGAACAGGTCTCTCATTGCACCCTATATGAAATTTAGCTCTATTGGGTATGTTTGCTTCTTCCTCATAAAGCCTTCTAGCAACCAATGTAGGGCTAGTTAAATTCTTAACAATGCCCTCAGACCATTGCGCCTTTGTGTCTAAATCGTCAATGATACATAATCTTCTGCCAGCAATTCTAGCCCCTACACGCTCTAATTCTACCGATGATTTTGCAGACTTTAGAAAGCCTTTGCCATCCATAAAGGCAGCATAACCACCTAAAAGCATACTTAAAGCTTGCAGAATCTTGCTCTTGCCATTGCTGCCTGAGCCAAAATGTATAAACAATTTTTGAGCTTCAATACCACCTGTTAAGCTATAACCAAACAATCTTTGCAGAAACTCTTTCATTCCTGCCGGATTCTCATTGTCCTGAAACACTTCATCTAAAAACTCTATCCAAGCCCCATATTCAGCATTAGGGTCATAAATAACCCCAGATCTATGCAAGAGCATGTCTTCTGGTTTTGCATCTCTTAATGAGCCATTACGGAGATTCAGCACACCATTAGCACAAAAGAACAAATCGCTATCTCTATCAAAATCAGTACCAGAGAACCGCTTTATCTTGCTTGAAAGACATAGCTGTTGCTGCACTCCGCTAAGAAAACTATGGCTTGAAAACTTCTCTAAAGCTGCCTTTAGCTTGTCGGTACTAAAGTAACTATTAAATTCAGGGTCTCTATAGATATCTCTTACACAGGTAGCAACAAAATCATTAATAATATCAGGCTTTTTATTCTGTGGTCTCCAAATTTTCTCATTGTCATCAAAGGCATATAAAGTATCTCCAATTCTGGCTAAATACTTTAAATATCGCTGCAAGACTCTCTGCACTGTTGCAAGTGTAGTGAATCTGTTCTCTCTAAGAGAACCTACCGAATAATCATACTCAAAAATACCAGCAAAACCATTAGTTGGTATTGCTGCAATCTCTGCCATCTTGCTTAAAAGTGCCTTAGACTCTGCTTTTTTGCGCTCTTTAGCTTCTGCTTTTTCAGCCAACTTATCTGTTGCAGTTCTAAGAGCAGAATCAACAACATTCTCTACTTCATAATTGCTTAAAGCACCGCCACATTCTGGCCCAAAAGCTTCATTAAGCTCATAAGCTAAAATCAGCAGCTCAGCCTCATTAGCGCCAATCTCTTCTCTCATTAAAGTGCCGTATAGCTCATGCCAAAGAGCATTATTGCGCCCACTTTCTTTAGGATTTACACTAACTTTTTCTCCCTTTTTTCGTCCTTTATTAAGCTCTTTCCATTGAAGCCTTAAAGCTTCTCTTTCTAGTTCTTTTGTCTCTTTTGCCTTCTTATATTCTTCATCATACCAAGGAAATAAAGCTAAAATATCATCATAGTTTAGTGGCTTGATTTTACCTTCCAAATATACCATTTCTGGCATCTGAATTGAGCCATCTTTGCATTTGCGCTCAACACCTGGAACTCTTATGGTTTTTGCTATGCCATCAAGTGTCTTATCTCCATTAAAATGCTGAGCTATTGCTAGCTGAAAGACACTCCAAGACTCTAAAGAAACATTAGAAATTCTCCAGTAAAGATGATATTTTGCACCTTCATCATTAGAGCTTGAACGCACAATACAATGAGGCTTAAATTTATCTTTTAGTCTCTTAATTTCCTCTAAACCTATAAAGTTATCCAAATCAAGACAGAGTACTCTTGTTCCTGTTACATTCTCTTTGCGCCTGCCTTTATGGTCTGTACTGTTCAATGTCACATGTAGAGTCGGTTTTACTCCAACAAGTTTGTCTAAATCTGCGACAATTTGCTCCACTTTACCAAAGCGCACTCCATAGCCTGATATGTTTTGCTTACTTTCAGAATCCAAAAAAGCACAGGTAAAGTACTGCCCTACGGTAGGATCTAAAAACTGTAAAAATGCTGTGATTTCTTGTGGATTATAGTTATTTGCTATTAGCTGTTCTGTTGATATTGTCATAAATTAATATCTTTTAATCTAGTTTGCCTAATTTGATTAGCTCTAATGCCTGTTTTGAAGATGGCTTGCTATTTTTGATTGTAGATAATGCTTTACGAATCAAGCCCTTAGCAAGAGCAGCTTTAGATATGCCTAATTCGCATAATACTGTTTCAAATTGGCTATACTCTCTTTTGTCTAGATAGGTCGATATATAATGTCTTTGCTTGTTTTTTATAATTGACATGAGCTGAATTTTTATGTTTAAGTTGAAACTCTTATTAATTCACACATTTGTGTAAATAGAGTCTAGCTAGGTTAATCTGAGACTAGATTAGAAGCAATAAGCGATTTTAAAGAGATAAAATAATTATTTTTACTTTCTTTAAAATAATCTATTGAACAATCTGTTTAACTATGAGAAGCTGCCATTTATGATTAGAAGATTAATTAATTATTTAACATGTAATAAAGGAAATAAACTTATGACAAACATAAGAGTAAGAGAAATTGATAGCGGTAAACTTTACAATCTGGTTCCACTTGATAGTGCAAACACAGATTGTTGCAGAGAAAGAGTGTCATCTGGTTGTGCTACATCTCAGCCGATTCAAAATGAATCTATTCATGACTGGGCAGAGCGTGTACAATATCCACATGCAGAAAAGAAAGTAAGACTAATAACAAGATTGCCAAAGGCACAAACTTATGACTCTTACGATGTTTCTGATGTTGAGGAAATCATGGAGCGCTGGCCAAACAGACAAATCATTGGTGCATTTGATGTAAATGGAGAATTTCAAAAAGCTCCTCATTATACAAATCCAAGAGCATCTGTAAGATTTGCGGTTTTAAATTAAGGTTTTTAAACACATTTTTTAAAAAACTGCCTCCTTAGTTTTTATGTGTGCCTCTCTTAATTAGTCGAGAAGAGGCACACATTTTTCTCTCTTATAAATTTATGAATAATAACTTAGAAAACAACATAAATTTAAGACTCTCTATCTTAGAGGCCAAGGTAGAAATCTTGCTAGCTTGGCACAATAAACCTGTTCTTAAAGAATTAGCTTCAGATGTTACAGACTTGCTTTCACTAGAGGCAGAAGAAAAAGAATTTGAAAATATGGTACACTCAGACTTTTTAGCTATTGTTGCATAATGAAAACTGTATTTAACAGCATAGAATTTATAGTTGAGTCTGCTCAATGGTGGATTGCTCCAGAGAACTTGCCATCAACTAAATGGGTTGTTGGTCTAAAGCACACTAAAGAAGATGGTAGCCATACTCAAACTGTTAAAGCATATCTTAATCAAGAAACAGCAGAGAATGCCTTATGGATTATTCTAAAAAGAATTAGAGAGCTTAGAGAAGCTAGAAAAATTGTTGTTGCTAGCGTTTATAACTCTTTAAAACTATTTGATGGACCTTCTCAAGAGAAATATTCAAAGTATATAAACTACTGGCTAGATAAAAATCTTTCACCTGAGCGTGTTATAGCAAGATTTTGTAAAGATAAAGATTATAAAGTACCACCAAACTTACATGAGAGACCAGATTCAAATAGAAATCCTTACTATAGAATATATAACACTGATAGTATTGGCGGTTTAGGTACTATAAATACTACTGCAATCGCTAATAGTGCTGCTGCAAGACAAGCTTTCGCTGAAAGTGATTTGGTTACTATTAATGGTAATGAATATACAATTGTAGGAAATATTGTACCTGCTCAAGCTGATACTTTGGCACATGCTCAAGCAGATGTAGATGATGAAGCTTTTTTCAGACAAGCAAATGAAATGTACAATGCTGGTGCAATTAACAGAGAGCAGCTTGCAAGTGCTGTTAGGGAGAGACAAAGACAAATAGAAGCAAGAGCAGAAGTTGCAAGAGTGCAAGCGGTATCTGGATATCTTAATCAAGACGGGAGTGTATCAGCTATGGCTAGGCCCGGAAGTATAGCAATTAGACCTCCGCCTTGGGCTGCTGAACCTACAAGAGAAAGAGTTTTACCAGAATGTCCTCCAGATAGAAGTATAGATAGTGAAGCCTTTGTAGGTTGGCTAGATGATGAAGAATAGACTTTAAATTTTTAGAAAGGAACCAAACCAATGCCAGAAATACAAGTATGTGATTGCTGTAGAAACAGAATAACAGATGGTTCTGCTGTTGTTACAGCTTTGACTGCTCCCTATACAGCAGGCAGGTCTGAAGAAACTCTCTGTGAAGACTGTCACACAGATTTGCACACTCATTGTGATAGATGTGAAGCAGCAGTAAGAAGGTCTTCAACAACAATCATTAATAATGAAAATATCTACTGTCAAACTTGTGTTGATAGACATACAGCTCAATGCCAGGACTGTCTTAGCAGAACAATTGCTTCAAGCTTAACTACAGTTTTAGATAGAACAGTTTGTAGAAGCTGTTTAGGTAGCTATCAAAGATGTAGAGGTTGCAGAACGTATTTAGCACGTAGAGGCGACCTAAGAAGCGGTACCGAATGTGATTGTGGCTATAGATACTGTGAAAATTGCTATAGTGCTAGAAGCTGCTGCCGTAGAGCTTCAATAGCTGACCATAGTTTAGAGCTTTCAAGAAATGGTCATAATGCAATAACAGATTATCATCCTAGATTTGAATGGACTTTTCAGTCTGATAAAACAGATATGTACAGTCAACCTTATTTTGGAGTAGAGCTAGAAATTGAAGGAGACTGGCCTGATGCTGATGATGAAGATGACAGCATATACACAAATCATACAAGAGATACTAGAGATTATCCTCTTTTTAAAGCTGCAAAAATTATTGGTGAGCAACTTCCAGGTGTCGCCTTTTGCTCACATGATGGTTCTTTAGAGAACGGCATGGAAATTGTCACTGTGCCACATAAAAAGCAGGCATTTAAAAAACTCAATATGCATAATGTGCTTAAAGCTTTAGAAGCTGCTGGAGCAACATCTGAAGTTGGCGCTCGTTGTGGAATGCACATTCATATTGAAAAAACTCCTTGGTTAAAAGCATACAAAAAATTTAGTAAGATACAAGATAAGGTTCAATTAAGAAGTAAGTATCAAAATGTTTGTTACAACTATGATATCTATCAAATGTTTTTTAACTTAATGTGGGAAGACATATTTAAATTATCTAGAAGGCTTCAAAGACAAGTTGAAAGATACTGTGCATTTCAAAGATCTGTAGATAATAAATATGTTGCTGTAAATATTTACTCTAAAAAAACAATTGAAGTTAGAATCTGGAGAGGAACTTTAAATCCATACTACTTTAATGTGTATTTGCAATTTACTTTTGCTGTGCTTGATTACATTCAACAGCATTCTTGTGTAAGAATTTTAAGAGCAACAGCAGCTCTCTCAAATTCTACTAGAAGACTTGATATTGAAAAGATAGCTATACGTCAGTCATTTCATGACTTTCTAGAGCAGACTCAAGAGTATCATCTCTTGGTAAAGAGACTTAAAGAGCTAGAGTTATTTGGATTTGAAAAAGAAGCTAAGAAAAAGAAGAAAAAATTAAAAAGAAAGGAAAAACAAAATGTGCGTAATAGCAGTAAAACCAATAGGAGTGAAGATAGACCGAGATACTGTGGACAAAATGTGGGAAGCTAACTCTGATGGTGGCGGTCTTGCTATAATGACACATGAAGAAACTCATGTGATGAAAGGTTTCATGGATGTGGACTCTTTCTGGAAAGAGATAGAGGGATTGCAAGATTGTCATTTAGTTCTGCATTTTAGACTGGCTACTCATGGAGCTAAAGTGCCAAAGTTTACACATCCTTTTGTTGTGTCGCGTGATGTTAATATTGCAACAGCAATGACTATTACAACAAAGGCACCTGTACTATTTCATAATGGGATTCTTTCTCACTATGGCAGTAAAGATGTATCAGATACTTTGGACTTTACAGTAAATGCTTTAGCTAGAATGAGAAACATTACTCAAATGGTTAAGCTTTTGCATGAAGTTGGCTCTAAGTACACATTTATTGCAGAGAAGAAGTTTTGGAACATTGGTATGCATGGTGGCTTTGATAAGTACAAGGGTCTTGAGGTCAGCAACACAAATTTTATAAGGAGTTATTCTTATGGCGGTTATGGAAATACAGTATATCAGAGGCAAAAGTGGGGTAGTAGTTACGATAGGAGAGACAAAGATTCTGTTCTCTCAGTCAAAACCGATAGCCATGAAGAAGGGTCAAACAGCGTGGTTGTTGCAGAAGAGACCACAAAATCCTTGGAAACGGAAACATCTGGAGTTATTCTTAACGGGGACAACAGAGATACATCAGAAATCAATTAAATGGGCCAATGGTTTTGATGTAATGATGTGTAATTGAAAGAATATTTTATAAGAAGCTAATTAATATGGATACATCGAAAAATAAAAATCAGTATTTTGAATCTATATGGAATGGTTTAGCTATCAAACCTTGGCAAGTTAAAGAAGAGTTTATATCTTTTTTAGACTTTATATATGAAAACAATATTAAAAGCATACTGGAAATTGGAACATATAAAGGTGGGTCTGCCTCAGCATTCTTAAGACTCGGATGTAAGGTAACTTCAATTGATATTGTTAAACAGTCTGAGATAGCTGAGCTTGAAAAGCAGCATGGATATTCTTTTTATTTAAGAGATAATTTTACTGCTACTTCTGAGTATGACCTTTTATTTATTGATGGTGACCATAGCTATGAAGCATGTAAAAAAGATTATGAAGACTATAGGAGTCTAGTAAAAAAAGATGGCTTTATAGCATTTCATGACATAGTAAATAGCTCTCTACATGCTAAACAAGGATGTGAAGTTTGGAAGTTTATGAAAGAGCTAGATGAAGAGAAAATAGAATTTGTTACTGATGGAACCTGGGGTGGTATTGGTATTATAAAAAAGATTTAAATAATAAAAGTAATAAGGAAAACTTAAAATGAAAACAAAAATACTAACAATACTTCTGATAGCAATTGCGCTTGGATGGATGGTTGCAGGTGCAGAGGCCCAGATTTATGCGACTCAAGAGGGTAAGCTAACGGTGATTTGGGGAAATAGATGCAAGGATGTACCACCTGAAGCATTCTTTGCTGTAACAACTGAAGCTGAATGGGAGGCTAGGCATCAGCTTTGGCTTTGTCACAATCAGAGCCAAGGGGCACAGACTTATGAGACTTTAAGACAGATTAAGCTAGCAATCAAAAACACTGGCTTTAAAAAGAAGATTACAGTTTATTCTGTAGACCCTTATTGCACTAAAGACTATTGTGACTACGGCGCTAAGATTGTGAAAGGTAAGCTTTACTATGCTGCTGATGTTAATGGCTGCGCTCCTGCTAGAAGAACTTTAGAAAGAGAGTTGAGGAGGATTAAATGACGCAATTAAAGCCCTGCAAAAAATGCGGTAGTCAGCCCACACTACACAGGCCAAGTAAATATGACCCCGAATATCGACATCAGCATGGTCTTATGTCGAACTTCGAGCCTGAGCCTTATTATCGTTGTGAGAATTGTAGAATGATAAAAGAATTAGAAAAGAATAATAGAATTGCAGCAAACTGGAATGAGGCAAACAAATGACCAATCTAACCGCAAAACCACACAAGGACGGAGTTGAGCTTAAGGTTGTATTAACAGGCGAAAAGCTGCCAGAGCTGCCTGCGCTTAAGTACTCAGAGCGTGAGATTGAGCTAGTAACTAAAGCCTGGACTCAGGCTAAGTGTGGCAGTGAGGAAAGTTTAGGGGAATATTTAAAGAGGATAGGGGCTAGATGAGTGAAAAGGTAGATAAAAAGTATCTTGAAAAACAGGAGAAAGTTTTTCAAAGAATACTTAAAATATTGGAGGGCGCACATACTGGGGATAGATTTTTAATGATTGAAAGATTATTAAAGCATTTTAAACCGACTGATAAAAGGATAGGGGCGAAGTGAACGAGATTCTAAAATTCATAGCTTACGCAACTATAGCCTTTATTGTATTTGGCGCTGTGGGAGGCTCTATTTACCAAACTGAAGACTTACCAAAAATTTGTAAAGGAGTAGAAAAATGACCCCCTCCACCCGCTCCCTCGGCCTCCACTTGCTAACCCTCTACGCGCTTTGTGCGGTTGTGATTGGGGGGATTTTGTGGGGGAGTAAATGATTAAAACTATTTTAATGAAATTAGGATTTCGTTTCAAGAAAAAGACGCTTTGTTGCCCTAAATGTAAACACCCATTTAACGATTGGTTTACATGGCATGGCCTTAGATATTGCTTTCTATGTGGCCCTTTTAATATTCCAAATAGAGAAGTGCCTAGGGTTATTACAGAGGATGAGGGGGTATGGTTATTAAAATGAAACACCTCCTATTCCTCTTACTAGCCGGATGCTCTCTTGAGCATGGCAACAGATTCATAAATAATTCTGTTCCTGTCTACAGCTATATTGATGTTAATATAGTTAATGAGCAATTCTGTGAATCAGGGGTAAAAGAAGCTAAAGAATATCTGCTTTCACATAAAATAGTTTTATCACATAACAGTTACAATAAAGATAAATTTATTCTCTGTCTTCCAACTCCAAACTGGTTAATGCGTAACTTATCTCCAGTTTCTTTATCTGGAATGACTGGAGGCAATGTTGCTTGGGTTACAGATGACTCTAAAGTGATACTGCATGAGCTATATCATTTATTTGTTGATTTAAATCACAGCTGGAGTGGAGTAATGTTTCCAATATATAATCCATTTGCAACAGGGCTAACAGAAGAACAACTAAACAAGCTAAAGAATTTATGAAACTAGGCATCACAGCAATTGTAAAAAATGAAGCTCCTTATATTAAAGAGTGGCTGTTGTTTCATTTTATGCAAGGAGTTACAGAATTTTTTATCTATAACAATGGAAGTACAGATGATACAATTAAAAAAACAATAGAGTATCCCATCAATGAGCTAAAAATTACCGTTATTGACTGGCCCGGACGTTGCAGACAGCTTGAAGCCTATGACCATAGTATTAGAATTAACCGCAAATCTGTAGATTGGATGGCCTTCGTCGATATTGACGAATTTTTATACTCTACAGAATATCCAAAAGTAACTAAACATTTAGAAATTATTACAGCATCAGACAGTTATAATGCATCTTGTGTAAGAGTACCTTGGCGTATCTTTGGAAGTTCTGGACATAAAGAATATAGCTCTGAGCTTGTGATTGAAAGATTTACACATAGAGCTATTAATTTAGACCCTCATTTTAAATCTATTATTAGAATGAAAAAAGCTGTATCAACCTGGAAAGATATACATACCTTTAAAGTAAAAGGGACAACTCTAAATAGACCGCCTGGAATTTTTATTAATCACTACCATACAAAATCTGAACAAGAGTACAGAGCAAGATGTGCAAGAGGTAGAGCAGATGTCAAAGAGTACAGAAATCCTGACATTGATTTTCCAGCACATGATATTAATGAAGTAAAGGATACATATTTAAAAGATAAGTTTGCTGAGAAGATAAAGGGGATTTTATGACAATATCAGCTAGACGTATACTTAAGTCTAAAATTACAGGAAAATTTAAAAAGATTCATGGACTTTGGGGTACTCCTACACATAAAGCTTGGGGTTCTATGTTACGTAGAGCTAGAGGGAAGCATCCTCAATATACAGGTATAACTATAGACCCTAGCTGGTATAAGTTTGAAAATTTTCTAGCTGATATGGGAGAAAGACCCTCATCAGATTATTCTTTAGATAAAGATATTAAATTTCCTGGCAACAAGCACTACTCTAAACAAACATGTATGTGGGCTACTGTTAAACAACAGCAGAACGCTAAATCTACTACTACTCTTGTAGATATAGGTAAAAAGAAAATAGCAGTTCAACATATTCTCTCTATATTTCAGCCTGAAATAAGTGTTTCTGGTTTTAAAAAACGAATAAAGAGAGGATGGCCTTGTTTATTAGCTTTAACAGAACACTCGGATAAAAGAAGAAAAGGAATACCACTATGATACAAAATATATGTACAGATGCTCGTCTAGGACGATTAATAGAATATGATAGAAGAAATGCTGCTTATCCTATTGCAGCTATTTTACCAGACAAAAAACCGCGCTCGTATAAGTGGGATTGTTCAGTTGTTTTAGACCAAGGAAATCTTGGAAGTTGTGTTGGTAACGGTTTTGCACATGAACTTATTGCTAGACCAAAAGTACATATTTTAGGGCAATCTGATGCTGTTAAAATATACAGATTAGCTCAGACAATGGACCCTTGGCCTGGGGAAGATTATGAAGGAACGAGTGTACTTGCAGGTGTTAAAGCGACTCAACAGCTTTATCCAAAATGGATTAAAGAATATCGCTGGGCAAATACTTTAGATGATTTGATTCTTACACTTGGATATCATGGCCCGGTTGTACTAGGAGTTGCGTGGTACTCAGGATTTTATAGTCCTGATTCAAACGGAATAATAAAGATAACTGGCAATGTAGTTGGTGGTCATTGTATTTTAGCAAATGGAGTTAATATTAAGAAAAAATTAATTCAACTTCATAATAGCTGGGGCAAAAGCTATGGCAAAAATGGAAATGCATTTATAAGTTTTTCTGATATGCAAAAACTTTTAAATCAAGGCGCAGATGCTTGTGTGATTGTTAGAAGAGGGTAAATTAAATGTCAGATTCTGATCCAGTAGCCTGCGGTATATGTTATCCTTTAGCTTTTAGAGGCTGGATGTTGCCAGCCTGTGCATGGCATGACACAGCATATACTAAAGGCTCCTGGCAGATGAAGCATTTATCTCGTGAATATGTAGATAGAGTTTTTTACAATCAAATTCTTGAGCTTGCTAAAAGAGGTAGATGTAGAGCAGGTAAAAGAGTTCAAGCATGGGTGTGCTATCAGCTTGTAAGACAATTTGGAGCATCTTTCTGGGAAGGTAGACAGTACGGAGAACCTACTTTTGAAGAACAACAACTTGTAGCTAATTGGATTCAATTTAATACTCCTTTAACTATGGGGAGTGCTTATGTCTAAGAATAACTATATAATTATAATATTTTTATTCTAGAAAGAGATAATTTATGGCTAATTGTGTTTCTGGTTCTTGCTTAACTCCTGCACAAGGTGCCCCTGGTCCAAAAGGTATTAGAGGTCAAACTGGAGCACAGGGGCCTATAGGCCCTCAAGGTCCGGCTGGAGAAGGTGTTCCTCCTCAAGGAGAAGCAGGTCAAGTTTTAGCTAAAGCTTCTAACGTAGATTTTGACACAGAATGGATAACCTCTCCTGCTTCTAGTGCAGAATGGGGGTTTATTACAGGAACTCTTTCAAATCAAACTGATTTGCAGAATGCTTTAAACGCAAAGCAGAATCTAATTACACTAGGCAATAATCTTCAATACTTTAGAGGAGATTTATCTTTAGCTACATTTCCTACAGACTTATCTGATTTCATTAATGATGAAGGATTTATAACAGGTGTTTCTTGGGGACAGCTAACTGGAACATTATCTAACCAAACAGATCTGCAATCAGCTCTTAATGCAAAGCAAAACGTAATTACTACAGGAACAACAGCTCAGTACTTTAGAGGCAATCTATCTCTTGCTACTTTTCCAACTGACTTATCTTCATTTAGCAACGGTCCTGGGTACATAACAAGTGCAGAAGCTCCGGTTCAAAATGTGTATAATTCAGATGGAACAATCTACATTCCATCAGATACAGGGTCTGTAGAAGTCTCAGTAAATCAAGCAGCAGCCTTTAATTGGACAAACGCTCACACATGGGGCGGTGTAATTACAATAGATGCTTCAAGTTCTATCCAGTTTAATGTCAATTCAAATATGTGGGTCGATGATGGCGGTATCGTTTGGACTAATTCGATTGCCTCAACGCTTGGTGCTGGTATTATAAATTTAGATGCTGGAGAAACTAGATTAGCCGACGATAACGGGCTGGTGCTTGATGGTGGTCTGATAACATTCCGCAATATTGGAACTGATGTGGCAACACTAGATAGCTCTGCGCTAACACTGAATGAAGTAAGTTTGGTTGTAAATTATTCTGGTGGTTCGAACGCTCTGCTAGTTCAAGGGACGAATTTTACCAGATTTGCGGTCGATAATACGACAGCAGCAACGGGAGGCGGTGTATACGGAATTGCCTCGATGTCAATACTCAGCGAATCTGGTAAGCGCTATTTTCAGTCTGCTTGCTATTGCAGTTCAGGAAATGGAAGTAGATACGGACTTTCTTTAAATGGGATGGCAGAACACGTAGCTGTAGAAAATACAGGTGGTGGTTTAACTTCGTTTGTTATTGGAACTTACAATAGTTCCGCACCTGTAGTTTTTGTAAGTAATCAAGTAGAGCGCTTTCGTATACCGTCTACTGGAGGTTTAACTTTTGTTGATGCGAATAACATTGCCTTTGGTACAACTACAGGTACAAAGATTGGAGCAGCTACTAGCCAAAAATTAGCATTTTGGAACGCAACACCAATTATTCAGCCAACTACAGGAGTAGCAGCCGCGACTTTTGTTGCAGGTGCAGGAACGGCAGTAAACGATGCGAGCACGTTTGATGGATATACAATTAAGAAAGTAGTTAAGGCATTAAGAAATATAGGATTATTAGCATGACAAAGAAACAAAAAGATGTACCAGTAGCACCAAAACCAGAGCCTAAGCAGCTATCAGAGTTTAGCGAAATTGAATTAAAAGCAGCTTTAGGTGATTTATTTTTAGAAAGGGAATCACTACAGCAGAGAATACAACTAATACATCAAAGGATTAATAATATTAACCAAGAATTAACAAAGAGAAAAAAATGAGTAATATAGAAAAAATATTAGAAGAAAGACAATCATCTCATGGTGATTATGGGGTTCAATCTAAAGTTACTGAAGCAATTAAAGACATTCTTCTTGAAGCTGGTTATAAGCAGCTACCGTGGTATGTTAGGAATGCTTTAGATTTGATTGCTACAAAGATTGGTAGACTTGTTTGTGGTGATTATAAACATGCTGACCACTATGATGATATTGCAGGTTATGCTCAGCTTGTTAAAAAAGAAATCAGTAAAGAAGCATAGTAAAAATGAAATCAGGAACCCCTCTAGTAATCCCAGACGGATTATCTCTTAAGCCATTTCAAGAGGAATGTGCTTATAGAATGATACGTTTTTTAAAAAAATACGGAGGTGTTTACAATGCTTGTGAGATGAGGCTAGGTAAAACTATACAAACTCTTGCTGCAATAAATTCACTGTATGATGAATTTGTTAATGCAGCCTTAAGAAGTCCCGTGATTTTTATTATATGTCCTGCAACATTAAGGCTAGTATGGAAGAAAGAGATAGAAAAGTGGGGGTATGCTGGCCTAGAGCATCCTGCTGGTTATGATAGATGGTGTACACCTGCTGTTAAGATAATAACCTCTTCTAAAGATTTAAGAACAAGTCCCTATATATACAATGTTATCTCCTATGATTTAGCAAAAACTCCAGAGTTTATAGCTTATACCAAAGAACGTAAATTAGATTTTCTAATTTTAGATGAAAGTCATTTTTGTTGTAACCAAAAATCAAAAAGAACCAAAGCCATAATGAAAAACATATGGCCTAAAGCTTATTTTAAAATCTGCTTGTCAGGAACTCCCTATAAGAACTCTGTAGTAGAAGCTTATACTTTATTTCATGCATTAGCTCCTGATTTATTTCCTGATTTTTGGGCTTTTGCAAATACTTATAGCAATAGAAAACATAATGGCTTTGCTGTGGTATTTGAAGGTCTTAAAAATGCAGCAGATTTAAGAAAGAAAATTGATGAGCGCTTTTTTATAAGAAAAAGACTAAAACAAGTTCTGCCAGAGATGCCAGATAAGCAATACATAGATGTACCTCTTGATAAAGAATATGCTGTCAAGCTTACAGAAGAAGAAAAAGAAGCTTTAAAACAGTATCACATGGAGCTGCAAGCTCTTTTAGAAAGAGATACTCCAATGGAGAAGATTAAACCACCCTCATCTGCCATTTTAAAGATAAGAAGAGAGCAAGGATTAAAAAAAGTAGAGCCAATAACAGATTATGTAAAAAACATACTTGAACAAAATGTTAGTATAGTGCTAGTTTGTATTTTTAGAGATGTCATCAAAGCGTACGAAGAATCATTTGCTGAGTACAAACCAGCAATAATACATGGAGGCTTTAATGCAGCAAAGAAACAGTCAGAATTGGAAAGGTTTCAACAAGCTAAAACTCCGATTATTATTGTTCAAGCTGCGGTTGGTAGCCTCGGTCTGGACTTAAGTATAAGTTCAGACATTGTTCTTTGTGATATTACATATTCTTTTTCTGATTTGCTTCAAGTATGTGCTAGAGCAGACCATGTGGAGAAAACACAATCTGTAAGCATACATGTACCGATTGTTGAAGGCTCATCTGATTTAAAAGTGGTAAAGAGAATTATGGAAAAGGTTGTCAATTTTAATACGGTGATGCAATGACCTACGTACCTAAACCAAGACATTTACGAAATAAAATGCCACAGTTTTTAACTCCTGTTAAACCGACAGGAAAGAATAAGTATGGTATATTGTATTTGTTTAAATGTGTCTGCGGAAAGACTAAAGTTGCAAACCTATACCAATTTAACTGCGGAGATTTAACACATTGTGGTTGCAAACTTTCTGAATACAGGTCAAGAGCGACACGAACACACGGCCTTAGTGGAACTAAAATACATAAGACATGGAAACATATAAAAGATAGGTGTCTTAACTCTAAATGTAAATCTTATCCTAATTACGGAGGTAGAGGTATAACAATGTGCGAACGCTGGATGGTTTTTGAAAATTTTCTTAAAGACATGGGACAACCCCCTAGCGTTAAACATTCTCTAGATAGAAAAGATAATAGTAAAGGATACTGCAAAGCTAATTGCAGATGGGCTACGAATAGAGAACAAACTAATAACGCAAGAAGTAATGTCCGTATTAGTTTTAATGGTCGTACTCAAAACATAAGCCAATGGGCTGATGAATTAGGTATAAAATATGCAACTCTATACGGTAGAATAAAAACCTTTAAATGGTCGATTGAAAAAGCTTTAACACAACCCTCAATAAGATAAATATGAGCACAGAGAACCAAGGCCAAGCACATAGCGATAGAATACATGCTCCTTTTGGAGGGTCCGTAGCCTCTAGAAGGCTGAATTGCACAAGTAGCTACGCAGCGGAAGCTCAGATTCCGAATGAAAAACCATCTGAAAATGCAGACGATGGCACTAGATTTCATGAATGCTGTGAATGGGGGCTTGCAGACTTTCTATGGTTCAGAGTACATGGTGAGCATACCGATATGGTGCAGCCTACCTTTTATGCAGAGTATAAAACAGATGTAGATTTATACGTAAAAACTGTATGGGAAAAAGTTTTATTTCAATCTATTACAGGGAAATCCTATGCTATAGAAGCTAAACTAGTTCTTAATGACGGGTTAGGCATGGCAGGAAGTTCTGACCTAGCAGTTGTCTATACTGACGAAAGAGGCAGGTCTATCGGAGTTATAGGGGATATAAAATGGGGCTTCACCTACGTTGATGTAGACAAGAATGACCAACTATCTTTTTATGCTTGTGCCTTGCAAGAACATGCACAATCAGAAGGCAAAGAGCTTGAAGCTGTAAGAGCTTTTATATATCAACCAAGAGCAGGAGATGAAGCGTATAGAGAAACTACTTTTACTGCTAAATATCTAGAAAACTGGAAAAGAAAAGCTTTCAAAGCTGCTGAAGCAATATTTATTACAAAGAAAACAAAATTCAAAGCTGGCGATTGGTGCAAATGGTGTAAAGCATCAACAGTATGCCCAACCTACACTGAAGAACGACAAAAGAAGACTAAACTAAGTTTAGTAAACTATCGTACAGTAGAAATGCCTCAAGTAGATTTGCTACCTCCTGAGCATGTAGTTAGATTGGCTTTGTATGGTGATGAACTTATTGAACTAGTAGATAAAGCTAAGGCACTAGCTAGAACGATGTGCAGCAAACACGGCGAATGGGCAGGCGTAAAACTTGTAGAAGGTAAAGGCAAACGCTCCTGGATTAAAGATGAAACTGAAATCATCGGCACTCTTGAAGCTGTAGGAGTAAACCCATATAGCAAAAAACTTATTAATCTTACAGATGCTGAAAGAGCTTTAAAAGCTAAAGTCGGCATAGAAGAAACAGAAAGAATCATGCCTTTACTAACAACTAAATCTGCACCAACAGCTCTAGTTGAAACAAGCGACCCCAGACCAGCAATAGCAAGCTCAAAGGATATGCTTGTTAAGCTAGAATAAATGAATAAAAAATGAGAAATAAAAATGACAAAAAGAAAAGAAACAATTAATAAAAGTAAAAAGTATGGGCATGTTTATGGCACACAGCATAAACTATCTGGTGGTAGATTTGCTTGGCCTCATTTAGTTGAAGCTAAAGAGTCTACTTTTCCGGTTGAGGAAGGTAAAGAAAAGCCTGCACCTAGATTTGAAGTAACATACCTGCCTTTAAAAGATGATCCTGCTGTTATTACTGAACTTGCTTTAATTAAAGCAGAAGCTCAAGAGATGGTTGAGCTATATAACTTTGATGAAAAGACAGGCAAGCCTAAGAAGAATAAACTTGTGCTTGACCTTGATGAATTATTTGATGACGGCGATAGCAAGGATACAGAAAAGTATCCTTTCTTTGCAGGCACATTTGTATTTGTTCCTAAACATAGAGACAGACCAGAGGTGTATGATAGCCAACTGAATGTACTAGACCCTTCACAAATTGAAGGTGGTATGCCAGGAGTTATTGTTATTAAACCAATCTGTACCTCTCATGGTATTAGCTTTCAACTTCTAGTTGTTCAAGCTGGTGTTGATGATGGTGTGCGCTTTGGTGGTTCTGCGCCTGCTGCTAAAGGGCTTCTTGAAGTTCTTGGTGGAGCTGCTGTAGCTGCTAAAGATGAACCGCCTTTTGAAGAGGACGAAGATGAAGAGACAGAGGATTCTGATGAAGATGATATTACATCTGCACCAGCTCCTGTTGCTAAGACAAAAACCAAAGCATCTGCTAAAGGTACTTTGAATTTGGATAAGCTGAAATAGATTTTGAACAACCTGCTTACAATTCAGGTGTTATGAAAACTCTTTCTCGGAGTGTTCAAAAAGAGATGGCAGCTTGGGAAGACAAGCATTTATTAAGGAACCAAAGTAAAGTGAAACAAACCTCTTTTCAAACAACATTCTTAGGGACAACTTATGATTGTCACTACATAAAAGAACCTGAACAGGCAGCTAAAGCTTTACAATTTCTTATGCAAAAAGATTGTCTCTTTGCAATAGATACAGAGACAGCAGCTTTACCTAAATATAAGCACATTAAAGAGGCAGGTTTATCTCCTCATCTATCTAGTATAAGATTAATACAAGTTTTTGACGGCACGAATGTTTTAGTTTTTGATTTGCGTTGGTTCCCAGAAAGGAAACTTAAGATGTTTGTGCCGTTTTTATCTACAAAACGGTTTGTAGCACACTACGCTATCTTTGACCTACAAAGATTCATACAGCTTGGCATTCAAGATATGAATCTGCATTGCACACATATTCTAGCAAAGCTTGTATTTCATTCTGCCTATGCTACAGATTTCATGGATGCTTCTTTAGAAGGTCTGTGTAAGTCTTTATTTGATATAGAATTACCAAAGCCTGCACAAAAATCTGACTGGTCAGAGCCAGAACTAACTTTTGAACAAATTGAATATGCTGCACATGATGCTATTGCAGTATACTTTTGTGCAGACAAGCTTGTTTCTGGGTTAGATAAATTTGGGTTACATAGAATCTATCAGCTAGAAAAAGATGTGCAACACCCAATAGCTCAAATGCAGCTTAACGGTTTTAGATTAGACCCTGAAGGTCATAGAGAATTAATTCCACAGTGGACAGAGGAGTTATTAGGAGCTAAAAAATTAGTACAAGAAATTACAGGAATTAAGAGACTTACAGGACCTAAACTAGGAGAATGGTTTGAATCTTCTCTAGACACATCAGCATTGGCTATGTGGCCTCGTACAGAGACAGGCAAACTATCTATGTCTGCTGATACTTTAGATGCCTTCTCATGGCATAATGCAGTTAAACCTTTTGCTTTGTATCAGAAAAAGGCAACTCTTTGTTCTACCTTTGGGCAAAATCTAATTGAACAGATTAACCCAGCAACAAATTGCTTACATCCACACTTTAAACAATCAGGTGCAAGGACAGGGAGACTAAGTTGTTCTAAGCCAAATCTTCAGAATTTACCAAGAGATAAAGCAATACGTAGTAATTTTATAGCTGATGAAGGGCATACTTTATTGTGTCTAGATTATTCTCAAATTGAATTACGTATTGCTGCTGAAGTATCTGGCGATAAGAAAATGCAAAAAGCCTATAGAGAGGGAATAGATTTACATGCGCTTACTGCATCAGGAGTTTTAGGTATCCCTATAAATTCTGTTACAGAATCACAAAGACAGCTTGGTAAAGCTCTTGGGTTAGGGCTTTTATTTGGGCTAGGAGCAGCTAAGTACTGCCATTACAGCAAGAAAAATCTTGGTGTAGACATTAGAATTGAAGAATCTAGAGCACTTATTGAGGGCTATAGAGAAACATATTCAGGGCTTAGAGCTTGGCAGGTAGCACAAGCAGAAAGATGTGAAGCTACCATGATGGCTCAAACTCCATTTGGCAAGAAAAGAAAGCTTGATGACAAGACTTACTATGGTGGCGGTCTTAATATGCCTATTCAAGGGGCTGCTGCTGAAGTAATTAAGTGCTCTTTAGTAAGGTTAGAGAAGTCTTTTAGAGGTATAGGTAAGCTAGTAAATTGTGTTCATGATGAAAACTTGATTCAAGTACCAGATGATGACAATAAGTATAGACATCTAAAAGAAATGGAACGTTGCATGGTTCTTGCTTATAAAGATGTATTTCCTAACGGTATTACTAAAGGTTTAACTGAAGGTAACTTTGGTAGAACCTGGACACAGGCTAAATCAAAGCCTACACAAGAAACAATTCGGCTATTGCAAGCTGCTTAAACATAATGTTATTTTAAATTTTATGACAACAATTAGACAAGGTTCAAGGTTACATAAGCTCAAAGATGGGCAAGCAATTTTACTAGATGCTCTTTTTAAAAAACATGGGGGTCTTAGAGCCTCAGCTCTTAAGATAGGGAAACCTGTTACAGAAGGGCAGCTAAACATGTGGAGAAAGAGAGGCAAGGTTCCTGTCAAACATGTCCCTTTAGTAGCTAATAAGTTAGGAGTACCTAGCTTAGCATTGAATTATGTAGAAATGGTTAAGTTGCTCTTCTTTGAAGAGATTACAATTTCTTGGTCTGACATTGTAAAACAGGCAGGTTTTGGTAAAGATATAACAAATAAAATTTTAAGGGCAAAAAAGCCCAAACTTTAAAGGAAAAAATGCATATGGAACAGACAGAAGTACCAGGACTTAAACTGGTTAATAAAGATGAAAATGGTTGTTGTGGTGGAACTACTTGTGATGAAGCAGCAGCTAAAGCTGCATACTGTGCACAAACTGCTAAAACAGAAGTAACCAAAGAAATGCTTATTGCAAATGTGCTTGAGCTTTCTATGTTAGTGAACCGTTTGAATACAGAAATTGGTACAATGGCCAAAGGTGTTCAAGGAATGGTTGCAGAGATGTACCAAGCCATGATGAAAGAGATTGAAGCATTAAAGCAATCTATCAATCCTCAATAAGATTTAGATAAAGGTAAGCAGATATGAAGATATTTTCTTGGTGCAGATTTTCTTTTCTTATCTTGCTTACCTTTATCGTTTCTAGTTGTTCCTATAGTAAATTTGAAGTATCTCCCTCGCCATTCATACCTAAAGTTGCTACATCATATCCTGTAGCAGGAGATGACCATCTAGCACTACTAAGTTCTCATTATAAAGTATCCGAAGTTTGCCAGCATCATAAAGATGGAGAAGCTCTAGGCATTCTTGACTGGACATTTGGAGAATCTCTTTCAAACCTAAGAAAGTTTTTTGCTTGTGCTAAAGTTGGTGTAATTAGAGTACATCTAATAAATAATACCTGTATCCGCAATAAATCTTGTGGTAAGTATGAAATAGGCTACGGCTATACCTTAGACTCTTTTAATAATGCAATTCTCAATAAAGATGCAAAGATTAAAAATTTTGTACAGTCTAGAACTCAAGTTTATAAAACTTGGCGTACCACAGAACAGCCTTATCAGGATATAGCAATATCTCCTATACTTGAAGGTAATGAAACAGATGCTGCTTATGAGATTTTAGCTGATTGGGTAAAAGAGGTATGGCCTGAAGTTCAACTTGCTAACAACAAGATGGATAATAATGGTAAATCTTATAGAGGGGCTTGGATTGAATGTCATGGTAAATCTTTACCATCAAATTGTGACATCATAAGCACAGATGGCCAAGAGATAATGGATATAGATTCTGTTAAATACATTAAACAGAACTCAGGTAAAAAGATTAAATTTAGATGGTCTAGAGTAAATAATTGTAGAGACCAAGGACCATTGCTTGACCCAAGAAAAAGAACTAACTGTGCTACAGGCAGAGAAGCTGAACAACAAGTTCATGTAACAGATATCATAGGTAACGCTCCTACAAGAACTTTTTCTTGCAGCACAAAACCTTTTGATAAAAACGATATATGGAAACCATTAAGTGAAGACAAAGGAACCAACGATGAAAGAGCGAACTTACCAGTTATCATACCCTCAGACCTACCTGATGGAACGGTCACGCTTACAACAAGAAGTGGACAAATTGCAGGCACTCTTGGCTACTATGGTCACTTTACGGATGGAAGGCCCAGGTCATATTCTGGATACCCCGGAGGCTCAAAAATTACGGGTTATGAATTTCAAAAAGCTGCGGAACGAATATCGGGCAGCAGCTATGTGTGGGCTAAACGTGGCTCTAAATGTGTGGGACCGTTTATACCTGGAAGAAGACAAGGAGACTTCAGGTAATGGGTGAAATGATAGACATAGCTTCCAAGCAACCACACCTTACAGGTAAAGCTACATGTATGGGCTGCAAGCATACTTGGACAGCAGTAGCTCCTGTAGGTGTACAAAATATGGAATGCTCTGAATGTGGCTGTATGAAAGGTGCTTTTGTATATCCAATTGTAGGAGAATCTTTTTGGGAATGTGATTGTGGTTCTCGTTATTTTTCTGTATCAGGTATCTCAATGAATATTCTTTGTATTAATTGCGGTTTGCCACAGGTATTTTCATCATGACAATTTCAATCATTACATGTACAGGCCATAGACCAGAAGCATTTGCTTTATGTCAGAAGTATATAGAAGGACAGACATCTACTTTTCCTATTCAATGGATTATAGTTTCAGACCAAAACGATTTTCCAAAAGTAAAAACTACACAACCCAACATTAGAGTTGAACAATACAAAGCCCCTAAAGAATGGGACCCTGAATCTGAATACAATACCCATCGTGGTAATATGGAACTTGCCTTATCTAAGGTTAATGGCCAATATATTTATATCATGGAAGATGATGACTATTACGCTCCTACATATCTAAATACCATGATGCAAGCTCTCACTATGACAGAAGCTGTTACAATGGTACGTTCCAAGTACTTTCACATTGGTTTGCCAGGGTATAAAGAACTTCACAACACTGTCCACGGCTCTCTGGCAAACACAGCAATTTCAAAATGGGCTTTGCCAAGACTGATTAAGGCCGTTAATTCTGGACATCTATACTTTGACGGTGTGTTTTGGGAAGAACATTTAAAAGCTAAAAGACCTCATATATTTATTGGAAACTCTAATATCTCTGTTGGCATCAAAGGTATGACTGGCAGAGTTGGTATTACACCATCTCATAGAGACCTGCGTGACTATCTCATTGACCCTACTTTATCAAAACTGAAAGAGTGGATTGGTGAGAGTTACCAACCTTATTTGGAAATTAACCAAAGGATTAAAGATGAGAAAAGAAAAAATGCAAACAGCAAAAAAGAAAGTGCCAGCAGTAGTAAAGAAGGAAATCAAAGTAAAGGTTCCGGTCAAGAAAAAGAAGTAGTAAAGAAGCCTATTTCTTTAGCACCAGCGATAGCAGTAAGTACACCGTCAACTATTAATAAACTATAAAGGATTATATGCCGTTAAATAAAAAAGGAAAAAAGATTATCAAGAATATGCAAAAAACATATTCAAAAAAGAAATCTGAACAGGTATTTAACGCAATGGTTAATGAAGGAAAAATTACAGGAGTAGAAGGTAAGCCTGCAAAAAAGCCCAAAACCAAAAAGTAGTTATGGAAGCTAAGCCAGCAGGGGTAACATCGGGAACATCTGTAAACCCCTGCTTAACAGATGCTGTTGATGAATTTTTTGAAGGGTCTACTCCTATGACTTGCTCTATCGCTGATGCTTTTACTTGTGATTTAAACTCTCCTGGGGCCTGTCCTGCTATTCCAGAAAAGGGTCTTCTTGCTGCAATTCTTTGGAGAAGTTTTGCAGACCTAGAGGAGCACATAAACCATTTAGATAGAAAAGCAGCTATCAATTGGTTTAGAGCTGACGGTAGTAAAGTACAAGGAAGCAGATTTACATTTCAAGAAATAATTTTTTATCTAAACTTAGGAGAGATGGAACTTAAAATTCTCTATAATAAAATAGAGCAAGCTGAGCAAATAGAATTAAGAAGAGAGAAGATACTTAGTGAGAATTACAAATGTACTATCTTGGAATAGATCCTGGTTTAGAGGGTGCATTTGCAATTCTTAAAGACAAGGAGCTTCATGCAGTTAAAAAAATTCCAGTAATTAAAAGTACATCAAGTAAAACAAAAATAGATGAACCGGCTCTAAAAGAATTAATCCAATTTTTTGTATCTATAAAAAATACAAAATTCATAATGGAGAAGCTATCAAATACTCCCGGCAAGAAAGGAACATTTTCTTTTGGGGAAGGATACGGTTTAATTCGTGGAATGTTTATATACGCAGGAAAAGAGATTGTATATGTTAGACCTCAAGACTGGAAAAAGAATGTAATGCCAGGGATGCCAAGCGATAAGATAGCTTCTTGTGTAGCTGCTGCTAGACTATACCCAGAGGCTAAAAAGTACATGCTAAAGCCTAGAGGAGGCTTAGATGATGGTATAGGGGATGCTATTTGTATTGCAGAATGGGGCAGAAGAAACTTAAAATAATTTATTGACTAAAACATTCTGTTCATTCATACTTAAAAAGTAATGAAAAATATCTTAGTTCATCTACAGTCCCTCCATCAACTACCGTAAAGGTAGAATAAACTCTTGCGCCCTAGTGCGCCATCACAACACATACAAATAATTATCTAGGCGTAGCACAGCTAGGCCGGAGCGCTTGGTTTGGGACCAAGAACACGCAGGTTCAAATCCTGTCGCCTAGACCATGTTGAGTATACGCTAAATGGTAAGCGACTTGTTTGTGGAACAAGGGATCGGAGTTCGATTCTCCGTACTCACCCCAAGCCGAAGTAGGCGAATTGGTATAGCCATTGGTCTTAGAAACCAGTTTTTGTGAGTTCGACTCTCACCTTCGGTATTATTCTCAGGTCATCTAAAGGTAGGATAGCTGGCTTTGAACTAGCTAATCTAGGTTCGAGTCCTAGCCTGAGAAATACTTGTTGCATGTATTTAAAAAATCCTTTACTCTTTAATTATGTCAAAATCGTATCGACATTCTAGTTGTTGGCGCTAATCCTAAAGCGCAAATACTTTTCATTTAAAATTCAATAAATATATACCACTTTAGTTCAATGGAAGAACGGAAGCCTCCAAAACTTCTTACGTGGGTTCGATTCCTACAGGTGGTGCCAAATTTTATGGTAGAGTGGCTGACGCATGCGCGTTGGAGTCGTGTACCGAAAGGGAGGATTCTGCGAACTTGGGTTGAAGTCCCAAGCTCTACCTTTTATGGAACTATAGCCAAGAAGCCTAGGCGCTGGATTGCAAACCCAGATACGTTGGTGCAAATCCAACTAGTTCCTATTTTTGTAAATAATTTACAGTAGCTCTAGATAGTGCTTTATTTACTTGCTTGCTTAAAAGCTTTTGTACATTGTCAGATCTGGCAGAATAACCATAAGAGTCTCTAAAGTTTCTTACAATCTCTCTAATCTGAGGACCTGCTTCTTTTAGAATTTCTCTTTTTGCAGGATGCTCTAGCTCCTCTAAAGTTTTGTCTTTAGCATATTTTTTCTCATTCTCATCAAGCTTAATGTCATTGATTGTAGGAATCTGATACCCTCTATCAACAAGCCATCTGATATCTAAATCTTGAGACCTTGTACTAAATATTCTATGTAAGCCGCTACCAAAATCTTCTCCTAACGGCGCAATAGTTTCACCAAATACATTTAATGCAGGCTCTCCTAGAGAACCTTGTACAAAGGGTAGTCCCTCTACTATTGCAGACTTAATATCTTTCCAACCATCCACCGGATTATCGGTATATTTAGAAACAGTTCTTAAAGCACCTAACCCCGGTATGATTATTGGCTTTGCAATATTAAGTAAAGTTCTTTGCACAGCTAATGCAGCACCTTCATAGTCCTTTGTACCGTTTTGAATTGTGTCATACATATCTGTAAGACCTTTAACCATGCTGATACGAGATAAAGATTTCATTGCATCAAAGGCAGCATAAGTAAGAGCACCAGTCATGCCAGCATCAGCATCTTTTCCATCTCTGTATCTATCTGCATAACCTCCAAGAGCACCAAATATTAAAGCTAGAGCTGTTTCTGGGTACGGAATATAAGCATTTCCTATTCTTATACTGTTAGTTAAGCCGCCTGAGTTTTTAAAAGCAGCTCTCTTTTGAGCTGAGCTGCTGTAGTTTATTCCAATAATATCAAAGAATCTTTCTTCTTCAGGTTTTTCTAGTTCTGCTGTTAAAGCAATTGCTAAACCAGCTACAACAGAAGACCCCACAATAGATGTAGCTACAGCAATGTCTCTTTCAAATGGTGTACGATTAAACCCTTTAGTTTGAAAACCGACACCCAAACCTAATGGTGTCATCTCAATTGCCATGCTTGCCATGTTACCAATTGAGTTTGCAAAAGGAACAAGAAATCTTGTAGAGTAGCCTATAGTTCCTTTATCAGCCAAAGATTGAACAAACATGTTCACTCCCTGAACTACTACACCTACTACACCTTGAGCTGGAGTATTCAGATTAATCTGGCCTACTTGCTTAATAGCATCTCTTCCATGATGTATTCTTGAAGGTAAGTTCTGATAGATTTCTTCTTCAAGAACTCTTTGCTGTGAATCTGTAAAATCTACACCTACTTCACGTAACTTATTTGCATGTTCAGCAGCAGCAGCTTCAGCCTTAGCTCTATTCTCTTTTGAATTATAAATAAATTCTTGTAATCTTGCTGCTGTAATTGGCTTTATTTTACCATCAACATCATAGAGTTCATTCTTTATTGCAGCATCATCTAAAGTTTTATTATGGTAATAAGCAGCAGCAGCAGCTTGAAATGCTGAAGTTAAAGATACAGAGTTCATTGCCTCTAATGCAGGAATCAATCTAACAATTGGTCCAGCAATTCTTCCAGATAACTTAGACAAAGCAAGATAAGCATTTCTTCCATACTTACCCATCTTTTCCCCAAGCTTGTCATTAGCAGCAATAGATTCAAAAGATAAAGCTTTTGTAATGTTTAACCAGTCAGATTCTCTAATAACCTGTAAATCATTTAGTAAGTCCCCTGTAGCGCCTTTTTTAGAAGTAGATACAAAGGGTACAGGTACAGCAAGTTCAGAATCATCAAATGGGATACCTGTACGTTCCCCTTTAAGATTTGCTTTGGCTAAAGTTAAAGCTTTTTTTGCGTTGCCTTTACTAAATAATTCTCCAACAAAAGGTAACAATGTACTTTGATAGTCTCTACCTGTACCAAACTTTTTAACAAAGTTATAAGCATCAACTACCCCTAAAGCAGCAGCTCTAGTAGGAACCATAGCTGCTAAGTTCATTAATGCAGGGCCTATATTTGTAAAGTTACCTATTAAGTTATTTACAAATGCTCCTTCCATTAGTCTCTTGGTAGGAATAGTGCCACCTTTTGAAGCTGCTTTACGAATTTCTAATTGTCTTTGAAGTCTTCTTTTTGTACCAGAATCTATAATATCATTAATAGCATTTTGAATTTTCTCAATTGCTTGTTCATTCTGAGCTTCTACTTTAGCAGCAGCAACAGCTTTAGTCTTTGCTCTTTTATTTGCAGCTAAAGCTTTGGCCTTCTTTCTTTCTAATGCAGCTACTTTGTCTTGTCTTTGTTGTCTAGTAGCATCAGATACTTTTGTGGCTCTTTTGGCTTTAAGCTCATTTACTCTAGTTTTATATAGCTCAAGTTTTTTTCTCTTATTAGCTGGTAAAACAGACTCTGCTGTAGCAGGCGCTCTTTCTCTTAAAGACTTTAATCTTGCTCTAGCTCTATCAATCTGACTTTGCTCTACTCTTGTACCTGCTCTTGATTGTCTTGCATTTCTTACAAGCTGTTTATTGTCATTGATTCTTTTTTCTAGTGCTTGTAACTGTGCATTTGCAGATTCTTTAATCTTGCTAGATTTAGATACAGTACTTGCAAGATTATTTACTACTGCACTTAAGCCAGACAAAGCACTAAGAGCAGAGCCATTAGACTTATTAAAGAGCTTGGCTAAATCTAGACCAGATTTTTTAGAAGCTACAGTAACTTTTCTTTTCTTGCCTACAGGTACTTGACTAATAGTTACACCAGATTCTAGCTCTTGCAATATAGCTTCAGTTTCAGCATCAATTTCTGGAATAGATTTAATAGAATCTAAAGAAGATTTTAACTCTGCTTCTCGGGTTCTAGCTCTTATAACTTTAGCTTCTTCTTCTATTATTCTCTTATCTATATCAACTTGTTCTGCTTCACTGAGAGAGCTGCGCTTAAGTTTTAATCTTACAATAGTTCTCTTAACTTTATCATGAACAATATCAGCCTTAGCTTTGGCTTGTGCATAGCGCTGTTCTAATGTCTTAGTTTCTAAAACCTTTTGCTGCTTAGCTTGTGTTCTTGTTTCTCTAGCAACTTGCTTAAGTTCTGTATTAGCAGTTTTTTCTGCATTAGCTAATTGCTCATTACGTTGAGTATCAAGTTGCTCAATCTGCTCAGAAGTTAAATCTTTTATCTCCTGTGCATCAGCAGTAAGTTCCATTAACTTCTGACTATCTTCAGCAATAGCCTGCTCTACTTTTTCAATATCTTTAGCCTTTTTACGCTCTAATTTTCTTTCGCTTGTTACAATAGAATCTTCTAAATTTGTAATATCTTCATCAACAGTAGTATTAATTTGGTCAGCAACATCCTGACCCTCATTCTCTAGGGCAGCAACTTCTTCTTCATAAGCCGCTTGTTCTTGAGCTAAAGGAGCATCTACTTCAGAGTCTTCAGCAGCAATAGCTCGCTGTTGATTTGCAATTTCAGCATCTATGATTTCTGGTTGCCTTACTTCTTCAGGGTTTAATCCTTCTACAGCAGCTTCTTCTTGAAAAGCTTCATTAGCTGCATTTCTATAAGCACGACCAGCATTACCTACTCTAGCTAAATCTTTTTTACCTTTGAGAAAAACAACGGCTTGTCCAGCAGCAGCTTCTTTTTGTGCAGCATGTTCAAATACAGGTGCAAATATCTGACCTAATTTTTCTAAAGTATCAGTATCTCCTGTCTCTAATGCAGCATTTTCCATTGCTGTAAATTGATTATAGAGATGCCCAATAGCTCTAGATTCTACAGGAGATGTTGTATTAGCAGGTGTAGACATGAACCAATTAGCAAGACCAAAGAAATCACCATACTGTCTTAATTCTGTATCAAGCTCATCTCCAGATAATCTAGTATTATACAGACCTTTTTGAGCAAGAGCTTGAAAGCTAGGAGACAGCGCTTCAGGATTTTCTTCTAAAGTTTTATAGAGTCTTTCTCCGAATCTAGAAATCTGTTGTTCTTGAGTTGCTTGTCCGGCAGCACCGACACTTCTATCAAGACTTACAGTTCTAATCTTTGAAGGAATAGGGTTAGCTTGATGTACAACTTCTTGTTTATTTGGATTAACAGGCTTAGAGGCAGGAACCCAATACATTCCCTCAGCAGGAACATCAGATGCTGTAATCTTTTTAATTATAGTATCTGTGCCATCTGTACTTTTAAGAACAGGATCTTCATTCTCATCAAATACTAATTGAGCTTCTCCGCTAGAAATCTTAGAAGAAATTTCAAAAGCAGTTTGCTCATCTATATAGAGATTATCTGTGAAAGCTTCTTCAGTTGTACCATCTGGTCTTACTCTTCTAATAAGACCATCTTCAGATTGTGCAGCAATAGAACCATCCTCAAGCTCAAATACTGGTGTACTCTTTTCTTCTACTGGTACAGAAACAACTTCAATGCTGCCATCTTCTCTAACTTGAAAATCTTGAATTACTTCTCCGTTGTCAGGATTTTCTGTTACTCTAGATGCTGTAGGACCTACACTTTGCTTAGTAACAGGAGTAATCGGCACCCCATAATCATTAAGTTCTTGTGCTCTTACTGGAGATGTATCTTTACCGGGAACTTTAACAGGTTGTGCATTAGCTTCTACTTGAGCAACACCGCCCACAGCTCCACCTGCAATACCTCCAATAATACCTGCTTTACCTACATTTCTTCCTACATCTTCAAAAGAAGGTCTGCCTGTTTGAATATTTTCTGCAACATTTGATATTGCTTGTCCTGCTGCTTCTGTTGTTCCTTCAGCAAATGCAGTAGATGTGATTGCTTTAGCTAAAGGTTTTTTAATACCTGAAGCTAATGCTTCTCCAGCAGCTCCTACTCCTAACCTTTCTCCAGCAAATTGTAATACTTGAGAACCTGCTTCAATAGCAGCAGCAGTTCTTGCTTCTCCGACATCCCCTGTTTGTCTTTTAGTTTCTGAAAATCTATTAACAACTTCACCTATAGCTCCTGGTGCTTGATAGGCCGCAAGTGCGGGCACACCGCCAGTAGCGGCCACTAAAGCAGAAGTAGCTCCTTGAGCAATGCCGCCTTGAATTTGATAAGTCCAACCTTTAGCCCATTCAGGATCTATTAATTCATTTGTAAATTTATTTAAATCAAAATTATCTGTAAATACATTAACGCCTGCATTGATAACAGGAGCAAATGGTCTTGCAGCAGAAAGCCCAATATTAGCAAACTGCTCTGCTACTCCATATGCAAACTTTCCGGGTGTACTTAAATTTTTATAAACTTGTTGTTGAGTTTCTTGTCTTTTCTGACTTGCAAAAGCTTTAACACTGTCTTCATAGCCTTTTTTATTAATAAGAAGTTCTGGTATTTTTGATTCAGAAATAACTTTAAGATTCTCTTCTTCCCACTTATTATATAAGTCCATGTCACCTGAGATATCTGTGACCTTTTCAACAGAGCCATCTTCTTTCTCTACTTCTCTGGTATTTGCATCAATAACATCTTGAAATGTAACAGGAGCAATTTCTCCTATGTTTGGGTACAAAGATTGATCACGATACAAATATCCTGCATCTCTACCATAAGCTTCTAAAGACTCTTTTACTTTATCATCATCAGACCAGTCATAAGAATTGTAAGCAGTAAGCAAACCAGAGCGTATATCATCAGCACTCTTACCATTTGCAAAAATACCTTCAGCTAGAGCATCAAATGCTATGGGGTTATAAGTTTCTCTTTCTTCTGCCATAAATTAGGCCAGCTCAACAATACCATGGTTAAGGAACTGTTTCATTATATCATCGTCGGCCTGATTGCCGCCCTGCATAAATGCTAATGTAGCTGCTAATACTTTATCTGGATACTCTAAATTTTGCTTGGCATTCTTAGGACTCTTTACAGAGGCAAGATAAGGCTTCATTTCTTCCCATGTGGTATAGCCTTTAGAAATCCCAGCAAGCACATGTTTAAGCCCACCGTTATAAGCAGCTAAGGGGAATCTTATATCAAAGGCTATAGGTAGTCCTGTCTTATCAGACTCTCTTTGAAGCTGTTTACTGATAGAAGCCATTTGTTTTTGTAGATACCCTGCACCAGCCTCTACATTTTTTTCTGCATCAAATCTTTCAGAATCAGACAATCCCATCTCAGCTGCTGTACCTGGCATTAACTGCATTAATCCGCCTGCTCCAGCCTCACTTACAGCAAAAGGATTACCAGCAGATTCAACTGCAACCATACCTTTAATTAGAGGGTTATATCCTTGTAGAGCTGGTATAGAGTTTATTTTTCCGACTATCTCTGGCTTAGGAGGGGCAGCAATGAAGTTTACTTTTGAAGCAGTTCCTAACAAAGCAGATGCTCTTTCATCAAGATATCTGATTGGTTGTAATTTACTTAGTTGCTGTTCTAAATCCTCTAACTCTGTCTGTTTTTTAGCTACTCTATCTCTTGTTGAACCTGTGTACTCAGGATACTTACCTGCATTATCTTTATCTGTAAGACTTGCTAAAGAGGCAGTCTCATCTTGTAATTCTTTTTTAACTCCTTCTATTTTAGTTTTTAAGTTAGATACTTCATTTGGATCATTAAGAATGAAATCTTCACGTTTACTTGGAAGCTGTCCACCCATTTGTTGAACTTCTTGTCTAGCAAATAAAGCGTCTAGTTTAGGGTCTATACTTCTTGTAATTGCTGGCTGACTTGGTGGAACAGGAGTATTTTGACTTGTAGCAACAGTAGAAGGAACAGAAGGAGAAGGAACAAATTCTTGTCCTTTAGCAGCCATTCGTGAATACAATTCTGTCTGACCGCTTGCTACAGCCTTTTGTCTGTTTGTTTCAAATCTTTGTTCAACTTTTTCCTGAATTGTAGCATTAGGTCCTAATGGGCTTGGTGTAGCAGTTGGCCCAGGCCCAGCATTTAAAGTAGGAACAGGTGTAGGAGTTGCAGCAGGCCCAGGAGTTTCCTTTACTGTTGGTTTACCTCCAGGCCAGAAATGCTGCTCTACAATCTTTGCTTGAGAATCATAAGAATTTTTAAATTTAAGATAATCACTTGCAGCAGTAGCACTTATACCTTGAGGACCAGATACTATGTTTCCATTTTTATCTTGCACATCATATCTAGTTGTATCATTTTTATTTTGAACAACTTTGAAATCATTTGCTAATTTTCCTGGGTCTACAACATTACCAACAACAGCATTAAGTTCTGCATTTCCACGCACACCATCAAAAGCTTTATCTACTTCAGCAGCATTTTTCTGGATTAAAGCTGCATTAGCTTTTTTCAAAACATTTTCTGCTTCCATTGCTTTAGAAAAGTTTAAAGTTTTCCAAGCTTGTTCTTGTTCTTCTGGGGTTAGTGCCCCTGAAATTTTACCAAGTACAAAATCTGCATCATTAGGATGGCGCAACATCCAGTCATTATACTTTGGATTAGTAAGGACCTCTCTTTGTTTGGTAGGATCATTGCTAGATATAGCTGCACTAATTTCTTTTTGTGTAGCAATGTCCTCTGCTTGCCTAGCTAATGCAGCATTTTGAGATTCAAGAGTAGCTTTCTTATTCTCTAGCTGTAAGGCTTGTGTAGCTTTATCATTTTCTAATTCAAGCGCTCTTACATCATTTGCAGTTTTTTGAGCTTCCAATTGTTCTTGTCTTATTTCATTTTCAACTGGAATCTGGTCAATTTGGTTTTGTCTAATCTCTGCTTGTTGATAATTTTCAACAATTGCTTGACCAGTTTGGATGCCTTTAATAGCTCCTTTAATTCCAGCAGTTAAAGCAGTAGGCACAGCATTACCTACATTTGCACCAGCAGTAGCATTTTGACTAAATAAATTTATGTCAATTTGTGGACCTTGAAGTTGAGAAAATATATCAAATGATGCCACGCTATTATCCTGCCTGCATATTATTTGACTGATTACTAAAACGGCTACGTGTAAATACTTTAGAAGATACGCCATTTGGTAATCCCGAAAATTTCAAGCCAGTCTTGGCTGGAGTAGCAGATTTACCTTCTTCCCCGGCTAATAACTTTCTGGCATCTTCATAACTATTATTCCCAAATATCATATCTAAAGCTTGTTGTGCTGCGACTAATTCAGCATCGTTAATTCTACCTTCTGCATATGCTTGATTAGCAAGTTGGTAGCCATCTGATTGAGATTTAATTCCTTCTTTGGCATACAAAGAACGCTGGTTACGTATTAGCTTATTATAGCTATCAGGTGTTAAAGATTTTGCATCAATGCCTTCTAAAGCATCTTTGCTAAAACTATTGCCTTTTGCATTTGCTTCTTTACCTGAACCACCAGATAGAAGTTTTCCTAATGTAGAGCCACCTAACTTAGATGCAAACTCTAATTTATCAGAAGACTTAGCATCTATAGTAGAACCTATAAGTTTTCTATAAAGAACAGGATTGCTACCTTTAAGGTCATTTAATCCAGCAACCATAGCTGAACCGCCTAATGCTCCATTTGGAGAATTAGTTTTAACATCTTTTTTAATCCAAGTTTTGTAAATATTATGTGCGCCTGCACTAATAGAAGTAGCACCATTTACTATATCGTTAGTTCCTGGAGCTACCGATTTAGCATTAGCAGCAGGAACAATTACAGTTGTACCTTCTTTAGTTCTTGCAATGCTTCTATACCCGTTAGGAATAGTCTTTCCTGCTGGTACACTAAGAGCGCCAACTCCGTATTGAGAAACTGGAGTTGCACCTAAACTTTGTAAAGTTCCTTCACTTATTTTAGGTACTGCTGCACCATCTTTACCATAGCCTAAAAGTCCTAAAGTTTTAGCAGTAGAAGCCATCTGAGTAACATCGCCTCCTACTCCAGCATCCTTTTGAAGAACTTGTAGTTGGTCCCAATTTTTAGCTAAAGAATAAGGATTATACCCTTGAGATGCTAGTTCAATACCTTTACCTACTGTTAAGCCTGGTCTAATTTCTTTTGCATTTAAAGAAGTACCATCAGAAGTTTTATAATTTTTAACGCCAAGAGCTGCTAATCCTAAAGACTTTTGAGAGTCACTCATCTGTGGCCAATACTGATACAACTCAGAAGCTGTACTAGATGCAGCTTTACTTCTATCTTTGACGGCAGATAAAGTTTTATTTACAAATTGTTCTTTATTTTTATTTTGTACAGCAGCATCAAGCATTCTCAATGTTTCTGGTTTTGATACTTCTGAGCTAATAGCATCTAGCTTAGCACTATCTTCTGAGCTTAAAACATTAAAAGGTTCAACGACACTTTTAACTCTTGATATAAGATTACTTCCAACTGTAGAGTCATTATTTTTAAGCAAAGCAGCAGATGCATAGACAGGAGAACCTTCATTGTCTACCCCAACAGAAATTGAACCAGCTTGAGGAGTTGATGATATTCCAGCAGAACTTAATACTGGAGCACTTTCTGCAACTACAGCAGCTCTTGATGGTTCTGAATCTAAAGTAGCAGCAGCTGTTGAAGGAGTGGTTGTACTTCTTAAGCCTAAAGCACTTCCTAGTTTATCTAAACCAGTCTGTCCTGTAAGGGTGCCTGTAATAATATCTGAAGTACTAACCCCTCCCTTAGTAGCTTCAGCAGCTACAGCACCAGCTTCAGGGCCGCCAAATATAGAAGTAACAACAGGAATAAGAGAGCCTAGTCCTTCTAAAATACCGCCAACTTGCCCAGAACTTTGAGCTTCTTCTTTGCTTTGATTAAATACTTCTTCAGCTTTATTTTGCTGGTCAACTGCAACACCAGTATTCAAATCTGTTTGTGAAGCTCCTGCATAGGCTCCAGCCAAAGAAGTAGCATACCCAAATTGCTGTAAAGCAAATGAATTTTGATTTGTTGCATTGAACTGGTCATTTTGCAAAGTATTGCTAGCATTAAATTGACGAGTACCTTGTTCTTGAGAAGTTGTAAATTGATTTTGCTGAATGTCCCCTTGGTATGCTGTTGAAGGGCTTATCAATGTAGACTGATTTATTTGACTAAAATTACTTCCTTGTAGTTGAGAAAAACTTTGGGAAGGGTTTACATTAATTTGTGAGCCTGCATTAGAGTACTCAGTAGGAGCTAATTCTATATTTGCTCTTTGATTAATGTTACCTGTAAGAAGCTGGTCACCATACTGAGAAAGCCCAAGCCTTTCTTTTGCAGACATTAAATCAGAAGCTTTTCTAGCAACAGAAGACCTTGCACCAAATCCTCCAGCAGCAGCAATATCAGCAGCACCTGAACGTACACCTAACTCATAAGCTCTATCTTGAACAGAATCTGGAAGTCTCCCATTAGCATAAGTTTCTGCACGTTGACCTTGAGCTTGTAATTGCCCTCTAACTTCTGGCAATGCAGTATCTAATTGCTGTGTTCTTTGTTGCTGGTTAAACTGATTATCTGCTGCTGTTTCTTGTCTCTTTAATGCAGATGCAGCAGGAACATAACCACGCAAAGACTGTAATTCTGTATCAAGAGTGTCTAAGGCAAATGCTTTAGATTGTCCATAGTTTTTATTAAGTTCTCCACGATTAAACTCCCCAAACTTTTCAGCAAATTTCTTTGCATCTGTGAACTTATAAGGAGCTGCTTGAATTGGTTGGTAGTTTGTAAGAAATGGAGAAGGAAATTGACCCATTAAATTTGCAGGAGCGTAGCCGTACTGACCTACTTGTGTAGCGCCAAAACCCCCACCTCCAGAACTCATGTCTCCAATAGCGCCTTTTGAACTTTCAGAAAGTCCACCAACACTCCCACCACGATACGACATGTTGGTGTTACCAAGTTGCTGTTGCTGCCCACCAAATGAAAGAATAGCGCCTTGTTGCCCTAATACATCATTAGGAAACACCCATTGATACCCTTCATGACCTTTATATACACCACCAGCTTGGTCAGCACGAACAGCAGTAATCACTCTACCATCTGATAGTGTAATAGTAGGGGGCGAAGACTCTCTATCAGATAGAAATACTGGCCCCTTACGTGTCTGTGGTTTATAAATTATCATTTTACGGTGTAAACAATTTCCTAATTAATCCAGAACTTTCACCAATAAGTAAAAATCCTATCACTGCTAAAAGTAAAACTATAACAGCAGATAATATCTTTGTTATAGCATTACTTCCTTGCCTATTTTGAGAAAATAGTTCTTTTGCAACATCAAGAGGTATCTGACTTCTTCCTGTAGCCACAGATACTAAATTATCTTTCATATCTACTACCGCATCAGCTATAGTATCTAATTTACTAAGATGGCTAACGTGGCCTTTAAACTCTTCTATCCCGTCATGAATAGTTTCAATTTTAGATGCCATACTCGTAAACTCCTTTTGGTATTGGGACCATGAACCGTTCATAAGCCCACAGTTTAGTTTACCATTAATGTCATCTTCACTCATATGATACCTATTACCCAACAATATTACGAATTGCCCCTCCAGATAAAGGTATAAATACCTCCATCGGTTGACCATTTTGTACACGTTTATGTTCGTTTTCTAAATTTACAGTATTAATTAATTGCTTGTTTGCAGCTACAGCCAAGTCAGGCGCACGATTAGCATTAGCATTTACTTCCTGTCCCGCAAGATCCAAAGCATATAAATTATCAAAAGGAATGTAATCATTATCTGTATATGCAGAACGCAATCTAATTCTACCTAAAATAGAAACTCTTTGTGTCTCACAACAAGGAGAAGTGAGATTAAATCTTCTGTAACTAGGAGCTGTTTCTAGAGGAGAATAATCTGCAAGAAATCCTTTAAGATTTCTAGCTGGGCTGACCCACAATAATTGCACATAACCCTTAGTAGGTGTTTTTACTATTCCAGTAATCTTAGCAAAAAGAGCTTTAGTGTACTTAATTACACCTTGTTGAATACGTAAGTACTCTCCTACAATCTGCTCACCTTTGTAGTTAACTGTAACAATCTCACGACCTGTGGCATCAAATCCTTGAACAATGACATGGGCATCTTCATCTTCTTGACATGTAGCAAGTACACCAATTAGAGAGCCTTCCTGATAAGGAATATCGTACACTGTTGCGTAGTAATTTGGGTCTTCTATTAAGGCTTGATTAGCTGGCAAACAATCAACCATTTCTTTGGAGCTATGGTAATCATACCATTTATCCCAAACAGTACCGACTTTATCCCCTATCTTTACTTTAATTGGGGTTTCTAGCTCATAGGGTAAAGTAATACAGCCACGTTGAGCACAGAAAGAAAAAGTACGTAATCCGCCATATTCACCTGAGAACAATAAATGTTGTAAAACTTTTTGAACGAAAAGAGGAACTGTGGGTGCATCAACACATGACCCACCTCTGCCATCATATTTAGCTAATATCTCTTTGGCTTGCTTGAATGTAAGAGGCACTAGTCATTAATCTCCTTGGCCTAGACCGTTAGCAACAGTTATAGGTTTAACAGTGGTATCCCCTAAAGATGTAGGACCTTCGCCAGTTTTAATTACAGAAATAGCTATACCTGTAGCAGGTTCGACTTCTACGTTAGAAGGAGGAATAACTACACCAGCAGGCGTATCTGGCTGAACAAAGACTTCTCTTTTTGTTTCATCTGGGGCAGACATATTTTGTGTTTCCTCTTGTAACTTTCTTGCAGCAGCTCTACGTGCTGCAATTTGGCTGCGACGAAGTATGGCCCCATGACTAGCAGTAGGCGTATTAGACCTACGGGTATACCTTTGACCACAACTCGCGCAACCCATTTGCTTGCCCTAATTAAGGATTTAAGCAAACACCAGCAGCTTTAACGAATGGATTCTTCTGATTAGTAGCATAGCTAACTAAACCAGGAGCTTGACCTACTTCGCTAGAAGGGAAGGTATATTGCTGACCAGAGGCAAACCAATAACCGTGTTCATAAAATGGCAAAAGTAATCTGGCAGTAGCTCCAGTTAAGCCATCTCTAATAGCGATTTTTGGTGTTCCGCATAACGGTAACAAAGCAACAGACATAAATTATCTCCGATAAATAAAACTAAAACTTATTTTCTATCAACCCAAGCATCTCTGACTGGAGCCATTTCAGGCTTTGCTTGCCCTTGAAGCTTCTGAGTTAAAAGAGGTTCTTCAGAACCAAAAACCATAGCAGGTGCTAGATTTGGCTTATCGAAAAATGGCCCAGCTTTAAAGCCTTGAGCTACATAATTCATATTTTTAGCATAATCAAATTCTTCAGGAACACTCATATAAAATCCTCTTAAAAAATGCCGGACAGTCTAGATTAGTAATCTACCTATATTTTAACTGATTACTACACCAATGAAAATAGCCTAATTAGAAGCCTGTAAAGTAAGCCCAGAATCTCTGAACTACGCCTGTACCGCTTGTAAAGTTATCAGCAACATAATCAGCCACTAAATCAGCAGGTAGCAAAGGGTCCCCTGTTTCTACCTTTGTCCAACCATCAGGTACAGTACCGTCTAATGAAGTAAAGGTTTGCATCTGAATCTGATTACCATCATTTATAGGATAGATATTGTGCCATTCTCCTTGAGAGAATACATAAATTCCTATAAATCCGCCTGAATTAGAAGTTCTAAACCAGATACTTGTAGTCTGGCTAGAACTAGGCTGCACATTAGAAACTATGACATTAGTAATACTGTCTGGAATCTGCACAGCTAGATACTGAGGTAAAGCCTCAAGCAGTTCTTTAAAAGTTGTAAAACAAGCATTCTCAGGAATGTTCTGAATTACAAGCGCGGCTTTTACTATGTTTTGTGGATTGAACATGATTTAAATGGTCCTATATACCAGTCATTATTACATTGCTCACAGAGTTCAGCAGGAGCATAATTTTCTTCACAAGCATTATTTTGCTGACTCTGTGGTTGAGGGGTAGCAAACAACCGATACTCCCCTAACTCCCAATAGATACCCCTTATTGTAAACTTTAATTGAACTTTTCTAAAGATGTTATAAGTTGTCTGAGATACAGTGTCACATCCTGGGTCAAACGGATCACCAATAGTTAAGTCTCTAAATGAGTGCCCTGCTAACCCGTTAGAAGCACAGCCTACAGGAATCAAACATGACCTCCAAGGAGCAGTATGTTTAAAGTATGCCCATTTTATAAATTGACTACCATGTGAAGGTTTGTAGTCTACACTTATACTAAAATCTCCTTTAACATTTTTTAGACCTAGCACCATAGAGTGTACAGCCTTGTTTTGATAAGGCGTTTCACAATCATATTCTTTACTATAGAGATGGCTATTTACATATCTTATTGTTTCATCAGAGTCTGTATCATAGGTTGTCTTAGTATTAAATTCATAAATATTGTTTACAAAAGAATCATCTTTTGAAATTACAAAGCAACGATTGTTTACTGTAACAATGTCCATCGGTCTGCAACCAGTCCAAAGACCAGCCCATGCAGGATTGGTATCTTTTCCAAATGTAGCTAGGTTATCTAATTCCAATACAGCAAAGCCCCCATTAGCAACATCAAATATAGGTGTGCGGTCTCTTGCATATGCAGAGACATAATGAGGATTAGTAGAGACAAATACTTTATTTTGAAAGTACCCTAGTACAGAATATTTTACTAAATTTGGGTCATTATAAACTAGCCAATTTTGCACTTCTCTTGATATTGGAGTTTGTGCCCATTTAGTCTGCTCATTTCTAGACATTGATAAGGTTCTTAATTGACCATCTGAGCCAAAGAAAAATAAGTCTGAGTTCACATGCACATAAGCTCTAGGTCCTGCAATTCCAGAACTAGAAGTTAATGCTGTTACAAAATTTCCCGTTTCCCAATTTGCTCTAGGGTTTTGAGCATTAGCAGAAAAGATTTGATTTGCTGTAGCAATAATCAAAGGACCAATACCTGTTGAGGTATCTGTAAATTCCAGAAATGTCATTGCTGTAATTTCAGGATTTAGCGTATTAGTAGGCAAAGTAAATATCTGGCCTAAATAAGGAGCGCCGGGAGCTTCTACTTCTTCAAAAGAAATAGGTGCTAGTGGAGTAAGTAAATTTCCTGTAGGGTCCCCTGCTGTGAAATCAGAACCAGCATTAGAAATAAATAACCTATTTTGATTATAAGCTCCAAGTACAGATACAGGAACTTCATATAATGCTGGGTCAGCTCTAAAAGCTGTAATGCCATCTAGTATTACAGGAAAATTTGGGTAATCGTGAATGACATAATACTTGTCTGCATTTTCTCCATTAAGTCTTGGAGCAGTTTCATTTAAGGTATCTCCATTAGGTAAAGAGATAACAGATACTACAAGAGTATCTATATTAATAATGTAAATAATACCTGCAATAACAACTAGAATATAAAAATCAGGGCCAATACTATAGGCAGCTCTATGTTGGTAACGCCCAGATTTGAATACTTCACTAAAAGGAATAAGAATGTTGTTACCAACATCTATGTCTCCTACTTCTGAAAAATCTAAAGGTAGTTTATCTAAGCCCCATCTAGGAGTAGGTACACCGTTTTGAACTGTAATATTAACACCAGCAGCATATTGTTCAGGAGACAGCAAATCAGGAAATTTAGACGAGTCTTGCCCGCCTATAAATATGTTTGCTCCGTCTGATAGTAATTCATCTGCCACATTAATTTATATTTTATAAAGTAGGCATTCCTATTAGAGTTCCTTGTACTGCTGTAAGTAATACATTACCTGAAGATGTCGGAGTAGAGCCTGTTGGAATCCAAGCAACTCCAATTCTAATTTGAATAGTAGCAGTATCCCCAGGAGCAACATTAGTAAGCGGAATATTTACAGCAGGAATCAACTCTATAGAGTTTAACGCATTACCAGCAAACTGTCTTGTGCCTATCATCAAAGTACTAGGCCCTCCTCCATTAATAGCTATATCTACTTCATAAGCTAACACACATGTATCTGTGGCTGGAGTTACTAAGACTGCTTGCAATAAAACTTTACCTACAAAGCTACCTATAACAGTCATGTCATACTGACTAGAATTATTGGTAATAGTATAAGTTTCATAAGAAGATGTGTAGGCTGGAGCACCACTATTAACAGAGCCTGTACCTAACCCTGTTCCGCCTGTAGAAAATGTTTGATTAAACGCATCTATTTGGTTTTGCAATAGTTCGCAGCAACCAATACGGCATACATTTGTTCCAGTCGGAACAACAACTGATGCAGGGGGAACCGGGTCCATTGTTCCTGTAACATGAGTGCCATCTGGAACAGCAGTTACAGTAAGTCTTCCATTTGGGATACCTGCTGTGCTTGGGTAACCCGCAATTTGAAGGATATCCCCGGTAGCATAGCCAGCAGAACTCCCTACAGTTAGAGTCATTAAAGCAGTACCGAGCACTATAGAAAGAGGGGCTGTTAGTCTAGTACAAAAAGGTGGTAAACCTAGAGGAACAGCACCAACAAAGTTATCCCCTGAAGCAAGCGTACCTTCTAGTATCCAAGCATCTTCAGGCACTTCAATTGTTGTAGTTTGCCCTACTGAGTTACATACAACTAAAGCAGCATTGGTCACTACATCTCTATCACACGGAGAAGTTGAAATTATTTGTAAACAATATTGGTAATTACCAGAAGCATCTTGAGCAATAACAGAAGTTCCTGGAGTTATGCCATCACCATCATTACAAATATTAACAATATCGTTAGGTTTTACTTCTGCTATTCTATAAAAACCTGAACCTATTTGAACTACATCTCCAGCTAAAATACCTGTAGTGTTTGTAAGAGTAATGTCTATACAAGCTGATACAGCAGGCGCTGTGAAATCAATTGCCACACAAGGAGTGCTTGAGGGTTCTTCCTCAGTAGGTGGAGCTGCATTTAAAAAACACGTACAAGCAGGTACAGATGTACCAGCAGCAGCGTTTTCTTCATTACAGTGATTAATGACAGTTACTTGCTGTAATCCAGAATCAAAAGCTGTAATTTCAAAATACCCAAACTCTTCATCCCAAAGATAAGAACCTATTGTAATAGCAGTTAAGCCTGGGATACTAAGAGTAGCAGATAACCCACAAGCTGGGATATTCCAAGAATTTACTACATTTAAGCATTGAGCAAATTGATTGATTATAATCTTTTGAGTATTAGATTCCTGACAAGATGGGGCACAATTATAGTAAGGCTGTGGACACGCTGGTACTACATTAACATTACAGTTTCCTGTACCGCTACAGGAGTTACAACCGTTACCATTGCAGGTTGTGCAATATGAAACAGACTGGCCGCATGAGACACGATTGCCAGAGCAATTACAGGAAACACTAGAACCACAGACTGTACAGCTCATTTTGTGTCAAACTCCAAATGAAAATGCTCATTGTCCTCATTTTCGTTTTCTAAAATCATATCAAAATTCTCACCTAGCGCATCTAAACAAGCAAACAATATAGTATGCTTTATTTCTCTTTTAATGGTCTTACTTCTAATATCAGCAGCTAATCCTTTGTAGTGTAAGGAATTAAAGCTATGCTTTGCTCCTGTCACTTCTGTTAAAACTAAATCTACATTGTACTTCTCAAATACAGATTTTATTATCATTATCCCTAAAAGCAGTTCTGGTTTTAAGTTTAATATTAACGCTCCTTTTTTAAGTGAAATCATTAATTAGTATTTTTATATCATCCTTGTTAGATTGTTGATTGGTATCCTGCTGCGCAACATATTGTCGAGGTAGCAGTTGTGGTCATTGCAAATTGTAAAGCTTCTCCACTGGCTAGCCTTAATGGAATTGAAAATGCTTCAGTCCATACGTTATTGCTTAAAGCATTAGTGCCTAAATAGGTACTCCAAATTGCTGTTGTATTGCTTTTAAATGTAGCAATGGATGCTACCGCAGAATTGTTGTGGCAGTTAATTGAAGTTACATATAAAAAGTTTGACGCTACTCCAGCTTTAATTGAAGCATCGGAAGTGTTAGTAACAGCAGAACTACATGCTTTCCACGTCTCCCCCGCCGGAGCTAGGGTTGTGATGAGGCGGTTGCCGAGATCCATAGTAGGGATTGCACCATCGCCAGTAGTACCTACTGATTGAGCAACTACATCATTAGCTTGAGCTAGAATTTTTACCCCTGCCGCATTATTAGCTATTGCAATATCTTCGGCTCCAACTGCTGCCGCAGAAGGACTCAAATTAGAATCTAAAACAAGAGCGCCTAGAACTATACCCTTACGAGTCACCGCAATCGGGTTAGCGTCTAAATCAGTTGCTCCAGCAAAAGAACCTAGTCCTTCATTTGTGACAGCTCCAGCCATCATCAAAGCTGTACCATCAGCAATAACTGAATCTTCTAATTTTATAGGTGAAGAAGTTGTGTAGGCAGGATCGTTAATAAGTGTATTAACTCCTTCACCGTAAGTTCCACTAGCTAAGCCTTGATAATCTCCATCTGCTGCTGGGGTAGTTAAAGAAGTATTACGAATTGTCGCAATAGCCACCAGCGCATCACCTGAGGCGGCTGCGACATCCTCTAATTTAATTGCTTGTTGAGCACTAGATAAAGTTGAGTCATAAACTTCACTGGAAAGAACAATACCTGCATCTGTAACTCCTACTGGAGTATAGTCGTTTAATGTACTGTTAAAAGTAGTACTTAAGCCTCTATTATTAACTCCTAAACCTAGTACACCTACATCACCGCTTACATGTGCTACATCCTCAGCCTTAACTATCGAAGCACCTCTAGCTCCTGAAGGTATTGCAGGATTCCAGATATTAACAAAAGAAGCTCCTGTAATGTGACCAGCTTGACCTAAGTAATCTCCATCAGCAGCTAAGTTACCGGCTGTTTCATTGGCTACTATTAAACCGAATACACCCGGATCGCCTGATACGGCTGCTGCGTCTTCAAACTGTGTTCCTGCAATACCAAGTCGTCCTTTATTGTCTACTGACATAACGGTGTAGGTTCCGTTGGCGTTTACTGAAGTAGTAAAAGCATCATTTCTGACCACTAAGCCTGTAGAAGGTTGAGAAACAGCTGTCCAAGCTTCGCCCCCTAACGGAGTATAGGTAGGCATAGGTCTTCTGATTTGAATCGCATCAGTAGAAGGGGCTGTAGGAAGAGGATAACAGAGAGTTACAGTATTTGTAGCAACTGCACAAATAGGAATAGAGACATTGACGTTCGCGGCTGTTCCTGCCGTTGGAATTATTAAATCTCCAATTCTAGCAACATGGGCTGTAAGATTTAAAACTGTAGTAGTTGAAGCAGCTTCAATTGTGTCAGTTCCGACATTGAAGTAGCCATTAATAGAATCTAATGGTCCATTTAGCCCTACTGAATTTGAAACAGGGAAAATGGCTCCAGTTAGTCCGCTAGGTCCAGTAACAACAGTAAACAATTTACCATACTGGTCAGCAGCTAGACTTCCTAACTGACCATTAGTAAGAATTTGTATAGTAGCAGCATTGTCATTTCTACGAGCAACAAAGCTAGACTGAGCTAGCGCCGTGGTAGCACTTATAGATAATGCAATTAAAAATACTAATAGTTTACTAATGGTCTGTTTCATAATTTCTTACTTTTTAATTTTCTCTACCGCATTAATTGGCTCAACACTGACTACTGGAGTAGCTTTAGGAGTTGGTATAACTGGTGATGGTATCTTTAATTTCTGCTCAATTACTCTTATTCTTGCATCAACTTCACCGAAAGCTTCAGTAAAAAGTTTATCTCTACTGCCAAGATACCCAATAGCATTAGCTGTTTTTTGAACATCTAATTCTGGCTTAGCTGTAGCTGTGCAAGACGTTAATAAAATTAAAGCTCCGATCATTAATGTAGTACGCATAATACTCTCTTGTTTATAAATGTTAATAAAATCCATCAATCACAACAGCACCTAATGTAGGTTGTGCGCCGTTTAGATACTTCATAAATAAAGTAGCCATGGGCATTACTCCGCCATTAGCTGCAAAATCAATCTGTCTAAATTGTCCTAAAGGCACAATAGGTCCAGCAGTAACCCCGCCATCATAAGATAGTTGAATATCTTGATTGGTATTATTTTGAATACCTAGTTGTCTTAGATATCCTCCAGCAGAAGTAAATCCAGTTGTAGTAAACCCTACAGTAGTCGAAGCAGCAGCAATCGATACAGCGGGTATATTAGTTAAATCAGTGTCAACAGGCGGCACAACTCCGCTGGCTATATCACAAAGTGTTTGACGAACCTTTTGTTGCCAAGTGTATAGCTGTTCATTACCAGGAATACAGCTACATGCGTCACAGGGAGTTAAAGCCATAAAATATCTTTAAACTAATTTATGAGTAATAGCCCAATTATAAATTGAAGTATCAGACGCTGTTGCTGCCACAGTAAAACCAGTACCAGGAGTAATGGTTTTAGGAGCAGGTATAGCCCCAACTGTACCACCTACAGTATTTAAACTAATTTCTATTAGAGAATTTCTAGTAATTTCAGGAGCTACAATAGTGACAGGTGTAACACCGTTAGCTACAAATGTTCCATGATTAGCACTTTGATAGACTACACCATCAGGTATAGGCAAGTTTCCTACAACTCCAGCTGCATCATCAAAAGGGCTTTTTCCTAGATTTGTCATAAAATATATCCTCTAAATCATTACTAAAATCTTAACATCTAAACTTAATTTCATAAATACTCTAAATAATCGTATCATTGAAGTAGTCTTTAGCTGTTCCTGTATTGTTAGCCCCACAAGTAGCTGTTACCCCTCCATTTATATATACCCCAGACAAATCAAATCCCGCAGTATTTAAAGTACCCATACTTACTTGTACTCTATCAAGGTCACTACCTGCTGCAACATTGACAGTAGCACCAAGCGTGAACTCACTTCTCATAATAGTTACTGCCCCGGTTCCCGATAGATTTAAAACAGCAGAGTTTTCTATGCTTGTAGATTCTAGTAGTAGACTATCAATATCAGCACCAACTATAAGTCCTGCATCTACAATCGTTACCGCTTTAATCAGCATATCGCTGATACTACCTACCCCTAGTATTTGGGCATAAGCTACTCCAATAGCATCTGTATTTTTAGAGAAAGAAACCCTATCTAAAGCCGTAGTGCCTACAAGAGCTACCTGATACCCCCCTTCTATGGTAACTGCTGATAATCTTCCTCCAGTCCACCCACTCATATTTAAAGCAGAGCCTAGTCCTATAATTCTTACAGCATCAATTAGAGCATTAACTCCATAATCTAAAGTCCAAATAGAATTATATACATAGCAATTTGTTATTCTACTATTCCCCCAATCAAAATCTTCTATACATGTATGTATTCCTAGTCCGAAAGATTCTGGAGTCTGTTCGCATACGTTTCCCTGGTTATCTTCCAACTGAATTAATTTATTAGTATCTAAATCATAAATACCATTCCACGCTTTTGTATCATAAGTAGTTAGCACCGAACATGCAGAGCTTAATTGTGAAGTTGTTAACGCTTGTAATGTTACTGTAGCGCCCGCTACAATATTGCCTTGTACAAAATCAGTAATAGTATATAAGCAACCAGGAGTTAATCCTTCAGCTGCAACTAAAGCATTCAGTTCTGCTGTAGTAACTTCTACAACACAAGCTCCTCCGCCTCCGATATTTTCTATTTCATTTTGAAAATAGTTAAATAAACAATCCTGGCAAAATACCCCTGTAATATCTGCTGTTTGAAGAGGTACAGTGTCATCAGCTAAAAGTTCTGAATCATATGAAAAAGTGTAAGTCCAGATAGTAGGAACAGCACAATCCCCGTTATTGTACCACTGGCAAATAGTAGCTTCAGCAAAAGGATTTCCTGATGCCATCAAAGCACCATCTTCAAGACAAAGAATTATCTCCGGGTCTACTTGACCTGTACAAGGAATTTTAATCCTAGTGCAATAATTGACATACAGAGTTGTCATTAATAATACCCATCCATCAAAACTTCACCAAGAGTAGGGGCAACACCGTTTAAATACTTTATCCAAATGTCAGTAGCTTCTAAAATTCCTAGCCCAGCGGCATAGTTCAGGTCTCTAGTTTCTCCTACTATAGCTATAGGACCATCAGTTGTTCCGTCATAAGAGATTTGAATATCTTGGTTTGTATTATTTAAAATATGAATAAATCTAGCTTTACCTTCAGCATCTAGAAAATTTAAAGCAACATACGCATTAGTTAAACTAGCAGCTGCTACTTCAATAGCTGGTATATTAATAATTGGAATTGCACCAAATCTTATTTCATCATCTACCCAAGTAGTTAAACAACCTTTACAAAATATTCCAGTAACATCTGTTGAAATTAGAACTACATCTGGGTCAACTAAAAGAGTCTCATCATATGAGACAACATATCTCCAAACAGGATTTCCGCACCCTGTATTATCTTTATAAACTTTTGTAAGAATACCATCTATTGTACTCCTACCAGATTCTAAAAGATCATCTATAAGACAAAGAACAACTTCTGGGCTTGATTGCCCGGCACAAGAAATTCGGCTACAAGTTGAGAAAACTACTGATTTAGACAAGACTCTTTACTCCACACTAGAGTTGCGAAAAAAGGGGAGAGACATTCTTGTCTCCCCCCTTTCAATTATTCTACTAAGTAGAACACTGAGTATAGCTTGCTCCTGCACAGCTTGGGCAGCTTGCATCAGTAGCAGGCGGTACACATATCTTAACAATAGTAGGTACAGTACATGTTCCTGGTGTGAACGCTGTAGTGAATCCATCCAAAGTCCACTCAAGAGTGCTTTGATTTGGAGTTCCTTGAACGTCTACATCTTCAGTAGTTCCATCAGAGTATGTGACAGTAACAACATCATTGTTAGCGTCAGCTTTGATTGGGTTACTCAAGATAACCTTCAATGTACTTGTTCCAGTAGGACATTGTGACTGCACAGTTGCCCAACATCCTAGTGTATTATCACAGAATATTGTCGTGAAGTGGTCACATACTCCAAGGTCAGTTCCAACAGGGAATGTAACCTCAACAGCAGTACCATCGTCACTTGCATCTACAACAGTTCCCACAATATATCCTCCAGTATCAATACCGAAGTTGATTGTGTCACTTGGGTCTGGTACAGGGCTTAGAGGTACAGCTAGTACCAATATACTGTTACCAGAAACTGGCGATACAGAAGCACTTGTAACTACAGGGCATGGGCACACATCAGGGTCCGGTATAGTGTTATCACAATCCGTAGGTGTAACAGGACAACTAGGTTGTGGGTTTTGAGCAAACATTAATCCTCTTTGTGGTCTTTCTACCAAGATACCATAGATAGCTTCAGAGTACTGAGGAGCCAATCCGATAGTAGCATTAGTAAAGAAGAATCCAACTCGTCTCATCGGGTCAGAATCCGTCAAAGGATTAATCCAGCTCCATGAGTTCATGAAACTAAATTCTGGTCCAAATGACGTATTGTTTCCTAATGTTTGAGCAGTAGGCTGGTAGTAAATCTTAAACGGATACTTACCATGTAACAAAACTTCTTCATGTGTTGCATAAGAAGAATCTTGATACAAAGGATTAAATCCAGTGTAAGAGCTTACTTGCATTGGAATATCGTTCTCAAATGGTAGAACTTCAATCCAAGCAGTATTGCCTTCATTAGACCTAAACCTTCGTGGGTAAAGAATAGGAGCAGGAATAAACATATTCCTAATTGTACCCATGAAGTTATACTTTGTTACCAAAGCATCAGACAGACCGCTAAATCTAACGTCTTGTCTTAGTTGTGGGTCATCTCTGTAAAGTCTAGATAGAAGCTCCGAAGAACATTCCATAGCAAATACAGGTGCTCCGTTTACAACATCATAAGGAACAGCATCAGGACTTCTCATCATCCATTCATAGAAGAAATTCAATATTTCTATGTTTAGAGCTGAAAGAGTAGCAGTTCCCTTTGGAGGATACTGATAAGGATTGCCAGGATTTGGTCTAGCACCAGAAGAATCCACAACAAACTTCTTAGCTAATGAAGTCAGATAGTTAAATCCGATGTTCATTTCTTTGAAGAAATCTATTTGGCTATACAGATTCTGAACTACTTGAGCAAACACTTGTTCAAAGTGAGCAGTAGTTTGAATTTGTTTGATACAGTAAGAAGGAGATTGGAAATCTCTAGTCATCAATTCCATGACCTTAGTTTCCAAACCAAGACCGCCAAACTGTGTTATATTATATGCACAATCTGGACCTTCACAGGGATTACAACCTGTGTTGTTGTTGACCTTTTTCCACTTATCAAACCCTCGCTCAATCTGTGGCATTTGACCACGAGCGATAAGCTGATTCATGATTGCGCCATTACCTAGAGGAAACTCTTCCAATTGGTAAAAGTCACGCATCCAGCGCGGAGTCTTTACTGTTAAATCAAAGATAGTTTTTGCAATTAAAGGAGGGGCAGCTAAGAAAGCTTCCTCAACAGATTGCTCTGTAACAATACAATTAGTAGGCATAGAACCCTTAAGGTAGAAATAAAAGTTAAAATAATATCGAGCAGCCTCAAATAGGGCTTCAATATAAATACACAATTTTTCTACAAGCTTGGCTATTTACGGGGCCTACCCCTGATTGCCTGTATCTTCTCTTTAGAGCTAGAGAAAGTACGCTATACTAATTTTACCGGGAAGTATTAGCCCGTATCTCTATGATAAAGCTAAAATTATCTAGGACGCAATATACTATTTGAAAGTTGTTGTGCTGCTTGCTGTGGAGTAAGGCTAGGTGCTTGTGCAGCTCCATTGTTAGTATTGCCTCTTGGAGTTCCTCCACCAATGTTAGGTCTAAGCAACATATTAGCTCTATCAGCCACACTTTCAATTTTATCTAATTGAGTTAAAGCTACATCTCTAGCTTCAAAAGCTAAAGCATGAGTAACTGATTTAAGAGTCATTGTTGTAAGTTGTTTAGCTAAATCTTTAGTAATTTCTTTTACTCCCTGCTTAGCAAGTTCAGTAATAATTTTTCCATACTGTATAGCTGATTCCTGTAAAATAGGGTCAACAAACTTCTCATTAAATACAGAGTCAGTTTCACTTCTAATCAGTTCTCTAACTTTACCTTCATTTCTAATTTCTGTAAGAGTATCTACCCAGGCAGACTGAGCTATCTCTTTAATCTTTGTGGTTCTTTGTAGGTCTTCAGTTGCTTTTCTAGCTTGTGCTTCTTGTTGAAGTTTCTCAAATAAACTTGGTTCATTATCTATCTCTTGCTCTCTAGCTTTTAAACCTTTTATCTCTTGCAACAATCCACTAACTTTTTGAGCACCAAGGGCATCAAAGTTTTCAAGCAATGTAGCATTCTGCTCTGCTTCTGAACGGTCTTCTAGAAAATGATTTAATGCTACATCAAGCTGCTCATCAGGAATATTATATCCTTTAAAAGTTTCTTTAAGCTTAGCTATTTTTTCATTTAAAGGTTGTGCAATACCTTCTATATATTCTTCAGAAGTTTTAACATTGATAAGCTTTTCATATTTAGAAAGTCTTTCAATCTTATCATTTTGTTCTCTTAATAAATCAGGAACAATTTCTCCTGTCTCATACTTTTGAAGTTTAGAATCTCTTTCTGCAAGTTGAGCTTCTAGTTCTTTAGCTTTAGTTCTAGCTTCTTTAGCTTTAGCTCTTAGGTTTTGATAATGCTCTTTTTGTAAAACTTCAGGAGATTCTTCTCCTAACTCTGCATCATCTGGGTCAGCAGCAGATTGTGCTTCTACAGCAGCAGGTGTCTGAGCCTCTACTGGCTTCTCATCAAAGACAGGCAAAGGGTCAACTGACGATGCAGCTTGTGCTGGTGCAGCAGCAGGTGGCTGTGTAGCTGATTGTGCTTGAGATTGTATTTGCTGCGGTAAAGCAGGTGTTGGAGTAGTATCCTGAATTACAGGGGCCAATGGTGTTGTCTGCACATGTGGCGCAACATTGCCCATATTCTTTTGAATAAAGTCTAAAGGAGATTCTCCTGTAGACATATTAGACATAATATCTGAAGGTCTAATAACTCTATGTGGATTAACTGCTGCTGCCACTATCGGTTGGCTTGCTGTAATTAATGTACTTTGAGTAGTCTGGTTGTTTTCCATCTCTTAATGCCTCTTGTTCTTCTAAATCAATATCACCCGAATCCGTTGCACGATTTAAACTTCCAAACGTAGGTCGTGGTAAGCCTTCATCTTTATTTTGCAAAGGAACTAAAACTAAATCTACAAAATTTTCAATCAAGTCTAAGCACTCTTGAAAACCTGCTGCTCTTTGGCCATTAAGTGCTGCTATTTCAGCATTTATTGAGCGATTTCTTAAAGGCTGCATTCCTACATTTCTAAGATAATCTAGTAGACCTGTACCATAAAAAAAGGACAGCACTTCTACATATTGTGCAGTAAAATTAGTATTGTCTACGATCCGCTTTAGATCTTTTTGCATATACTTTTTATAGTTCTAAATCATATGGAGCTGGTGTTGCACCATTGATTTTTGATAAATCACTTCTTAAACTTTCTGTAGAAGCACCTTCAATCGCTTTCTTTGATTCTGCTACACTTTTGTTATTAGCTTCAAGAGTAATTTTTAATCTATTATTAGCTGCATCAGTTTGAATCTTCTCTCTCATGTTCTGAGCTTTAATGTCAGACTGCTCATCAGCTCTTTGTTCTTTAGCAACAGCTTGTATATCTTTTCTATTAATGTCAGCAGCAGCCACCATGTCTTTTCTCTTTATATCAGACATAGCCTCATTTTGCTGTTCTTCAAGTTGTTGACGTTTAGCCAATTCCCCTTGAATTTGTTTAGCAGCATTCTTATGATTAAGAGTGGCATATTGAGTAAGCTGGTTCCATGCCTTTTGTGTTTGAGTAACAAACGATTGAGCAAAAATAGACCTTAGCAAAACTTGCCAGTGTTCATTCATATGAGGAATCAGCACAGCAAATGTCTTATCAGCAGTAATAGGGTCACTTTGTTGTTGCTGTAATCTTTCAATTAAATTCATACCGAGCGCCATGTGCGTAGCAAAGTGCGCTTTATGTTCATTGTCAGGAGAGAATATTGCAGACTGCCCTGCTTGCATTACAGCATTTTCAACACCAGCTAATGATGCTCCGCCTGCTGTTTCATCCCCATCAGAAGTTGGCCCAAATGTAGGCAAGTACTCAGGACCCATTGTGGCAAGAACCCATTCTCTCTGGAATGCTTTTGCTTGCTTTGGCCCAAAATCAGGAGCAATTGGCATAAGCTCTTGAAGACCCATAATTCTAGCAACTGTGGAACCGTCTCCTGCAACTCTAGTTGCTCTTACTGTTAGATGATAAGGCATACCAGTTGTACTGGTTTTACTCATTTCAAATATTTGTTCAGGAACCCCATCTTCAATACAACAACGCTTCCATTCTTCTACATAATCATGACCTGGATATGTTGGTTTAGACCTAAGCATTTTAACTGTCATGCTTGTAAAAAGCTTATCTAGATATGAGTAAAAGTGTGCAATGTTATTTTTAAGAACACCAAACTCTTTGTATGATTTTGTTCTTGCTTCTGTAGGAGACACAGAGCCAACATTCTTATCAGGCATTGAAGGGTCATCACCTGAATTAGTTGTGTTATATTGAATTTTACTTTGAGTATACTGAGCAGCAGCAATAACCTGCTGAATGTTATTACCTAAATTATTCTGTACAAATGTTGCAGAACCTACATTTGTTGGAACCCCTGGATAAAACCTTATAGCTTCAAAATCCTGTGACCCTGTAGAAAGTCCTTGAATAATCGGAGTCCCCGACATTCTGGCCATATCAATTATAGAGCAGTCTAACTGCATTAAAGCTTGACTAGATGAGAATATCTTGTGCCCTAAGCCTCTGTTTGAATGTATCGTGAACTCTCCTGGAGAGGCCGTAAAGATAATTATACCGTCTTCCATTCTTTCATATTGTTTAGATTGAAAGAACAAAAAGCCTCCATCATCCCATTTTGGATGAAACATATAATGAGAGATTTTGCCGTCATACTCTTGATAGAATAGAGAAGCTAGTCTGATAGAGTCTGAGAATACTGCATTCCAGGTTAAGTCTTTATTTTGAATGTACCTTTGTACATCCATCATATCATAGAACTCAGTTTGATTCTTAAAGAAAGAGTTAGCAATCCAGATTAGAAGGGCAGATAAGGACCTAATGTTCCAAGGACAGTCAGTGTAATTCCAATTAGCAGAAGCAACATCCTGACCAGCTTTGTCTTTAAATTGTTCATAGATTTCAAATAGATACTGAGCTGTAAAGATAGTTTCTACACAAACAGCCGGAAGAAGGGCAATATCAGTTTGAGCCTGGTCCTCTACAAAGAACCTTGAAAGCTCTACAGTTCTCCATCTCCAATCTCTTTCATCTGGAAACAATGCAGGCGACACTCCAAACTTAACCAATTGTCCTGCAAGTGTATTAAAAGCAACAGAGAACGATGGCCAGGACCTTACAATCTTGTTCCAGTGTACTGCCATTATAGTAGCCCATTCTGTGAGCTGTGGGTCTTTTTGAGCTGCCTGGATTGATAGAGCATCCATCTGCCCCATCCATTTTCCTGGTCTAATTTCAAATTTTACTAGAGTTTCTGCTTCATTAAGCAGGTTCCAGTAAGCTAACGCACCCCGTTCATATAATGCACGAGCATCGAGATTGTTATAATTAGTAATATGACTAAGCTTGTGCTTAGCCAAATCTGCCGGGGAGTACGGCGGGTTTCCAGCAATGAGACCTTCAATAGCGGCATATAAGTCAATCCTTCTTAAGTGTTCAGTTCTATATTGAAAATAAAGAGCTTTAGCGCCTTGGACAGTTTGAATTATATTGTCAGGAGCTTTTAAAACACCAGTTTTAGGTTGCTCTATTTGACCTCTAAGGTATCCTAAATTGGATTCTGGTACTTCTAAAGTATCTGTCATTTAAGAGCTTCTTTTTTCTGCCAACAAAAATCTGGAAATTGCTTTAACTGTTTATCTGTAAACTTATAAGGGCCTGTATAAAACACTTTAGGTCTTAAAGGACATGAACAAACCCCACAATTGCCTAGCTCATCATGATGCTTAGACTTTCTAGAACCTACTGATTGTTCTGCAATATCATCTGACCAGGCAATAAAGGGGCCTTTATCTGGAAAGACATTTTCAGGACATCCAGCACAAATAGCAGACCTTTCATCTGCTACCTCTTGCTCTACAAACTTATTATAAAGCATGTTTGAAATCAGAGCTATGCCTCCTTTCAGTGTTGCTAAAAGTCCTCTTTTTAACGGGGGCATAGGTCCACAAGCTCCTATATGTTCAGGCAAATTACATAGATAATGTTCAACAACAGTTTCTAAATATTCAATCGGAGGTAGCTCATTTTGTTCACGATACCCTCTAATAATAGCAAGAAGCCCTTGCATAGATTGGGCTTCATAACGCTTGGTTTTAATGTCTGGGTCTTTAAACTTAAATACTTTAGGACCTTGGAAAGGTAAGAACTTTAAAAACATAAGGTTGTCCCGCAAAAGGATTAAAGCTTAAAATAGAGTATATGGTAGATATAGCTGAATTAGTAAAAGCTGAAAAGTGGGAAATTAAGAGTGTAGGAGGAGTAAGAACAATTTTAGCCTATGGTCAAGAATTTAAATGGACCCATCCTGTTCAAATTAGATTAAAGCTTTATAGAACAGAAACCAATCCAGAGCTGAAGTTTCAGCACATGAAGGCTGTCCATGACTATCTGTGGCCTGACAGCATATGGCACCAATGGACAGAAGATAGATTTAGAGAACACTGTGGACTAGCTTCTTACATCAGCTGGGCAGGCGGTGCTTCTGCTGCAAAATCCTATGATGCAGCAAAAATAGCTTTAATCTTCTGGCTGGCAAATCCAAAGAATAGAACTGTTGTAGTGGCTTCTACAACATTAGAATCTGTGCAGGCCCGTGTATGGGGTTATGTTTGTAACCTTCTAAGTTCAATGGCTGTTAGACTACCTTTTCAATACTTAGGTGGTCAGGCTCCAAAGATATTATATCCTCAAGATAAGACTGATAAGTCAGAGTTGCGTGACAGCATTCATGGCATCTTTTGCGTTGCTGCAAAATCAGGAGATGACGATAAAGTAATTTCTAATACTATTGGTCGTCACCCAAATGAAGCTTTACTTGTAGTTTTAGATGAGTGTTCTGAACTATCAATGGCTTTAGCTAGAGCTTTCCCTAACTTAGATTCTTCAGAAAAACCTTTTCAAGTAATCGGCATTGCTAATAGCAACAGTATACATGACCTGCATGGCGCACTATCAACACCCATTAATGGCTGGAACAGCATCAATCCTTTAGTAGATACAAGGTGGGAAACAACAAGAAAGAACGGTATATGCTTATTCTTTAGTTGCTACAATAGTCCAGCTATTCATGAAGCAGACCCTAAGAGAAAAAAGATACTATCTAGATTTCTAATCACAGAAGAACAGATTAAAGAAAAAGAAATTCTATTAGGTAAGGATTCAGACTTATTCTATAGATTCGTTTTAGGTTTCTGGCGTAGCTCTGCAACAGATACTGTTGTAATGAGCAAACAATTTCTTGATGGTTTTAATATCAATGATAAAGCTGAGTGGCTTGGTATTAAGCCTTTAACGAGAGTAGCAGGTTTAGACCCAGCTTTTTCAACCGGGGGGGATAAATGCATATTACAAATAGGAGTTCTTGGGCAAACAGTAGAGGGGGGTATAGTCCTGGATTTCAGGGGCAACGACCTTTTATTCCACATCAAAATAAAAGCATCACATGGCAGAGATGCAGAATCTGCGGAGCTACAAATAGCCAGACAAGTTTGCGACCTTTTACAGAAATACAATGTACCGCTTGCGAACTTAGCAATAGACGCAAACGGACAAGGGAGAGCGCTTGGTGGAACAATCTATTTAGAGATGGCAACAAGAGTTGGGCAGCTGCAACAGCCTTTAAAGATATATAGTACAAGAGGCGGCACTAATGTAGTTAATAGTTTTGGAATGATAATAAAGAGTACACTAGAACTCTGGGAAGACCTTAGAAAATACATTGAACACAATCAGATAAAAGGAATTAATCCTGTTGCTGGGGCACAATTGCAACACCGTCAAATCATTATGGATGATAAGACAAAGAGACAGAGATTAGAAACAAAGTCTGATTTTAAAAAGAGAGTTGGAGCTGTAATGCCTTCACTAGCTCATAGTCCTGATGAAGCAGATGCTATGGCAATATGCTTACAATCTGCAATACATACTTTAGGATTTAGTCTTGGACAAAGAAAAGAAATCCCAAGAGTAGAGAATCATTTTGTTCATGAGAAGCTATTAGCAACACAAGCTCAGGCAACACAAATGAAACAAGAGAGTACCAAAGGCGGAACTAGTGGCTTTACTCTTGAGGCTGGTTTCACTACTACGATTGAAGACTTTGCAACAATGCGGCGTTCTTTTTAATATATGCTTGACCTTTCTTTCTTAGCACACTAAATACAGCATCAGGATGAATCAGCAAAGAACCATCCATCATTATTATACCGTGAAGTTTTTTAGAATTAACTAGGTGGTGGCGTAGTTCTTTAACTTCCATCTTTAGAAATGGAGCAACTTGTTCTCCTTTTAAGAACTGGCGTAATTGAAGTTTACGTAACTTTGTAAACTTCCAGAAGAAGTAACCCTCAATCGTCGAGAGGAGGGAAGACGACATCCGCTCTTGTGGACGAACCTTTATAACCATATGGCAAACACAATAAATCTCTTTGGTGTTTAACAGCTTTCATTGAAGTATCAATAAGCTTTGCGACTCCTGCAAGTGTATTAACCTGAGTCCACATTGAGTATATAACATTTAGTTCAAGATTAGACATCTGTAAATGTACACGATTTATTTCTGCATCTGACATCTGGGCATCTACTGTGGGTAGTGGGGGCACTATGATATTAGGTAGAGTGATGTCTGGGGTTTCGTGGGGAGTGGGTAGAGTTTGCGGTTCTTCTTCAAAATTATCAGGCATATAGTAATTATAAATTATTTTACAGTTTCTAAAAAGGCATCAAGTATTGCTTCGATTTTAGCAATAGTAGCTTTACGTTTAGGATGACCCATATTGCGTTGTACTAAAGCTTTAAGCTTATACTCTATAGCATGTCCTTGTTTTAAGTGTTGGCTTTTATCAGCATACAATACTAGATTTTCTATATAGTTATTTAGCCTATCTCCATCTTTATGGTGTACAACTTCTTTTTTTGTAAGATACCTCTTTAAATGACACTCCATTACTAGCTGATGGTACGGCACAGTACCTGTGGAATTAGCATTAGGGTGCGCGGGGTAATGAACTTCCCTATACCCATGACGGGTAACGTGTGAAGTAAAGTTAGCTTCTACACCTCCAGGGAGTTCCCAATGAGGGGTTGATACAAGGTGATGTTTAGCGAAGTGAAGTTTGTGCGGGTGTCTAAACTGTTTTGTTTTAAGAGCATCTACGTCTTTTTTACTATAGAGGTACTGTGGGGTCCTGTACTTCTTAGTGGTTTGAATTTTGTGAATGTTGTAGCGTTCGACTAACTGTAAGAAGAATCTACGACAAACCCGTAGCTCCTTACGTGCTTCTGTTAATGTAATATGCATGACTAATTCCTTTGTCTCTAGTTTAAGACTTGATACAAAGAAAGTCAACACATTATTGAGTTGTACATACGTAAGAGACACGGGGGCGGGGTCGAAAACCGTTTGCCGTTCGACGTTTTTAAATTAAAGGATACCTACTTTTATCCAATTCAATCCAATTCAATCCAATTAAATCTTATTCACTACTCTTATCATCAACCAAACTGATGACTAAAACGAGAACATCAAAACTGATTCACTAAACAATATGTTTAGTACTGTTTGATTGCGCTGCTTGTTTGATGACATAGCGACATAGTGACATAGATTTAGTTGAATGTAAATAAATTAAACAAACTGTTTGACAGATTATAAATAAAATGCTCAAATAGTGAAATTAGCTGTAAAAATCCAGTGTAATAAGGAGTTAAGACTATGTTAGATACTTTTTCAATTGAACAAACAATCAAAAGCATAGCTAACCATATCAAAAATAAAAGATATGAATTAGCTAGAATAGAAACAAGAATATTAACTAGACTGTTAAATGGGGAATATATAAATGAATTGGTAAATGGGGAATATACAAATGAGTAATAAACCGCATCAATTAAGTATCAAACAATTGTGTATATTTATACTTGTTAATGCTGCTGTATTAGCTGTCATGTATTGGATTGCATTACCAATTCAATTTGAATTACCAAATTAAACATATTGTTGAATCTTTTTACTCAAGTTATGTATCAAATTGTTCGAATGCTTATTCTAGTCGGCAATAAAGCAGACTATTTGAAAGGGAACAAACGAATGAAAATATACATAGTATTACAATTGATTATGTTAGGACTTGCGATACATCTATTATGTGCATGTGTACCAGTCCTAACAGGATTAAAACAAATAAAAACTAATAAAGATGGGAGTTCAGAATATAACTTTATAACAGGCTTAGATGTTGGAGCGTCTCTAAATGGAGTCGATACCGTAAATAATAATAGAGGTATTAACCCAAATGGCAGATAATACACCAAACAGTCAAAGCAATAAGCTATATTTAAAAATATGGTTCACAATTGTAGTTAATTTAAGTTTGATTGGTCTCTGGCATACTATAAAAGAAGTACACACATTTATAGTACTAAATAGAGCTTCTAACTTTTCAGAATTTAATTTTGAGGATTTAGACAGACAGCAATTAGAAGCAATTGAAACTCAAACATTAACTTTATTAGATAACATGAAATCAAAGAAAAAATAGTAGAATGATTTAGGTATATAACTACGGTTATATGCCTTAATTATTTTATAAAGATATAAAATATGCATTCAAATACAGTAAAAGCAGTAAACTTTTTAAGAAACCAGCCTAGCTTGTTTCAAATATCTATTAATGATTTGAAACGTAAATTTAATATAGATATTCCAGTATCAATTATAATAGAACAAATTAAGCAATGGTCATTTTTAAGAGTATTTTTATCAAAAGATAATAGACTAACAGTAGAAAAATTATAATAAACATTAGGGAATAAACTATGGAAACAGGTCTTACAATTATATGTGTAGCAATAGGCTACATAATAGGAATAATTATTCAGATATTTTTATTTCAATATTTTCATAAAGACCATTTTTAGCAAAACAAAGGAACCAATATTATATGTGCGCTAAATGTAAAACAGAACAAGATAAAACAATTGAATGTCATATATGCGATACAGATATAACCGACTCTGATATCAATACATGCCAAGATTGCAATAAGCCAACATGTGACGATTGTATTACTGAATACAATTCAAATCCATTATGCCAAGAATGCCGAGATGAAAACTATTACTCATGCGAAAAGTGTAACGATTTAGTGCATAGCGATGATATACATTGTGCTGACGACTCATGCTATTGTGAATCATGCTATGATAGTATTTATTGTAATTGTGAAGATTGCGGAGAAGTCATTAGAATATACGACTCCTACTCTAATGATACAGGATGCAATATCTGTGAATCTTGCTATGATAATTATAGCACATGCTCCTCATGTGGCGAGACAATTCACAATGATAATAGTAACTACTGCTCTGAATGTTCTGAAACATTTTGCAATAGCTGCTCATGTGAATGCAATGATAGTGACAATGAAGATAATATAAATTTAGATGACCATGCAAACGCTCTAATCTCTAAAGGCAAACATGCAATAGCAGACTATCATGCTGAAACAAATTGGGAATTTAAATCAGACAAGCTAGATACCCAGAATGCGCCCTATTTTGGCTTAGAATTAGAGATAGAATGTAAAGATAAAGACCAATCAGCTAAAAAAGTAGGACAATTAATTAAAGGCAATGCAATTGTCACTCATGATGGTAGCTTAACTAATGGCTTTGAAATTGTCTTTACTCCTCATAAATACCAATCATTTAGAAAACTAAACTTTAAGCACATCTTAAAAGAGATTAGTAGAACACAAGCCACATCACATGATTCTGGTACATGTGGATTGCATATACATTTAGAGCGCAAATCGTGGTTTAATACATCATATTTGTTTAAAGGCTATTGGTATACTAATGCCGATTTATATCAAAAATTTTATAATCTTCTATATGAAGATATTACAAAGCTATCGCGTAGAACACCGGAACAAATAGCAAATTATTGTACTTTTCAAACTTCAAGAGGCTCACGTTATAGCGCGGTTAACTTAACACCGGACAATACTGTAGAGATTAGAATTTGGCGTGGTACTCTAAATCCTAGAAGATTTAAAGCTAATATACAGTTTACACTAGCTGTATATGATTTCTTGCAGCAACATAGTAAAGCTCTATTATTTGGTAATACTGATAAACTGAAACAAGTTTTCCATGACTGGCTAGCCAAAACAAACGAATATCAAGTTTTAGTTAGCTATTGCAAATCAAAAAAGCTGTTCGGCTTCACTTATCGCAATCGCAAACAATTGCCACTAGCGATTAATCTAGCCCCAACCAAAAAACCAACAGAGCAGGAACTAGCATTACTTGCTTATAGAACTATGAGACAGCGCGCCATAGCCAATGGCACAGCAATTAGAACAAATAACTTAGATTAAATTTAATAAATAAAGGAACCAATAAAATATGTGTGTAATAGCTTTAAAAAAACGTAAAGTTCAAATTGATATTAAGACTCTTGATTTAATGTTTGAGCAGAATCCTGATGGTGCTGGTTTTGCATTAATTCAAGATAAAAAAGTAACCATCTCTAAAGGCTACTTTAATGTAGATTCATTATGGACAGACATTAAACATATGCAAAAAGAAAGACTTGTACTTCATTTTCGCATTGCTACTTCAGGCGGAATTAATGTGCCTATGTGTCACCCATTTATAGTAGATAGCAATTTAAAACTTGCTACATCTATTTATGAAGAAACAGAAAAGCCAGTCTTATTCCATAACGGCATGATTAGTAATTTTGGTAGCACCAAAATATCTGACACATGTGACTTTGCAATTAATGCTTTAGCGCATATCCCAACATTAGAAGCACAATTACAAATTCTAAAGCTTGCCAATACCAAATTTATATTTATACGTGACGGTACAGTCTATAAAATAGGTACATTCTATAAGTATAAAGGTCTATCAGTATCTAATGACCATTTTGTGCCTAGACCTGTAGCAACTAAACCTACTTCTAAGTTTTCAAATGCGCCTGCTAATACATTAGGTTTTGGCCGTAATCATGTATCTACAAATGAAGACTTGCACGATGCTTTAAAAAACTTAGACGGCATAGCTGATAATGCAATGTCTGAACAAGAATATGCAGATGCATTAGACTCCTTAGACGGCTATGAAGATTATTTTTATGAGGAAGGCAAACTAGTAAAAAAGCCTGAACCAATTTTTGATAGTGCTTCAGGTTGCTATTATGAATATGACCATGAGTTTGATACTTATAATAAAAAATGCAGATAGAATCTTTTAAAAGCAATTCACAACAATTTAAAACAGCAAACAACAGAGCAAAAAACTATGACTAAAAAAGTAACACTCTCAGACTTTCTAACAGACAAGCAAATACAGCAAGCTATAGCTCTTTTTAAAGAGCATAAAGATAGATGTGTGACTTACATTAAACAGCAAGTAATAGCTCCGAATTTAGCCATTATTAATGACAAGCTGGGCCAAAAAAATGATGCAAGCTATTTAGCCTATGCAGTTTACTATGTTTTAACTTTAAAAATACCAAAAGAGTACTAAGCTTATGATAGAGGAACTTGAAATAGAAAAAATCAAAATAAAAGCTGACATTCAAAAAATGATATTAATCATAAAAGAAAACAGTGAGTTTTTATCTACTATAGACATTGAATTGCAGCCAAATAGACTCGATTTAATTAGTGAAATACTACAAGATACAATCTATGTACTTCGCAAAAATGAAAAGAAGCTTAAAGAAGTCAATTTAAAACTAGAAGCAGAATAGCACCTAGCCATAACCAATATATGCTAATTAGAACTTCACATAGTCCTGAAGCACAGCTTACAAAAGAAGCAAAACAACTAATAACTGATGCAGTCTTCCGCGCTTATAAACGACATGGCAATCCGCCATATGCATGGGAGACATACTGGAAACAGACAAAACAGCAACATTTCAATCTGTGGATATGGCTTTTAATGCATTACAAACATCTAAGCCAAGAGCTTGTAATAGACAAAACTCTAGCTTGGTACTTCCAAATGATAGAAAACTCTGCCAACTACAGACAAATTCCTACCACTTTAAACATAAAAAATTTAGGATTCAACCAAATTTTTCTTAACTTAACTCCCGACAATCCAAATTTTACAGCTATCACTTTTTGACAAAATTTAGACAAAAAAACTACTAGCAAAACTAGCAAAATCCTAAAAGTGCATTTAAAACGATTTGAGAAAATGGTGACCACCCTTTAAATTTGGTCTATTGGCCAGCATAACCTATTGAATTTACAATAACATTATATAGCAAAACCCCTAAAGTGGCCGTGGCCAGACTATCTCACGCAAACTTTTCCACTACTATACTATTCTACTATATATGGCTATAGTGACTATACTCTATATACCTTATATATACACATTATATAATAAAAGTATGACCACTATGACCATTGTCCACTTTGCTGAACAATTTTAAAAACTTACAACTGGACACAGTCCCCAAAATAACCATGGCCATGGCCATACTTACCCTGACCACCACTTTTAAGCTAAAATATCCCTTGCTAGACTTGCAGATTTTAAAATTATGAGCCTTTGCCTCACTCTGACCCGATTCACTTGCACCCTTCTCTCTGGAGCATTGAACTTGCTTTTTAACAAAGTACCTATCGTTGTCACATTGTACCTCTCTGGCAGATTCAAACTTTCAAGCCCATTGTTAACATGCTCCAAGATTTCATTAATCGTGTGCCAATGCTCTGCATATTCTGGAGCATCAACAGAAACTCTAGATGAAACTCTCTCTAAAAGTCTCTCAACCGCATTCTCGCTTCCAAAATGCTCCCTTTTATACTCAATAATCATCTCCCCTACCTCAGATGGCTCCTTGAACCCTAAACCGTCTAATAGCCCAATACGGCCCTTTAAAGCCCAATTCAATATTCCGCTTAGCTGAGACACAAGCATCTCTTGCAATTCTTGCTCCTTCTCAGCAGATGGCTCAAATTGTCTAGGATATGGAATTATGCA